>Ga0070706_100005288_pt1 | contig 12305 bp, 11 predicted proteins | sample KBSK5501metaG_FD_65476 | JGI IMG/M metagenome (GOLD analysis project Ga0070706, IMG submission 65476) | Corn, switchgrass and miscanthus rhizosphere microbial communities from Kellogg Biological Station, Michigan, USA - KBS K5-50-1 metaG | ecosystem: Host-associated > Plants > Roots >...
CCGGTGGTGAAATATGGACTCGATCACCGCATCAAGTACGCACGGCTGGTGCGGCGCAAGGCGTCCAGTCCTCATGCCAAAGGCACAGACAGCCAGGGCTACCGCTACTCTGTGCAACTCGCCTTAGCGGGCACCCCCTACCAGAAGAAGCCAAAACATCAGCCAGGATATGACGTGATCGGGCTGGACCTGGGACCCTCCACCATTGCCATCGTGCCGCGAGAGGGGGAGGCACGGTTGGTGCCCTTGTGCGAGGAACTGCGGCCCAATGCCCGGAAGAAGCGGCGGCTAGAGCGCAAGCTGGACCGGCAACGCCGCGCCAATAACCCACAAAACTATGACGACAAGGGGCGTGTCAAGAAGCATGGCAAGCGACGCCTCACCTGGAAAAACAGTAAGGGATATCTTGCTACGCGACGGCGACTCGCTCACCAGGAACGCAAGCTTGCGGCGCATCGCAAAAGCTTGCACGGACGGCTTGTCCACGAGATCATCCGTGTCGGCAACGACATTCGTCTCGAAAAGATTGCGTATCGAGGCTGGCAGAAACGCTATGGCAAGAGTGTGGGCCTGCGTGCCCCAGGGATGTTGATAGAGCACCTCAGACGCACAGTTGCAAAGACTGGCGGCACCCTGCACGAGTTCCCCACGCGCACGACGAAGCTCTCGCAATACTGTCACGGCTGCCGGACGTATGTCAAGAAGCCCCTCGCTCAGCGGTTTCATGACTGTGCCTGTGGCATAGGCCCCGTCCAACGTGATCTGTACTCGGCGTTCCTGGCAGCCTATCTTGAGCCACCAGACTTCCTTCCCTCTAGTGCCCGATACCCCGTGTATTGGGAGGGTGCGGAGCTGCGCCTGCGGGCAGCACTAGAGCGACTCTACCAACGTGCGAAAGAGGGGCAGACCGTGCCCCGAAGCGTCGGCATCACCGGCGCCAGAGCGCGTCTGCCCGAAAGTCTTGTGACGAACCGACAAGGGCTAGTCTACCGACGAGGCAGGCTAGAGGAGTTGGAGATGAACCAAGAACCTCCTGTGCTTTAGCCGGGAGAGCGTCAGTTTTGTTGTGCTTCAATGCGTTCGATAAAAGCCTGCACTGTCGGCAAGAACAGCTCTGGTTCTTCGATGTGCGCCATGTGGGAACTGTTCTCAAATATGACCCACTCTGAACCAGCGATACCGTTGTGCAGCACTTCGTTGATACGTGGTGTCGACTCATCATAGCGCCCTGACGTAATCAGTGTTGGGACACGGATCTCAGAAAGGCGGTCGGTGCGGTCCCAGTCTTTGATGACACCGGTGACGTGAAATTCGCTGGGGCCGTTCATGGTGTAGTAGACTTGCCCCACCTGATCCAGGGCTCGCTTGACTTGATCTGGCATAGGTACGACACGGATAACGTGGCGTTCATAGAAGACCATCATGGCTTGCTGGTATTCGGGATCGTCGGTTGTACCAGCGGTTTCATGACGTAAGAGCGTTGCCTGTACCTCCGGGGGCAGTTCATCGCGCAGCCTGTTGGCTTCAGCGATCCACATGGGCATGCTCGAAAGTGTGCTGGCGAGTATGAGGCTGATGAGGCCTTGCGGTTGAGTTAAGGCATACTCGATGGCGAGCATGCCTCCCCACGATTGGCCCAGCAGGTGAACCCGGTCAAGGCCTAGCTCGCGGCGTACAATTCCGAGTTCCTCGACAAAGCGATCTACACGCCAGAGCGAGGTATCGTCCGGTTGGTCGGAACGCCCGCACCCTAGCTGATCGTAGAGAATTACGCGCCGGGTGTCTGAGGCCAAATCTGCAAGATTTTCGATGTAATCATGGGGGACTCCTGGTCCACCATGCAAAGCGAGAAGTGGGATGTTCTCGTGATCAGCGCCTCCGCCGGCGATGCGATACCAGATACGGTACTCGCCTACCACGGGAATAAAGCCTTCTTGCTCGCGTAAGCTCATCCTTCGCCTGCCTTCCTTGGCTGGTACGACTGCACAACAATTTTCAGGGAATACAACCCATCGCTACCCAATCATACCACAAACTCTACCTTAGAAGAGTATTCCGCCGAGAGAAGCAAGCAACCTCTTCAATTATAGAGTATAATTGAGGCACGGTCCTCAAGAGCTTATTGGCCGGGATTGCTTACATAGTTTTCTTATGCTTGAGCATGCCAGATTTGGATGCATGTTATTGCTCATGGTGAGCAAAGGAGGAGTGCTATGTCTATCGAGGCGACCCCCCCGCCCGAGCAGCTAACAACGCTGCGATCAAATGCGATTGGTCTCCCTGGCGTCTTGTTCCAGTCAGTCACGACGATGGCCCCTGCCGGAGCCGTGGCATTCAGTCTAGGAGCCGCCATTCCCTTTACAGGCGGCGCATTGCCCCTGGCAGTCCTTTTGGCACTGGTGATCTGTGTCCTGGTCGCGTTAAATATCGGGTCGATGGCGAGGTACTTGCCCTCGGCCGGCGGCTACTTCACCTACGTTACCCGAGGTCTCGGCCCCCAGGTTGGCTGGTTAACGGGATGGTTATTTACGTTCACCTACATCTTATTTCTTCCCCTCACCCTGCTCGTGCTGGGGTCGGTGACCGACGCGTTTCTGAGCAGCACCTTTCACCTCTCGCTCGGGGCGAACGGGTGGATCCTTTACGCAGTCATCTTCGCCGCAGTCGCCTTCGCCCTGACCTTCTTCGGCATCAAGATTTCGGCGGATGTGGGTGTCGTCCTGGGCTTGGTTGAAATCGTCGTCTTTGCCGTGCTCTCCGTTTTCCTGATCGTACACGCCGGCAGCGGCAATACGGCAGCTACCTTCAATCCAGCCTCCAGTCAACAGCCCGGCCTGGGCGGGTGGCAGGGGGTCCTGTTCGGCATGCTTTTCGCGTTCCTGGCATTTAGCGGCTTCGAGTCCTCCGCGATTCTGGGAGAGGAGTCACACAACCCCCGTCGCATCGTACCACGCGCGATCCTGCTCGCGACTGTCATCATTGGGGTCTTTTACGTCTTTTGTGCCTATGCCGGCGTCGTCGGCTGGGGGTTCAGCAAGATCGCGGCGTACCCCAGTGACCCGAACCCCTGGGGAACGATGGCAGCCCTCGTGTGGGGACCGGTCGCCTTCATCGCCATTTTAGCCATCCTCAATAGCGCGCTGGGCAATGCGAACGCCGCCATCAATGCCGGGGCCCGCATGCTCTTTTCGATGGGCCGCATTAAGGCCCTCCCGGGCGTGTTGGGGCAGACGAATCGCTTCCGCGTCCCTGGCCTGGCCATTATCCTGATGTTGATCCTGGGTATCATCATCATGCTCTGGACCGGCCTGGTGTACGGCCCGACGCTCGCCTTTGCGTTCGTTGGAGCAGTCCTCACCGTCCCGATCCTCCTGGTTTACATGGCGACCTGCCTGGCGGTGCCTTTCTTCTACTGGCGCGAGCACCGCGGTGAGTTTAACGTGTGGCAGCATGTGATCCTGCCAGCCATACCATTTGTCCTGCTTGGCATTGTCATTTACTTCCAGTTCTCGCCCCTGCCTGCTGCCCCGTTCAACATGGTTGGCCCAATCGATGCCGCCTGGCTCGTGCTGGGGATCATCGTTGTCGTGTTGCTTAGCGTGCGCGCTCCCCAGGTTCTGCACCAGGGCACCAGGCTCTTTGCCGAGGAGCCAGAAGCAGTGAAGGAGCCGGCGTAAGCAGCGTTTCCACAGCGTGATGTACGGGTCCGATCCTGCGGGATCAAGCGCGGTTCGGGCCCTCGAGGGAAGGAGGAGAGAAACATATATCCCGAGGTGTTCGCCGCCCAGCAGGCGGTGCTCGCTGATGCCGTTTTCCAGGAGGCGATGCACCGGCGCGGCATTACCGATCTCTCTTCCGTGGTGATCTACCTCGAGGTCAAATCATGACAGGTCGATCTCTCTTGACAGGGCAATTGGGCTCTACTACAATGCCAGATGTTGCTTGTGGTTGCCAATCAGCTCGCAAGCTATTTTTTGTAAGGGAGGAAGAGATGAATAGCGCTACACCAGAACGGGCGGTGGCTCCCTATGTGGCTCCCTATACGGCTATTGGTGTCTCAACCGTTACCTACACAGTGAGTGAGCGGCGGCATATCCGTGTGAATCTCCAGACGATTGAAGACGCAATCGGAGCGGCGATGGGGGTTGTCTCCATTAACCTTCCTGTGAAGCTGATTGCGCTCCCAGAGGGAGCCTTGACCGGCTTCCCCGACGAGATTTTTAACATTCCCCATGTCACTGCGGCCCGCGACATTTTTATCGACATTCCTGGGGAGGAGACGGAGTATCTAGGGCGGCTGGCCCAGCACTACGAAACTTACATTATTATGCAGTGTAAGGCGCGCTGGCCCGAGATCATCGCTGATCGGTATTTTAATACCCTGGCGGTCATCAATCCCGAAGGCCGGGTGGTTCATAAGGCCGCCAAAAACCACATCTGGTGCCGTGAGCACTCGACGGTGCCCCATGATGTCTACTCGCGCTGGGTGGAAGTCTTTGGCGATGGCATCGAGGCGTTTTATCCTGTGCTGCGCACCCCTGATATTGGCGTGATCGGCACGATCTGCTGCAGCGATGGCGAGTATCCCGAAGCGGTACGCGCACTGGCATTGGGCGGCGCAGAAGTGGTCTACCGGCCCAGCGAGGCCGTGCCGATGACCGGGAGCAGCTATCCTGGTGGCGGAGGCTGGCTGATTCAGAATCAGGGGCATGCCCAGTTTAACGGTGTCTATATGCTCTGCCCGAACGTCGGCCCGGTGTATGCGCACCCTCAGATGAAGCATCCGATGGATGTTGGCGGCGGGAGTTCGCATATCGTCGATTACCTGGGCAATGTGATTGCCTACAGCCCTTCAGGCAACAATGCCTTTGTGGCTGCCCCGATTCACATCGATGCCCTCCGCCAGTTTCGCACGATGAATCTCAACACCAACTGGCTCAAAGATATGCGCATGGAACTCTTCCGCCGTATGTATGAGCGCCCAATCCATCCCAAAGACCTGGCGCTGCATCAACCTCCAGGCTCGCACGCTGAGGTGGACGAGATCTATCGCGCTAATATTGAACGCTTAATCGCCTATGGCACCTATACCCCTCCGGCCTATCGTGCCCCTGGCCCAAAGTATTTTCCAAGCGCTCCCACCCCAGAAGAGGAGTGGGATAGCGTGCGTGCGTTATGGGAGGGGTGGCCACCCGAGGGCTAGCAGCAGGTCTTGTATCCGCCCCCAAATGCACTAGTAACAACAACGAAGGAGCGAACGACTATGACGATGCCGACCCACGATGAGACCATCCCGCAGCAGAACATCCTCCATCCTCTTGACCCGCTCTCAGCAGAGGAGATCACCCGTACGACAATCATGCTCAGCGCTTCGGGAAAGCTCACGCCTGGCATGCGGCTCATGGCCTACAGCTTGCAGGAACCTCCCAAAGAGGCTGTACTCGCCTTTGAGCCAGGACAAGCGGTCCCGCCGCGTGAAGTCGCAGTTGTTATTCGCGACCATGGCAGGCATCTGACCATTGAAGCGCTTGTCTCCCTGACAGGTGAGGCAATCCGCACCTGGCAGGAACGCACGGATGTGCAACCGGCTGTGACCTATCCAGAGATATTTGCCTCGCAGCAGGCAATCCTGGCGGACCCCAGTTTCGGGGAGGCGATGGCCAGGCGCGGTATAACCGACCTTTCATCGATTGTCGCCTATCCCTTCACCGCCTGCTATCGAGACGCGGCCGACGCCGCGGAGCAGGGGCGATTCATCCGTATGATGGTGGCCCAGGCCCTCTCTCCTGAGGACAATTACTACGCCCACCCCATCGAGGGAGTGATTGCGACGGTTGAGATGGATGACATGAAGGTCCACATCGAGGATTATGGCGTTGTTCCTGTGCCTCCTCGCTCAGGGAACTATACCCCGGACGGTATCAAGGCGGCAACGAATGTTCCCTCTTTTCCCGAGGGGACACGTACCGACCTGCGGCCGATCGCGATTACACAAGCGGAAGGACCGAGTTTTCAGGTGGAGGGCTACCAGGTGAGCTGGCAGAAGTGGCGTTTTCGCGTCGGCTTCTCCCCGCGCGAGGGATTGGTGCTGCACCTGGTGGAGTACTTCGACCGGGGCGGCTTTCGCCCAATCATCTACCGGGCAGCCCTCTCTGAGATGTTTGTACCCTACGGTGATCCTGCCCCAGCACACAACTGGAAGAACGTCTTTGACGCGGGCGAGGTTGGCATCGGTGTGCTGGCCAATAGCCTGGAGTTAGGCTGCGACTGCCTGGGCGAGATCCACTACTTCGATGCGGCACTCAACGATGCGGAGGGGCAGCCAATGGTTATTCAAAATGCCATTTGTATGCACGAGGAAGATTTTGGCCTCCTCTGGAAACACCTGGAGTATAGCGAGGATGGTTCGACGCGGGTAGAGGTACGCCGGTCGCGGCGGCTGGTGATCTCCTCTATCTCAACAGTGGGCAATTACGAGTATGGGTATTACTGGTACCTGTACCAGGATGGCACCATCCAGTATGAGGTCAAACTGACAGGCATCATCGCTCCAGCAGCGATTGCGCCGCCCACTCAACCGATCTCGGGAACGCTGGTTGCTCCTGGCCTCTATGGCCCCCACCACCAGCACTTCTTCAATGTGCGGCTGGACATGATGGTGGATGGCTTGCAAAATTCAGTGGTCGAGGTCAATTGCGAGCCGCTGCCCTGGGGTCCTGAAAATCCCCGTGGGAATGCCTGGGTTCCCCGTGAGACGCTCCTTTCCACCGAGTCCGCAGCACAACGCAGAATCGAGCCCAGGACCGCACGCTTCTGGAAGATCATTAACCCGAACTCGAGCAATGCCCTGGGTCAACCCGTTGCCTACAAACTCGTTCCGGCAAGCAACGCCTTTCCCTTCTTCCACGAAGGATCACCTCAGTGGCGGCGCGGAGGATTTGCCAGGAATCACCTGTGGGTTACTGCGTACCATCAGGCAGAGCGCTACGCAGCTGGAGACTACCCGAACCAGTCGCCCGGTGGCGATGGTCTCCCGCACTATACGCAACAGGACCGTTCTCTCGTGAATACCGACGTCGTGGTGTGGTACACCTTCGCTTCCAACCATGTTGTCCGGCCCGAAGATTGGCCTGTGATGCCGGTTGAGATGGTTGGTTTTTCGTTGAAGCCGGCCGGCTTCTTCGACGGCAACCCTGCGCTTGATGTTCCAGCCAGTGAGCATTGTGAACACCATGCGGCAGAATAGCATCGTGCTGTGAAGCATTAAAAGCAGAGGCGTTTCACGGGTTCCCATGTGGCCGCCCGCGAAGTCGAAGGTCTCCCAGCCGAATCGAAAGCAGCGCCGGGTAGACCTTTTTGTGTATTTGCAGTAATCAAGCCTAACAAGCAGCGGAGAAGAAACATGCACAAACGAGAAGGCTATATCCCGGTAGTCGCCGACTACCGGATCTGGTACCAAATAGTAGGAGGTGGCGCCGACCACGAGAACACCCCACTAGTAGCATTGCACGGCGGACTCGGCGTCCCTCATGATTATATTGAAAACCTTGTGGACCTGGCCTCCGACTCCCGGCGCGTCATCCTCTACGACCAGTTGGGATGTGGACGTTCCGATCAGCCCGATGACACCTCCCCCTGGCGGATAGAGCGTTTTGTTGAAGAACTCGGAATCGTACGCGGTTAGCTAGGCCTCGAAAAAATCCATCTCCTGGGTCAGTCGTGGGGAGGCATGCTTGCCATCGAATATGCTCTCACCCAACCACACCGGAATACCAGCAAGCCATGATGGCTTTTTACGAACGCCATGTCATCCGTGCCGTACCTATGCCAGATCAAGTCAAGCGGGCACTGGACCAGGTGGGACAGGTCTACTACACGATGAACGGACCCAGCGAGTTTCACGTTGTAGGGGTCACCAAAGATTGGGACCGCACCGATCGCCTTTCCGAGATCCGTGTCCCCACCTTGATCACCTCGGGGCGCCATGACGAATCCACGCCACGCATCAACGAGGTCTTGCACAAAGGCATCGTTGGCTCAGAATGGGTGCTATTTGAGCACAGTTCTCACATGGCGCACATCGAAGAACCTGATTTGTACATGCCGGTAGTACGATCATTCGTGGAACGCATCGAAACACAACTAAAATAAGGGGTATGCTTCGTTAGGCTTCAACCCCTGTACAACCACATCGCCTTCGAGTAGCCGCTAGTAACGACGGCGCCAACCAACTGGATCAACGTATCTTCGGACATTGTGCCGAACTTCGGGGACTACACGGATAACTATGCTCTCCTGGGTAGCTCTTCATCCGGCACAACGCTCTACATAGCATGGACCAATGGGCGCGTTGGCATACCGCAGCCTTTCGAGGCGCATGCATGCACCAGTTAGATCCGCCCCTACCTGCTCTACAGGTGTCTATGGAGTAGCGATGGAGGCGAGGGGAGTAGCAACCATTCCCTCGCCTCTCTTCATCTTTGCTTCTCACCATCCCTTCCCCTTCAACGTATTGAGTTATGGGTAATTACCGGCTTTTGTGCTCTTGTGTTAAGTGCGTGTCTGCGTTCTACTGCTTCAGTATCCATTGGACAGAAAGTCCCTTTCGTCCCGTGAATCGAACGAAAACTGCTACTTTCACCATCGAAGCGCCTCGTTATCCCTGCAAATTCACTGAACGAAAGGTGGGAACCATGACGCCGGAGAGGGACTCGAAGGCTGCTTCCTGATGCGAAGGGAGTCACTTCAAGCACAGGAGAGTGCCTTTGAAGACAGTCAAAGCGAAAATGGCTATCCCAGGAACCAACCCTTGCCAGATGCCTAATTCGGACGCATATCCCGGAACCGTTCGGTTTCTATCTGTCAGCGTCGGTGCTGGGAGGTGTAAACAATCCGTGGCGAGGTTTCTTTCCTCTCCTAAAATCTGCTGTTGGCAAGGTAGACTATGTGACATGATCGCGTGCCATTTGTCAAAATGATTGATGGAAGGTGACAGTGGTTGCTAGTTCGCTGACGTACCAAAAAGCTTGACAACAAGCTAGAAGAGGAGTAGACTGAAAGCATCAAGAACGTTTGTTCGCATAAGGAGCACCACCAGATGGGACAGGCCACCCGCACCACCAAGCTGCCGCTTGCTCTGGACACCCGAAAAGCCAGGGGAGCCAATACCGGCAAGCGCGCCTCTTTGCAAGCCACTAAAGAGGTGCTCAACCGAGCACGTGCTTTCTATGTGGACTTCTTTCTGGCGCATGCTGACAAGCTGGCAGAAAAGGTGACCTACTACAGTGAGGAGCATCTGGAGCTGCGCGAACGCCTCATCTCTGCCCATGAACTGCTCAGCTGGGCTGAAGCTTGCACCATCGCAACGGCGGCCCATCCCCATCCCTGGCCCGGCTGGAACTTCAGCGAGCGCTTTCCAGGCATGCCCTGGGCGGGAGACGGCCGGGGAGGGCAACCCCGATGATCCGGCTCAGGCTAGGTCGGCAAGCGAGCATACACGTGAAGGTGGTGGGGGCTCTCGCTGGCTTCAAGGGCAACGTTCCAGCCTTGTTTGCTTGAGAAGCGACTCCTGGGGAGATAACCTGTCGGAAACGAGTAGGAACGCTGACAGGCCCGACTGAACCAGGGCGGCGGAAACGACCAGTGTCCAGGTTTGGAAGTCCAATTTGGGCAGCTGTTGACACCACGCGAATCAAAGCGTGCAGACAGGAGGCGGACCAACGCCATGGGGAAAGCTGAGCGCACCACCAAACTCCTGCTCGACCTCGGAGATCCACAGGCAGGAGGAGCTAACGTGGGCAAGCGGGAGTATCTTGCATCAACCACTCGCATCCTCAACGATGCCCGCGCCTTCTACCTGGAATTTTTCCTGGCTCACCCCCACAAACTCTTCGAACGCGTGCAACTGATCGACAAGAAGACCGGCGAAGTGCGGGAGGCAACCATTTCCGCAGACAAACTGCTCACCTGGGCAGAATATCAGACGGTCTCGACCCGTGATCACCCCCATCCCGATCCCGACTGGAACTTCAGCATCCGCTTTCCTGATCTGCCTTGGGAATATCGCCGTTCAGTCATCAAGGACTGCATCGGCAAAGCCCGGGCCTACTCTACGGCCCATGCGAGCTGGAAGGAATCGGGCAAAAAGCGGAGCAAGCCAGGCAAACCCACGCCCACGAATCACCCCACCCTCTACACTGGCGTCTTCTCTCTCCAGCTTGATCAGGTCGATCTCCACCAAAGCTTTGTGAAGTTGCGAGTCTCCACGGGGACGGAGTGGGTCTGGGCTAACTATCCCGTCCAGGAGAACCGCTATTTTGAAGCGCGCATGAACGAGCAGGAATGGAACACGCTGGCTCCCAAGCTGGTTGTGCGCGGCAAGCGGGTGGAGATCCATTTTCCGCAGGAAAAGACCATTGTGGCGAAAAAGATTGTGGAGTCCAAACGTGATCCCGATCTGGTCACGGTGGCGGTCGATCTAAATGTGAAGCACCTGGCGGTGGTGACGGTCAGACAATATGGCACCATTATTGAGACGGTCTTTGTCAGCGATCAGGGACTCGATCAGCATCGCTATCGTCATATGAAGCGCATCGCGAAAAAGCAGTGGCAATCAGGGAAAGCGGTGAAAGGGGAACGAAGCAATCAACAGATCTGGGGGCATGTCAAGCGGATGAATGACACCGTGGCGCATCAGGTGGCAGCCAGGATTGTCTCGATCTGTGAGAAGTATCCCGGGTGTGTGCTGCTGTTTGAGCGCCTGCGCAAGATGAAGCCGGGGAAGATGAGCAAGTCCCGCAGACTCAATCGCAAGCAGGCCAACCAGCTCAAAGGGAAAATCAGAGACTACTCGCAAGACAAAGCGTATGCGGTAGGCGTGGTATCGTGTGAAGTCAATGCCCATGGAACGAGTCAGTTCTGCTCGCGGTGCGGGGCCAAAGGGGAAAGGTTTTCCCGTTCTGGCACGACCTGCACCGTGTGGCGAGGTGGCAAATTGTTCCGATGCCTGGTCTGTGGCTATGAAGCGCAAGCCGATTTTAACGCGAGTGTCAATGTGCATCACTCCTTCTGGAAGGAATGGCATTGGCACCCGCGCACCAAACCTCCTCAGAAGAAATCTTCTGGGTGAGGGTGAGACGCCCCGTCTGGCTAAAGGGTCAGGCGGGAGAAGGCCGGGGAGGGCAACCCCGCTGATCCGGCCCAGGCCCGTATGCAAGCAAGCATACATGTCAAAGCGGTGGGGCTGCTACTGGACCAAAGGGGCCACGATTCGGATGGCGAGGTTCCTCGGTCGAAACCTCTTTCTTGACTCGTTCTGTCGTCAAAGAACCGAGAACGGGCTGTATGAAGGAAGGGCGGTAGAAACTTCTTCTGTCCATCGTTGTTCCTCAACGTTGGCAGCAGTTGACACCACGGGAACCCGGCCCTCGACGTCCCGCCGTCAGAGCACAATCACTGACCCGGATACCGACCAGTGCAACCACCCATGCCGGATGAATAGACCAACGGATTGGAGCCGCCGGGGAGCAGGATCACTGATCCGGTGTGGTTCGCTTCTGCTGGGCCGCTGCGATCGCAACACGCGTCACTTCCTGAAAGGTTTTCTCGTCAATGATTGGTGGGACCTCGACCAGTGTACCCTCTCCCGGGACGGGCGTAAACTGAACCGCATCGCCAAAGGCGCGGCTCGCCGCCTCACGCACTCGATGAATGGCGAGATCGCAGACCAGGACACGATGGTCGTTTTCAAAGGTACACATGGTTTTCTCCTTGCCGTTCTCTGTTGTCATAGTGGTGTCACCAGTTGCCCAAAATTGTAAACAATCCTGGACAAGCGCGTTCTCGCCGCCCTGGTTCAGTCCGGCGTGCCAGCGTTCCTTCCGCCTTCCGGCACGTTAGCTCCCCAGGAGTCGCCCGCAAGGTGAGCCGGGTTGGAACGTCACCCCTTGGGCCAGCGATAGCCCCACCACGTTCACATGTCTGCTCGCTTGCAGACGGGCCTGGCCTGCCAGTCTTTGCCGGGGTGCCCCTCTGGCAGGCTTCTCCCCCCCGACCTGTAGCCGGAGAGGGCGTGCGCGTCACCTTAGCCGCTTGGTGCGGCCTGCGGCGGCGCCTTTTTCCGAGGCTGCCAATGCCACTCGTGGTAGAACGAGTGATGCACATTGGCTGAGGCATTGTAGTCCGCGTTGGCCTCGTAGTGACACACCGGACACCAGAACAGCTTGCCCCATTTCGCTGTGATGCGTTTACCACGAAGGAGCGAGAACCTCTCGCCCTTCGCGCCGCAGCGCGAGCAATACTGCGAT
>Ga0070706_100005291_pt1 | contig 12303 bp, 10 predicted proteins | sample KBSK5501metaG_FD_65476 | JGI IMG/M metagenome (GOLD analysis project Ga0070706, IMG submission 65476) | Corn, switchgrass and miscanthus rhizosphere microbial communities from Kellogg Biological Station, Michigan, USA - KBS K5-50-1 metaG | ecosystem: Host-associated > Plants > Roots >...
CAGGGTCTACGAGGAGACGCTCAAGGTCATCAAGAAGGCGTGGACCGAGGAGTCGTGGGACTACGACGGCGAGTACTACAAGGTCCCCTTCCCCTACAAGGAGGGCATCCGGCGCTGGCCGGTGGCGGACTGGACGCGGCAGTACGGCGCGCCCGGGGAGATCGACGACGAGGGCGTGGTGCGCAAGATCTCGGTGGTGCCGAAGCCGTACCAGAACCCGCACCCGCCGATGTTCCAGCCGTTCTCGGTGAGCGAGACGACCATCCGCTATACCGCGGCGTCCAGCATCGTGCCGTGGATCCTGGTGGCCCATCCGCCCGACTTCCAGCGCCTCTGCACGATCTACCAGGACGTCGCGGCGGAGAACGGCCGCCGCCTCGGGCTCGGCGAGAGCGTGGGCGCCTTCCGCGCGGTGCACTTCGGCAAGACCGAGCCGGAGGCGGTGGCCCTGCTGCGCGACACCAACTTCGCGGGCTTCCAGCACTACTTCGGCGGCTTCGGCTTCTGGGAAGCGTTCCGCACCCCCGAGGACGCCGCGAAGTACCCGCTCGATCCGTACACGCCGCTGCCGCCCGCCGAATGGACAGTCGAGCGAATGCGGAACGTGAAGTACGCGCTGGCCGGCACCGTCGATCAGGTCAAGGGGGAGATCGACGCGCTCCAGAAGATCGGCGGCAAGGGCGACCTGGAATGGTTCGGCTGGTTCTTCGACCAGGGGTTCATGCCCTGGGAGGAGGAGGAGCGCCAGATCGAGCTCTTCGCCAAGCACATCATCCCCGCGTTCCGGTAGAAGCACGGACCAGAGGAGGCCTCGCGATGAAGGACGGCTTCAAGGTCATGGACTCGGATCTCCACACGATGGAGCCCGACGGCCTCTGGGAGCGGTATCTCGCCGAGCCGTTCAAGCGGTTCGCGCCCCGGTTCCTGCGCTCCACCGCCAACTCGCCCAACCAGCCGGTGATCCAGATCGGCGATCTCGAGCTCGGCGAGATGTCCAAGCGGGTGCGCACCGGCGCGGTGGGCAAGGACCTCCACCGGCGCACGTTCGAGCGGTCGCCGCACTATGAGGTCGCCCACGCGCGCGGCTACGACGCCGCCTCTCACATCCAGGCGATGGACATCGAGGGCATCGACGTGGCCGTCCTCTACGGCACGCGCGGGCGCCAGGTGCTCATGCACGACGAGCTCGACCCCGCGCTCGCGACCGCGCTGGCCCGCGCGCACAACGACTGGACGTACGACTACTGCCAGCACGAGCCGGCGCGCCTGAAGTTCGCGGCCCAGGTGGCGTTCCACGACGTGCCCGGCGCGATCGCGGAGGCCCGGCGCGCGGTGCGCCGGCTCGGCGCGGTGGCGGTCGTCGGTAACCCCAACCCGATCAACGGCCGCCACGTCCACGACCCGGAGATGGAGCCGCTCTGGGCCGCCATCGAGGAGCTGGGCGTGCCGGTCGGCTTCCATCCCACCGGGCAGTCGTCGCTGCGCGACGACATCGCGCGCCGCTACCTCGACACCCCGAACGGCCGCGTCATCGGGGTGGCCGGCCGCAACCCGGTGGAGCTGATGATGGCTTTCGGCAGCATGGCCGCGGGCGGTGTCCTCGAGCGGCATCCCGGACTGCGCTGCGCGTTCCTCGAGGGCACCTGCGGCTGGCTCCCCTGGTACCTCTGGCGCCTCGACGAGGCGTGGGAAAAGTTCGGCCCCGGCTCCGAGATCCAGATCGCCCACACCCCGAGCCAGTACTTCTTCCGCCAGTGCGTCGTGGCCACCGACGCCGACGAGAAGCCGCTCCGCCAGGTCATCGAGGCGATCGGCGACGACAACATCGTGGTCTCGACCGACTATCCCCACTCGGACGGGCTCTTCCCGAAGGCCATCGAGGAGTTCGTGCACCTGGAGGGCGTCACCCCCAAATCGAAGGCGAAGATCCTCTGGGACAACTGCGCGCGCCTCTACAACCTGGCCGGCGCCCCCTAGCGGCCGCGGGCGCCTGCTCGCTTGACACCGCCGACGGCGTCGACTAGGCTCCCGACCATCCCGACGCCGAGAACACCCTGATCCCATGCCCACCGACGCCCCGAGCTCCACCGTGACCGCGCGCGGGGCCACGCTCGTCGGCGTCGACGTGGGGGGGACCTTCACCGATCTCGTGCTCGTCGACGAGGCCACCGGCCTGGTGCGCGTGGCCAAGGTCCCCACCACCGTGGCCAACCAGGCCGGCGGGGTGCAGGCGGCCCTGGCCGGCGCCGCGGTGGGCGCGGCCGACGTGGGGGTGATCGTCCACGGGACGACCACCGCCACCAACGCGCTGCTCGAGCGCAAGGGCGCGCGCACCGGGCTCATCACCACGCGGGGCTTCCGCGACGTGCTGGAGCTGGGCCGGCGCACCCGGCCGACGCCGTACGGCCTCAAGGGCACCTTCGAGGCGCTGATCCCGCGCGACCTCCGCCTCGAGGCGGACGAGCGCGTCGACGCCGAGGGCCTGGTGGTCACGCCGCTGGCCGTCGACCAGGTGCGCGAGGCGGTCCTCCGGCTCCGGGCGAAGGGCGTCGAGGCTCTCGTGATCCACTTCATGCACTCCTACCTGAACGACGCCCACGAGCGGCAGGCCCGGGAGATCGCGGCAGAGCTGTGGCCCAACGCCTACATCACCGCCGGTGCGGAGCTGCTGCCCGAGTACCGCGAGTTCGAGCGGGGCACGACGGCGGCCATCAACGGCTTCGTGCAGCCGGTCATCGACCGCTACCTGCGGACGCTGGCCGCCGATCTGGCGCGCCAGGGCTACCGGCGCGAGCTCCTCATCATGCAGGGCAACGGCGGGACGATGTCGGTGGACGTGGCCGGCCGGCACGCGGTGAGCACACTGATGTCGGGGCCCGCCGCCGGCGTGAAGGCGGCCGCCTACACCGCGCTGGCCGCGGGGCACCGCAACATCATCAGCTGCGACATGGGCGGGACCAGCTTCGACGTCGGCGTGATCCGCGACGGCCGGCCCGCGCTCACCGCGGACAAGGAGATGGGCTACGGCCTGCCCGTCCGCGTGCCCATGATCGACATCCACACCATCGGCGCGGGCGGCGGCTCGATCGCCCGCGTGAACTCGGCCGGCATCCTGCAGGTGGGGCCCGAGAGCGCGGGGGCCGATCCGGGCTCGATCTGCTACGGGCGCGGCGGCGAGGAGCCCACCATCACCGACGCCAACCTGCTGCTCGGGCGCCTGAACCCGGCGGGGCTGCTCGGCGTCGAGCAGGCGGCCGGGCTCGATCGCATCCGCGAGATCTTCGACAAGAAGATCGGCGCCCACCTGGGGCTCGGCCCGGAAGAAGTGGCCAGCGCGATCGTGCGGGTGGCCAACGACAAGATGGCAGGCGCCATCCGCCTGGTCTCGCTCCAGCGCGGCCACGACCCCCGCGACTTCGTGCTCTTCGCGTTCGGCGGGGCCGGCCCGCTCCACGCGGTGGCGCTGGCGCGCGAGCTGGCCATCCCCCGGGTGCTGGTGCCGGCCCGGCCCGGGATCACCTCGGCGCTGGGCTGCCTGGTGGCCGACGTGCGCCACGACTTCGTGAAGACGATCAACCAGGGCGTGCTGCGCATGGACGTGGGCGAGGCGCACCGGATCCTGGCCGCCCAGGTGGACGAGGGGCGCCGCATGCTGGCCTCCGAGGGCGTCGAGGTCGAGACCGTCTCCGTCCAGCACGAGGCGGACATGCAGTTCGTCGGGCAGACGCACGTCCTGACCGTCGCCATCCCGCGAACCGACTTCGCGCGCGAGGAGCTGATGACCGCCTTCGAGAAGGCCTACTGGGAGCGCTTCGAGGTGGAGCTGCGGGAGATGCGGGCCCAGGTGGTGAGCCTGCGCACCGCGGTGATCGGGCGGCGCCGGCCGGTCTCGCTCGAGGGCCTGATCGCGCTGGACGCGGTGCCCTCGGGCGCGGCCACCCCGGCGGGGCGCCGGCGCGCCTGGTTCGACGGAGGCTGGCACGACACGCCGGTGTACCGGCGGGAGCAGCTCGGGGTCGGAGTCGAGCTGGTCGGGCCGATGATCGTCGAGCAGCTCGACTCCACGACCGTGATCGAGCCGGGCGACCGGATGCGCGTGGACGCGCTCGGCAATCTTGAAATCACGGCGCGGGAGATCACGGCGCGAGACCTCGATACGCCATGAGCTCCGTCGAGGCCGGCCAGCTCAACCCCCAGCTCGTGCTCGACGAGATGAAGAAGAACCGGGTCACCGACGTGGTGTGGCTCCCCGACAGCGAGACGAACTTCCTCTACCAGCTCATGCAGGCCGAGCCCTCGCTGCGGCTCGTGCCGGTCAGCCGGGAGGGCCTGGCCTTCTCGCTCGCCGCCGGCCTCGCGACGGGAGGCCGCACGCCGGTCATCCTGATCCAGAACACCGGCCTCATGGAGTCGGGGGACTCGCTGCGGGGCTGGGCCATCGGCCTCCGCATCCCGGTGGTGATGATGGTGGGCTACCGCGGGTGGACCCGCCACGGGGTCAACACGGACACCGCGGCCACCTACACCGAGCGCTTCCTCAACGCCTTCGGCATCACCTACTACCTCGTCGAGACCTCGGCCGACGCGCCGCGCATCTCGATCGCGTTCGAGGAAGCCCGGCGCACGCAGCGGCCGGTGGCGGTGCTCATGGCCGACGAATACCACGGCTTCAATCGCTAGAAGGACGCTTCCGTGATCCAGACCGCCGACCTGCTCCGCGTCTTCAACGCCCACCGCGGCGACGCCATCGTCGTGCCGGGCCGCGGCGCGCGGCACTGGGCGCAGATCAGCACGCGGCCCACCCGCGACGTGCCGGTCGGCGATCCCGCCATGGGCGGCCACGCCGCCTTCGCCCTCGGCCTGGCCCTGGCCCGGCCCGCCGACCGCGTGGTGCTCTTCGACTCGGAGGGCGATCTGCTCATGAGCCTCGGCATCCTGCCGACCGTCGCCGAGCAGGCGCCGGCCAACTTCTACCACTTCATGCTCGACAACGAGTGCTACGCCACCACCGGCGGGCAGCCGGTGCCGAACGCCAAGAACGTGGCCTACGACGTCATCGCCCGGGGAGCCGGCTATCCGCGCGCGCTGGCCTTCGACCAGCTCGCCGACTTCGAGGCCGGCATCGCGGCCATCCTGGCCCAGCCGGGCCCGGTGTTCGTGGCCCTCAAGGTGGTGCCGGAGGTCGAGAACCTCCCGATCAACCAGCGGGTGCGCTGGCAGACCCGCACGCGGGAGCGCGTGCTGCAGGACCTGCGCGCCGAGCTCGGCCTGGGGGCGTAGCCGCGATGGACGCGATCGATCCGGTCACCCTAGTCGTGGTGCAGAACGGCCTGCAGCAGGTGGCGAGCGAGATGGACCTCACCTTCGAGCGGGCCGCCTTCTCGCCGGTGATCTCCGAGGGCTTCGATCGCTCCGACGGCATCTACGCCCGGGACAACGGCGAGGTCATCGCCCAGGGTGAGCTCGGGCTACCCATCTTCGTGGGGGTGATGCAGTTCACCACGCGGGCGGTGATCGACCACGTGAAGGCCTCCGCGGAGCCGCTCCGGCCCGGCGACATCTTCATCGTCAACGACCCCTACTGCGGCGGCACCCATCTGATGGACGTGAAGATGGTGAAGCCGTACTTCTACCGCGGTCATCTCTGGGCCTATCTCTCGAACACCGGGCACTGGCCCGACACCGGCGGCTCGGTGCCGGGCGGCTTCTCCACGCGGGCCACCGAGGTCCAGCAAGAGGGCCTCCGGCTGCCTCCTGTAAAACTCTTCCGAGAAGCTGTGATGCAGCCCGACATCCTCAGCATCATCCTCGCCAACATCCGCGTCCCCGAGGAGCGCATCGGCGACATCAAGGCCCAGGTGGCCGCGCTCACCGTGGGCGAGAAGCGCCTCACCGCGCTGCTCGATCGCTACGGCGAGCCGACCGTGACCGCGTGCATCGCCGAGCTGCGCCGGCGCTCGGACCAGATGATGCGGGCGCACATCGCCAAGATCCCGGACGGCACCTACTCGGGCGAGGCCTTCGTGGACTCGGACGGGGTGGACCCGGATCCGCTGAGGGTCAGCCTCCGGTTGCGGAAAGACGGCACCGACCTCCACTTCGACTTCTCGGAGTCGAGCGGGCCCTGCCGCGGGCCGCTCAACAGCGTGATCGCCACCACCAAGGCCGCGGTCTACCTCGCCATCAAGCACGTGTTCCCCGACGTGCCGATCAACGCGGGCTGCTTCGAGCCGCTGCACGTGGCCGACCCGCACGGGACGTTCCTCTACGCCCGGTACCCGCGACCGGTCTCGGGCTGCGCCGCCGAGGTGAGCTCGCGCATCGCCGAGTCCGTCTTCAGCACGCTGGCCCCCGCCATCCCCGACGACCTCTTCGCCGCGCCCGCCGGCACCAGCGGCAATCTCACCCTGGGCGGCCACGACCCTCTGAAGGAGCGGCACTACATCATGTACGTCTTCAGCGGCGGCGGCTACGGTGGCAGCGCCGACGACGACGGGCTCACCAACGGCTGCTCCACCATCGGCATCTCCAAGACGCAGCCCACCGAAGTGCTCGAGCAGCACTACCCGGTGCTGTTCGAGCGCTATGCCCTCCGCGAGCGCTCGGGCGGAGCGGGCAAGACCCGCGGCGGCTTCGGGGTGGACTACAAGATCCGTCTGCGCCGGGGCGAGGCGCTGCTCTCGTTCCTCATGGACCACGGCCGCTTCGGGCCCCCCGGCCTCTTCGGCGGCCATGACGGGGCGCCCAACGAGGTGATCGTGGCGCGCCAGGGCGGCGAGTACGTCTCCCCGCACCTGTCGAAGGACGAGGACATCCGGCTGGTGGCCGGCGACACCATCTCCGTGCGCACGCCGGGCGGCGGCGGCTACGGCGATCCCTGGCAGCGCGAGCCCGCCCTGGTGGCGCGCGATGTGGCGCGCGGCTACCTCACGGTCGCCGACGCCGCCCGCGACTACGGTGTCGTGCTGGCCGGAGACGATCCCGCGACCCTCGACCGTCCCGCCACCGGCGAGCTTCGCCGCCGGGGCCGTCCCGGCGCGACCCGAAGCTGAGCCCGGCCAACTACCCGGCTACAGCTCGCGCAGCCGGGGGAGCACCTCGTTCGCGAAGAGCTTCAATCCCTTGGTCGCCTCGGCGTGGGTCATGAAACCCGAGCGGCTCGCCAGCACGAGGTGCTCGAACGGCCCGACCCGCTCGCGATACTCGCAGATCTGCCGGTACACGCTGTCGGGGTTGCCCGCGAACATCAGGCCCTTGGCCATCGCCTGCTCCGCGGTGATGCCGATCAGGCCCGCGGCGGGCCGCGCGGCGGCGGGCACGCCGGGGCGCGGCTTCGTGGTGTAGAGCGCGGGCGCGAGCGCGGCCGGGACGGCCCCGGGGAGGAGCTTTCCGTACTGCGGGGCCGAGCGCAACGCGGTGTTGAGGAACCAGAGCAGCTTGCTGCCGACGCGCACCCCCTCCTCGTCGGTGTCGCCGGTGTAGACGAACGCGGTGTGGCCGAAGCGGTCGGGGCCGGGCTCGGGCAGGCCGGCCTCCGCGCGGGCCTTCCGGTACGCGGTCCACGCCCGCGTCGTCTCCTCGGCGGTGCGGAACACCATCACGTTGACGATGCCCCGCCGCCCGAGCTCGGCCGAGGTGGTCGGATCACCGGTGGCCGCCCAGAGGGGCGGGTGCGGCTGCTGCCAGGGACCGGGCCAGATGTTGACGTGCCGGTGGGTGAAGTACTTGCCCTCCCAGCTGAAGGGGCCGTCGCGGTGGGCGAGGGTCTTCAGGATGAGGTCGATCGCCTCCCAGAACCGGTCCACGATGCCGATCGGGTTCGCGTTGCCGGAGGCCATCTCGCTGCCGCCCGACTTCACGAATCCGATCTCGAGGCGCCCGCGCGAGATCACGTCGGCGGTCGCGTACTCCTCGGCGACGCGCACCGGGTCGGTGCGCACCGTGATCAAGGTCCCGAGGCTCAGGATGCGGACGTTGCGCGTCTGGCGCGCCAGGATGCCCAGGATGAGCGGGCTCGCGCCCAGCAGGCAGTTGATGCCGGCGTGATGCTCGTTCGACACCACGTTGATCCCGATATCGTCGCAGAGCAGGTATTCGTCCAGCGCCTCCTGAAACAGGTCCGCCGCGATCTTGGGATCGCAGTACCGGTTCGGCAGGCTGCCGCGGACCGACTCCGCCGCCTCGAGGACGTCCGGCGGCACGAACGGGTACGGGTTCTCGTTCAGGTACCAGGCCTGCATGGCGCCTCCCTCGTCACGACGGCATGAACGCCCGGACGCGCTCGACGAGTGCGCCGGGCTGCTCGATCTCGGGGTGGTGCCCGGCGGCCTCGATGAGCTCGAAGCGCGCACCGGGGATGCGCGCGCAGTAGGCGCGCCCGTACGCCGGGGTCACGATCCCGTCGCTCGCCCCCCACAATACCAGCGTCGGCACCGTGATGCGGCCGAGCCACCGGGCGAGCTGCGGATTGTAGAGGTAGGGATGCCACGCGTAGAGGCAGAGCGACTCGCGGTTACGCGCGTGCGCGATCAGGGCCTCGTTCGACAGGGCGTCCGGGTCCGGGGCCCACTTCGCGGGCTCGTGCCACCGCCGGCGCCGCACCTCGGCGGGAGAGGTGTTGAACACGTCGAGGATGTCCGGCGTCTCGCGGTCGCCGACCTTGATGCCGACTGCGTCCACCAGGATCAGGCGCTCCACCCGGGACGACCGCGCGGCCGCGATCTCGGCGGCCAGCCAGCCGCCGAACGAGAGGCCCATCAGCGTCACCCGCTCGTGCGGCAGTTGCTCGAGCAGGTCGAGATAGAGATGCACCAGGTCGTAGACGGTGTCGAAGCCGTCGGGCCGCGTCGAGTGCCCGAAGCCCGGGTGCGTGGGCGCGATCACCCGGGTGTCGGCGGCGAGCAGGTCGAGCACCGGCGCGCCGGGATCGATCGGCGCCTCGCCGTGGAGCAGCAGCAGGGGCCGGCCCGCCCCGCGCCGCAGAACCTCCAGCGGGATGCCGCCCACGTCGAGCCGCTCGGTGGCCACCATCAGAAGATACCAAGGTGCTGGCGCAGGTCCGCGTCGCGGTGCCGGAACTCGGCGGCGGGCCCCTCGGCCACGACCCGGCCGCCGTTGAGGATGACGATGTCGTCGGCGACCTGGAACACCAGCTTGGGGTTCTGCTCGACCAGCACGATCGACAGACCCTGCTCCTTGAGGCGCCGGATCGTCGCCATCACCTCGGCGACGAGCTGGGGCGCCAGGCCCTCCGACGGCTCGTCCATCAGGAGCACGCGCGGGTTCGACATCACGGCCCGGCCGATGGCGAGCATCTGCTGCTCGCCGCCCGAGAGCGAGCCCGCGACCTGCCGGCGCCGCTCGCCGATGCGCGGGAAGAGCGCGTAGACCGCGTCGAGCGTCCAGCCGGTCGCGCCGCCGCTGCGGGGCCTGCGGCCGGCCACCGCGAGGTTCTCGCGCACCGTGAGGCTCCGGAAGATCCGGCGCCCCTGCGGTACCAGCGCGACCCCCTGGGCCGCGATCACCTCGGGCGCGCGGCCGGTCACGGCCCGGCCGAAGACCGCGACCTGGCCGTGTCGCGGCGGCAGCAGGCCCACCGTCACGTTCATGGCGGTCGACTTGCCGGCCCCGTTGCGGCCGAGCAGCCCGAGGAGCCGGCCCTCGCCGAGGCGCAGCGACATCCGGTGCAGCACGTGGCTGTCGCCGTAGAACGCCTCGATGTCGTCGAGGGCGAGCGCGTCACTCGCCAAGGTAGATCTCCCGGGTCCGCGGGTGCGCGACCACCTCACTGCGCGTCCCCTCCACCACCACGTGGCCGAAGTGCAGCACTGTGATCCGCTCCGCGAAGTCGAGCGCCACGTCCATGTCATGCTCGATCATCACGATGGTGACGTCACGGGGGATGCGGGCGACCAGGTGCAGCACGTCGCGGCGCTCCTCGATGGAGAGGCCGGCGAAGGGCTCGTCCAATAACAGTATCCGGGGGTCCTGGGCGAGGGCCATGGCAATCTCCACGCGCCGCCGCTCCCCGTAGGACGTCTGGGAGAGCGGGCGCTCCGCCAGGTGCTCGAGCCCCACGCGGGCCAGCGCCTCGCGCGCCCGGCCGAGCAGCGCCGTCTGCCGCTCCAGCCGGGCGAGCGGGCTCCACCGGAGAGGCGAGCGCCCGAGGAGCGAGAGCGTGACGTTCCGCAGCAGCGTCTCTCGCGGGAACAGGGTGATGATCTGGTAGGTGCGGGAGATCCCGAGGTGCGCGCGCTGGCGGCCCGGGACGCGGGTGATGTCGCGCCCGAAGAGCGTGACCGTTCCGCCGTCGGGTCGGAGCTCGCCGGTCACCAGGTTGAAGAGGGTCGTCTTGCCCGCCCCGTTCGGGCCGATGATCAGGCGCCGCTCCCCCTCCTCCACCGCGAGATCCACCGAGGCGGTGACGAGCAGCCCGCCGAAGGACTTCGTCAGGCCCTCCACCGCGAGCGCGGTCGACCGGCCGCTCATCGGGCCGGCCTTTCGCCCGACGCGGCCACCGCCGCGCGTGGCGTCCCTTGGAGAATCGCGCGCCGCCAGAGACGGGTCGCGCCGGGCACGAGCCCCTCGGGCATGAAGACCACGATCGCCACGAAGATGGCGCCGAGGGCGAAGTTCCAGCGCTCGATGTACGCGCTCGCGACGTTCTTCATGACCACGACCAGCGCGGCCCCGACCACCGGCCCCAGCAGCGTCCCGCTCCCGCCCGAGATGACCATCAGGAGCGCCTCGGCCGAGGCGGTGAGCGCCACCGCCTGCGGGCTCACGAACTGGTTGTAGTAGAGGAAGAGCAGCCCGGCCACGCCGCTCCAGAGGCCGGAGAGGAGGAACGCGAGGAAGCGGATCATCCAGACGTGATAGCCGAGCGCGGCCATGCGGCGCGGCTGGTCCCGCGTGCCGCGGAGGCTCGCCCCGAACGGCGAGGCGACCAGGATCGCCATCGAGCCCAGGGCCGCGAGGAAGACCACGAGGGTCGCCCAGTAGAAGTGGGCCGGCGAGGCCAGCGAGAGCCCGAGCGGGCTCGGCCGCGCGCCGATCGAGATGCCGTTGTCCCCGTTGGTGATGCTGATCCAGCGATAGGCCACCCCCCATACGATCTGGCCGATCGCGAGCGTGATCATGACGAAGCCGATCCCGCTGCCGCTGCCGCGCAGCGCGAGGGTGGCGAAGAGGGCGGCGGCCGCGAGGGTGAGGGCGAGCGCGAGCGCGACCGCCACCAGGTGGCCGTGCCCGCCGTTCAGGAGGCGGGCCGCAGTGTAGGCCGCGATGCCGAGGAGCCCGGCGTGGCCTAGGCTGACGAGGCCCGCGTAGCCCACCAGGATGTTGATGCCGAGCGCGAGGACCGCGTAGAGGAGGATCTGGCTCCCGATGTTGATGTAGAAGGTGCCGCTGGCCCAGAGGGGCAGCGCCGCCAGGATCAGGAGCGCGGCGGCGAGCGCGAGACGCCTCACACCGCCGGCCGCCCGAAGAGGCCCTGGGGCCGCACCACCAGGACGAGGAGCATGGGGAGGAACAGCACCACGTAGGCCAGCTCGGGGAACATGGCCTGGCCGAAGTTGTACAGGAAGCCGACCACGAAGCTGCCCACCAGCGAGCCGAGGAGGCTCCCGCTGCCGCCGAGGATGACCACCACGAGGGCCAGCGGGAGCATCTCCTGGTCGAGGCCGGGATAGACGGAGAGGATCGGCCCGCCGATGACGCCGGCGAATCCGGCCAGCCAGGCGCCCAGGCAGAAGACGATCGTGAAGAGGCGCGAGACGCGGATGCCCGCGACGCGGGCCATGTCTGGGTCGTCGACGCCGGCCCGGATCATCGCGCCCAGCCGGGTCCGGTCCATCAGCAGCCACAGGGCGGCCGCGAAGCCCACCGCGACCAGGCTGATGGCGAGCCGATAGGTGGGAAACGCGAAGCTGCCGACGGTGGTGACGCCCTGCAGGCCGCGCGGAGTGTCGATCCGGACCGGGTCGCCGGTCCACACCTTGAGGCACACGTCCGCGATCATGAACGAGAGCCCGAGGGTCACCAGGACCTGCGCGAGCTCCGCGCCCGCCAGCCGGCGCAGGACGAGCCGCTCCACCGCGCCCCCCAGCGCGGCGACCAGCAGCCCGGCGACCAGGGCGGCCGGCCAGAAGCCCAGGCCCCACTCGATCAGGCTCGCCGCGAAGTAGCCCCCGAGCATGAAGAAGGAGCCGTGGGTGAGGTTCGGGATCCGCATCAGGCCGAAGATCAGCGAGAAGCCGGCGGACAGCAGGAAGAGCAGGCCGCCCAGCGTGACGCTGTTGACGG
>Ga0070706_100005292_pt1 | contig 12301 bp, 11 predicted proteins | sample KBSK5501metaG_FD_65476 | JGI IMG/M metagenome (GOLD analysis project Ga0070706, IMG submission 65476) | Corn, switchgrass and miscanthus rhizosphere microbial communities from Kellogg Biological Station, Michigan, USA - KBS K5-50-1 metaG | ecosystem: Host-associated > Plants > Roots >...
CGCTCCACAAGACCGGGCTGGGCCGCCGTTACCTGCAGCGGGCCGTCGAGCTCGATCCATCCGGCGACACCGGCGCGAAGGCCCGGATCATCTTGGAGACGGCGCAGCGCGACGCCTCCTGAGAGGGTCTCATGTCTCATGTCTCAGGTCCGGGTCCTCGCCTTGAGACTTGAGACTTGAGACCTGAGACCCGAGACCTGAGACCCGAGACCTTTCCCTCCTGATATCTTGCCGCTTCCATCATGAGCTCGGATTCGGAAAAGACCGCGCCGGTCGCGCGCGAGCGGGGCGGTTTCTTCGCGAAGGTCAAACGCGGGCTCTTCATGACGCACACCGAGGTGCTGGAGAAGCTCTCCTCCGCCGTCAAGAAGAGCCTGGGCATCGACGAGTCCGTTCTGGAATTGCTCGAAGAGGCCCTCGTCGCCGCCGACGTGGGGGCCGAGACGGCGTCCGCCCTGACGGATGCCGTCCGCACGCGCGCGAACGGCTCGGAGCGAAAAGATCTCGCGGCGCTCCGGACGATGTTGCGCGAGGAGATCGAGAATCTGCTCGCGTCCGCTCCCCGGCCCGACCGCCGGACGGAGGCGCCTCTGCTCGTGACGTTTCTCGTGGGTGTGAACGGGTCCGGAAAGACGACGACGGCGGCCAAGCTCGCGGCCCGCGAGATCGCCGCCGGCCGCTCGGTCCTGCTGGCGGCGGCGGACACGTTCCGCGCGGGCGCGATCGACCAGCTCCAGACCTGGGCGGACCGTCTGGATGTCGGCGTCGTGCGGCACAGGGAGGGCGCCGATCCCTCGGCCGTGCTGTACGACGCTCTTTCCGCGGCGAAGGCGAGGGGGACGCAAACCCTCCTCGTGGACACCGCGGGCCGCCTCCACACCAAGAAGAACCTGATGGAGGAGCTCTCGAAGATGCGACGCATCGCGGGCCGCGAGGTTCCGGGCGCGCCACACGAGACGCTGCTCGTGCTGGACGCCACGACCGGGCTCAACGGCCTGTCCCAGGCGCGCCGGTTCGTCGAGGCGGCAGGGGCCACAGGCGTCGTCCTGACCAAGCTCGACGGCAGCGCCCGAGGCGGGATCGTGCTGGCGATCTATCGCGAGCTGAAATTGCCCGTGGTGTTCGTCGGAGTCGGCGAAGCCGTGGACGATCTGGTGCCCTTCGATCCCTCGGAGTACGCACGCGCGCTCCTGGACGACGAGGGTGCGGAGGCCAGAGTCCAGAGTTGATCGCCCGTCGCCGTTCGCCTGCCGCCTCCCGCCTCCCGCCTCCCGAGCCTCGGTTCTTCGAGCGCGCCTTCGCGCTGGCGGAGCAGGGGCGCTACTCCGTTTCGCCCAATCCGATGGTCGGAGCCGTCGTCGTTCGGGACGGACACATCCTCGGGGAAGGCTTCCATCGCCGCGCCGGAGAAGCGCACGCGGAGGTGCTCGCGCTGCGACGGGCCGGGGACGCCGCGCGCGGGGCCGACCTCTACGTTACGCTCGAACCCTGCGCCCACCTGGGCCGAACGCCCCCCTGCGCGTCGGCCGTCGCGGCGGCCGGAATCCGGCGCGTCTTCGTCGCGGCGCAGGACCCCAACCCTCTCGTCTCCGGGCGCGGGTCCCGCCTGCTGCGGCGGGCCGGAATCGAGCTTCCCTCGGTCGACCGAGTCTGGCGGGAGCGCGCCGCCGACCAGAACGAGAAGTTCCTGACGTGGGCCGCGACGGGGCGCCCCTTCGTCCTGGCCAAGTGGGCGGCCACGCTCGACGGCCGCATCGCCTCCGCCGCGGGTCAGAGTCGTTGGATCACCGGAACGGCGGCGCGCCGCCGGGCGCTCCTCCTCCGCGAAGAGTACGACGCGGTGCTGGTGGGAGCCGGGACGATCGCGGCGGACGATCCCCGCCTGACGCGACGCCTCTGGTGCAACACGTCCTCGCCGCACTGGCGGATCGTGCTCGACGGCCGACTCCGAACGCCGCCGGCCGCGCGCCTGTTCCGCGAGAGCGGCGAGAAACTGGTGGTCACCGCGATGCCGGTGTCCCATCCCCGCGCGCGGCAGCTGGAGAAGAGAGGCGTTCGCGTCTGGAGCCTGCCCTCCCGCGCGCGAGGGCGCGTGAACCTTCGCCGCTTTCTTCTCGAGCTCGCTCGGCACGAAGTCACGAGCCTGATGGTCGAAGGCGGCGGGCAGACGACGTGGGCGTTCCTGAGCGCGGGATTCGTCGATCGGATCGCGGTGTTTCTCGCGCCGCGGATCCTCGGAGGCTCCACGGCGCCCGGCGGCGTCGGCGGGGAGGGCTTCGCGCTCCGGCGGACTCCGAGGCTGTCGAGGGTTCGAGTCGAGCCGGTGGGGCACGACCTGCTCGTCACCGGCCGCGTCGAATAGACTCGGCCGGATGTTCACCGGTATCGTGAGCGGTCTCGGCGAGGTCGCCGACGTGAAGCCGCATCGCGGGGGCGCCCGCCTGCGCGTGACGCCTCCCCGCGGATACGGGCGTTTCTCGGCCGGAGAGAGCGTCTGCGTCTCCGGAGTCTGCCTGACCGCCCTGGCCTCGGGCCGGGATCTTCGGGCGGATCTTTCGGGCGAGACGCTCGAGCGGTCCCGCCTGGGATCTCTCGCCCCGGGCGATCGGGTCAACCTGGAGAGAGCGCTCCGGTGGGGGGACCGGCTCTCCGGCCATTTCGTGATGGGCCACGTCGACGGCGTCTGCCGGCTCGTCTCGGTCGCTCGCGCCGGGAACTCATGGACGTTCCGTTTCTCGATTCCCTCCGGGCTTTCGAGGTTCGTCGTCCCGAAGGGCACGGTGGCGCTCGACGGCGTCAGCCTGACCGTGGCCGGCCGAAGCCGCGGAGTCTTCGACGTGGCCGTGATCCCCGAGACCCTCCGCCGCACCACGTTCCGGCGCGCGAAGCCGGGCGAGCGGATCCACTTCGAGGCGGACATCTTCGCCCGGTACGGGCGCCGCGAGTCGCTGCGGAGGATCTCGGGGCGCCGGAGAAAGGCGTGATCGTCTTCGAGCCCGCCGCGGCTCCGTCGGCGCGCGCGGGCGAGGCGGAGGTCGGCGGGCGACGGCTCGCGGGCCGCCTGCTCCCTTACGGCGGGGAGTGGTGGGCCTCGCGATTCGACCCGGCGGACCGGCGCATCGTGCTCCGAAAACCGGACGCGCCGGTCCAGGCGGGCCCGGCGGATCCGGCGCCCTGGCGAGCGGCGGCCGCGAGGCTCCCGGCGGGGCCGGTCCTGATCGGGCCGTGCCCGCCCGCAGAAGCGGAGGAGATCTGGGGAGCGTATCGGGCCGCCGTGGACGGCGCGGTCGCGTCCGGAAGAGGGGTGTACCTGCTCGACCCGTCGGCGGGCGTCCTCCCCGAACCGGCCGGCGGGAAGGCCGCCGTCGTGCTGGCGTCGTGGCGGCCGGAGACCTCGGGATGCCGATTCCCCGCGCTGGCGGCCGCGGCGACCGCGGGCCTGCCTGGCGCCGCGCTCTTTCCGCTGGTCCCCGGCTGGACGGCCGAGCCCGAGACGATCGAGTCTCTCCTGGAGGAAGCGGCAGGGTGCGGAGCGTCCTCCGCGGCCGCCCTGATTCCGAGCGCGGACGGAGAGAGCCGGCGGGCGATCTTCGAAGCGCGGACGAGAGCCGATCCCTCGACCGCAGACGCGTTCTTCGATCGCATTCATCACGGCGACTGGAGGGAGGGACTTAGCGCGCGGCTGGACGAGATTCGCGCCGCGGCGGCTCGCCGCGGACTGGCATGGCTTCCCCCTCGTCCGCTCGGGCTTCGGTCCGCCCCCGGCAACGGCGCCGCTGCGGCGCGGCTGGAAGAGCGGGCCGAACTCGTAGATGGAGACGAGCATCGCGTCGCGATGCTGCACGCGGCGGTTCGCTGGCTCGACGAGTCGGCGCGGGACCTCGCGGCCGTCGCCCGGGAAGGCAACTTTCGAAAGATCTTTCCCTTCGGACCCGAGGTCGCGGCGATCGCCGAAGCGGCGCTTTTGGGCGACCCATGACGGAGCCGGCGGGAATCTACGTTCACCTGCCCTATTGCGCCTCCCGGTGCGGATACTGCGCGTTCGTCGTGACGACCGACGACTCGACCCGAGGGCGCTATCTCACCGCGATCGAAACCGAGGCGGCGCTCGTGGCGGCCGAGGCGAGCGGCGCCCGCTTCGATTCGATCTACCTCGGAGGAGGAACGCCCTCCCTGCTCGCCCCGGACGAGGTGGCGCGCCTGATCGACTCGTTGCGTGGCCGGTTTGCCTTCGACGACGGTACGGAGATCACCCTGGAGGCGAACCCGGAAGACGTGGGCGCGGCAGCCGCGCGGGCGTGGGCGCGCGCGGGAGTGAGCCGCGTCTCCGTGGGCGTCCAATCGCTCGAAGACGCCGAGCTCTCGGCGGTGGGACGCCGGCACGATTCGGCGCGGGCGCTGGCTGCGCTGGAGGCGCTCTCCGGCGAGGGCGTCGCGATCTCGGGAGATTTGATCCTGGGCCTGCCTCTCCAGACCGCGGAAAGCTTTCGCGGAAGCCTCCGCGCGCTCTGCGAAGCGGTCGACCACCTCTCCGTCTACCTGTTGGAGACCGAGAAGTCGAGAGTCCTCGAGGACGACCGCCGACGGCGTCCCGAGCGGTATCTCTCGGACGACGGCCAGGCGGACGCCTGGTTGGAAATGGGGGAGTGGCTCGCGGCTCGCGGCTTCGAGCACTACGAGATCTCGAACTGGGCCCGAGACGGACGCCGGGCGCGCCACAACGTCAAGTATTGGACGCGCACGCCGACGCTGGGCCTGGGAGTCTCCGCCCACGAGCTCTGGGGGGACCGGCGGCGCGCGAACGTCTCGAGGCTGGAGCGCTACCTCGCCGAGATCGAGCAGGGGCGGCGCCCGCTCGCACTCGACCGGGAGCTCTCGGCGGTCGAGGCGGCGCGCGAGGAGATCTTCCTGGGCCTTCGCCTGGCCGCGGGCGTCCCGGAGGTCCGGGTCGCCGAAGTCGCGGCGCTCGCCGGCGACGACCGCCTCTCGGAGGACTACGAGGGCTGGCTCTCCGAGGAGATCCTCGAGAGGGCCGGCGGCCGCGTCCGTTTTACCGAGCGGGGCTTCCTGGTCTCGAACGAGGTGCTGAGCCGGTTCGTGTGAGAGGTGCAGTCATCCCGAGCAACGCGAGGGATCCCAGACTCGATCGCCCCACTCTTGACACAGTTCGGGATCCCTCGTCGCTGCGCTCCGCCAGAGTCAGATGAACAGCGGCGCCAGCACCAGGGTGATCGTCGCCAGCAGCTTGATGAGCACGTGGAGCGACGGTCCGGCCGTGTCCTTGAACGGATCACCGACCGTGTCGCCGACGACGGCCGCCTTGTGCGAGGGGGAGCCCTTGCCCCCGAAGGCGCCGGTCTCGATGAACTTCTTGGCGTTGTCCCAGGCGCCGCCGGCGTTGTTCAACAGTGTCGCGACCACGATGCCGGCGATCGTCCCGACCATCAGCAGGGCGGCGACCGCTTCGGCGCCGACGCCGAGCTGCCGGAAGACCAGTCCAACCGCGATCGGGGTTCCGACGGCTACGAGCCCCGGCGCGATCATCTGACGGAGGGCTCCACGGGTCACGATGTCGACGGTGCGGCCGTAGTCCGGCATCTCCGTTCCCTGCATGATGCCCGGCCGTTCCTTGAACTGTGCGCGGACGTCCTGGATGACAACGTAGGCCGCCTTCCCGACCGCGCGGATCGCGAGCCCCGAGAAGAAGAAGACGAGCATCGCGCCGATCAGCCCGCCGATGAAGACCTCGGGCTTGGCGAGGTTGACCGAGGTCAGCTCGGCGCCGTAGTTCTTCAGTTCGTCCAGGTAGGCCGAGAAGAGCAGGAAGGCCGCCAGGGCGGCGGATCCGATCGCGTACCCCTTCGTCAGGGCCTTCGTCGTGTTGCCTACGGCGTCGAGGCGGTCCGTCTTCCGGCGGATCTCCTCCGGCTGGCGGGACATCTCGACGATGCCGCCGGCGTTGTCCGTGATCGGCCCGAACGTGTCCATCGCGAGGATGTAGGCGGCGGTGCCGAGCATCCCCATGGTCGCGACCGCCGTGCCGAAGAGGCCTCCGCCCGGCAGGGCGGCGGCCCCGATCTTGTAGGAGGCGAGGATCGCGATCGAGATCGCGACCACGGGGGCGAGGGTGCACTCGAAACCGACGGAGATGCCGGCGATGACGTTGGTCGCGGGCCCGGTCTGCGACGCCTCGGCGATCTCACGCACGGGCCGGTACCTGTACTCCGTGTAGTACTGGGTGATGTAGACGAACGCGACGGACGTCAGCACGCCGATGATGCCGCAGAGGAAGTACATCCACCACGCGTCCGGTCGCGCCGGATTCTGGAGAAGCCACTTCGTGGCCAGGAAGAAACCTCCGATCGCCAGCAGGGCGGCCACGTAATAGCCACGGTTTAAGGCCTGCATGGGGTCGCGATTCTCGCGGGTCTTCACCACGAAGATCCCGACGATCGAGGCGAGCAGTCCGAACGCGCGCGCGACCAGGGGAAACAGCATCACGCCCACGATCCCGGCCGCGAACGCCATGTTCTGCCGCTCGAGAGTCGCCGCCAGCGTCGCGCCGAGGATCATGGCTCCGATGTTCTCGGCTGCGGTCGACTCGAACAGATCGGCGCCTCGGCCGGCGCAGTCGCCGACGTTGTCGCCGACGAGGTCCGCAATCACCGCGGGATTCCGAGGGTCGTCCTCCGGGATCCCCGCCTCGACCTTGCCGACCAGGTCCGCGCCGACGTCGGCGGCCTTCGTGTAGATGCCGCCTCCGAGCTGCGCGAAGAGAGCGACGAACGACGCGCCGAAACCGTAGCCGACGATCAACAGCGGGATCCGCTCCTGCGGGACGTCGGTGAAGTGGCGGACGAGCCAGTAGAGTCCGCCGACGCCGAAGAGGGACATGGCCACGACGAAGAGACCCGAGACGGCGCCGCCTCGAAGCGCGATGCGCAGAGCGTCGTTGAGCGAGGAACGGGCCGCCGAGGCCGTTCGGATGTTCGAGCGGATCGAGATCCACATGCCGACGTACCCGGCGGTGACCGAGCACGCGGCTCCCAGGACGAAGGAGAGCGTCGTCCAGGCCGCCAGGCGCAGGGCCGTCGGCACCGGGTCGAAGTCGTGATGGGCGCGGACGAAGCCGTAGAGGAAGAAGATCACCGCCGCCAGGATCAGGGCCAGAACCGCGATCGTCCCGTTCTGGCGACGCAGGAAGGCTTCCGCCCCCTGCTTGATCGCGTTGGAGATCGCCTGCATGGCCGAAGTGCCCGTGTCCCGGCGCAGGACCCACGACATCAGGTAACCCGCGACGAAGAGCGATCCGACGGAGACGATCAGGATCAGGGGTAGAGCGATCTCGTAAGACATGAGTCAAAACTCCTGCTTGCGGTGGTTCGTCCCTCGGCGTGCCGGCGGCGGGGGAGGATATCAGATGGAGGTTTCGCGTTTCGAGTTCCGCGTTTCAACCCGGCTCCGGACCTGGAACCTGAAACCTGGAACGTGAGACTGCCGAAAACGAAGGGCGGGAAGCTTTCCGCCTACTGCCCGACCGGGACCGCCTCCATCACGATTCCGATGTTCTTGGCGCCGGCGGAGCGGCAGAGATCCATCAGCTTGACGACCTCGCCGTAGTTCACGCTGTCGTCCCCGGAGAAGAAGACGGTCTTGTTCGAGCGGTTCTTCAGGATCTCGGTCAGCCGCAAGCCGAGCGTCTGCGTGTTGACCTCGTCCTTGTTGAGGTAGATCTTGTTTCCCGGCGCGAGCGAGACGACCAGCAGGTCGGCGGGTGGCGGCGCGCCCTGCGGCTGGTTCACCTTCGGCGGCACCTTCACGTCGTACCCCATCTGGAGCAGGGGCGTGATGACCATGAAGATGATCAGCAGGACCAGAACCACGTCCACCAAGGGCGTGATGTTGATGTCGCTCTTGTAATCGGTGGTTCCGCCGCCTCCCATCGCCATGACGAAGTCTCCTCGGGCCCTGGAGGGCTATGCGCCCTTTTGGATTTTCTGGGCGATCAGCCCGACGTCCTGAAACCCGGCGTCCTTGGTCATCTTGAAGACTTCCTTGACGTCGCCGTACTTCAGGCGCTGGTCGGCCTTGATCACGATCTCGGTCGACGGGGCGCGCTGGTAGAGCTCGTCGAGCGCCTGCTGGAACTCCTGCTTCGAGAGTTGCTTCGTGTCCAGGTAATACGCGGGCGGGGTCGACCACTTCACGGAGATCAACCGCTGCTTGCTGTTCTCCGGCTTCTTGTCCGGGTTGGACGCCTGCGGGATCTGGACGTCCACGCCCTTCTGGAGCAGGGGCGTGACGACCATGAAGATGATCAGGAGAACGAGACAGACGTCGACCAGCGGAGTGACGTTGATGTCGCTCTGCAGCTTGTCGCGTTTCGAGCCGCCACCCATGGCCATGGAAGAGCTCCTATGCGGATAAGGACACGCCGGCGCCTCGGCGCTTGATGAAGTAATCGACCAGCTCGTTCGAAGAGTTGGACATCTCGACCTGGAAGCGCTCGATATTGTTCATGAAGATGTTGAACATCCAGACCGCGGGGATTGCCACGAAGAGACCGAGCGCCGTCGTGACGAGCGCTTCGGCGATGCCGGCCGAGACCGCCGCGATGCCGCCCGAGCCGGTCATCGCCATCCCGCGGAAAGCGTTGATGATGCCGATGACGGTCCCGAAGAGCCCGATGAAGGGCGCCGTCGTGCCGATCGTCGCCAAGCCCGAGAGGCCCTTCTTCATGTCGGCCGTCGTGACGAGGGCCTCGCGCTCGATCGCCCGTTCGGCGGCCTCGATCATGTCGTGGCCCTTGACGTTCGCGCCTCCTGTTCGGGCGTCGTGGGAGAACTCGTAGAGCCCGGCCGAGAGCACCCGCGCCACGTGGCTGTTCTTGAACTTCTTGGAGGCGTCGATGGCTTCCTGCAGCTTGTCCTGCTTCAGGAAGCCGGTCACCATCTTCGCGTAGGCGACCGACTGGTTGCGCGCCTTCCGGTAGTACAGGAAGCGCTCGAAGGCGACGGTCAACGAGTAGACGGACATGATCAACAGCAGGACTACGACGCACTGCGCGATGATCGTCATCTTGTGCCAAAGCTCAATTGGGTCGAAACTCATGCCACGCTCCTTCTCAAATTCTCAGCGGCGAGCTGCCGATCCTTCCCAATCCTAGTTCAACCGGAACGTCACAGTCACGGTCAGGTAGACGCGAACCGCGCGGCCGTTCAGGGTCGCCGGCTTGTATTTCCACTGCTGGACGGCCCTCACGGCGGAGGCGTCCAGGAGCGGATTGACGGATTTGAGGACCCGGACGTCCTCTACGTTGCCATCGGCGGTGATGATCGCCTCGAGGATCACCACGCCCTCCATGCGCGCCTTTCGGGCCGCCTCGGGATAGCCCGGCTCGATGCGGCTCGTCAGCACGGGGGCCTTGACGTCGCCTCCGACCCGCAGGGGCTCCCCCCCGGCGCCCGCGCCGGTCCCTCCCGGCACTCCGCCCATGACCCCGCCCGGTACGCCCCCTTCCACGCCGCCCTCGACGCCCCCCTCGACGCCGGCCGGGGCTTCGGGCTCGGGGACCGCGAGCGGCTGCGGCACGGTCTCGGGGATCACCACCGGCTGGGTCATCTCGACGGGCTTGACCTGGACCGGCTTGGGAGCTTCCGGCTTCGGAGCGGCGGGCTTCGGGGCGGCTGGCGGCGGAGGCGGCGGCGGGGGAGCCGCGGCGTAGAAGGTGACCGGGATCGTCGGCTCCGGAACGTCGCCCACGAACCAGATCGAAGCTCCCAGCGCGGCGCCGATCACGATCGCGTGGATCGCGATCGAAACCGGAAAGGACAGGACCTTCTTCGATTCGACCTTTCGGTGACTCGATTCGATCAGCGAGCTCTCAAACATGAACGGTCCCCCCGACCCTAATGAGACACCGGTCCTACTTGCCCGGTTCCGGAGTGGCGGCGGCCTTGGCCTTCTCCTGCGCCTGCTTGCGCATCTCGAGCGCCTGTTGAAGATATTTGTTGGCGGTGTCGATGTATTCCTGCTTCTTGGCAGGATCCGTTTCCATCTTTGCCTTTTCCCGGTACAGAAGATTGATGTAGGAGACCGCCTCGAAGTAGTCGGGCTTCATCTGGACGGCCTTGTTGAGGGCCTCCAGTCCCTCGTCGACGATCTTCGCGCGCACGGCGGGATCGAGGTCCGGGAAGTGGTAGGAGCGATCCCACGCCTGGACCCCGATCAGGTAGTAGACCTCGGGGTTGTTCCCTTCGACCTCGAGCCGCTTCTTCAGCCAGGCGACGCCGTTGTCGAAGTCGCCCTTCTGGAAGTAGAGCGACGAGATCGTCTGCATCGCCTTCGCGTCCTTCGGGTCCCGCTTCAGGACGTCGCTCTGGAAGAACGCGATCGCGTCGTCGAACCGCTGGGCGTTCATGTACATCGAGACGAGGTACTCGCGCGCCTTCCGGTCCTCCGGGTACGCGTCGACGTAGGTCTTCAAATGGTCGATCGCCTTCTGGGCGAACTCGAGGTCCTTGGGGTGCTTCGAGCCGGGCTGATAGAGGCCCATGTAGGCGAGGCCAATGTGTTTGTGGAGCCGCTTCTCGGCGGGATCTAGCCGCAGCGCCTCTTGGTAGGCCGCGAGGGCGGGCTGGTACTGCGAAGCCTTCAGGAACTCGTTGCCCGCCTTGATCTCCTGCTTGGATTTGATCTTGTTGCAGCCAGCCAAGGCGGAGACCGCGAGGAGACAGAGAACGGCAGCGGCCGCGCGCGGCCGTTGGCGTGGCATGCTTCGCATCGCTCTTTGCTCTTTCGTTTTCCTACCCCGGCTGGTGCCGGTCCCGCCCCGGAGGCCCGAATTCTGTTGAATTCCCCGAGACAAAGCAACAGAGTTTTTCGGGATTCATTGGTCGATTCGAGACGTCCGCGCACTCGAGCTCGGTCGCGGCGGTATCGGCCGCGGAAAGACGCTGCGGAGGCGACCCGGAGCCGCCGCGGCCGGGGAATAATGTCGCGGGCGAGCGCGCTTTGCTGACGGGAGGACTCACTTGAAGGGAATCGCCTCACTGGCCCTCTGCTTGGGCATCGGCGCGACGCTTTCCGCGCAGGCCCCCGCTTCGGGGCAGGCGCCCGCTCCTCAGAGCCAGACCGCGCCCCCACAGAATCCCCCGCAGCCGAAGGCGCAGGAGAAGGAGCGGCCGTTTCCGCCGATCTCCGAATCGGTCGAGGTCGCGATCACCAATGTCGAGGTCGTCGTCACGGACTCGAAGAACAACCGCGTTCCGGGATTGACGGCCGAGGATTTCGATATCAAGCAGGACGGAGTTCCGCAGACGATCACCAACTTCTACGCGGTCACGGGAGGGAAGGTCTTGCTGGAAGACGGCAAGACCGTCCCGTTGAACGGTCCCGAGGCGGCGGCGGCCGTGCCGGCGCCTCTCCGCGCGCACTACGTCTTCTACGTCGACAACCTGAACATCCAGCCGCAAAACCGCAATCGCATGTTTCGCCGGTTGAAGGAGTTCATCCCCCAGGCCATCGGCCCGAACGCCGAAGGTATGGTCGTGACCTTCAACCGCAGCGTCAAGGTGCGGCGCCCGTTCACGACCGATGCCAACGACCTCGTCGGCGCGATCGAACAGATCGAGCTCGAGACCGGCGGCGGCACGACGCTGCAGGGAGAGCGCCGCGACGCAATCCAGAAGATCAGCGACTCGAAGAGCTCGGGTCAGGCCGTCGGGATCGCGCGAACCTACTCGCAGTCGCTGCGCAACGACCTGGAGTTCACGATCGACGCCATCAAGGAGACGATCGACAGCCTGGCGGGGGTCCAGGGGCGCAAGAGCTTCCTCTACGTCTCCGAGGGGCTGCCCGCTTCGGCCGGAATGGAGCTGTTCGAGGCGATCCGCGGCAAGTTCCAGGACAGCACGGTGACGATGCAGGAGTTCGACTTCGACATGAACTCCAAGTACGTCAAGATCATTCAGTCCGCCAACGCGAACGGCGTGACGATCTACACGCTCGACGCGTCGGGCCTCACGACGTCGGACCTCCTGTCCGCCGAGAACCGGACGACCGACGTCCACCTCAACGACTTCATGGTCCGGCAGAACATGCAGGGCCCCATCCGCACGATGGCGGAGGAGACGGGCGGTCTGGCGGCCATCAACACGAACGACTGGAAGGCGAGCCTGGATCAGATCGCGTCGGACTTCTCCAACTTCTACTCCCTCGGGTATCGGAGCGCTCGCGGAGCCGTAGACCGGCCCCACAAGATCGAGGTCTCGGTCAAGCGGAAAGGCTTGACCGTTCGTAC
>Ga0070706_100005293_pt1 | contig 12299 bp, 10 predicted proteins | sample KBSK5501metaG_FD_65476 | JGI IMG/M metagenome (GOLD analysis project Ga0070706, IMG submission 65476) | Corn, switchgrass and miscanthus rhizosphere microbial communities from Kellogg Biological Station, Michigan, USA - KBS K5-50-1 metaG | ecosystem: Host-associated > Plants > Roots >...
AGGTGGACCGGGCAAGAATCGGCGCGGTGTTGTCAACACCGGACGCAACCATCGTGTCGATGCCGAAACCCTCGGCGCCGGCGCGCCGCATCACGGCTTCCGCCTCGGCCACAACCTCGCGCTCCGTGACCCCAGGTCGAATCGCCGATGCCGCCGCCTCGAGTCCCAGGCGGGCGATCCTGTAGGCCTCGTCGATGACGGCCTGTTCCGCGTCGGTCTTCACCGCTCGCAATCCGTAAGCGAGGTTGTCCGCCCTCTGGAACTTCAGGCCGTCTTTCTCGAGGGGGACGAACAGCCGCTGCCAGACAGGCGCCGCGACCGCGCCAGTGCCAAGCGCGGCGATGCGCCTGGCGCCATGAAACAGGCTGCGCAGGCGGTCGAGCCCGCTGTGCAGGGGGATGGTCGGGTATTCCTCTTCAGGATGTACGAACTCCTCGATCGCGATGATCTCTTCGATCGCGGTTCGCTTTGTCACCACTACCGCGTAGCCGATGGTTTCCGGACCGGTCAGCAGCACGGCGCTCGTCTCGCCAGCGCGGCCCGCGATGAACGCCGGCTCGAAATGGGGCTCGAGGTCTGACAGATACCGGATGTGATCCGGTCCGGCGACCGCGCGATCGTCGCCGAACGCGATCCAGCCGTCGAAGCCCGCTTCCGCCAGGACGCGGCCGAGCGCTTGCGGTCGCGCGCGCAGCTCGTCGTCCGGAATCGACGGATGCGGCCGCACGCTCATTGAGCTCTCCTCGCCGGGCGAGAACTCCGAGAAGCTCGCATGGCCGGCGCCCCTGCGGGCGAGGCGACCTTCCCAGCTTTTATCGCCGCTGCGTACGCGCTCAGAACGTACACGACCCAATGGCAATCCATGCGGGCGGTGATCGCGCTCGGATCGAAGTTTGGCGACAGCTCCGCGATGTCGAGCATCGCCACCCCGCGGCTGCCCACCGCCTCAGCGACCCGAAGGATCTCCCTGGCGGTCAGACCGCCTGGTTCCGGCGCAGTCGTGCCCGGCGCGCAGCTGGGGTCAAGAGCGTCGTTGTCGAGCGACACGTAGACGATGTCGGTCTTGAACCAGATGGTGTCCAGGGCATCCTTGATCGTTGCGTCGACGCCACGGTCGATGATCTCGTGCATCGGAATCACGCGCACTCCAAGTCGCCGCGCAGCTTTGACGAGCGCGGGCGGATTGCCGAGCCCGCGCGCTCCGTAAACCACCACGTTCTCGGGATTGACGCCCGACACCTCGACCACCCGAGTGATCGGCGAGGCCATCGTGTCTTTCGACCCGGCGAGGCTCTCGGCGGTGTCGAGATGGGAGTCGATATGCAGGTAGCCGATGCGCGCCTTCGTCTGGCGCGCCAGAGCACGCACGCCCGGAATCGGGATGGAGTGGTCGCCGCCGCACATGATCGGGATGGCGTCCGCGGAAAGGATGGCTTCGGCCGTCGCCCCTATCCTCTCGTGAAGTTGCTGAGCAGTCGCGCCCGCCAGGGATACATCGCCGCAGTCCACGATGCCCCAGTAGTCGCGAACGTCGATTCCATGCTCCATTGTGGCCGCCCCGGTGTACTGGCCCGAAGCCTCGCGCATCGCCTTGGGACCCAGGACCGTTCCCGGGCGCTGGGGAAAGCCCTGCGTATCGACCGGAGCACCGAAGAACGCGGCTCGTGCACCGGCCTTCCTCAGGTCATCGGTTTTCGCTGCGCAGCGTGGGGCGCCGAGGAAAGTGAATGTCTCGGGGCTGGACCAGATGTCTCTCATGTCTAGATCTCCTCTGGCTCCTCATACCACCGCATACGCTCACCGACCCTTGCTCGTACGCGCCAGGCGACCGACTTTGGTGCCGCCTCGAGGGCTGCACGTAGCCTGGCGAGGCGGTCATCGACAATCGCCCGCTGGCCCGCCGTCAGCTGATAGCTGGGCGGATCGCCGCGGAGCTTGTCTAAGGTGCGACTCACGGTGTGGTGGAGGCCCCAGTCTCTTGCGCATAGGGCCGCGATGAGCTTCGTGTTGATGCGTTCGACGTCCGACTCGCCAACGTCGAATGCGATCAGGAGCGAGTGCATGTCTGCCACATCCTTCTCGTTCAGCTCGATGATCTGCAGCTTCGTCAGCATCATCTCGGCAAGTGGAATGGTCTCGGACTCGACCCCGAGCCGATCGGCGATCGGGAGCGTGTGGCACATCACGAACGTGCCGACGAACACTTCGAGCTTCCTCTCTCTGGCTCGGTCCCAGAACAGCAGACGGCTGGCCCCGTGACGTGCATTGAAGTCCCTTTCGCCTGTGTATCCAAGGTCGGTGAGAACCCTCACCGTCCGCCGCTCCCTGCCTGCCGGAGCGACCAGGTCGATGTCCTGCGGCACCGGTCGGGGCAGGCGCACCCGGTCGCCGACACGGAGCCGGAACGCGACGCTGCCGGCAACCCTGAGCACCTCGCCTCGCGCGCGAGCTTCCGAGACGACGCGAGTGGACTCGTGGGCGATGTCCGGCAGGGTTGGCGCTTCGGTCTCACCCTTCTCCGACATCACACGATCGACATTAGCGTCAACCACCTGAGCTCTTCAGCCTGTGGTCAGCGTCCACGCATCGACTTTGTGCGCGGAGATTTGCACGATCGCGCCGCGCAGCGTCGCGGTGTGGTACTCGCTGCCCGGGTTGATGCACATCGACCGGCCGATCCGCTTCATCGCCCGGCACTCGTGGACGTGGCCGTGGAGACCGAGGAGGGGTTGATAGCGCTCGATCGCCGCGCGGACCGCAGTGCTCCCTACCGGTACCTCGTGGATCTGCCCACCGCGAACGATCGGCTTCAGGTTCTCGTCGAGGGCAGGAGCCGAATCCAGGCCAGATTGGAATGGCGGGCAGTGCAGATTGAAAATGGCGTCCTCCGGATGGCGAAGCTCAGACGCCATGGCTGTCACGTGCTGTCCGAGCTCGGCTTCACTCTGCTCGCGGGGCGTATCCCACGGCGTCGGGTTCGACCAGCCCCAGCTGATCATTTCATGGCCGGCAAGATCGACCACCTTGCCTTCGGGGTTTTGCACCCAGGCGGACGCGTCGATGATCTCTGCTACAGCGCGATCGTCATCGTTTCCGGGGCTCACGAAGCAGGGAATCCCCGCGGGCCTCAGACGCTCCTCAGCCAGGCTCATCCAAGATGCGACTCGGCCAAGCCTCTCTCGTTTGAAGCGCTCCTCGACGAGACTTCGGTCAACCTTAAGCTGGCGCTCCTCTTCAGGTGTGACCACGATCGGATACATACCCCCCACGCTGAGTCGCTTTCGGGCAGCCTCCATTGCTTCGCGGCTCTCAAGGCTCTCGACATCTCGATCCGCGCCGACGCGCCAACCCCCTTTCTCCTCGACGATCAGCGCGAGCTGCTTTCCGGTTATGTCGCCGCCGAGGATGATCGCGTCGGCGGAATATGCGGCCGCTGCGTTCACAAACTTCCGAAAACAGGTCTCCGAGCCATGGACATCGGTGGCAAAGAAAATCCTGAACGTGGATCCGTTCGGTCGTATTTGCAAATTTGGGACCCCGGAGCCTATGCGCTACTCAGGCGGCAGCTGCTCCTGGACCATAGCGAGGTCCAGCTTCCGCTGACGCGCGATAACCCATGCAACGATCCAGATGATTGCGAGGGCTGCGACCAGTAGGCCCAAGACCGTCAGTGCCTGTGTGTTGGTGGCGCCAGTCGCCGAACCATTGGCGAAGAGCACGATCAGGTACACGGTCATCAGCACCGCGTCGATGGCTCCTACGATCGAGAACACGGGTACGCCGGCGATCCTCTGTTTGCTGATCAGCGAATCCTCGTACATCGCTTTGCGGCGATATGGGAACACCACGGCTGCGAGGCCGACTATGGCGAACGTCCCGAACACGACGACCTCGCTCACTGAGATGTACACCGTGAACGCAGTCGACGAGTAGACCCATCCGACGACCAGGCCGAGCATGAGCACCATGACCACGATCGTCGCGATGATCGGGGTGTGGGTGCGGTCGTTGACTTCGCTGAGCCGGGTCGGCAGAACCCGATCAAATGAGTAGGCGAGCATGTTGCGCGTGCCCATCAGGTAGGCAGGCACCGCGATCGCCCATATGCCGCCAACCGTGGCGATGCCAAGGAGCGCGGCGAGCCAGACGTTAGGCAGGGCAATTCCGATGAACAGGTTGATGAAAGGACTCGCCGGCACCGGCCACTTTCCGGCGTTGGACAGGTACTGGGCTGAGTTCATGAAATCGGTTCCAAAAGCATTGATGGCGAGGAAGGCGATCGCTGCCAGGCCGACCACGGCGAGGCCGACCGAGATGAGCATGCCGCGCAGGATCGTACGGCCCGGCTGACGCACCTCGCCCGCGACGTACGAGGTCACCTGCCCGAGCCCGATGGCTCCGAACAGGATCGTGATCGACGCGAGAGTCGCCGTCAGGGTGAAGTTCGAGCTCCCCTCGCCCGCCGCGTGAGCGTCGGAAATCACCTTCGAAACCGGCTCGAACTTTGCGAAGTTGTTTGCGAAGTCGGTTTGATTCGCAAAGAGAAGCGCGATCACTGTCACGGCGACCCCGAGCAGCGAGAGACCCATCAGGACCGCGAAGATGCGAAGCATCAGAGGCTGGTTGAAGATCGCGAGGAGACCGATCACCACGATCATCCCACCGGAGATTAGAACCTGGCCGGTCTGGCTCGAAACATTGGTAGCGAGGTTCGCCCACGAGTTGTCTCCGGTGACGATGGCAAGCGTCTGGAACAGCGCCGGCAGCGCAAAGAGCGGAACGAAGTTGATGATGAAGGCGCTCGAGAAGATTTGAAGGACCGTAAACGTTGAGTTCACCAGGAATCCGACGAACGGGTGGATCGAGCGGCTGACGGAAAGATAGTCACCGCCGGAGCGCGGCATCGCGCCGGCGAAGCTTCCATAGACATAAAGGTGTGGGAGCGCGATGATCCCGGCGAAGATCACTGCGAGGCCCACGCTGACTCCGGGAAAGAGGCCGCCCAGCTGCGTGATGTACAGCAGGCCGAGCGGGATGCTAATGAAACAGATGTTCAGCAGGACCATGTCGGCGAGCGAGAGCTGGCGCACCAGGCCTGAGGCTTTGCGGGCGTAGAAGCCGCCGGTTGCTCCTGCCAGGGCTGTTGGCGCGGGTTTAGAAACTTCCGCCATGACTGCCTCCCCTTCTAGATCAAGCCCAAGGCTTGCCTCTTTGACGCCGGCAAACCCGACGCGGTGCCCCAAAACCGCCCGTGATCGATTTATGATCGATTGCGAGCGTTAAAATCGTACACACTATGGCTTTCGAACGCAAGGTGCCATATACCGAACAGGCGCTCCTTCCCGAAAGTCGCAGGCGAGCGATAGCCGAACTCCTGAGGGCCCGCGGCGAGGAATCGGTGGCAGGCCTCGAAGGCGAGTTCCAGGTCTCCTCGATGACCATTCGCCGCGACCTCCGCGAGCTTCAACGTCAGGGTCTGGCGAAGCGAACCCACGGTGGGGCCATCGCGCCCGGCTTTGCGGCCCATGAAGACTCGTTCAGCCAACGCGTGAACGTCGACGTCGAGATCAAGCAACGTCTGGCGATGGCGGCCGCGGCCTTGGTCGAGCCAGGCGAGACGGTATTCATCGATTCGTCGTCCTCGGCGTACTTTGTGGCTCGCCAGGTCATCGCCAACGGAATCCCAGCGACGATCGTGACGAACTCTCTTCCGGTTATGCAGCTCTTTGCCTCGGCGGTCGCCAGCGTCGAGCTCACCGGATCAGGTGGATGGCTCCGTGGTCTGACCCTGTCGCTCGTCGGGCCCGCCGCCGTTCGCACGATTCGCGAGCACTTTGCCGACAAGCTGTTCCTCAGCGTCAAGGGCCTGACGTCTGACGGCTCGCTCACAGACCCGGATCCGCTCGAGTGCGAGGTCAAGCGCGCGATGATCGACCGGGCAGAGGCATCCATCTTGCTGCTGCAGCCGAGGAAACTGTCAGAGCGCGGATCTCATCTCATCGCAAGCGGCGACCGGTTGTCGCTGGTCTTGAGCGCCGACCTCTCCACCAGCCAGGTCAGGCAGCTCGAGGGGACCGGGCTCAAACTGAGATGCGTCGATTGACTTCTTTCGACCGGCCGACGCCGTAGAGGAGGATTCCTAGGAATGGAGGGGCGCGTGATCGATCGCATCAACGCTCTTCGCGTCGAGACTCCCTCATGGGGTTACGGCAACTCGGGCACGAGGTTCAAGGTGTTTGCGCAGCCGGGGGCTGCCCGCACCATCGAAGAGAAGCTTGCCGACGCGGGGATGGTCAACCGGCTGACCGGTATCTGTCCGAGCGTCGCCATACACATCCCGTGGGACCGGGTCGACGACTGGAACGCACTTCGACAGTTCGCGGCCGCTCAGGGGGTGGGGATCGGAGCGATCAACCCGAACCTGTTCCAGGACGACGGCTACATGCTCGGGAGCCTTGGGCACCCTTTGGCTACAACGCGCCGCCAGGCCGTTAACCACGTGCTGGAATGCATCGAGATCGCGGCCAAGGTAGGTTCGTCGATTGTCAGCCTGTGGCTGGCGGACGGGACCAACTATCCAGGACAGGATGACCTTCGGGCTCGCCGGCGACGACTTCTCGAATGCCTGAAAGAGATCTACGCCGCCATGCCGTCGGGCATCCGGCTCCTCGTTGAGTACAAATTCTTCGAACCCGGGTTTTACAGCACCGACCTGCCCGATTGGGGTACCGCCTACTCCCTATGCATCGAGCTAGGTTCGCAGGCCGAGGTGCTTGTCGATACCGGCCACCACGCTCAGGGAGTAAACGTCGAGCAGATCGTGGCCCAGCTCCTTGATGTTGGACGGCTCGGCGGATTTCATTTCAACGCACGGAAATATGCTGACGACGATCTCATCGTCGGATCGACGAATCCGTTCGAGCTGTTCTTGATCTTCAACGAGCTCGTTGCTGCTGAGGACGAAGGCGACGACACAGTCGCGCACTGCGCCCGCAGCGTCGCCTACATGGTCGATCAGTCTCACAACATCGAACCGAAGATCGAGGCGATGGTCCAATCGGTGATCAACATCCAGACCGCGCACGCCAAAGCCCTGCTCGTTGACCGAAGCAGGCTCAGGGACGCGCAACTAAAGGGAGACGTGCTCGGCGCCCATCGCGTGCTGCTTGAGGCGTACGAGACCGACGTAAGGCCGCTGCTGCAAGAGGCACGCAGGCGGCTGAGCATTGACGTCGATCCAGTCGCTGCCTTTCGCGCAAGCGGCTATTCGGAGCGGGTGGCACGCGAACGCGGAAAGGCCGCTGCCGCGAGCGGGTATCCGGGAGCTTAGGCGTGCCCGAGAAGATGCGCCTGCTCGCCATCGATCTTGGCGCTGAGACCGGGCGTGCTGTCGCCGGCACCTTTGACGGCGAGCAAATCGTGCTCGAGGAAGTTTGCCGCTTCCCGAATCGACCAGTCGAAACCGCAGGCACGCTGCACTGGGACGCGCTGCGGCTCTACGCCGACCTGGTGGATGGAATCCGGGCAGCGGGACGAATCGCATCAGTCGGCATCGACACGTGGGGCGTCGACTTCGGGTTGCTGGATCGAGCGGGTCACCTGCTGGGCAACCCGGTTCACTATCGCGACCACCGCACTGAGGGAATGCTCGAGGAAGCCTTCCGTCGTGTACCGCGCCAGGAAATCTACGCCCGGACCGGAATCCAGTTCATGCCGATCAATACTCTGTATCAGCTCCTAGCCCTGGTCAGGTCAGGCGATCCTCAGCTCGAAGCGGCACATCGCCTGCTGATGATGCCCGCGCTCATCGCCTACTGGCTGTGCGGCACTCAAGCCGATGAATTCACCGCCGCGACGACGACGCAGTGCTACGACCCGCAAACCGGTGCCTGGGCGACTGACCTACTAGACAGGCTGGACATCCCGAGCCGGATCTTCGGGGAGGTCGTGCAGCCAGGCACTGAGCTGGGGCCGCTCCGCTTGGAGCTCGACCTCGGACCGGTGAAGGTGATCGCCCCCGGCACGCACGACACAGCCTCCGCGGTCGCCGCCGTACCCTTTGACACACAACGGCGTCCCGCCTACATCAGCTCGGGGACATGGTCCCTTGTCGGCCTCGAGATGCCCCATCCGGTGATCAGTTCCGCGGCGCTCGACTCAAACCTCACCAACGAGGGTGGGGTGGCCGGAACATTCCGACTCTTGAAGAACGTGATGGGTCTGTGGCTTCTACAAGAGTGCAGGCGGGCGTGGGCGGCGGGCACAATAGCCGAACTCCCGTATGACGATTTGCTTCGGCTCGCTGAACAGGCGCCGGCCTTTGGGGCGGTCATCGACCCGGATGACGAGCGGCTGCTCCGCCCGGGCGACATGCCTGCCATGCTGTCGACGCTTGCGGCCGAGAACGGGTCGTCGCTCCCGCCCGACCCGGGCAGCGTGACGCGCTGCATCTTTGAGAGCCTCGCGGTGAAATACCGCTGGACGATCGAGCAGCTCGAGCAAGTCACCGCGTCTCACATCGAAGCCATTCACGTCGTCGGCGGTGGTGCAAACAATCGGCTGCTCTGCCAGATGACGGCCGACGCATGCGGGCGGCCGGTCTTCGCCGGCCCTGTCGAGGCAACCGCAATGGGGAACCTCGTGCTCCAAGCGATGACGCTGGGCCTTGTGGCCTCGCTAGATCAGGCCCGTGAGCTGATTCGGCGGTCAGTGTCGGTCGAAACCTTCGAGCCGATGCCCAGTCGTGGCTGGGAGGATGCCTGGCATCGGTCTCACCGAGGTCGGCATGCAGGAGCAGAGAGGAGGTTGGCATGACCGAAGGCGAGCTTCGGGAGCAGCTGGTGCGTTACGCCCGCCAGATGATGACCACGGGCCTGGTCAGAGGAACGTCCGGCAACCTGAGCACCCGACAGCCGGGCGCCGATACCTGTCTCATCACGCCTTCGGGCGTGGACTACGAGACGATGAAGCCGGAGGACGCGGTCCTGGTCGACCTGTCCGGACAGCCTGTTTCTCCAGGCCTCGAGCCCTCCGTCGACACGCCGATCCACGTCGCGATCTATCGCGTCAGACCTGACGTCGGAGGGTGCATTCACACGCACTCGCTTTATGCGGCGGCGTTCTCGACGGTCGGCCGAGAGGTTCCACCCCTCATCACGGAATCGGCCGGTTACCTGGGGGGCGCGGTGCGGGTGCTCGACTACATTCCTCCGGCGAAAACCGACACAGGCGATCTCGTCGCTGCCGGACTCGGAAGGGACCGCGCGGTGCTCCTACCCAATCACGGCGTGTTCGCGGTGGGAGAAACGTTGAAGAAGGCATTTGGCGCGGCCATGGCAGTTGAGGAGAGCGCCAATGTCGCCTTCATCGCCCTTCAGCTGGGCAAACCGGCGCTGGTGCCCGATGCAGAGGTTTCGCGTATGCACGAGTTCATTCACTTCCATTACGGGCAGCGATGATGGCCGGGTCAAACCACTGGCACGAGCTGTCTTTCAACGGACGAACAGCCGTCGTCACCGGCGCCGCTCGCGGAATCGGCCGGGCGGCGGCGCACCGCCTAGCGGGGCTGGGAGCCAGAACAGTTATTTGGGACCTCGATGGTGAGGTCGCGGAGCAAACTGCATCGCAGCTGCGCGACCAGCTGAGCTCGCAGGGCCGGCCGAACAAGGTGGACTGGGCGCAGGTGGATATTTCGGACGCGGACCGTGTCGAGCGCGCGATGAAAGAAGCCGCGTGGGGTGACGGCCTCGACGTGCTCATCAACAACGCGGGCACGACCACAGTCCAACCGACCGAGACCATGCCGCTCGAGGTCTGGGAAAGGACGCTCTTGATCAATCTCAGCGGCACCTTCTACTGCTGCCGAGCGGCGATTCCGTATCTGAAGCGCCGGCCTGGAGCCGCGATCGTGAACATCTCCTCGAGCTCGGCGCTGGTTGGAGGCGGCGGGGGCGGACACTACGCGGCGTCCAAGGCCGGGATCGACGGGCTGACTCGGCACCTGGCGCGCGAGCTGGCGCCGCATGTGAGGGTCAACTCCATCCAGCCTCGCACGATCGAGACCGACCTCTTCCAGGCGCGTTATGCCCATGCACCGCTCGAGCAGGAGAAGCTACTCAGCAAGATCCCCCTCCGACGCCTGGGGCGCCCGGAGGACGTCGCAGACGCGATCGCGTTTTTGGCGTCTGACTGGGCCGGTTACATCACCGGGCAAATCTTACTAATAGACGGCGGCCGCACTTACCAGTGAGCGCAGCCCGCGCTTTGCTGCCGGATCCCTGCTAGCCGACGGCCCCGCGACTCATCCAAGAGTACCGGCAACGCCCGCAGGCGCAGCCGGCGCGCGACCGTTCAGCTTATCCGGGGTATCGAAGCGGCCATATTCCTCACGCTGGCCTCTAGCTCATGGCGCTCACGGTTTGGTGGGTCCGACGGGCAAGCTGAGGGGGGGCTCGCCTCGGGCTTCACGCATCCCTTGAAACTGGGTTCGCAGGAAAGCGGACCACGTCTGCCTTGATCTTAGTGGCGCCGGCCCCAGACCCGATGACCAGGCTTGAGCAATTCGCCGCGAACGCGGACACCTTTGTAAACATGCCTCCCACCAGAGTCTGGGTTTACGCTCTCGCCTTACTCGCGCTGCGCCGGCGAACGATTTCCTGCTCGTAATCCGCATCGAGTCCGAGCGCTGCGTAGGCTGCGCGATAGCCCGCAAGCGCATCAGCGCGCGAGCGAGCGCCGTTCAGCTCATCGCGGTCGATCTGCACCGCCTTGTCCCACACGAATTCCCATTGAATGACACTCCTCCGGACAGCGGCAATCTGATCTTCGGTGTACGGATATAGATCGAAGCCCAGGAGCTCACCGCGCCGACCATAACCGACATCCTGCAGGACCACGGCGAGTTCCAGCGTCTGCATAAAGAAGTTCGTTCCCACGACGTTGTCGTCGTCGAAGCTGCCCCAACCGTCATTGGCGTGTTGGTGACCAAGTTTGCCGTTGGCCGCCAGGAGGTCGGCATACTCGCCGAGCGACTCTCCATTCATTAGGAGATGCTGCCAGTCCATGTTCACTTGCACGTGATCTGTAGGAACGCCCTTCTCCTTGACCTGCTGAATCACGAACAGCGTCATGCCGATGTTGCGCATCAAGATCTTCATGGCCGGCTCGCTGTTCTTGTGCTCGAGAAGAATCTTCACTCCCCGATCGTGTGCATGCTGGGCGATCTCGGCGATCCCATCGATGAACCTGGCCCACGTCTCCGCATATTGGCGCTGAAATGGGTAGTTGTAGCCCTCCGCACCGGGCCAGATGATGAAGCTGGCTCCAATCGAGCTCGCGAGATCGACTCCGCGTTTGTTGGTTTCGATCGCCTCCCGACGAAGATTCTGATCAGGATTGATCAGAGATCCGAGTCGATACCGCGGATTCGGATGGAGTCCTGAAGCCAATACCGGCAGGTTCATGCCGTAGCTGCCGAGGGTCGCGGTTATCGGAGCGAGGTTGTCTTCGTTGATCTCTCCCGGGTAGTGGTACTCCAGGCCATCGACAAGCTCGTGCAGCCCATCCGCCACGCGGCGCGTGCGCGCGACCATGTCCTCGTTCCCGACTTCCGGGTGGTAGCCCGGTGGCACGAAGCGAGTCACGTTGGGCCCGAACGCCCAGATCCCGACTGAATTCCTGAGCACCATCGCGCGATTCGACCTCCAGTTCAAAGAGACGGCATGCGAATCGTGGCACCTAGCGGCCGTCTGGGAGCAAGCCAAATCCGGTCTTGACGGCATGACAACGTATGCGCACAATCGTTGCCATGTTTGCGGCCCGAGGGGGAAAGCCGCTCATCCGCTGCTGGTCTGACCGAGTCGCCTGATGGACGCGCTCCAGATCGACCCCGTCGGTGCGCCTCCCGGTGGACGTCGCTCAGCGATTCGTCTTGGACCTATTGGTGGGATGCCGGATGTCGCCCGAGGATGCCGCGCGGGCCACCGAAGCGATTCTGGCCGCCGACCTGCGCGGCGCTTACACGCACGGTCTCGGGCACGTTGCCTGGTACGTCGGGATGCTCATGACCGGCGGCGTGAATCCTGCCGGCAAACCACGTGTCCTGAAAGCAGGAGGATCGGCGATCGTCGTCGATGGCGACAACTCGCTGGGCCATCTGGCGGTCAGTTACGGGCTCGACTGCGCACTCGCCCAGGCCGCGGTCACAGGCGTCGCCGCCGTCGCTGTCGGCGGATCGAACCACTGTGGAGCGCTCGGTTATTACGCCGCTAGAGCGGCATCGCAGGACATGATTGCGCTCG
>Ga0070706_100005296_pt1 | contig 12297 bp, 15 predicted proteins | sample KBSK5501metaG_FD_65476 | JGI IMG/M metagenome (GOLD analysis project Ga0070706, IMG submission 65476) | Corn, switchgrass and miscanthus rhizosphere microbial communities from Kellogg Biological Station, Michigan, USA - KBS K5-50-1 metaG | ecosystem: Host-associated > Plants > Roots >...
GGACCAGGCCCCGGCGCCCGCCCGAAGACCCCGGCAACGGACCACCGGCTACCAGGAGGCCGGAATGTCAGAGCCAAACGTGAAAATAGGTCTCACTGAAACGTGAAGACCTCTGGGAGCCGGTGAGCGGATTCGAACCTCTGACCTGCCGTTGGAGAACTATCATGTATGTTCTGCCGCTCGCCCGGATGCTGTCTACGCTAGGGTGCCGAACGTGACGGGTTAGGGCGATTCGGTACATCTGGCGCGAACGTAGTGGCCTCGCTCCGCTCGCATGGTGCTCGCTCGTCGTCGCGGGGGACCGGCCTGGCCGCTTCCAGGGAAGCGGTGCGCGAGAACGGCCGGGCCCGTAGGGCCTCCCGTCCGGAAGGGCGGAGCAGGTCGGGGCTGGCGCGGCCGTACATCGGAGCTCCACCGGAGGGTGAGTCCGGCGGTGACGGCGTCCTAGTCGGCGCGCAGGCCGGTAACGAAGGACTGGAGTGCGGGCTCGCCGGTGGCGGCGGCCGCGGTCATCCACTGCTCGCGGCCGCGGCGGTGGTTCATGAGGGCGGCGGCCGCCTGCACGTGCGCGGTGACGGCGGCTAGTTCCGGGGAGCTGGCCAGGATGCCGTCCAGACTGGCCTGGTCGGCGGGATCGAGGCGATCTGGCCTGGTCATGATCCAGGCGGTGACCGCGGGGCTTGGGCGGTTCCGGGGCGGGGGCGATCATGACGGCGTTTCCGCGGAAACGCGCGAGGTAGTCGCGGACGCTAGAGTAGCCGCCCGGGTAGCCTCTGGCGCAGATCTCCTGCCACAGCATCGTCGCGTTGGGCAGCCGGAATTCCATCGTTCCCGCAGGGAAGGCTCGTAGCTGTGCAGGATGCCGGCGCTGCGCGGGGTCCAGTCACGGACGAGGAGTTCGCCGAGGCCGATGGCGCAGGCGAACCTGCGGACGGTGTTGCGGGACAGGCCGAGCTCGGCGGCGATCGCGGCCAGGCTCCGGTCGGCGGCGAGCAGCCGGTGAACCTCAGCGTGCCGGCGGCGCGTCCGCTCCGCGATCCCGCCGCCGCGCGCCGCTGGCGTGGCGGTGTCCACGATGGCCGCCTCGTCTGGGGCGGCTGCCGGGTGCACGCTGACCGCTGCGGCCAGGTACTTGCGGTGCCGGGCGGCCGCCCGCTCGACGGCTTCGCCCAGGTTGTGCCACAAGTGCCAGCAGTTGGCGACCTGGACCGCTCCGGGTGCGCCGCGGGTGCCGCCGTCGGAGTAGACCCCGGCCCGGTCCCGGCAGATCACCTCGGTGCCGGGGCGGCCTGCCAGCCAGGCGGCGAAGGAATCAGCCGACCGTTCCGGCAGGATATCCACCGGCCGCCGGGTCTCGACGTCGGCCAGTAGGGTCCCGTAACGGCGCACCCGGTGCAGGGCGAACCCATCCACCCCGGTCACCTCTGGCGCGGCGCCGACGCACGGCTCGGGCAGGGCAGCGACCAGGCCCAGCAGCGTAGTCCGGTGCACCGCGATAACCAGGACCGCGGCCAGCCGGGCCCCGGCCCGGCCCGCCAGCGCCAGCCCGATCTGGGCCAGTAATGCCAGCAGCGGCACGCTGCGCCGCTTATACCGGGCCGACAGCCCTGTCACCTGCTCGGCGAACGTGACCGCCGGGCAAGCCGGGTTACCGCACAAGAACCGCCGCACTGCCAGGCAGATCAGCACCGGCCGACCGCCCGCCGGGCCATCCGCCAGCTGGCGGGCGTAGCCGCTGTGCACCCGCGAGGACCAGGCCCCGCACGCCGGGCACGCCGCACCAGCTGAGCCGGATCGCGCCTGGATTACCACGCCAGCATCCCCGCAGCTGACCTGCTCGATCTGCAGGCCACCCAGGTGAGGGGCGAACCAGGCGCAAAGCTCACGGGCATCGCGCCCGGTAACAGCAGCAGTGGCCGGCCGCAGCGCGGCCGTGGCAGACTGGACACCAGCGAGGCTCCTTCAGACGCGAGTGATCTTGGCCGATCCCCACGTCCTACCGGGGCCCTCGTCCCGTGCCAGCGGCGGCACACCACCAGCAGCCAAAATTGTGATCTTCACCGGCGTCAGCAAGCAAAGATCCCCGCGCACCCAGCCGGCACTCGTCACCACGGAATCCGCGCCAGAGCCCCCAAACTGTGCCAGAGCCAAAATTCAGTCGCCGTTGACAACGATCGGTCTCCCGACCGCTCTGCTCTCTCTGGATTGCTCGTGCTCGCCTCGGTAGCCGGTTCGGGACGTCAGGCCTGGCACGCCGAAGATGCGCCCCCGAGATCAGTACACATGATCCTCACTTGATAACGCCAGCCTTATCCACCCATCGCCTCCACCCATCGACATCCGCCGACTTGATCGTCGGCTGTCGGCGCGGCCACGCTCCGTCTACGCATTACGAGAGGCCTGCTCCCTGGCTGTGCATGCGCTAGCTGCACCGATGGCACCGGTCATTGCACTGACGGCGCTCGCTGCGCTGGGATTATCTGGCACGCCGTTCCACGAACCGTTCCACGCCAAGGACCTTGAAGCTCCTCCTCCTCCTGATACTGTTCGTAACCTCACTGAGGCGCTGATTCCGCGCCGCGAGCAGACCCAGCCGTCGCGGCCGACGGTTTTACAGACCTCCGACGGTACTGCTCTGACCTGCGCTAACAAGAGAGTTAAGCAGTCTCCGGGCACGCATCGGGGCATGACGCGCGGACTTGGCGCCGGCTACTTGACAGGTCAGCAATGTGACCTACGTACGGCCGTCGGAGAGCCGACTGCTGTTGTGGGGTTGGCATGGCTGCGGCTCCCGATCGGTGGCGGCTGGGGTGTGCGGTTGTCTTCTCGCTTATTGCTGTGATCCAGCGCAGACTTTACAGTTCAGGTATGGCTGTATCGACGGAGCTTGACCTGGGCGCACTCGCCCGGATCGGAATGGCCCTGGCCGATGCGACCCGCCGCCGGGTGCTGGTCCACCTGATCGGAGGTACCGGGTATCCGGCACAGATGGCCGAGCAGTTCGGGACCACCCGGGCCAACTTGTCCAACCACCTGGCCTGCCTGCGCGAGTGCGGGCTGGTGACCGCGACCGCGGAGGGCCGCCGGGTTCGCTATGCGCTGGCCGATGACCGCCTGGCCGATGGCCTGCGCATCCTGGCGGCTCTCGACCTGCCTGGTGGCTATGAGTGAGCCGTGCCGACTTACGCGACGAGGAAGTGATCGAGATGCACGGGTGGACGTGGGGATGCGGACGCCGTGACTGGCATCCCTGGGGCTGGCGCGCCTGGGAAGGGTGCTGGCCGGCTCGTCAGGACCGGATCAAGTGGCTGCAGGAATACCAGCGTCACCTGGAGCGGCTGACAGCGGAAGTAGCCGACGAGATCAGGCGCCTGCAGGAGCACGAGAGTACGCGGCCAGGGAGTTTCTTCGTTTGAGGCCCGGCACGTGGGACCCTGATAGCCCTCGACCTGTCTGGTGCCTGCTAGTAGTCACCTTGCCAGGCACCCAAGCTCTACCGGGCCCGGCGTGCCCAGGCCGACGGCGGCTAGCCTCGGCCGCGTTCGCCACGTTCCCTCGCTGCCGCCCGCTGGTGGCGGATCTGGCTGCACACCGTATCGGTGACATCCTCGTACCGGGCGGTTATCACGACCATCGCGGCGATGACTTCGGCCAGCTTGACGTGGGGGCGCCCGATCGTGGCTGCGTTGCGGGCGATCCAGAGGTTCAAGGTTGAATGAACCGGTGGGTCTAGGTCTACGGTGATGCTGGTCATGGCTGCCTAAATGTAGATACGTAGATATGCCTATGCATATCAGCATAGGTTCCGGCCAAGCTTGTCTACCCGGGCCCTGAGCGGGTCGGAGGTTGGCGAGGCGCACCAGCTCGTCGTACTCCGCGGAGTCCGTGATGTGACCGGTCGCTGGCGGCCACGTTCCGCCGACGGCGTTGCTGCACTTGCGCTGCATGCGGGCCGGATCGGAGAAATAGGTGACCGTCCGTGACGGGATGCCGATTGCCAGTTTCCGGGCTGGGTAAACCGGGATCATGATAGGCATTTCCGCAGCGGGGTGAGCCCGTTCGATGACCACCGTCGAGCGCCCGGGAGAAACCGAGGCTCAGCGCGACGACCGCAATCTGGTCGAGTTGCTGCAGGAGCTTCGAGTCGCTGCGATCGGTGTCCAGGTGATCTTCGGTTTCCTGCTTTCGCTTCCCTTCTACGCGCGGTTTACCGCACTGGGGCATGCACAGCGCGTGCTGTACCTGGTGGCCGTGGTGCTCTCAGCGGTATCCACGGCCCTACTGCTGGGGCCGGTCGCCTACCACCGGCTGGTATTCCGCCGCCGTCAAAAGCGGCACCTGGTGCGGGCCGCGAATGTGATGGCCATCGCGGGCCTCGCGACCGTCGCCCTGACCGTCGCCGCAGCCGTGCTGCTGGTGGTCAGCTATGTCGAACCGGGCCTGACAACGGTCCTCGTGACGGTCTTCACCGTGGGCCTGTTCGGGGGGCTTTGGTTCGTCTACCCGCTGCTTCGCCGGTGGGGCTGGACTACACGGGGCTCTGGACCACCGGTGCCGCCCTCAGCCGACGCGAAGACGCCAGCACCGCGCCTTACCCCGCCCGCGGACGACCGCGGACGCACGAGGACGCGGGGACGAGCCGCTAGCGCCGACCGTGGGTAACCTGCCTGCTGGCCCACGGCATCGAAGGAGCCCTAGGCGGCGGTCCTGCCTCACCGGCCCAAACAGCAGCCACTGCACTGATCCGCCGATCATCCGCTTTCACAGGTGTAGCGGATTCCCTGCTCAGGACTGGATGTGCGAGAGTACGTGGCTGTTTACGGCTGCATCAGGGCGCTGACGACTGCCGTCGTTGCCGTCACGGTTGCCGTCGGAGATACCAGCGGACCTTCCCTCCGAGACGGGGGGTCGGATCAGGGCTGCCGACGGCGCCCGAAGACGACGTATGAGATCGGCACGACTCCGGCGGAGCTAACCAGTGCGACGGCTGCGGCGCACAACCGTTTCCGGTCCCGGATCTGGCTTGCCAGTCGGTGCTTGCTTTCGATCGGCGCCGGCACCCGGAAGGCGCCGTCGGCGACGGCGGTGATGAGCCACCTGCGGATCCGCTCGCTGAGATCTGCGCACACGCCTTCTGACGTGGCGGGATGGCACTGACCAGTGTGCGTTGTTAGCCTGTGTTTCGCGGTGCTGTACGGGCCCGATCCAGGCCAGTGCACACCAGGTTCCGGGCCAGATGAGGGGGAACCAGCCATGGCGAAGTACGCGATCTTTTCACCTACACCAGCGAGGCATGGGCGCGGATGATCCAAAGCCCCGGTGACCGGACTGCCGCGGTGCGGCAGCTGACCGACTCGGTGGGCGGGTCTGTGGAGTGCGTTTACTGGATGTTCGGCGCGCAGGACGGGCTCGCCATTTTCGATGTCCCCGACTCGGTCATTGCCGCCGCCTTGAGCGTCGCTGTCGGAAGCACGGGTTCCTTTAAGAACCTGGAGACGCACGAGCTGCTCTCTCAAGAACAGCTCAGCCAGGTACTGTCACGATCCAAGACCGCCGCGCAGGCTTACCGGCCGCCCGGCCAGCAAACCTAGCGCGGTTGCCGCGTTCCGGGCCGATACCGTTGAGTGCTGCCGTCGGTCCGTTCTCGCGCGGGTTGCCCAACCCGCCTTCCAAGCCTGTTGGGCTGGGTTCGGTGAAGGTCAACAGGGTCCGGGACCTCGGATGAGGGTTTGGCGGCGTTGCATCCGGGCACCAAGGGATGAGCCTGCAGATCAGGCCTCCTGTCCCCCGCTCCGGTGAGACTGATGACCTGCAGGCCAGGGGTTCGCGAACCCCAGCCGGGCCGCCTGGGGTCCTGGTCCTCGCCCCCGGGGTCAGGGTCCCCCGGCCGGGCCGCACCAACCGCCACACGGCCCCCTTCGCCCGGCCGGAAGGAGCGGCAGACATGCTCGGCCAGGACACCTGCCCCCCGCCCGTCATCGTGACGCTTCCCGGCCAGATCACCACCGCCAACGCTGAACAGGCCGCCGGACAGATCAGCGCGGCCTTCACCCCCGGCGTGAGCGTCGTCGTCGCCGACCTGACCTGCGCCGCCTGCCGCGACCGGTCAGCCATCCGGCATCTGCTGAAGGCGCACCGCACAGCCGCCGCCGGGGTAGGCAGGTGATCAACGGGCTTGTCCGGGAGCGCGCTCAAGCTGCGGCGTAACAGCTCAATCTCGACTTCGTCCCGGGCTTCTGCCTGCTGCCCGGCCTCGGCTTGGGTCTGAGCTTCCAGCTCCATCCGCGCGGCGTATTCACTGCTGGCCTGCCGTTCGGCTCGCTGCGCCGCGATACGCTGCGCTGCCTGGCCTGCTCTGGCTAGCAGCTCGTCGAGCCGCGCTGCCCGGTCATTCTGCTCGGGTTCATTCTCCGGGCTCGTCCGCGGCTCCGATCTGGAAGCGGACGGCGGGTTCATATCCGGGACGCGCTGTGGCGCTCGGGACTCCCCGGCGTCGCTGGTGGCCTGGTGCTCGCTGGCATCGGCGCACTTCACAGCCTCGCCATCCGCCTCGAGCTGCTGCCATCTGGCCGTTGGATGAGGCTTGTCCTTCGGTTCTGGATGTGGCCCGCTGTGTGGCTGGGCGTGTCCGCGTCGTTGCAATTCGGCTGCGGCCTTCCCGGCTGCATCCCTGGTGGCGTTGGTGTCGGTGGACCATTGCTCGTACCGGGCATTGTCGGCTTCGAGGCGCTGGCGTTCGGCGGCCAGCTGCGCGGCGAGGGCCGTGGCGCTGGCCGCGCCGGGATGATCGTGCTGAGCTTCGGCATCTGCCGATTGCTGGAGGGCGTCGGCTTCGGCCTGCGCGGTGAGGCGCAAGGTCCCGCTGACGTCGGGCGGTGCGCTGGCCTGGGCGCGTTCACCGACGAGGACCCAGGCTTCGAGTTGGCCACGGTCTAGGCTGCCGAGGATGTCGGCTTCGTCGCGGATCTCCAGGGCGGCAAAGACGGCCTTGCGCATGGCTTCGAGTTCGGGCTGGTTGCGGTGCGGGTCGGGTGAGATGGCTTGTCCGGGGTTGGTGATCCCGGCGGCTTCTCGGTAGGCGGCGGCGGTGCCCGCGCGGCGGGCGTATTCCTCGCGCAGCGCGGGGGACGCGCCAGGGGCGAGGACGCCGAGCTGGCGGGCCAGCCAGGGCTCGGGGCTGGCGGCCAGGCGTTCGCCGAGGGCGCGGGCCGGTCGTCGAGCCCGGCGGCGAGCTCGTGCGCGACTGGCGGGGCACTGGCGGGTGTGCGCTGGGCCCAGGTGACGTCGTGCCGCAGGTCGGGCAGGGCGAGCCGCTGGAGGCGGTCGTGGAGCACGCTGGAAATCGACCTGGCCCGGTCCATCGGCGCGGCGGTGATCCGGTCGATGACGACATTGATGTCGTGCCCCGCGAGCTGGGCCACGTGCAGTTTGTGCTGAAGCGCCTGCCGGGAGTGCTCCCGCTCGTACCGCCAGGCCTCGGACTCGGTGAGCCTGGCTTTGATCCGCTGGTCGATCTGCGGGTGCAGGGTCTGCCTGACGGCGGCGGACCACAGGTTGAGCAGATGTCCGGTTCCACCGGCCCAGTCCTGGGCCTGGCGGATCTGCTCGGTGGCGGACAGGTCGCCGGCGTCGCGCTGCAGGACGCCGGCGAGCACGGATTCGGGGGCGGCCTGCTGGTAGGGCTGGTGCCCGGGCGGAGCGGTCTTGCCGGTCACCACGTGCGCGGTGTTGGACTCGCGGCCGCGGGTCATGCCGACGTACAGGGCCTGCCGGGACAGGGAGTCGGTGATGAGGAGGTGGGCGGTGTCGACGGTGCGGCCCTGGGCGACGTGGACGTTGCCGGCGTAGGCGAGCTCGGCGTTGCGGGCCAGGTAGGACCTGGGCACCCGGAACGTCCCGGTCCAGGTCCCGTCCGGCCGCTGCCGCCGCACCTGGGCGTCGGGGCCCCGGAACGCGGTGACCTGGAGCGTGTCGCGGTTGGTGAGCTGGCGGCCGCCGGCGTCGATCTCGGTGTTGAGCCGGGCGCGGACCAGGTCGCCGACACCGGCGTGGTTGCCGCCGGACAGCGGGGCCTGCGGCGGGCCGACGCTGCCCATCTGAGCCAGCTTGGCCTGGACGCGGCGGGATAGTTCGGCGGCTTCGGCGTTGGACCCGGCGAGCAGGAGTACGTCCTTGCCGCGCAGGTGGTCGGCGAGCCACATGGAGGAGGCGCGGTCGTAGGCGGCTGCCTCGTCGGCGCCGCGGATCCGGCCGTGCCGGTCGTAGGCGGCGGCCGCGGCCAGGTCGCCGTCGCGGAGCCGGACGCTGGCCTCCCGCTCCCACTGCGCGGCGAAGCGGCGGACCTCGCGCAGCTGCGCGGCGGGGACCTCCTGGGCCAGCAGCCGGAACATCCCCCCGGCCTGGACGGCGCCGAGCTGCGCGGCGTCGCCGGTGGCGATGACCCGGGCTCCGGCCTGCCGGGCTGCTTCGCTGATCATGGCGAGGTCGGCTGTGCTGACCTGGCTGGCCTCGTCCAGGACCAAGACGTCGTCCTGATGCAGGCAAATGGGGCGGCGTAGCTCGTCGGACCCTTCGGTCTTGCCGAGGAACTCGGCGATGTTGTAGCTCTCGGCCAGGCCCTCGTGCGCCAGGACCCGGGCCGCGTTGGTCGAGGTGGTCAGCCCGATGACCCGGCGGCCGGTGAAGGTGGTCCAGAGCCGGGCGAACCCGGCCATGGCGTGGCTCTTGCCCGCCCCGGCCGGGGCGATCAGCACGACACCCGCCGTGGCCGCGGTGAGCATCATCGTCACCGCGTCGCGCTGCTCGGTGCTGAGGTCGGTGCGCGCGGCCGCGGCCCGCGCCTGCTGCTCGCCGACGAGCGGGGGCATGGTCCGCTTGGCGGCCGCGAGGATCTGCTCTTCGGCGTCGAGGTGGGCCAGGGTGCAGTACCGTTTCTCGTTCGGCGGCCGGTAGATGCTGCCGCCGTCGGAAGCGCGGACGCCAAGGCTGGTCACGTCAGTGATATCCGGTGCGGTGACCTGGACGACCTCAGCGCCGGCCCGGCCGCAGACGGCCAGCTTGGCCACCTCGGTGACCACTGCCTCGCTGTCGGAGCCCGGCGACAGGACGGGGAGCGCGCGGTGCACCTCGAATCGGAGCTGAGCCATCGACCAGACCGCGTGATGCTGTTGCACCTCGGCCACCGCGATCCGCGCGGCCGTGCGCTTGGCCGCATCATCCAGCACGGCCCGTGCATGCCCGGCGCGCCCGGCGGCGAACGCCGCGACCTGCTCGTGCACCGCGGATAGGGCCTGCACTTCGCGCCGTGCGGTCTGGGCTTCCCAGGCGGCGAGCCGCTGCGCCTGGGTGGGCTCCTCCGCGCCGGTCTGCCCGGCGATGGTGCGGCGGGCCTCGGCCTTGGTGCGGCGGGTGTTCTGCCCGGCCTGCTGGTGCAGCAGCCACAGCGTGCGCCGGGACGGCGGCTTGCCGTGCACGGCCCGGTACTCGCGTGCCAGCCGGTCCAGCTCGCTAGTGACGGCGACCGCACGGGAGCTGAACAGCTCCATCACGTCCTGGCTGACCCCGCCGACCTCGGCACCGTTGCCATCGGCCCGGGGCACCATGACGTAGCCCAGCGCGGACAGCCTGGTCTCCAGGATCCGGTCGGCGACCGGCGCGACAGCGAGCCGCTGGTTGTGCAGGGTACGGGAGTCCAGGGTCCGCCATTTCTCATCGACTTTGTCGCCACGCTGGACCCGGTTCCAGATGGCCACGTGCACGTGCAGCTGCGGGTCGCCGTCGCGGGACAGGTGATGCAGGAACAAGCTGGCGACCAGGCCGGCGCCGTCGCGCCACTCGCCCGTGCGGGCCGAATGATGCCCTGTGCGGGTGTAGGTGGCATGCCGCTCCAGCCAGGCGAGAGCTTCGCGCGCGGAGTCCATCAGCGCGGCCTCGATCTGATCGGCGCGCGTGTCGAGCGCGGCGGCCTGGTCCTCCTCCCCGCGCTCGCGGGCCTGCCGGGCCGCGACCCGGTAGGAGGCGTGCAGCACAGACACGCTCTTGACCGCGCTAACGGTCAGGTCGAAGTACGGCACCTGGTGCGGGTCCGTGCCGCGCTCGGCTGCGCGGACCTCGGCGACCTCTATCGCGCTGGCGTACGGATACGCGGCCAGGTACGCAGCCACCGCCGCGGCTTCCCGCTCATCAGCCGCCTTGGACTGGCGGCGTTTTACCAGTAGCTCCCCGCCGGGCGCGATGTTGTGCTGGTACAGGCGCCCGATCACGCCCGGGTCCACCTGGCCGCTCAGCCCGAGCCCCGCGGCGCCTTTCCCCGCCCACTCCCCTGGCGGCTCGCCCGCCGCGGTGTAGTACGACATGGCCCCGGCGCAGCCGCCGCGGCCCTGGCCTTTGGTGAAGTAGGCCACGTCGTGGCCTGCGTGCAGGGTGACGTTAGTCGACACGATCCGTTGCTGCCTGTGCCGGTTCCGCGTTCATCGTTCGTGATGCCTGTGTCCCCGGGCCCGGACTTCATTCCGTGCGAGCTGGAGGCGGGGGCATGAGCTTTCCGGAGGACTCCTGGGTTGAGGTCAGGTATCCGCTGACCAGGGAGCAGGAGCGCGGAGACCGGGCGGCGTGGCCGTGGCTGCCGGGCTGGGTGGTCAGCGTCTGCGGCCCGGACGAGTGGGAGATCTGCGTGCAGGCCCCGGAGCTGGCCAGGCAGTACGAGGGCGAGACCGTGTACCCGGTGTGCTTCCGGGACGCCTCGGAGCTCCGCTCCCTGGATGCGGAACCGGAGGCCGGATCATGAGCGACAGCCCTGACGACTACCCGACTAACATCCGTCGGCTGGCCGGGGCCGCCCGGAAGCCGGGGAGCCGCGTCATCGCGTTCGCGACCTGGCTCCTGGCGCTGCTGGGCGCCGGGCTGATGTATGTCAGCTTCGACGCCCAGTACACGTTCATCCTGGCCCAGAAAGGCGCCAGGGCCGCGTCGCTGATCGAGACAGCGATGCTGGACGCGGGCATGATCATCTTGTCCGCGCTGGGCATCGGGCTCGCGTTGGTCGGCAAGCCGTCCGGGAGCGTCCGGTTCCTGATCATGATCTGCGCGGGCGCCTCGGCGGGCATGAACTTCGCCGCCGCCAACCCCGCCAGCTGGCGATCCGTGGTCGCCTACGTGTCGGCCCCGGTGTTCCTCGCGGCCACCACCGACCGGGTGATCGCCGTCATCCGCCAGCACGTCCTGCCGCTGGATGCCGAATCGGCCTGGGCGCCGCTCGGCCGCGCCACCGCGACCATGCTGCGCCTGACGGCCGTCGTGTCCTTGTACCTGCTGTGGACCGTGCTCGCGCCGTCCGGCACGCTCCGCGGCCTGCGCCAGCTGGTGCTCGACGCCGCCCCGGTCCCCGGAATGACCGGGGTCGGGCGGGTGTGCGGTGAGGCGCTCTCATGCCCCGGCGATCAGCCCGTGGTCGGGTTCGGCACCAAGAAGGCCGCTTTCCTGTCCCGCTACCGGGCTCACCCCGAGTACGGGAACCGGTCAGCTGCCGGGCGGGTCGCCGCGCAGCTCGCACCCGCTGGCGGGTCTGCAGGCGGGCACCGGGCGCACCTACATCGCCGAGGAGCTGCGCAAGCTCACCGACCTGGCCGTCCGCCCATGGCCGGCCGAGGAGGACGATGACCATCCCGCAGGCTGAGCCCTCCGTGCAGGCCCTCAGCGAGAGCCTGGCCGCCCTGGCCGCACAGGTAGCCGCCCTGCGCGGGCAGGTCGCGCTGATCAGCCAGCGCCTCGACCGGGCTGGGCTCCGCGGCGACCTGGACCTCGCCGCCCGCTTCGAGGAACTCGCCCAGACAGTCGCCGACACACTGGACGCCGCTGCACCCCGCGGTCCGGCCGCCCCCTGCTGGATCGGCCTGGACCGCCAGGCATATACGGCGCAGCTGGCCGAGCTAAGGCGATGGGCCGATGCCGTGCTCCGCCAGCAATATGGCGGCTATGAGCTGCGGGACTGCTGGCCCAGCCACATCCACGCCGTCTGGGAGCTATCCACCCTGGCCGCCGCATGGCATCACGCCTACGGCGGCAAACGTCCCGACCTGGCCCGCGCCCTGGAGTTCTACGATCGCTGGCTCCCCGGCACCATGCGCCGCATAACCGCCATCACCCGGACATGCATACCGGAATGCATCATGCGCCGCCGCTCCTGATTACAGGTCCGCGCTCAGAACGGCTTAACCTCCAAGCCAGATGACCGAGGCCTGCAGGAGAGTGACTCCACGCTGCCCTAGCGTCATGACAGGACAACACCGTCATCTGACC
>Ga0070706_100005301_pt1 | contig 12290 bp, 11 predicted proteins | sample KBSK5501metaG_FD_65476 | JGI IMG/M metagenome (GOLD analysis project Ga0070706, IMG submission 65476) | Corn, switchgrass and miscanthus rhizosphere microbial communities from Kellogg Biological Station, Michigan, USA - KBS K5-50-1 metaG | ecosystem: Host-associated > Plants > Roots >...
CGCACAATGGGATGGACGTTGAAAGAATTGCAGGAACAAAACGTGGATATTTTTGCTGAGGCGTATCCTGATCTACCGTATCGTCAGGAAGTTCTGGACTTCATTGCTGCAGCAAAGGGTGAATGGTTCGATCTCAAAATCAGGATAAGGGACGGGCGGGTAATCGATGCGGCGTGTGCGGTCGTCCATCTTTCAGACGGGACGAGAGTGGCTATCGCTCAGGACATAACCGAGCGCAAGCGTGCGGAACAACGTATCAGAGCAACGAGCGAACAGTTGCGCGCGCTCTCCGCGAAGCTTCAATCCGCGAAGGAAGAGGAGGACATCCGCATCGCGCGCGAGATCCACGATGAAATGGGTTCGACTTTGACAATTCTGAGATGGGATCTGGAGAGGCTCGATATAGTTATTTCGGAAGCTGAGGAGTGGTCGCAACTGCAGGAACTTAGGCCGAAGATAGCAGAGATGATGAGACTGACGGACATCACCATCGGCACCATGAGAAGAATTGCCTCAGAGTTGCGGCCAAGCATTCTGGACGATCTGGGATTGTCGGAGGCACTCGAATGGCAAACTCAGCAATTTCAAACCCGGACAGGGATTGTCTGTCGCTGCGACTGTTCTCTGGAAGGCCTCGAAGTTGATCCGGATAAATCGACAGCGATTTTTCGCATCTTTCAGGAGGCCCTTACCAACATTTTGAGTCATGCAGAAGCGACTACGGTAGACGTTGTGGCGAGATCTGACGACGGCGAATTCGTCCTGACGATTAGTGACAATGGAAAAGGAATTACCGAGGACGAGAAATCAAGCAGACTCTCTCTCGGCATTCTCGGCATGCGAGAACGAGCTCATCTCATCGGAGGAAAGCTCGAGATCTCCGGAACTAATGGGAGAGGTACTGTCTTGACTGTGAGAATACCGAGCCTCGGATAGAGCGAATCGCTAAAACGGCGCTAGTCAGCTTGATCTGATGCCGGCGTTTCCACGGTCCATCCCATCGCAACAGGAACCATGAGAAGAATCCTCATAGTTGACGACCATGAAGTGGTCAGGGAAGGCGTGAAGAGAATCTTCAACGAAGGACCTGACACAACCTTTTTCGGCGAGGCGAGTTCGATCCCCGACGCACTACGAATTGTCCACGAACACGACTGGGATGCGGTAGTGCTCGATCTCTCTTTAGGCGACAGAAGTGGGCTGGAACTATTGAAGCAACTCAAGCAGCTTCATCCCAGGCTACCGGTGCTGATCCTCAGCATGCACTCCGAGGAGCAGTATGCACGACGCGCGTTCAAAGCCGGGGCTTCGGGGTACGCAACGAAAGACAGCTCTCGTTCAGAACTTGCAAGAGCGCTGGATAAGGTGATCACCGGGGGAAGATATTTCAGTCAGAAATTGGCTGAGACACTTATTGTTGACCTCGAACGCGGTACCGACCGCCCGCCGCACGAAGCTTTATCTGACCGTGAGTTTGAAGTGATGCGCCTGATTGGTTCAGGAAAAACGGTCGGCGAAATTGCAGTCCTGCTCGCGCTCAGCGATAGCACCATCAGCACTTACCGAGCGCGGATACTGGAGAAGATGGGCATGAAGACGAATGCCGAACTCACCCACTACGCAATCCAAAACCAACTTATCAACTAAGAGCAAGGCGCAGAGTAGCGTTCGAATTCCGATTTTGATTCCTGCTTAACTAAGCGTTCCGCCGACTCCACGAAGAGCGCGCGGCAGAGTCGCAACTGCTCTGACGGCAAACAATGATCGCTTGCAACAAAATCATTCAATGAGCCTGCGAAGCTGGCGGAAAGAGTGCTAGCCCCAGGCGATGGCGAAGCCGAGCCTGGGGAACAAACCCTACACGCTCCCAGCCCACGAAGTGGGCGAAAGATAGGACGTGCAAGCAAAAACAAATCGGACTCAAGGTTTCATACTTTGATTACCGTCTGTCGCCAGCTTCGCAGGCTCTCTGAAAATTAGTGGCCGTTACCCCAGGCTCGGCTTCGCCATCGCCTGGGGCTAGCATTCTCTCCTCCTGCTTCGCAGGCTTATTGAACGATTACCTTTAAGAGATTTCGATTAGTGCAGTTCTGAAACTCTGTCAGAAAAAAGAATTTGCGACCTTCCTGATCCTCCCTTGTTTCTTTTGTCTCCGCTTGTGTCGGCAAATCTAAGGCCACTTCTGTAGTCGAATCTACGACACGAGAATCACAGTCACAGCGATACTCCTCACCTCTCCTTTCCGTATCTTAACTAAAACTAAAGATCAGCATTTTCGCCTGCTCGTGAAAACGAGAGGAAGTATCACCGCACAGGCAGCGTACGAGCGGATTCGAGTAAGGGAGACTAAAGAATGGCTGTCATTTTCCTGGTTGAGGATGAAGCAGAGTTGCGGACCAGGCTGAAGGAGTTGCTTCTGAAATCAGGGTATGAAGTTTGGGAGTTCACCAATGGAAAGGACGTCCTCAAGATGTATCAACGGCGGCGTCCTGACCTGGTTATCACCGATTTGGTGATGCCGGAGAAGGAAGGTTTGGAGCTGCTGCTTGATCTTCGACGCATAGTTCAGAACGCGAAGTGTATTGCCATGTCGGAAGGTGGGCCCGGCGGCGACACCTATCTGCTCATCGCCCAAAAGTTTGGCGCGAACCTGGGCCTCACGAAACCTTTTACTGATGAAGAGTTTTTGCAAGCTGTAGTCACAGTACTTGAATCTTGATCTTTCACGCTCTCGAATCGAGGGGGTTGTGAGCCTGAAGTTGATGCAACTTCCTGGGGCTCACTTCAGGACGAAAATTGGGAAGGGAGACTGTCATGAATCGAAATGTTATTCGCTCGCCGGGAGCCGGCAGGAGTCTTGAACGGCAGGTCGGCAACGATGAATCTAAGAATCGCCGCTTTAATGTGCTTACGCCGCGCCAACTTGAGGTGTTGCGGCTGGTTGCTGAGGGCTACTCGACAAGGCAGATTGCGCTCAAGCTGGGCATCAGTGCGAAAACTGTTGAGACACACCGCGCGCAGTTGACGGAGCGCCTCGATATTCACCATGTGGCCGGGCTGGTCCGTTACGCGCTCAAAACCGGGATCGTTAGTGTTGACCAACCACCTCTCAAACAGGCTGCCAGGCTGAATCCTCCGAAGAAGGAATTTACTTGAGCTCACTCCGCGAAAGACTACTGCAGATACTCCCGACAATCCGCGGCATGGAATTCAGCAATAGTTGACGAGCCTTGTTGGGATCAAATTGAGACATCGCGGCAACGTGCATGTTAAGATTTTTTTCCGATGGCTACATCCAGCGCTAACGACCTCCACCTGGTGCCGCTGGGAGCGGGCGACCTTATTGATCGCGCGGTCCGACTTTATCGTCGTCACCTGTTTACCCTGATGCGTATAGCTGCGCCGCCGGTAGTTGTCTCAGCAATCGGCTGGGTAATGTGGACGATTGGGTGGCGCCAGGTTTTTACCACGCCTGATACTGCCGCGCTTATTTTTTATGTTCTGCTCATATTTGCGGCGATCTGCCTGATCGCCGGCGGCCACATCTTTAGTCTGATCGTTATGGGCGGCGCTTCGCGCAACCTGGTGACGCATCTTTTATGGAATGAGCCTGTCCTCGCCCGCACCACTTACGCCGCGGTGCGCTCACGATTCTGGTCTTTACTTGGCGCGACGCTACTGGTCGTAATGTGGCTGGGTATAGCTATGATGGCGGCGTCTACAGCCGGCTATTTCCTGGTTTTCTTTTTGGTGATCGCCGTTGCGTTACTGATGCAAATCGCGCCGGTGTGGGTTTCTGTTATTGTCGGAATCGTCGGTGGTCTGGCAGCGCTCGCAGTAGCTCTCTGGCTGTTCTTTTTTATGGCCGGCAAGGTGGCTTACGTTCCTCAGGTCCTGCTGGTAGAAGGGAAGCGCGTTTTCGACTCTGTCAGCCGCAGTTTCTCACTCGCCAAGGGAAACTGGCGCCGGCTGATGGCGATGACATTCTTCATCACCTTTGCGACTTACTCAGCTTTGATGATTCTGGTGGTTCCGCTGTGGGTTTACGGTTACGTAAACGGAGTCAGCACGGAGCCCTTTAGCACGAATCAGCCTGTGTGGTATGCCATCGGCTATAGCGTGTTAGAGCCTTTGAGTTCTATTCTGCTGGCGCCGGTTTGGATGCTCGGCATGTCATTACTCTACGTTGATGAGCGCGTAAGACACGAAGGTTATGATATTGAGTTAATGGCTTCGCAGAAATTGGATCCAATGCCGCATATAGACGTTACTTCACCTTTTGCCCCGGCTATTTCAACTGTACCCAATCGATTGCCCTTGCAACGCCCGAGTGCTTCAGGAAGTGTGCTGGGACTCAGGTGAAACTGAAAGACTGACGCGCCGCAGTTACGAACTCGCGACCAGCGATCATCAATGGTTAAGCGCAAGCAACTTCTGCAAAGTGAACGGCAAGCCATCTTCGCCCGCCGCTTTGCCATGCGACTCTTCTTCACAGTTAGCCTGGCAATGGTTCTGTCTGCTCAGGCCCATGCAATTCCTGTCACGGAATACCATAAGCACCTAAACCAGGCGGTAACGGCCCTCGATAGTCTTGGACAGTCAGATGAAAATGAAAGCGCGATCTCCTACTCAGTGCGTGATGTCGAGACGATCCGTCAGGTGCGCAACCTGCTGCCGGCAACCGAAACCGTGGAATCTAATGGCAAGAGTCTCAAGGTCGACAACTCATGGTTGCACCAGGAGCTTGATAAGTATGCGGCCGACACTTCTACAGGGCGTTACGAGTTACTGAAAAGAATAACAGAACGTGTAAAAGCTTTGGACGAACGCCTTGAAGAACTTGAAACTCCGGCCGTCGGGACCAGCGCCAGTAAAGCCGATGAGAGTCGTAAGCTTGAAGAGATTTTGAGACGACCTGAATATGCCCACCAGGTGGCGCAGGAGAATGCGATATCGCGCCTCGTGAAGAGATTTTTCAAATGGATCTTAAGTTGGTTGCCGCAACCTAAACCGATGAGTCCCGGTGGCGTCGGCATCCTTAGCCGCATTGCACAATGGGTCGTAATTCTTCTGGCGCTGGGCGTCCTGGCGTTTGTTTTGCGCTTGTTTTTGCCGCGACTGTTTCGCAATCGTCTCCCGAAGAGGACGCGAAAAGAGAAGGCACGAATCGTGTTGGGCGAAACTCTTCAGCCGGACCAAACAGCCTTCGATCTGCTGTCAGAGGCCGAGGCGCTGGCGCGACGAGGCGAGCTGCGCGCGGCAATACGCCGAGCTTACATCGCCCTGCTGGTTGAGTTGGGAGATAGGAAGATCATCAGTCTGGCGCAGTACAAAACAAATAGTGACTACCTGCGCGCCATGCGAGAAATAGAACCGCTTTACCGTAACGTGAAACAAATGACCGACAGTTTTGAACGCCACTGGTATGGTCTGGCACAGGCAAACGAAAATGATTGGCTGGCGTTTCGCTCTGCTTACAATCAGGCGCTGATGCGGTGAGCGAGTTTTTTGGAGTGCGGTGACCTGTCACCGCTTTGGTCGTCGCGACCTGTCGCGACTGGTGCTGCAGCAAAACTACCGAAGGAACGGGGCGTCAAGCCGCCCCTGGCAAAAGCGGTGACAGGTCACCGCACTCCAAAATATGCGACAACGTCTCGGAATAATATTGTTCATCGTGTTAGCGGTCGGCGTCCTGGTCGCGATCAATTCCGCAGCCTACGTCACCGAAGAGCAACAGCAGGACTCGGAGCTAATGCCTGACCGGTCGACCTACAACGCCGGGGCCACCGGCACGCGCGCGCTTCACGACTTCCTAAATGAATCGGGCTACCCTGTGATGCGCTGGCGCGAATCGCTGGATAAGCTGTTGGGTACCGCCGGCAGCACTGTGCGTACATTTGTAATCGTTGGCCGGCCACGCATTTCCATTGAGGAAGAAGAGGCCCAGACTCTGCTGCTTTGGGTTGAACGCGGCGGGCGTCTCGTGATCATCGATCGGCGGCCCGACAACCAATTGCTGCCACGCTCGGGAGAATGGATTGTGACCACCGAGTTCCTTGATTTCGCAATTTCCGCGGACCCGGCACAAGTGGATCAAATGACTGAGGGCGTGAAGCCGATCGAACCGTCGCAGCCCACCTTGCTCACTCGCGGAGTAGACTCAGTAATGACATCGCGATACTTCGCGGCGATTAAGTTCTTCCCGTTGTTAAAGGATGAAAAAAAGAAAACGGGCCAGAACGTCTCGGCAAACGAAGGGACAGGTAGCAGCAATAACTCCAGCGAAGACTTCGATGAATCGCCATTATTCGACTCTGGCAGCGGCCCAACGGTGATTGCCGCGACTTCAGTCGGTGTTTCTCCCGCACCCGTAGTTCACCTGTCAACCTCCAGAGCACCGCTGCTGGTTGATTATCCGCACGGTAGGGGCCGGATAATTTTGCTCGGCGACCCTTACATCGTCGCCAACGGCGGCATTGGTCTCAAGGACAATCTCAAGCTCACGACGAATGTCCTGGCGGTTTCAGATGGACTGGTTGCCTTCGATGAATTTCATCAGGGCCACGGAACGAGCCGCAACCCGTTTGTCGGATACTTTGAAGGCACTCCGGTGCTGGCCATCTGCGGTCAGATAGTTTTCCTGATCCTGCTTATGCTCTGGACCCGCGGCCGCAGGTTTGCTCGTCCCTTGCCGCTGGTGCAGGCTGATCGCAGATCGAGTCTGGAATTTGTCGCGTCAATGGCCGAGCTACAGCAACGCGCCCGCGCCTACGATTTGGCGATCGAAAATATCTATTCCCGGACCAGAAGAGTGCTGGCGCGCTACGCCGGCGTTGATTACAACAGTCCGCGACGCCTGATTGCGGAACGAATAGCGGCCCGCTCGACGATAAAGGCCCACCATCTCGATTCGCTTATGTCTCAAGCGGAGGAAGCCATCAATGGCGGCGCCATCAGCGAGCGCCAATCAATTCAGCTGGTGAAGCGGTTGCGCGAAGTTGAAATTACTCTCGGTTTGCGCATGCGCTCGCGCGAAGTGAAGCAGACGGCGCAAAATATTTGACGAAAGCAGATCTTTGTACTTTGATCTTTGAACTTTGTACTTAGTTGGTCTTTGGTTTTAGGTCTTTGGTCTTAGTTTCTCGTCCTTCAAGCCAACAACGACATCTAATCCAAAGACCAGTCCAAAGTCCAAAGTACAAAGCTCTAAAACGTTCAAGCAACGAAATCAAAAGTCAGTTCAAAAAACAACATGATTGAATACGTCTCCTCCACTGTCGACCATATACGGCGCGAACTGAGCAAGATTGTAGTTGGTCAGGATGAACCGATTGAACAAATCCTGATCGCCTTGCTCGCGGAAGGCCATGCATTGATCGAAGGCGTACCCGGTACCGCGAAGACGCTAACCGTGAAGACCCTCGCGCGCATCATCAATGCCAACTTCGGCCGGATCCAATTCACGCCCGATTTGATGCCTTCAGACATTACCGGCACGAACGTCTTTAACGTCGCCACGTCTACATTCAATTTGCGGCAAGGACCAATCTTCACTGACATCCTGCTGGCGGACGAAATCAACCGCACGCCGCCCAAGACGCAGGCAGCGCTGCTTGAAGCGATGGAAGAACGGCAAGTGACGATCGACGGTGATCGCCACCTGCTCTCGCCGATCTTTACTGTGCTGGCAACGGAAAATCCGATCGAGTATGAAGGAACCTATCCACTGCCTGAGGCGCAACTCGACCGCTTCATGTTGAAAATTCTCCTCGACTACCCGGGTGAGGAACACGAGCGGCAAGTGGTAGCCAACTGGGATGCCGGCTTCAACTCTCGTCGGTTAAACGAGGTCAACGTCGAACCACTGGCCGATGCAGATGCTGTTTCCCGTTGCCGTCGCGAGGTGAGCACAACACGTATGGAACCCGGCGTACAGCATTACGCAGTTGATCTGGTTCGCCGCACGCGCACCCATCCTTTCATCCACTACGGCGCGAGTCCGCGCGCGTCCGTAGCTCTGCTGCTTTGCGCGAAGGCGCTATCTGCTATTCGCGGCCGAGAGTTTTCGACTCCCGATGATGTGCGCGATGTAGCCCGTCCGGTCTTGCGCCACAGACTAACCCTGCGTGCTGAAGCCGAACTCGATGGCGCCACGCCCGATGCCGTCATTACCGATATTTTGAAGAGCGCGGAAGTACCGAGGTAAAAGCAGAATCTGGAATACAGAATACAGAATTCAGGAGACACGGGGGGCCTAGAGGTCGGTGCGCCCTCTGAATTCTGTCTCCTGAATTCTGAATTCTGAGTTCTCCCTTATGAGTCCTAAGAAAGTCGCACTGTGGTTTTTGATTGTCTCGGTTGCGATCAGCGCAGCCCTGGGAATCCTTGCCATCCTTACCGGCAACTTCGGCGACTTCGAAATGCGAATTATTTTGACAACCCTCACCATCTCTGCCGCCAGCATTGGCGCGCTTTCTGCCGGTGCGTTGTGGGAAGGTCGAGGTCAAAAAGAGTTGCCGTTGCTGGGTATCGTGCTGGCTGTAGTGGCGGCGATGCTGATAATCACCGAGATATGGTTTGAACCTCATGGCGAACAGTTTTGGAAGTTTACCGCCTCAACCGGTGTTCTCGCTGCAGCGACAGCTCACGCCTGCTTGTTGTCGCTGGCGAAATTAGCGCCGCGCTTTGCCTGGGCCAGGTTAGTAACTCTGACTGCTGTTTACACTCTCGCCGTGCTCATTGTCATGACGATATATTTCGAGCCGACGGGCGATTTGGGCTTTCGACTCATCGGAACGCTGTCGATAGTAGTCGCAGCTCTCACAATAATGACGCCGATTTTCCATCGGTTAAGCCGCGACGATTTCAGTGGCGCCGGCGGCGAAGACCCTGCGTCGGGCCGTCGATTGTGGGCGACTGTTACCTGTCCGCAGTGCGGCGCGGGTCAGCCCAATTCGTTGGCTGAGACCACTTGTAACAGATGTGGCTGCCGGTTTGTCGTAAAAATCCTCGCTGAAAGCAGCCGTCCTTAGCACGAAACCAGATGCGCTTCGTTTTTACCAAACTCTTTTATCTCTTTGCTGCCGCCAGCCTGATCGTTCTTTCACTCTCCTGGGGACGGCCGTGGCTTCGTTGGGTTGCGCTCCTTTACGACGTCGGCTTGATTGCCCTGGCGATGATCGATGCGCGCCTGAGTCAACTCCCCAAAGGCGTTCGCATCACGCGCGAATTCAGTGGACGGTTTGCGGTGGGCGCCGAAAACGAGGTCCGCATCAATGTGCAAAACGCGCAACCAAACGCTGTTTCTCTCGAAGTAAAGGACGAGTATCCGCCGCAAATGAAGCTGTCCGGCTTGCGAGAGGCGCACCTGCGCGTTGACGGGCAAACCTCGGCGGCGTTGGTTTACGGGCTTACACCGCCCAAGCGGGGCCGGTTTGAGTTTGGTCAAATAGTTGTTCGCTTCCTGTCGCGTTTCAACCTGGTGCGGTGTGAAACGCGCGTGGGCAAAACAGTCACTGCCGTCAAAGTTTATCCAAACATGCGGCGCGCTCGGGAAGCGGAGTTGAAAGCTCTGGGAGCGCGTTCACTGGTTGCGTCACATCGAAAAACTTCGTGGCGCGGAGAAGGTCGCGAGTTTGAATCGTTGCGTGACTATGTGCGCGGCGATGAATTGCGACACATCTCCTGGTCGGCGACGGCCCGGCGGGGAAAGCTGACGACGCGGCAATATCAGGTCGAACGCGATCAGACGATTTTGATCGCCATCGACGGCGGACGACTAATGACCGCGCGCATTGAACAGGAAACAAAACTGGACTCCGCGGTCCACGCCGCGCTGGCGTTGATGTCCGCTGCCGCGCGGGCCGGCGACAACGCCGGGCTGCTGGTTTTTGGTCGTAAGATTAAAGCTTTCCTGCCGCCGAGCCGTGGGCATGATCATATGGATGCCGCGCTCGAGGCGCTCTATTCAGTAGAACCGGAAATGATCGAGCCCTCATATTCGCACGCGTTCGAGTACATTGCCGCAAACAGCAAGCGGCGCTCGCTGGTTATTGTTATTACAGACCTTGTCGATGAAGAAGGTTCGAAGGAGCTGTTGACTTCGCTGCGGCTGCTGCGGCCACGACATCTGCCGTTGGTGGTAACAATCGCCGATCGCGATCTGAGAGCGGTAGTGAGCAATGCACCCGAGACCGCCCGCGACCTTTTCACGCAATCTGTCGCTGAGGAAATCATGCACCTGCGTGAAGCGGCGCTGCGTTTGGTTGAGTCGCAAGGAGGACTGGCCCTCGACGTGACGGCGGCCGCTTTGGCGCCGGCGATCCTGGAAAAATACTTGCAAGTGAAAGAAAGGGGGTTGTTGTAGCGTAGTCTGGACAAAAGTTGGGATCTCGGGGTAAAGGGGGGGGTAAAGGGTAAAGTTCCAATCGCATGTCCCTACAATGAACACCAAGATCCGCACCTTTGAAGATCTGATTGTTTGGCAAAGAGCCATCGAACTCGTCAAACTGGTCTATGTGATAACGGACGAAGGTGGGCTAAAACGCGATTTCGGCTTGAAAGATCAAATCCGCAGAGCCGCTCTATCTATTTCGACAAATATCGCTGAAGGATTTGAACGCTCATCACGCAAGGAATATCTTCAGTTCCTAAACATTGCCAAGGGTTCCGCGGGCGAGGTGAGAAGTCTCTGTAGAGTGGCCTTTGATGTCGGTTACCTCAGTCAATCGATGTACGATAAGCTTCGTGAGGCAACCCTGGTGATTAGTAGATCACTCTTCAACCAGATTCAATCTATTCGCGCGGCACCCATTAGATCCCCGTGATCCACAAAAACTTACCCCTTACCCTTTCCCCCTTACCCTGGCGGGTCCCCAATATGGTCGCGCCCCGCCAATAATAAATACGAGTACAGCGCCAGCCCAGTGAGGGCGCCGATGCTGAACTTGATTTTTGGATTGATCGGCGCCGGTGAGATGAATCCTTCAATTAAACCCGCTACGACCAGGAGGACCGCAACCCCCATCATCAATCGAACCGCATCCTTGCCACGGCTTTTCAATGCGTCGGCGCGCGACAGATTTCCGGGCATAAGCATAGCGCTCCCAATCAATAATCCCGCTCCGCCGGCGATGAAGATGCACGACAGTTCAATTACGCCGTGACCAACCATGAAGGTAAGCAGGTCGTTGCCAAAACCCGCGCGATAAGTTAGCGCCAGCACGGCTGCGATGGTGGCACCGTTGAAAGCGAGATAAAACAACGTGCCTACGCCAAACAGCCCGCCAAAGGCAAAGGTGTAAATCGTCACCTGAATGTTGTTCGTGAAAATTGCGCTGGCGCCAACCTGGTTAGCTTCGTTCAGATCTTCCCACCAGTGAGTTTTCGTTTCGATATAGACTTCGCGAAATGAAGGCGGCACCCCCAATAGCTCGGAGAATTCCGGATCATATTTGGTTCCCAAAAACCCGATAACGGAGAACAACGCAAATACGCTGAAGGAAACTGCGGTGTAACGCCAGGTGCGACGAAACGTCTGTGGTAATTCTTGCGCGAAAAACGAAGTGATGCGCGATCCACCCTGCGCGTCGGCTTGATAGATGCGCCCGTGCGCGCGAATGACGAGGCTGTTCAGATAGTTGATGAGACGAGGATCGCGCGACTCGGCGCGTGCAACCGCCAGATCGGAAGCCGTGCGGCGGTATATCTTCCCCAGCTCGCGCACCTCTTCGCGGTGAAGTTTGCGGAGTGAACTGCCATCAAGCAACTTGAGCAGCTCTTCGAGACGTTGCCAGGCTGTCTTGTGCTTTTCGATGAAACGATCGTGAGCCATTTCCGATTGCTGATTGCTGATTGCTGATTTGCGATTGCCGATTGCCGATTTAGACTGCTCGGCTACTGGAGTCAGATGTTAATCTAAAAGCTCGATGGATAACACGAAAATCCGCAATCAGCAATCCGCAATCCGCAATGCGCTGGTGGAGTGTGTACCAAACTTCAGCGAAGGCCGCAAGACCGAAACGGTTGCGCGACTGGCGCACGCGATCTCCTCTGTGCCAACTGCCTGCGTGCTCGACACGCATATCGATCCCGATCACAACCGCTCCGTCATAACGTTTGTAGCGGCGCCGGAAATGGTTGTCGCTGCGGCTTTCGCGGCAGTCAAACTGGCCGCGGATCTAATCGACATGCGGCAACATCAGGGTGTGCATCCACGCCTGGGTGCTACCGATGTGCTGCCTTTCATTCCGATAAGCGGCGTGACGATGGATGACTGTGTAGTGCTGGCG
>Ga0070706_100005304_pt1 | contig 12287 bp, 7 predicted proteins | sample KBSK5501metaG_FD_65476 | JGI IMG/M metagenome (GOLD analysis project Ga0070706, IMG submission 65476) | Corn, switchgrass and miscanthus rhizosphere microbial communities from Kellogg Biological Station, Michigan, USA - KBS K5-50-1 metaG | ecosystem: Host-associated > Plants > Roots >...
CAAGTCGAAATAGTTGAGAATCGACCCTTTCCGTTCCGCTCCGCCGGTGCCCTGGCTTTTATTCATGGTGCGGCTGATGCCTGCAATCTCCCCGTACGACCGGCCCAGCAGCGGGTTGTAGGTGCCGAGGTCCAGGCGGAGCGATTTGGCGAGCGATGGATCGTCCGGCGCGAGCGGACGAAACGAAAATTTGTTGAAGAGCAACCGGCGCGGCTGCCAGGGACCGACGTACCGAAGCTGCTCGGAGAATTTCGTTGCATCGCCGGCCTGCGCGAAGGCTTCTCCGGCCAGAATCGCGGAGGCGGTGTGATGACCGTGACCGCCTTCGCCGGTGGTCGGGAAGCGCGTGATGATCACATCGGGCTGCAGTCGTCGAATGTTCCACACCACATCGGCGAGGATGGTGTCGTGTCCCCAGATGGCCAGCGTCTCGGCCGGATTCTTCGAGTAGCCGAAGTCGATGGCGCGCGTGAAGAACTGCTCGCCGCCGTCGATGCGCCGCGAGTCGAGCAGCTCCTGCGTGCGCAACACCCCGAGGAGCTCGCCCTTCTCGTCGCCGATGAGGTTCTGCCCGCCGTCGCCGCGGGTCATCGACAAATACGAGGTGCGATAGAAACGATCCTCCGCGAGATAGGCGATCAGCGCGGCGTTATCGTCATCGGGATGCGCGGCCACGTACATCGCGCTGCCGAGGACGGTGAGTTTCTTGAGAGCGAGTTGAAGCTGCACGGCGTCGGAAGACGCGAACGCGTTTGTGCAGACGAAGAACAACAATAATGCGAACTTTTGGCGAATCATGACGGGGAATGTTAAACGAAGGCGTCAGGCGTTTGGCGGTTGCAAACAAATCGACACATGTCGGCAGGCTGTTCCGGCGTCTCGCGATATTGTGTGCATTTTCCACATGAATGCAGAACGCAGAATGCAGAAAGCAGAATTGAGAAACGACCAGGGATTTCTTCATTCTTCATTCTTCATTCTGCATTCTGCATTCATCTTCTTGCTCTTCCTTTCCAGCTCGGCCGCCCAGGGGCCGGACGCCGACTGGCGCACGATCACCACCGCACACTTCCGCGTTCACTATCCGGCGCAATACGAAGCGTGGGCGATGCGCGCGGCATCGGACATCGAATCCGTCCGCGCGGCGGTCGTAAAGGAAGTCGGATTCTCGCCGAAAGAAATCACCGACATCCTGGTCATGAATCCGGTGGCGGAGGCCAACGGAGCGACGCTGCCGTTCCTGGGACATCCTCGCATCGTTCTCTTCACCGATCCGCCCAAGCCCGAGAGTCAGATCGGCGAATTCGGCGACTGGATCGATCTGCTGACTGCTCACGAGATGACGCATCTCGTCCATTTGCTGCGGCCGTCGCGAAACCCGATGCAGCGTTTTCTCTCGCGTTTTCTCGATCTCAGTCCGATCACGCTCTCCGCGCCGCGATGGGTGCTCGAGGGCTATGCCACCCTGGTCGAAGGACGTCTAACCGGAGCGGGCCGGCCTAACAGCTCGATTCGCGCCGCGATTCTGCGCAAGTGGGCAGTCAGCGGCCGGCTGCCGTCGTATTCCGCGCTCTCCTCCGATCGCCGTTTCCTCGGAATGTCGATGGCGTATCTGGCCGGATCGGCGTATCTCGCGTGGCTGGAGCAGCGCGGCGGGCCGGATTCGCTGCAACATCTTTGGGCGCGTCTAACCGCGCGTCAGCGGCGCAGCTTCGATCAGGCATTCGAAGGCGTTTTCGGAGAGCGGCCGGAGCGTCTGTACGGCCAGTTCACGGCGGAGCTGACCGAGCGCGCGATGGCGGTGGCACGACTCGAGGAGCCGTCGCTGCGCGAAGGGGAGTTGTGGCTGGAAACTTCCCGAGACAGCGGCGATCCCGCGGTTTCGCCGGATGGATCGAAGCTCGCGCTCGTTGAGCGCGACGCGCGCGGACAGGCGAAGCTGGTGGTCTATTCGACCGGCCCGAACGCGGAGGAAGAAAAATTCAACACTCGCATCGAGCGGATGTTGCGGCGCGATCCGCAGGACGTCGCGCCGCTGCGCCGGAAACCGATTCCGCGCAAGCCGCTGTTCACGCTCACTCCGCCCGAAGGCGGCAACATCCAGTGGCCGCGCTGGACGCGCGATGGCAGTTCAATTCTGTACACGCACAAGCAGCCCGATCGCGAAAACTTTCTTCATCACGATCTCTTTTTGTGGACGCCGGCATCGCATCGCAACCGGCGCGTGACGCATCTCGCGGATGTCGAGGACGCCGATCCGCTTCCGGACGGCCGCGCCATCGCTGTTCGAAATCGTGATGGATTATCACAACTCGTCATCGTTAATATTTCAACCGGCGAGGTCACGCCGCACAACGCCCCCTCGCTCGACCAGATCTATTCGCATCCTCGGGCATCGTCCGACGGACGCATCGCGTGGGCGGAGCACGATCGTTCGGGATGGCGGGTGGCGGTCGACGGAAAGGCGTTTCCGATCGGCGGTCTCTTTTCGCCCGAATGGAATGGCGCGCAGCTCTACGCGGCGGTGGCCTCGCGTGGCTTCATCGAGATCGCGCGCATCGACGAGCGCATCGAGATCCTGACGCGAACTGCCGGCGTGGCGACCGATCCCGCGCCGGCGCCCGACGGCTCGCTGTATTTCATGTCGCTCGAACTGGATGGTTTCGTCGTGCGGCGCCTGCCAAACGTGGAACCGGCTCTCAGCCGGTTCGAGCCGCCTGAGAGGCGGCTCTACGCCCCCGCCGTCCCTCCCGAGCCGCCCATCCCGGTCACATTTCAGAGAGTGCAGCCGCCTCCGCCCCGCGATTATCGATTCGGCCGCCAGGAAATCGCCACGCTGTTCGGCGGATCGTGGACTGCCTACGATCACGCGGACGAATTCGGCGTTCGCGTTGGCGATGTCGTCGGACGGCTCGACGCCATCGCGCTGGCGTCTACTCAGCACGAAGCTGCGCTCGCAGTGACCTGGCGCGGGTGGCCGGTGGCGGTCACCGGGCATCTCTTTCGCCACGGGCTCGAGCTTCGCGGAAATTACGATCTACACGGGCCGATGACGCTCGTCTCTGTCGAAGGGGGAGGAGTCAGCGGACGGGAATCGCGATCGTTCATCGACAGTACATTCGCGTTGCGCCGAAAAAACAGTCGCGGAGCTATTCGCATCGCGATGGATTCCGAGCATCACTCGCGCGTCAGCGCGCGATTGAGTGCCCGGGCCCGCGGAGTCGGATTGGCAATCGCCGGCGAGGCCGGCAATCGCATGACGATCGGCGGCGTGGCGTCGTCCCTCACACCCGACGGGTTGCTGATCGAGCGCGTGATCGATCCAGCGCTGCCGTTCGGATTTGCGGCGCCGAGGCGCTATCGGGGCGCGCGAGGGGAGGTGGTTCTTTCGGGGATCACGGCTTTCTGGCAGCGCCATAGCGAACACATCACCGTTCGGGGCCTCACGATCTCGACACACATGCCGCCGGTTCCGCTGGCGCAACTTCCGGCTCTCGATCTGACCGCCGGCGTCGCGCGCGTGACCAACCTGCGAGGCACAAAGGCATGGCTCGCCCTCCGCTGGCAACCGTAGCTTCGCGGCCCTATACTCCTTGAACACCCGGAGAGAGAGATGTGCCTAAATGTTGAGTCCTCGTGCAGAGATGGCTCTGCTGTTGGTTTTGACCTGTGTCGCTATTCCTGCCGCCGCCGACGTCACGGGAACGTGGAGCGGCAGCGGAGTGGTCAACGACATCTGCCAATACACGGATTCGCAGGGTCGCCCGGTAAATGTTCCATTCAGCGGGAATGTCACCCTGATGTTGACGCTCCTCCAAACGGGTGGCCTCGTGAATGGAACGCTCGAGATCGACAACGTTCCTGATACCAACGCAACCTGCCAGGTCACGGGAACAAAGCCGCCCAAAATAGTTCCACTATCAGGAACGATTTCAGGCTCCAGCATGACCGCAACCGCGATCGTACCCGGAGATCACGGACCTGTCGCGGTGCCGATCAACGCGACGGTAAACGGCAGCTCGATGACTTTCAACATCCCGAGTCCCGAAACCTCATTCAGCGGAACGCTCAATCAAACGAGCACCCAGCCGCCGGCTGGCGGGCTCACCGGCACGTACAGCGGATCCTTTACCTCGACGTTCGTGCCGTGCGGCAGACTTGCGCCGATCACGTTCTCCGGCTCGATGACCGCGGGTCTGGTCCAGGCGGGAACAGCGCTGACTGGTTGGGCCACAATCTCGAACGACAAATCCGATAACCTTGACTCGTCCGGCAACTGCACCGTCACGGATAAAGGCCCTTCGACGGCTTTGTTGAGCGCGGAGGTCAGCGGAAACTCTATTGTTGGTGCGATCCTCAACGCGAAGGGGAAGACAAGTTCGTGGGCCGGCACGATCGCCGGGAACACGATCAGCGGCACAGTAACCAGTCAAAACCCGGGTGAGTCCCTCACCTTCTCACTCACTCGATCTTCGACCGGCACGCCCGGCTCTGCCATCTCGAGCTTCACCGCCAGTCCCTCCACCATCAACGCCGGCGACTCGTCAACTCTCATGTGGATAACCATCAACGCCAGTGGTTCCTCGATCGATAACGGTGTGGGGTTACAGCCCGCCAGCGGCACCGTGACCGTTTCGCCGACGGTCACCACGACTTACACTCTCACCGTCACCGGCCCGGGCGGCTCGGCAGCGGCGTCCACTACGGTTACCGTGACCGGCGCAGGGGCCCGCGTCGTCGTCGGGACCTTGCCTGCCGGCATGTTGCAGGCGACCGGCTCCTCGGGCGCCACCGACAGCTTCACGCTCTCGAACGTCGGCACTGCGGCGGCGTCGGTGACGCTCACGCAGAGCGGGAACTTCTTCACGATCTCTCCGGCGTCGTTCACCATTCCGCCTAACGGGAGCCAGGTCGTCGGGATCACGGCCAACTCGCAGCAGGCCGGGACGTATGACGGTACGATCAGCGTCTCGAACGGCCCAACGATCGGTGTACATTTACTCGTCGCTGCGCCGCCGACGGCGCCGGTCCTGCCGCAAGCGACGACGCCGCGATCCGACGTCGCGGCCCCCGCCAGTCAGAATCCTTCCGGTTCGGTCTCGTTCAAGAACAACGGCACCGGCACGCTGCTGGGCATCGCCGTTGCCGACGTGCCGTGGATCGTTCCGCAGAGCGGCATCATCACGATCGCGCCCGGCCAGACTACGACCGTTACATTCAGCATCGATCGTTCGAAGCGGCCTGACAGCGCCGCCCTCGCCGGCGGTCTTGCCGGAAAAATCTCGCTCGTCTACCTGAACAGTGTTTCCGGCAAGCGCGCCGTGCAGCTCGGCGCCACACCAGTCGGCAGCGTCTCGGTGACCATCGTCGACGTGGTCAAGCCCGATGTGGCAGCCGGCTCGCCTCCGCCGCTGGCGGCAGGGGAGGTGGCGCTCTTCATCGACGGTCTCCGCACCGCGAATCGCTTCAACGGGGACCTTCAGTTTTCGAATCGAAACAGCGTTTCGGATCTGAAGCTCTTTCTGATCGCCACCGGGCAGCAGCAGACCGCGGCTCTTCCGGCGTTTCCGTCGAATGCCGGTCTGTCGTTTCCTGCGGTCATCAAGAACGTCTTCGGCGTCACAGGCGCCGGCGGATCGCTGCAGATGCGAAGCGCACAAAACGCGAACATTTCGGTCAGTGCGGTGGTGTCGAACAGTGTGGCTGACCCATCACTTTCATCGTCGACGGCGCTGCCCATTCTGCGATCGGATCGCAGCATCGCTACTGGTGAGCGCTTGGTGCTGAGCGGCGCGGAAGTTTCGTCCACTTCGACGGATTCCCTTGGCACTTCGGTCTTCGTCCAGGAAACTTCCGGCAACGCCGGACATGTCTCGCTCGAATTCCGCGATCAGAATGGCGGAGTGGCCGGCACCGACAGCGAGGCAATTTCGGCTTTTGGACTCGTGATCGCCGACGCGTCGGCGGGAACGCGTTCGATCATCCTCACCAATGACAGCGGCGGCACAGCCAGATTGGCTTGCTATGCGATCGTGACCGCCAATGGCAGCGGCGATAGCTGGGTCCTGACCGATCCGCTGCGCCAGTGGGGAAGCGCGTCGGGAGCGCTGATCATGCCGATGGTTGCCAACGGGTCGCAGGCCGACATTTTCATCACCAACGCATCGAACACCGCGGTGAACGTCAGTGTCGATGTTGGTTCGTTCAACCGGCATCACGCCGTTCGCAGCGCTGGCGGCGGAGGGCAAGTCACGCCGCAGGCTGCGACCATCGCGCCGATGACCACATCGCGGATGAGCTTTGCGCCGTCGAACGGTTTTGTGCGCATCAACGCCGCCTCGGGCTCGGTCAGCGCCGTCGGCCGCGTCACTACTTCGGTCAACGGCACGAGCATCGGCAGCAGCCTTCCGGCGATTCCCAGCGGCGCTGCCCTCGGCAACGGCCAAGGCAAACGATTCACCGGAGTCGACGACGCATCCGCGAAGACGATCGCCGCCGGCACGCCGTCAACCTATCGTTCGACTCTGATGCTCATCGAGACAGCCGGTCAGAGCGCATCCGTTCGTGTAACTCTGCGCTACATCTTCGTCGCCGGCTCGACCGTCAGCTCGCAAGCGGTGTCGTCGAAGGATTTCGCGCTCGGCCCTAACCAGGAGCTGACGATCGCCGACTTGGCGCACGCGATCATCGGTTCGCAGCGCGATGCATTCGGCGATCTGCGCAATATGCAGGTGGACGTCGACGTGACGGACGGCAGCGGCAAGGTGCTTCCGTTCATGGTGTCGATCGACAACGCGTCCGGGGATATCGCGGTGCGCGCGGAGTGACTATGATCCGCGCGCATGATCCATATCCATAACGGCGACAGCGTCGCCACCACTGCGCGCCGCGCGAATCTGCCCGGCCGGCATCTGCCCTTCCGCGAGTCGATGATCACCGGCCCGGTGCGGGCTTCGCTGCCGCAGCACGAGTGGATCGAGGAGCGCGCGCGCTTTCTCGCTGAGAACTACGGCGAAAAGCTGCTGCGCGTACGCAACGAGCTGCTGGAACAGGAGCACGCAATCGATGAGGCGCGCCACGAAGACGAAGTGGTGCTGTGGTTCGAGCACGACCTCTTCTGCCTCGTGCATCTGCTCTATCTGCTCAATCGTCTCGCGAAAAGCCGCCATCTGAAACTGGTCTGGTCTCCTACGCCCCTGGGCGCGGTGGACGAGGCCGAGCTTTGGCATTTCTTCAATGCCCGAACATCGGTCGTGCACGCGATGACGGCGGTGGCTGCTGAGGCGTGGAGCGCGTACACGGCGGAGGAGGGGACGGCACTCAATCGGTTCATCGCGGCCCCGTCGCGTGATTTCCCGTTTTTGTCGGAAGGGCTTCAGCTCCATGCGTCGCGTTTCCCATCAGTGCGCAACGGATTGGGAGAAGTGGAGAGGCGGGCGCTCGAAGGCATCGCGGCCGGCGCGAATGACTTCGTATCGCTCTTCACGCGCTTCGATCAGTCGCCGCCGCGATTCGGTTTCGGCGACGGCGAATTCCTTCGGCATCTTCGGGGGCTCGCGACATGCGCCGTTCCGATGATGACGATCACGCAAGGGCAAGGCTCTCCGTCAAAATCGCTGTACGCGCTGACTCCGGCCGGAAAAGACGTGCTGGACGGCAAAGTCGACTTCATCGAGTTGAACAACGCCGGCTACTGGCTCGGCGGCGTGCACCTCACGCGCGAGCGGATGTGGCGATGGGATGAAAAGAAGCGGGAGATCGTGCAGACCGGCTGATCGTCACGGCAACAGTTCGAGCGCAAATGCAGCGGCCAGAGGATTGAAGTCGCGGCGATCGGTCGTCGCGATGCGAGAGAGGCCGAGGATCTCGCTGATCACGACCACTGCGGCGTCGACGAAGCCGAGGGAGAGGTCGGCGAACTGGCGGTTGAGGTCTTCGATGCGGCCGTATTTGTCTTTCGGCAGATCGGCGACGAAGTAGTGACTGCCGCTGAGACCCTTGTACAGCGCCAAACGGGCCGCGTTTCCGAGCCTTTTTCCCAGCAGATGGTCGACTTCCGGGATCACGGGAGCGGGAACGATCAGGCCTCCCTCTTCGGCTTCGAAGAGTGCTCGCACGCGTTTGTGCCAGGCGTCATCACGGTCGTAGAAGGCATAGAGGACTCCTGTATCAAGCAGGACCGCCACTTCAATCCTCTCCGAACCGCGAGCTGCTCAAAATCTCCTCGGCGCGTTCTGCAGTGCTTTTCCGTCCACTGCGAAATGCTCCAGCACCCGGCGGAAGCTTCGCCGGACGCGCCTGCAGATAACTGCGGACCGCTTCACGGATGACCTCCGCGGCCGGCCTGCCACTTCGCATGGCCTCGAGCTTCAACAGGACTTCGAGATCAGAGTCGAGGTAGATCGTCGTTCGCTTCATAACATATATGCTAACATATACGCCGGCACCTTAGCGGCGGTGCCGCACCACCCGCCCCGGCTTTGCGCCGGTGTGTTCGCCGTCGCGCAGCACCTGCACGCCGTTGACGAAGACCTGTACGACGCCGGAGGCATATTGATGCGGATTCTGGTACGTCGCCCGGGCCGCGATCGCCTGCGGATCGAACACCACCACATCCGCGAAATATCCCGGCTTCAACGCACCGCGGTCGGCGATGCCGAGGTCGGAGGCGGCGTAGGACGTCATGCGGCGAATCGCTTCCGGCAGCGAGATGACGTGCTCTTCGCGCACATACTTGCCGAGAAGGTTCGCGAAGTTGCCGTACGCGCGCGGATGGGTGCTCGATTTGAGAAACACGCCTTCAGGCGCCGGCGCCTCGGCATCCGATCCGAATGTCACCCACGGCCGGCGGATCTGCTTGCGGAGGTTGTCTTCCGAGATGATGAAGTAAATGGTCGAGACGCGGCTGTCGTCCTCGATCACGAGATCGATGGCCGCATCTTCGGGCGACACTCCGCGCATCCGCGCGACTTCGCCCAGGGTCTTGCCGGTCAGCGGCTTGAGCTTGTCGGTGCGGAACCCGACCAGCAGAACGCGTTCGGGTGAGCCGGCGAGCATCAACAGATTTTCCCAGGCATCGCTCGGCGTTCGCATCTCCTGAATCACGCGCGCACGGATCGCCGGATCCTGCAGCCGCTTGCGCCACTCTTCCAGTCCACCTTCCTGCACCCAGGTCGGCATGGCGGCGTCGAGGCCGGTCGCGCCGGCGGTGTAGGTGTACATGTCGGCGGTGATCCGCAGTCCACTCGCGCGCGCCCCCTCCACGTTGCGGATCAGATCGTCCATCTTCGGCCAGTTTTTTTCGCCGGCTGCTTTGAGGTGGTAGATCTCGGCGTGAACGCCGGCCGCGCGCGCGATCGAGATCAGCTCGTCCACCGCTTCCAGGAGCTGATTGCCTTCGCTGCGCATGTGCGAGATGTACATCCCGCCGAACGGCGCCGCCGCTTTGCACAATTCGATCAGCTCGTCGGTCTTCGCGTACGCGCCCGGCGCATAGATCAGGGCCGACGCCACGCCGAACGCGCCGTCGTTCATCGCCTGGCGCACGAGCGCGCGCATCTGTTCGAGCTCCGCCGGTGTGGGCGCTCGATTGGCGCGGCCCAGAACGTTGATGCGCGGCGTGGCGGCTCCGATGAACGATGCGACATTCGGCGAAACGCCGCGCTGCGTCAGCCACTCGAGATATTCGCTGAGCGTGGTCCAGCCGACGTCGTACTTGATATCAGTTTGATATCGCTTGAGCTCCTCCTTCATCGCGGGGGAGAGCGGTCCCATCGACTCGCCTTCGCCGAAGACCTCCAGCGTGACGCCCTGCTTGATGTCGGACATGCCGCGGCCGTCGGCGGTCAGCGACTCCTGCGCCTGGCTCATGACGTTGATGAATCCCGGCGCCACCGCCAGGCCGTGCGCATCGATCTCGGTTGTTCCGCGGCCGTTCACCTTGCCGATCGCCGCGATCCGATCGCCGCCAATCGCGACGTCGCCGCGGATGCCGTCGCCGCCGCTCCCGTCGTAAATCATCCCGTTTCGGATGACGATGTCGTATGTTGGTTGCGATGTCGTCGCGCAACCAGCGAGAAGGACCGTCGATGCAACGAGCAGACGTCGAATCATTCGTAGAGCATACTTCCATCGGACGCGTCGTCGTTCCGCCGAAAGTGCCGCCCGGTTTCAGGCTGTTCTACACCACCATCGATTTCGACGGACGCATCGACGATCGCATTCGCGAAATCGTGAATGATGCCACTCTGGTCACCTGCAGGCAGGTGCATGGCGCGACCGTGCATTACGCAGAGCCCGAACCCGGATCGCGCGATGAAGAGCCCGAATGCGACGCGCTCTGGACCGATACCCGTCACGTGGCCCTCGGCATCAAAGTGGCCGACTGTCTGCCGGTCTCGATCATCGATCCGAAAAATTTTGTGATCGCGAACATTCACGCCGGCTGGCGCGGCGCTGCCCAGAACATCACCGCCGCCGCGCTGGGGGCGATGAAATTCGATCCGTCCGGCGCCCTCGCGTTCCTCGGGCCGTCCATTCGCGTCTGTTGCTTCGAAGTGGGCGAGGAGGTCGCCGCACAATTCGACCCTCGCTTCGTCGATCGCACACTCGGCCCAAAACCGCACGTCGACATTCCCGCGATGACAATCGAGATTCTCCGAGAGCGTGGCTTCGCCGAAATCGTGGACACGGCACTGTGCACGAGGTGTGGTAACGAGGTTGCGCGGTTGCGAGGGTTCGAGGTTTCGGAGTCCCTCCCTGCGCAACCCCGCAACTCCGCAACCTCGCAACCTCTTTTCCACTCCTACCGCCGCGACAAGCGAAGTGGACGGAACCTTGCAATTGTCGCGCAGTGAATGCCGTCCCGCGGGGTTGTCTTTCGCGTCTTTTCGATTGCGGTCGTGGTCGTTCTGGTCGCGATCGCGCTGCTCTCGCTGTACGTCTACAAGCAATCCGTTGGCAAATTCGAGATCCGGCGGCTGTCGCTGCCGAGCCGGATCTACGCCGACTACACACCGCTGCAGCCGGGTGTGATTCTTGCGCCCGACGATCTATTGGAAAAGCTCGATCGTCTCGGCTATCGGCCGGTCAACTCCGTTTCGCAGAGCGGCGATTACGCCTCGAAGCGCGGCGACATTTATGTCTTCACGCGCGAATTCAGTCATCCCAGCGGCCGGTACGAATCGCAACCGATTCGCATCGTCTTCAACGGCAACGCCATCGAGTCGATCCTGTCGCTGCGCGACGGCCACACGATCGGGAAAGCGGCGCTCGAGCCGGAGCTGTTGACATCCATCCTCAGCGATCAGCTCGAGAATCGGCGGCCGGTGACGCTCGATCAGGTTCCGCAGCATCTTCAGGATGCGGTCATCGTCACCGAAGACGTGCGCTTCTGGCATCACCCGGGCGTCGATCCGCTCAGCATCGTGCGCGCCCTGTTTCGGAATGTGCGCGCCGGCGGAGTGACCGAGGGAGCGTCGACGCTGACGCAGCAACTGGTGAAGAACTACTACCTCACGCCCGAACGGACGATGAGACGCAAGATGGTCGAGGCCTTCATGGCCATCATCCTCGATGCGAAGTATTCGAAGCGCGAGATTCTCGAGGCCTACCTCAACGACATCTACCTCGGCCGCAATCGCTCGATCTCGATCGTCGGAGTGGGCGAGGCAGCGCAGTACTACTTCGGCAAGCCGGTCTCGGAGATCAGCGTCGCCGAGGCCGCTCTGCTGGCGGGCATGATCAGGAGTCCGAACAACTATTCGCCATTCGTGCGTCCCGATCTGGCGCTGCAGCGGCGAAACCTCGTCCTCGATCTGATGCTCAAGAACAACAAGATCGACAAGCAGACCTACGACAAGGCGATCGCGACGCCGTTGCCGAAGAAACCATTTCGTCAGAAGAGCGGGCTGACTTCGATTCCGTTCTACGTCGATCGCGTGCTGCAGGAGATGGGACGCGACTATGGCGTCAAAGATGTCAAAGGGCGCGGGCTGCAGATTTACACCGCGATCGACTTGAACGCGCAGGACACGGCGGCGCGCGTTCTTGAATCGGGGCTGCAATCGCTGGAGCGCGGCAGCCGGTACCTTCGCCGGCACGGCGATCCGCTACAGGGCGCGATCATCCAGGTCGATGTTCCAGCAGGCGAGATTCGCGCGCTGGTCGGCGGCCGCAATTACGATCTGAGTCAGTTCAACCGCGCGATCAACGCCAGGCGGCAGATCGGATCGCTGGTGAAGCCGTTCGTGTACGCCACCGCGCTCGAGCCGAGTCTGTCGCAACAG
>Ga0070706_100005305_pt1 | contig 12287 bp, 8 predicted proteins | sample KBSK5501metaG_FD_65476 | JGI IMG/M metagenome (GOLD analysis project Ga0070706, IMG submission 65476) | Corn, switchgrass and miscanthus rhizosphere microbial communities from Kellogg Biological Station, Michigan, USA - KBS K5-50-1 metaG | ecosystem: Host-associated > Plants > Roots >...
CAGAACACGGTTCGGCGCGTCAAACGCTAATCTGCCACGTCCGTTCGGCTGGATCACCGGTTGCGCCAGCGTTCCGAAAAACTGATTGAAATCGTTCAGATCGCCAAGCGCCTTCGACCGAACGTACGACCCATTGAGAATGTTCTTCCGGATTTGATAGCGAGCAGTTACCTGAAACTCCTTGTAGGAATCACTTCCACCATTAGAAAGGGAGAGAATGCCCGACGGTCCGTCCGCGAGCGGCGTAACGATGAAGTCCTTGGCAGTATTGCGCTGCTCGTAGCCTACCCGTAGCAATAGATTGGAAGAGATCCTGCGGTCTAATTCCAGATTCCACGAGGTACTGCGCGGGTTCTTCAGCCCGGCGGTGATTCGGTTCTTATAGAACGTGGAACTCAATGGTTGCCCGGCCGGATCAAGGATAGTGACGGTGCGACTCGGCAGGTCCTCAAAGACCGGAATCATGAGCGGTACACGGTCGTAGAAGATCCCACCGCCACCCTTGAGAATGGTCTTGGAATCACGCGTGAGGGACAGCAGGAAACCGATCCGTGGCGACAAGTGCGTGGAGCCCGTAACTGAGTCGTTGTCAAATCGCGCGCCGAGGCTCACGACGACGCGTGGACTGATTGACCACTGGTCCCCTGCGAACCACGCCGTTTCGTTCTGGCTGACATCGAACCGAGACGGCGCGGTGAAGGCGATTTGTTCGATGGCCGTGCCCGTTGCATCGGCAATCGTCGCAGGGAGAAAGGTTTCTCGTCCTTCGTACGATGAATGCGCGTAGTTGAGCCCAACTTTGAATTGGTGCGAACCAAGAAACTGCTTCGGAGCGAACTGATAATTCTCTTGCCATTCCACGCGCGAAGTACGCCGAGCCTGCCTACTGAAGAATCCGCCTTCGGTCGTATCCGGAAGCAGCCGGTACGGGTCGTCGCTCTGGGCGGTCACATCGGCGTCAAATTGTTTGAAACTGAATTGCGAAGTCAAAATGCTCTGTTCGCTGGTCAGATAACGATGCTGCGCATAGATCTGATATCCGCGCTGGTGAAAATCTGGAGTTGAAGGCTGCGGAGTGAATGTATTCAGGCCGAAATAGTCAAGCTTCTGGGGATAGAGCGCGAAGGAGACCGTAGCGGTCTGCTTAGGATTGATGATGATGTCAGCCTGAGTATAGGAATCGAAACTTTCTAGCTTCGTGTCGCGCTGGAGAGCCGGCAGACTGTTGACCGGCGTGCGTGAATAGCGATATTCGAAAGACTGTGTGATTGCCAACCGATTCTTGATAAGTGGACCAGTGAAAGTCGCTCGTGGCGTAGAAGCGCCAATTCCTCGAATGGTGCCGTCGCGGTCCCGCAAACGCGGGAACAGGTTTTGCACTGAAAAATGGAATTTCTCGAACTCACCGGTCTTGGTTTCAACGGTCGATACGGCCCCGGTCAGTTTTCCGTACTGCGGGTCGTAGGGATTGGAAATCACTTGCACGGAGGAAATAACGTCAATCGGAACGTTAATCGCGGGACTTCCGGTGGCGGGGTCCGTTACGTTTGCACTGTTGACCAGCGCTCCGCTTTGCGTGGTGCGCGCGCCTTTCAAATTGATGCGGCCGTCGGGCCCGCGAACGACGCCCGGAATCAGCGGCAGCGCGCTTTCGAAGCGCTCGTTCGCATTAGGAGCATTTTCAAACACCCTATCGTTTAGGGTTGCAGACGGTGACGCTTGCTTGCCTTCTGTTGGGTCGGATGTGACGGTAACAGAACTCTTGACCTCAACTGGTTTCAGCTCTAGCTCTATTTCCAATCTCTCGCCGTCGTGGACGAAGGCACTCCTGCTGCCTTCAAAACCGGGTAAACTGACTTCAACCATGTACTTACCCGGGCGTAAGTTCGAGAATGAGCACGTCCCGTTTTCGTCAGTTTCTCCTTCGACGATCACTGGACCTTTCAGCCGCACAGCAACCGACGCAACTGAAGAAAAGCTTCCCGCCGAATCCCTCACAACAACTTTGACGTCGAGATTTCCGTTTGCACGTTGGGCCGGCCTCGCAGACGCGATAGAAACCAGCAGACACAGGATGAGCGATAGTTTGCCGGCTACGCTACAAAGACTTGCCATTCGCAGCCACGACCCAATTCCTAGCCGGCAGTGAACGGCGCGTATGCGGCCCAACTTTGCTTGAAAACCTCCGTAATCAGAGCGTGCTTGTTCCATCGTCCCAGCTCCCCGTCAGCTGCGCGCTAGCCACAGGCCATAGCGCACCGAATCCACAAAGCCAAATCCCTTGCCGTAACGCAGCACGCGATACCACGCGATCCACTTTCGTCTAAGAACCAGAAGAGATGACATGGATCCTCCAAAGAACCACGGCCTTTACGCGTTTGCATGCGCGTGAAGTTGGGCTGCGGCAATGTCGGGTTCGTAGCTTCGAGGCTTACGATTCCCACCGCATATCGAATGGCAAGAGAAATGCCAAAGCACCACACGTGAAAGTCATTGAGGATCAAAGGAGATGATCGGACGGAGGCCAGGGTAAGACCGTCGCTGCCGACCGCATGCGGGCATCATCGCGATTTCGGGCAACGCTGCAAATCGGCCAGTGGCAGCGTCATTTCATCTCATGGAACCGAACCACCAAAGAGCCAGGGAGTGAACTCATTCAGGCGATGGCCCTTAAATGGCAAAACTGCCATGGCAAAAGCGCGACACGGACCAGCATCGCCAATTCCACTCCTCCTTTTCATGAAATTCGCCGGTCCTATCTTCTGGCATCCCAGGTGCAGCTACATCTAAGAGTCTTCGTAAGGTGGAAAATTGAACATGACACACGCAAAATTCGGGCCCCTGGCCCAGCTTTTGATGAGATCAGCATTTCGCTTTGTTCTTTGCGCCACAATGGCAGCCTGCGTCCAGGCGCAAGACTCAAAGCAAGGCACAGACGAATCCTGGACGGCGACCACGAAGAGTTCCATACCGAACATCAACCCATCGCGCACTATCGAAAGCCACACGAAATCCGGCAATCGCACGATTGATAAGCAGCGGTTCGAAGTCCTCGGAATCAACGGCGGCTACCGGCCTTTTTCCGAAACGGAAACGGAAATTGTGGAAGTCGACGCCACCACGAATCGGATTCTCGTGCGTAGATACCGGTGGGATGAAAATGGACGGAGAATACTGACTGAAGTGCTGGAGGAGGACTCGCGCACCACTCCAAGCGGTGACACGCGCGTGGAGCGCAGAATCTCGAGCGCCGATGTCAATGGTGATTTCGAATTGTGCGGCGCGAAACCGCGGACACAACGAAAATAGGTGCGGACGTTGAGGATTGGCCCGCAGTGGTTATGAGTGGCCCTTCGGTTCTGAGCCGAAGAGTCGTTGGTGAAGATTGTTACGTGCTCCAACACCTCAATCGGTAGATCTCTCGAAGAGTCTTGAAGCTCCCCCGGTATTGCGCCTCCGCTGGTGCAGAGTTTCCGGGTAAATCCGGCTGCGCTACTGTGGTTTATCTGATGTCGTTGTCGCCGCAGGCGGAGCTTCATCTGATTTCCGCGTTTCGACGCGAACCACTTTCCAATTGCCGTTGATGTCGCGCTCTTGAGTGGTCTTTGTCTCCTGCGTGCCCGGAGAAGCATACCGCACGACATACTTGGTTTTTGCACGTACTTCCGGGCGGTCATGCGGATTTCCCGGATTGGGCCGCTCAATCTGCTGCTCCGTTATTCTTCCGTTTGAATCTTTTTTCTGGACCGTTGAGACTCGTTGGTTCAGATGCAGCCGGCCGTCGCCAGTTAATCCAGGATTATTTATAGAATATATATCCAAACTATTACTCTTCTCGCCTTCAGGAGTTTCTGTCTCCCGGTCAACGGTACGTGAAGTCTCTGAAAGTCTGCCATTTAAATCGGAGTGCGAAACGCGTTCTTCGGTGGTTCGATTCTTGCCATCCTCCTGGATTGTCTTTTCTTTTACTTCGGCTACCTTAAAGTTGCCGTTGCCGTCCGGCAAAAGGGTGGTTTTCTTTTCCTCGATTCGGTGATCATCGCTGCGCTTGTGTAGTTCCTGAGTCTGCCGGGCAGTAGTGAAGTTGCCGTTGCCGTCCGCAAGATAAACCGTAGTTTTCGTCTCCTGGGCGTCCGCGCTGGTCTTTTGCGTGTCCGCGACCTCACGTTGCACAATCTGAAGATTACCGTTAATGTCAGAATTTGAAGTTGTGCGTACTGCCTGAACATCGCCGTTTGCTGTGCTTCGCGCTTCCTCTTCCGTTACCTGCACTAATTTTCTTCGTCCATTTTCATCCCAATTGTAAGTCCGCACCACTGTGCGTGTGGTCGTGTCATTGACTCGGATAGTTTCCTTCTCGGTTTCGAAAGCGGGCTGGTACCGATGATTGAGACCAAACACTTCGACCCTCTGCTTATCCACACTCCGATTGCCCGACTTGCTGTGGCTCTCGGTCATCCGCGACGGAGTGCCATTTTGGTAGGAAGTTTCCGTGGTCACAGTCCAGGACTCGCCTTTGTCTTTGGCCGGATTGTACGGAACCCATTTTGTTGGCTGAGCATCTTGAGCCAGTGCGCAGGCAGCTGAGCCGACGCAAAGTGCCATCGAAAACATCGAATTTATCAAAAGCTTTGTCGCGAACGCAGCGATCCGATTTTTAGAATTTAGGAATGTCATCTTAGTTCCTCATTAGGATAATCAGTGCAAATTGGGCCTTAGATGTGGGAGTCCGACCCAGCGCACAAGGGCATAGTGTTCCTCAACACGAATTTTTACTTCCCGTTCGCAGGGGAGAACTTTTCGTACGCGATACGGTTGGCTTTCTTAGCAACGTCGTAGGTGGCTCTGAGATTCCCGCCAAAGAAACGCACCTTCCCGGTTACATCCTGTTCAAGCAGAGGTCGTCCTTCCGTGAATTGGCAATGGATGCCGATCGAGGTTGCACCAGCTAGGGTGGTTACCTGCCGAGCTGCGCGTTGACGCAGCGAATTACGACTGCCGCAATAAACAACGCAATGCTTCGCAAGAGCCGCACTCTGATTATCATGCGTGCCCCCTAACTTAACGCGCTCAATCCCTTAGCGACACTACGACGGAACGGACAAAACGTACTTGCTCATCCGGCAACGCCGAAGCATCGGCACTCGCCACGACATTTCAGATGGCAACACGCTTGCCAAACTACGGCTCATGCAAGTTGTTGAGATTAGTGGAAGAAACAACGCACGTGTCATGCGAGCAGGAGTGGTATTGACCGCATGCGGGCTCCTGCCAGTTTTTCGGTCAGCCCTCCGTGAGACAGAGTTTGCCAGCTCGCGAACTTTCCGTCTCAGAACAGGACCTCAGCGCCTACCTGGCTTACTCGGAATGAGAGTTCCCGTTTCGATCTCCTGCATCGAGGTCAAATTCTTCCCTGGCCGAACAAAACTCGCGATGCAAGGCAAGAATCCGGACGAGATCGTCGTAGGTCTGCGGGCCGCTTACACCAAAGGTGAACTTCCCAGGAGACACGTAGTGAGCTTTGCGTACATGTGGTCGGTGGATCAGGATCTCGCGTCTGGGCCACTGGCATCCGCATGTGATGGTGTTCGCGCCGTACTCAACCGGCTTCGTTCTAGCCGACAAACCAGGAGCCGGTGGATTACCCGAGCCCGTTCGACAAACGTCAGAATGGTTCCGTTCATGGAAAGATCCACGCCCATGGTATTTGTTAGCGCGGGTGGCCGGCGCCAGTGACGTCGATCGCGTCGTGGCCATGCTCGCTCGAGCCCGCGATGCTCAACGCATGGGAGGCACCATGCGGACCGCCGTGGACGCGCTCATAGAGAGACTTGATAACGGCATCTCTGGCGGCGGCCTCCTTGGCGGATAGGCGGCGTGCCTGGGGCGGCTTTTCATACCTGTCATATTCGTAGCCGAGCTGCGCGGTACGGTTACCCGCCTTGACCGGCAGGTCGACGCGCTTGCCGCTCCTGTCCCCATATGCAAACGTGCGATTGAGGTATTTGGGATCGGTTGGATTCGTGTGGCCGAGCCGGTTCCAGCTTTCCCAAACCCGGTCCAGGTTAGCGTGATGGAGATAGAACATCGGGTCACCGCCCACCGTCGCGAAATCAGCCATATCGCCCCCGAGTGCGAGATGAGTCAAGAAATGAGGGTTGGTGTCGAGCCTGGGATTAAACCCAAGGCTGCCGGTGGGCGAGTCGATGTATATCTTCTCGTTGAGGACGTCAAGGCTGAGCCAGTCCCTGTAGAGTATATCGATCCGTTCGCCCCCGTTAACCCAGGGCCAGCGAGTGCCGTTATAAAGTGTGGTGCCTGGGTCCCGGAACACGGCGGGGATTGCGAGATCGTCGGCATTTCCGGTGACCGGGTTCCAGTACGGAAGCGTAAAATCCTCATCGTGCAGCACGTCGCGAATGACTCCCTCGAACTGATAAAGCATGAGGCGATGCCAGGGCAAGAAGTACCACTGCTGGTAATGCTCAGGGTCGGAGGGATCGTAGGGGTGGGCCTGGCAGCCGTTCCACACAGCCTCGGCTGCGGCTTGATACTCCTTCGGGAGAGTGGCGATGACCTCCGTTCTCTTTTTCTGGGAGTAATCCCACAGGAATGCCGGGGGCCCTTTGACCCAATGGGTATACCACCACCAGTTCCAGGAATGGGTATCGTAGTCCGGCAAAGCCTTCATGATCTCGATCGCCCGCGCGTATTTCTCGAGCATTTTTCGGCCTTCGGGACTGTTAACGTTGTAGCGGACGTTGGACTTCTTCCCACCGCCGGCAGGAGACCCCCGGTCGCTGTTCGAAGCCGTCGGAGGATTCGGATTGAACTTCAGCTCCAGCACGTCGTGCGCTGCCGTGTGGGTGTTGAGATGCGGGTCGAGGAACGTGAGCGCGCCTGCGGACTGGATCATCCCGCTCACCAGGTGAAATTCATTGCCGATCACCGCGCCGGCGACACCATGACGCGGCATCGGCATGAAGGGCAGCGTAAACCAGGCATTGATCGCCGGGTCGTACGCCTCGATGCCTCGAAACGCTCCGACCTCTTTGTTGGTCGTCACCTCGCCGCCCGCCACATAGATCCAGCGGCCGTCGGTGCCCCAGGCACCCCCGCTGCGCGGGGTCGGCATCCGCTCTTTTGGAGCGCTCCACATGTCGGCCACCGGGTTGTACTCCTCAACCACATCCGTGTTGGAGGCGGTCAAGATGAAGGCCTGGCCGGTGCGGCCGCCGATGACGTAGATCTTGCCGTTAACGGCACCGGCGAACGCGTGATTGCGGGGCACCGACATGGGCCTGTGGCTCGCCCATTTATTCGTGGCGGGGTCGTACACATCGTTGCTGCTGAGGATCCGAGCTGGGCCGAAGAACGAGAAGTAAGGATCCTTGGACCCTTCCACCGTCGTGGCGCCGCCGATCACGTGGATTTTGCCGCCGACTTCGACCGCCACAGCGGACCCGCGCTTGCCGGGCAGCGGCGCCAGGGACTTCCAGGAATCGGCCACCGGGTCGTACTCCCACATGTCGTCAATGGGTTCCCATGCCCCGCCGAGAGGGATTTGGGTCTCTTTCGGGGGGACGAAGCCACCGGCCACGTAGATCTTGCCGTTGGCAACGGCCAGCGCCGCGTGGTGGGCCGGCCGCGGCATCGACTTTTTCTTCGCCCATTTGTCGGTGGCCGGGTCGTACTCGTAGGTGACGCCCCGAGCCTTGCCGTCGTCCCAGCCGCCAATCACGTACATCTTGCCGTTGACGGCGACGCCGTAAAGCTCCTCATCAGGCTCCGGGAACGGTGCCGCCTTCTTCCAGGGGTTTTGTGGCATCTGACCTAGCGCGGCCGTAGCGAAAACCAGGCTGGCGATGACGGCAAGGATTGCGGTTCCCCGTTGTAGCACTTTCGACATGGAAGTCTCCTTTCGAGGTAGTTGATGATCCAATGAGCTCCTTATTTCGTGCTGAAGATCAGGCCAAACATTAAGTAGTGGACGTCTTCAATTCCCTTAGTGCCTTCCCACATGTAGGACGGCTGAAACGACACATGCTTCTCGAGAGGCACCGTGACGCCGGCCCAGACTCGGTTTTTGGTCCACCCGCTTCCCTGGTCGTAAAAGGCTTCGTAGGACACGAAGGGTTTCCAGATGCGGCCCTTAACCGCGAGGGGATGCGCGACCGCGATCCGATTGCGATAGCGGTTGATCTCTTTTGCTGGAAGAGGCCTTCCGAGAAAGTATGTTGGAAGAAACCTTCGGACATACATGTTGCGCTCGGAGATTTCAAACTTGTGGACCGAGAACATAACCGTCCCGTCGATCCGAAATTGTTGCTCGTAGTAACGGCGAGTAAATCCTCGCGAAACATTCGCGAGTTCATTAAGCCCGCTTGCAGGAATCGAGTAATAGAGATAGCTGGGAGTGATCGTCAGAGACTTTGTCGCCCGAACAGTGACGTCAACCTGTGCTGATGGTGCTTCCAGTTCACCGATGTAAAACCCGTAGAGTTTGAGATCGACCCGCTTTTGTACGGTAGCGATCAACTCTGCCCAGCCCGTGGGCGCCACTACGGAGCCGCTTCCACGTCCGCTAGGTACGTCTACTTCTTGGGCAAAGCACAACCCGCCAAACGAAAGCAAACAGATCACCAGACTTGGCACATGACGCAGCGCGAATTTTGTTAACCTTTGCATGCCGTCTCCACCAACATCGCCCCTGAGCCACGGTGTCAAGCGTCTGCCTGATGGCAGAGAAGCATGCCTCGATTGGCTGGTTTGGTGCCGTAACGAGCCGTAACCCGTCCGTAAGCTTGCGGTTTAAGACCCGGAGGGTCGGGCAAGCGTCAGATTAAGATTGTGTTGATGGACGGCGGTGGGCCTTTTAGGTTGCCAGATTCAATCTTTGTAAGAGGCGGGTAAAGCGCTGATCGCTCCGGAGCGGCTCAAAAAACGGCTCGACTGCCAGCAGGTTGACGAAGGCTGTCTTATCGTCGATGGCGTTGTTTAGGCATTGAAAGGCCACATCAGTGTCTTTCATTCCGACCGCAGCGAACGCTTCCGCCAGCGGGCTCACATATTGCCGAGCAGTTAGTTGACGAAGCCTCGCAACACAGCGCCGCGCTAGTGACTCGCGGCCTTGTCGAGCGTAAGCCGCTGCGAGCACGCCGATATCGAACGGGAACCCCGATTGCGAGAGACACTTCACGACAGCGCCATAGTCTTCCTGCCGGAAGCGCAGCAGTCCCTGGTAAAATCGCGCTTCCGGGTAATCTCGATCCAGGTCGAAAGATTCTTCGATATCCTCCGCAGCCGATGCAAAATCACCCTTGACGTAATTCACATAAGCCTTCCGCGCACAGTCGCTGGCGGAAAGGGGATCGAGTTCGGTGGCGCGGCGGAGTCCTGACTCGGCCGCGCCGATGTCGCCCTGGCACAACAATGCCATGGCACGATATCTGTACGTTCGAGCGAGGCCGGGTTGTAATTTCAGCGCGCGGTCGTACAGCCGGTACGCTTCATCCCGCCGATATTCATACCAGGCACGAACTCCTCCCAGGACCGTGCACGTTTCTCCGGATTCGGGATTGAGAGCATAGCCGCGCTCCACGGTAGCTTTCATCTCGGGATACACGGCACGGCCGGAAACAAAGCCAAAAAGGGCGAGATGGCCGTTCGCCTCAGCAATGCCGCTATAGGCGGGAGCGTAATCAGGGAATACTTCAATGAGTTCGCGTAGCTGCCGCAGCGCAGCTCGCAGCGTTTCAGGAGATTGTTGATAGATCAGGACCCGAGCTTTCACGTACTTTATATATGCTTCCAAATTTCCATCGGACACGTGCACACGCGGCCGCGTCTCTGGCATATGAAGACGGAGCAAACCGCCAACCGCTTGGGCGATCTCTTCCTGAATCGCAAAAACGTCCTTGAATTTGCGGGCGAATGTCTCTGACCAGACATAATGGCCCGATTCAGTCTCATTCGCCTTGGCGGTGATTCGTAACCGGCTGCCTGCCTTCCTGACGCTTCCCGCGATCACGAGATCCGCACCGAGACGCCGGCCCACCTCGCGGGCATCCACCGACATCCCCCTGAACTGAAACGCCGACGACCGCGCTATTACCTTCAATCCCGGAACGTGAGTGAGGATGTTGGTGATTTCTTCGGTGATACCGTCGCAGAAATAATCCTGCTCTGGATCGGGACTCATGTTCACGAACGGCAGCACGGCAACGGATGCAGCGCCCGTTCGGATCGTGGCGCCGATCTCCTGCGTCTCATTCTGCAGCTGTGGATCCAACCAACGAAAGATGGGAACGTAACTTCCGGGCCGCAAGCCAATCAGGACAGCGTCATTTCTCCCTAAGCCTTCGTAATATTCCTTCAATTTCGCTCTAAGGCGACGAGCCTCAACCCGGACAATCGCGTCGATATTCGGATCGTATTCGGAGGTGCGATCGAAGACCTCCACTGCGATCGAGAACTCTTTGAGACTGTCGAGATCTCCGTGGATGGTCCGATTCACGATGTGCGTGAGGAACCGGCACAGGCGAGGTGACGAAATGAGCTTGGGACTGTTGACGATCCGCGCTAGTTCCTCGGAAACAGCCGTCGCCGGGACCGCGTCCACGGGGTTGGCGGACATTTAGGCGCCTCAACTCGTATTTTTACACCGATATAGGCCCGAATTGCTGAAAAATCAATGGAGTTGCGCTCCCGAATTTACGGTCGGCGCTTCATCGGGCCGCGACATCGAAGGGATTGGCACTAGAAACTTCCTCCGACAGCGAAAACTTCTATGGGTTTTGGAAGAGCTGCACCTACCACTTATCAACAGGAATTGAGAGGTGTAGCCGCAGGACACTCCGTCATCAGAACTCGGCCCGAGTTTCTAATGCCGGCTATTGTGGGTCCCAGTTTCGCGGAATGGAGCGCCTTAGGGCTGAGGGAGCTTACGGTGGCTTACGGCAATTCGGAATTGGGCTCTGCTAGCGTGTAATCGAGCGAACGACGTTGATATCCGGTAAAAAACTACCGAGGGCAGTCATCATTGTGGCTAAAAGCGGACCAGAGCCCAGCATCGAGAAAGAGTTAAAACCTCGTGGCATCACAGTGCGGTGGGCACGCAGCATCAAGGCGGCTTCTGGTCTGCTCGAATCGGCGCACAGCGGGACTCTTGTCATCACGGAACTCGCGCTTAGGGATGGCAATTGGAGAGACTTGGTTGAGCGGGTGAGGAATATCAGAAAGTTCATTCCTATTGTGCTCCTGAGTCCAACCAGAACCGCTGAGTTGTGGTGGGACGCACTGGAGTGCGGCGTAGAAGATATACTGCAGGCTCCGTTATCAGCTTCTCAGCTATGCGAGTACGTAGTCAAGAAGGTAACAAAAGAGAAGTAATCGACGCGAAAAGGTCCTACTTAAACCCGCCAACTGGCCTAAGAATCTTCGTCTCGCCATCTTTCCCTCTTGAGTTGGGATTTCCGAGGGTAAGCGCGAATTCTACTCACTTTTCTCTTCGCTCTCGACGCCGCAATCGCGCGAATCTTCAGCTTTCAGCCCGAGTCACGCTAGTGAAGCAGGATTAGGAATTAGCAATTCGCGACAAGGGAAGGAGCGAGAAGTCCTGTTGCACAAAATTCTGCGCGTTGCACATTCTGTTGCACAAAACGCTGCCAAGACCGCCCAAAACACCCCATTTTGATGTGGTACCGTGTACCGTAAGTTGTTGATTTGTATCAGGTGGGAGTACTACCTAGCGAATTTCAAGACCGCCGGTTTCAACCGCTCACCCACTCCTCCGTTTCTAATTCTAACGTATTCCGTGAGTTAGCAGCCAATCTGTGACACTTTTTGGATGTTACTTGCTGCAGCTTCGGATGTTGCGCTCTTCAACCGCGAATTAGGAGCTCCGCATTTGTAATCCGCCTGAAGAGCCCCAATTGCAATAGAAACTCGATTCCCTCGAAAAAACACCTCAACCCTTTCAACGGTCGCTGATAGTATTCGCAAAATCGTGCAGGGAAAGGCTTGATACAGGGAATGGCTTGCCATTGACTTCCTCCGTTGTCCTCCTAGTATCTGCATCGCTGGTAACGCCTTGTTTTTTCTTGGACCATTCATGGCCCCCGTCAGCCCCGTTGCGGTGCCAGATCTTCCGGCAGAAGTGCAAAAGATTCTCGACGAATTTCTACTTTCCGTCAAAGAAGCTTTCTCGAACCAGCTCAAGAATATTACACGCTTCACGGAACCGAGTGAAGGAAAGGTGGTTCTTCCTACTTTCGATAGCGGAAATA
>Ga0070706_100005310_pt1 | contig 12282 bp, 6 predicted proteins | sample KBSK5501metaG_FD_65476 | JGI IMG/M metagenome (GOLD analysis project Ga0070706, IMG submission 65476) | Corn, switchgrass and miscanthus rhizosphere microbial communities from Kellogg Biological Station, Michigan, USA - KBS K5-50-1 metaG | ecosystem: Host-associated > Plants > Roots >...
CTGGACGTCGGGCCGGCCGAGCGAGATGACCCCGAGCACGCTGCCGTCGTGCATGAGCGGCACCGCGAGGAGCGTGCGAAAGAGACCGAGGCGCGCAATCTCGGCACCAGCACCGCTCGCACCCTCGTAGTACTCGTTGATATCGGGGACCTGGATCGGACGCCGCTCCAGGTTGGCGCGCCCCACGATCGTGCTCGCGTCGACCGGAATCACGCGTCCCGCGACGATCCGCAGGAATTCCTCGCGGGTCTCTTCGCTGACCGCCAGCTGGTACGTCGCGCCCATCGTCCGCCAGATGACGACGTTCTGCGCGTCGCACAGGCGCGCCGCGTTCTGGGCCACCGCTCGAAGGACCGGCTCAAGGTGGAAGGCGGACGAAGCGATGACCCGCAGCACCTCGCCGATCGCGGTCTGTCGGGCGAGTGCCGCGTTCGTGGCGTCGTGGTACTTCTTCACACGCAGGAGCGAGCGAACGCGCGCGAGCAGCTCAGTCTTGTCGAAGGGCTTCGCGACGAAGTCGTCCGCGCCCGCCTCGAGCGCTTCGAGCTTTTCCTCGCTGCCGCTCGCGGTGATCGTCACGATCGGAACGAACGCCGTCGTGGGGTCCGCGCGCAGCCTGCGGCAGAGCTCGTATCCGTTCATCCCCGGCATGACGATGTCCGCGAGGACCATGTCTGGCCGCTGCTCGCGTACCTTGGCAAGCGCTTCCTCACCGGACGACGCGCCGATCACCTCGTAGCCCGCGGGCGTGAGGATCGCGTCGAGGAGCCGGATGTTCTCCGGCTTGTCGTCGACCGCGAGGATGCGAGCGCCTCGGTCGCTCATCCGCGCCCCTTTGCGATGAGCTGTCCGACCTGCTCGTTGAACGTCTTGACGTCGATGGGCTTGGCGATGAAGCCGTCGAAGCCCGCCTTGTCGAAGCGCTCGCGATCGTTCGCCATGACCGACGCGGTAAGCGCAACGATGGGGATGCGCGCCGCGTTGCCGTCGGTACGGATCCGCCGCAGCGCCTCGATGCCGTCGATGCCCGGGAGCTGGATATCCATGAGGACCAGGTCAGGAAGCTCTTTGGTTGCCGTCGCGACGGCCGCCTCGCCCGTGGTCGCTTCGTAGACGGTGTGACCCTTGTAGGTGAGCAGATCCCGCGCGAGCTTCATGTTCTTTTCGTTGTCTTCGACGAGGAGGATCCGGCTCATGGCTGCGGCAGCGTAAACGTGAACACGCTGCCCTGGCCTGGCGCGCTCTGGACCTTGATCGTTCCCCCGTGCAGCTCCACGAAGCGCTTCGAGAGTGTCAGGCCGAGACCGGTCCCTTCACGCGACCGCTCTGGATCGCGACCCACCTGGCTGAACTCCTCGAAGATCCGGTCCTGGTCTTCGGGCGCGATCCCAATGCCGGTATCACGAACGGTCACAGTGGCCGCGCCGTTCTCGCGCGCCGCGGTCACGTTCACGTGTCCACCGTCCGGCGTGAACTTCACGGCATTCGAAAGAAGGTTGTAGATGACTTGCTTGACCTTGCGCTCGTCGCCTGTGACCTCGTCCAGTCCCTGACTTACGTCCAGCGCGATGGCGATGTCATGGCGGCTGGCGCGCTCGCGCACCATCGTGACGCCGTTCTCCAGCGCGGTTCGCAATGAGAAGACGCTTCGCTCTATCTCCATCCGCCCGGGTTCGATCTTCGAGAGATCCAGGATGTCGTTGATGAGCGTCAGAAGGTGGCGCCCAGACGAAAGCACGTCCTTGAGGTATTCCTCCTGCTTCTCGTTGAGCGCGCCGAAGATCCGCTCGAGGAGGACCTCGGAGAAGCCGATGATGGCGTTGAGCGGCGTCCGCAGCTCGTGGCTCATGTTCGCGAGGAACTCGCTCTTGTGCCTACTGGCGACCTCCAGCTGTCGGCTCTTGTCCTGGATCTCGTTGAAGAGCCGGACGTTCTGGATCGCGATCGCTGCCTGATCGGCGAACGTCTCGACGAGCTGGATCTCGCGCTCCGAGAACGGGCGCACAGAAGTGCGGGCGAGGACCATCGCGCCGAGCACTTCGTTCTCGCGCAGGATCGGCACGCCCAGCACGGACCGAGAGTTCGTGCTTCGGACCACGGGCGAGTGAGCGACAAGGTGCGGTTCAGCCTGGGCGTCCTCGAGATGCACCGTCTTCGCATCGGCGTAAAGGCGGCTCATCAGCGAGCCGGAGCTCTTCTCCATCGCTGCGGCAGGTCGCTGACCGCCAAATGCCGCGTCGGCATCACCTGATCGGACATACCGGGCGCCCCAGCCGTACGCGTTTTGGTCGAGCGCGCGCGTCATCCATGCAAGGTCCGCGTCGGCGAGGCGTGCGGCGCTGTCGACCACCGCCTGGAGCGCCGGCTCCAGATCGAACACGGTGCGGCTCAGGGTCTTCAGGACGTTGCTCACGCCTGTCTCGCGCTCAAGGGCGGCGCGCGTCTCGTCGAAGAGCCGAACGTTCTCGATCGCAATGGCCGCTTGGTCCGCAAATGTCTGGACAAGCTCGACCTCGCGTTCGTGGAACGGCCCGACCGCATAACGCGCGAGGACCATGCCGCCGATGACCGTCCCCTCGCGCAGCATCGGCACCCCGAGGATGCTCCGCGATTCGGTCAAGCGGACAACGAGCGACTTCCCGAGGATCGGGTCGGCTTTCGCGTCCGCGATCTGGACCGTCGCTCGCCGCGCGAGGACCGTACCCATCACGCCGCTTTCGGACCCGAACGGCCGCCAGTTGCCGCCGAGGTGGCCCGCCGCGCGGTCCCGTACGAGCGCATCGCGGACATCGGCCGGGAAGCTGCTGCTGTACGCGATCGTCCGGAACCGCTCGCCCTCGACACGCGAGAGCCAACCGATATCGGCACCGGCGAGGCGGACCGCGTTCTCGAGCACGACGTCGAGCACGGGCTGCAGATCGAAGGCCGACCGGCTGATCGTCTTGAGCACGTCCGCGACCGCGGTCTGCTGCTCGAGTGCCTCCTTCGTCTCGTTGAAGAGCCGCGTGTTCTCGATGGCGATGACCGCCTGGTCCGCGAAGGTGGTCATCAGCTCGATCTGTTTGTCCGTGAACGGCTTGGGCTCGGTCCGCCACACGCCGATCAGTCCGATGAGCTGGCCCTCGCGCAGCATCGGCACGTTGAGCATCGAGCGGTATCCGACCAGACGCTGGCCCTCGAGGTACTCGTACTCCGCGTCGGCGAGGACATCGGGGATCTGGATAGCGCGGCGCTCGGCCACGACCCTTCCGCTGAGCGACCCGCGATGCGGCTTTGCGGGCACGGGGTGCGCGTTCGTGTACTCGACCCATGCCTCCGGAACGCGGTAGCCGGCCCGATGCTTGAAGACCTCCCCCTCGACCACGTAGATGAACGCCATCTCCGCTTCGCAGAGCCGTGCACCGCTCTCCACGATCGCGTCCAGCGTCGGCTGAAGATCCGATGGCGAGCGACTGATCACGCCCAGAATCGCGCTGGTCGCGGTCTGCCGCTCGAGTGACTCCTTCGTTTCCTCGAAGAGGCGGACGTTGTCCATAGCGATCGCCGCTTGATCGGCGAACGTCTCGGCGATTCGGATCTCCTGAGGCGTGAAGGCTCTGATCGCCTTGGTGCGGCGGATGACGAGAACACCGATGAGCTCGCCCCGCAGCTTCAGCGGAACTCCAAGCATGCTCGCGTTGCTGAAGACCGCCTGTCCGCCGACGAGATCGTCGACATAGTCGGGATCCCTGAGCATGTCCTCGATTTGGACCGTGCGCCGCTCAAGGAGCACGCGACCCGCGAGGCTGCCGGGCCCAGGCTTCAGGAGACGCCCAACGCCTCGCGGGTCCGGCTCACCGCCGACCTCGACGAGCACGCGGGCGCCGTCTGCTTCGACACGCGAAACAGTGCCCTCCGATGCATCGGTCAGGCGGACGGCGTTCTCGATAATCGCCCTTAGCACGGTTTCCAAATCGAAGACGGACCGGCTGATCGTGCCGAGGACATTCGCGATCGCGGTCTGCTGATCGAGCGCCTCCTTCGTCTCGTTGAAGAGGCGGACGTTCTCGATCGCGATGGCCGCTTGGCGAGCGAATGTCTCGACGAGCTCGATCTGCCGGTGCGTGAACGGACGCATCGGCGTACGGGTGAGGCCGAGGACGCCGAGCAGGCGACCCTCCGCCGAGACCGGCACGCCCAGGCGCGTCGGGGGTCCGTCCTGAGGCAGATTGGGATCGAGCGTCGCGTCCGGTACGTGGACAGTACGAAGTGATGTAGCAGAGAGGACAACGACGCCCTTGCCGGAACTCCTCATCTGGGCACCGATGGGGTTGTGCGGCGCGGGCCCGGCCACGGCCCGCGCGACAAAGATCTCACCCTCTTGACGCCAGAACGTGGCGCTGTCGACCTCGCACAGCCGCGCCGCCGACTCGATCACGGTGCGATAGACAGGCTCGAGATCGAACGGCGACTCGCTGATGACCTTCAAGACGTCCGCGACGGCCGTCTGCTGCTCGAGCGACTCCTTCGTCTCGTTGAAGAGCCGGACGTTCTCGATGGCGATCGCGGCTTGGTCGGCGAAGGTCTCAACCACGCGGATCTCCTCGTCACTGAATGGATCCGCCCGCATCCGTGCGACGCCGATGACGCCGACGACCTCGCCTTCCCGCACGATGGGCACCCCGAGGACGGTGTGGACGCCATGCTCACGGTTCGGGGGCCAGTCGTACTCCGGGTCCTGGAAGAGGTCTGCGATGTGAACCGGCCGTTTCTCGATCGCCGTCCGTCCGACGAGTGTCGAGCGCGAGATGCTCGTGGGGTGGGCGTACTCGTACTCCACGAGCTCGGGCACGCCGCCGCTCGTCGCCACGAGCCGGAACACGTCGCCCTCGCGGCGGAAGACGTACCCCCACTCGCCGTGACAGAGGCGCCTGGCGTTCTCGACCACCACGTTGAAGACGGACTGGATATCGAACGCGGAGCGACTGATCGTCTTGAGGACATCGGCTGTGGCCGTCTGTTGTTCGAGGGCCTTCTTCGTCTCGTTGAAGAGACGCACGTTTTCCATCGCGATGACGGCCTGATCCGCGAACGTTCGGACGAGCTCGATCTGTCGCTCCTCGAACGGCGCGACGATGCCGCGAAGGAGCGCGATCACGCCGATCGCCTCCGCGGCGCGCATGAGTGGGACAGCCAGCACCGTCCGCCATGGCCGCGCGCCTTCCTGGATCCGAGCGTCGTACTCGGGGTCATCGAGCACGTCGGCGACCTGGATCGTCGTGCGCCCCTGGATCGCGCGCCCCGCCAGGTTCGATCGATTGACGGGCAGCGATCGCACTCGCATGAGGTCAAGCTCGACCCCCGGATCGCGACCCGTCGCGACGAGCTCCGACCGATCGCCATTCCGCAGCCAGAGGTGGACCCGCTCGGCGTTACAGAGAACGCGCGCGTGCTCTGCGATCGACTCGAAGACCGGCCGAAGGTCGCTCGGGGATTCGCTGATGACCTTCAGGACCTCGGCCGTCGCGGTCTGACGGTCGAGCGCCTCCTTGGTCTCGTTGAACATACGGACGTTCTCGATCGCGATCACGGCCTGATCGGCGAAGGTCTGTACGAGCTGGACCTGCCGCTCGGAGAACGCCCCCGGCGACTTTCGTTGCAACAGCATCAAGCCGATGAGCTCGCCGTTTCGGAGAAGCGGAACGCCAAGAACCGCTCGCACCGGACTGCCTGGGAATCGATGGATGTATTCGGGATCCTGGTCGACGTCGGGTATTTGAACCGGGGCGCGCGCGATCAATACCCGTCCGGACACGCTCGCGCGGGTCGGCTCTTGAACGGGACGCGCAGCCAGCCATGCCGCCATCTCTGGCGGGGTGGACGAGGTCGAGGCGACGACGCGGCCCGCGGGGGTCTCGATTTCACGGATATTCCCCCAGTCCGCTCCCGCAAGTTGCGTCGCTCGCTCGATGATCGCTTGCAGGACCCGATCCAGGTCGAATGCGGAACGGCTGATCGTACTCAGCAGGTCGCTGACCGCGGTCTGCTGTGCGAGCGACTCCTTCGTCTCGTTGAACAGACGCACGTTCTCGATCGCGATGACGGCCTGATCGGCGAACGTCTTGGCGAGCTCCATCTGGGCGCGGCTGAAGGGAGCGCGCTCGCGTCGCCGCATGACGATGACCCCGATCGCCTCGTCGCCTCTTACGAGTGGCGTCGCCAACGAGGTCCGGAAACCATGCGCTCTCCCTACTTCCTGCGCGCGCGGGAAGTCGTCGGTGGCCGTGACGTCGTCGATGTGGATCTGCGCACGGTCCGCGACGGCGCGGCCCGAGGCGCTGTCACGATCGATGGCGCGGATCGCTTCGTCGCCCTCCCAAACCCAAATCGGCCCGACATGCGCGAGCGTTCGCAGCGATGTCCCCTCGACGAGGTCGACGACCGCATCCTCGGCGCCACAAAAGCGCGTGGCGTTGAACGCGATCGCGTCAAGCACGGGTTGCAGCTCGGAGGGCGAACCCGCGATGACCCGAAGGATCTCGCTCGTCGCTGTCTGCCGCTCGAGCGCCTCCTTCGTCTCGTTGAAGAGCCGCGCATTCTCCACTGCGACTCCTGCCTGATCCGCGAACGCCCGCACGAGCCCGATCTCGGCGTCGGAGAACGGACGCACGACGTTCCGCGTCAGCGCGAACACGCCGGCAACTACGCTGCCTCTGAGGAGCGGGACGCCCAGGATCGTCCGATAGCCCGCGAGCCGCTGGAGCTCGTGCGCGGAATAGCTCTCATCCTTGAGGACGTCGGGTATGTGAACGATGGCCCCGTCGAGCGCCACACGTCCGATGAGCGTGTCGCGACCCGGTTTGCGGACCGTCTCGTACGCGACCCGCTTGAATTCCTCGCTCGTCGGTCCCCAGAAGGCTGCGGTGTGGTAGCCGTCGTCCTCTAGCAGATGAACAGAAGCCCGCTCGGCATCACAGAGGCTTCCAGCCCGATCGAGGACCATCTCGAGAACGGCCTGGAGATTGGTCGGCGCTCGGCTCATGACCGCGAGGCCGTCGGCGAGCGCGGTCGCGCGCGCCCGCGCTTCGGCGAGCCGCCGCTCGAGGTCTCTCGCTCCGCCCAACTCCTCGCCTCCCGAGTGCGGCCAATCCTAGTGACCGCCTCGCGAACACGGAAGTGATAATCCGCGCGTGAGCGTCCACGTCGGGCGGGATGTCGATGACGTACTGGAGAACCTTTCCAGCGTTAAGGACACGACGGTCCTGGCGGGCGGTACCGACCTTCTGGTCGAGATCAACTTCGGGCGCGCGAGACCGACGCACGTGGTCGCTATCGACCGGATCGACGAGCTCCGGGCGCTAGAACGAAACGGCCACATCCGGATGGGGGCGCTGGTGACCTATACACGCATGCTCGAGGACGACCCGGGCTCCGCCGCCCTTCGCGAGGCGGCGCGGACGGTCGGCTCCCCGCAAATCCGCAACGCCGGGACCTTGGGCGGCAACCTGGGGACGGCGTCGCCCGCCGGAGACACGCTTCCGGTCCTCGCGGCGCTGGACGCGACCGTGGTATTGCGCTCGCGTTCGGGCGAGCGTCGCGTGAAGTTCGCGGACTACATGACGGGACCGAAGAAGAGCGTTCGGCGTCCCGACGAGCTCGTGGTCGCGGCTGAGTGGGACGACGCCGGCCCGGCGCAGACCTTCATGAAGGTGGGCACGCGGAACGCGATGGTGATCGCCGTCGCCGGGCTTGCGCTCGTCGTCGATAGAGAGCGACGCCGGGTTGGCGTCGGCCTCGGCTCGTGCGGTCCGACGATCCTCCGCGCGCCCGACGCCGAGATGTTCGCGGCCGCTGTCTTCGACGAGGCCGGATGGGGCCGGGCTACCCGGCCGACCGAGGCGACGCGAACCGAGTTCGGCCGGCTTGTCGCGGCGGCGGCGCGGCCGATCGACGACGTTCGTGGCACCGCCGCGTATCGGAGACACGTGCTCGCGGTGATCGCATCCCGCGCGCTGGCGCGCGTCGCCGCGATCGCATGAAGCTCACGGTCAACGGCGACGAGCGCGAGGTCGAAGCGGCCGACCATGAGAGCCTGCTGACCGTGCTGCGAGAGCGGCTCGGCCTGCCCGGCAGCAAGAACGCGTGCGAGCAGGGCGAATGCGGCTCGTGCTCCGTGCTGCTCGATGGCGCTTTGGTGTGCGCGTGCCTCGTTCTCGGCGCGGCCGCGGCGGGGCGCGAGGTGAGCACAGTCGAGTCGCTCTCTGAGGGTGATCGCCTTCACCCGGTCCAACGCGCCTTCGTCGACATGGGTGCGGTGCAGTGCGGCTTCTGCACGCCGGGTCTCGTCGTCTCGGTCCACGCTCTGCTCGCTCAGAACCCCGAGCCGACCGAGCAGGAAGTGCGTGAAGCGCTCTCGGGGAATATCTGCCGCTGCACCGGCTACGGGAAGATCCTGGAGGCGGTGCAGCGCGCATCCGCCGGGATGTACGGGCGATGAGCGTCGCGCCGGTCCGGCCGAGGATCCGCGGCGGCGTCGGCGAGTCGGTCGAGCGTCCTGACAGCGTGCCTAAGGTGAAGGGCGAGTTCCTCTACGGCAGCGACCTGAACCGCGAGGGGATGCTCTTCGGCGCCACTCTTCGAAGCCCGCACCCGTACGCGCGCATTGTTGGCATCGACATCTCAGGAGCGAAACGGGCGAGCGGCGTGCGTGCGGTGATCACGTCGGCGGAGCTGCCGACGCGCGAGCTCTTCGGCTTGATGAAGCTCGACCAGCCTGTGTTGGCGACAGGCCAGGTGCGTTATGCCGGCGAGCCGGTCGCGATCGTCGCCGCGGATAGCGCGGAGGAAGCCCGACTCGCGGCGCGCGCCATCGGCGTGCGCTATGAGGTGCTGCCGCCGATCACTGATCCGGTCGCCGCGTTACAGCCCGACGCCGTCCGCCTTCACCGCAAAGGCAATGTCATCGAGGACGTGCTCGTCGTCCACGGCGATCCCGAGGCGCGCGCGGACGTCGTGATCGAGGGCGAGTACGAGCTCGCGATGCAGGACCAAGCGGCTTTGGGCCCGGAGGCGGGACTCGCCATCCCGCGGCGTGACGGCGGCGTCGAGCTGCACGTCGCCACGCAATGGCTGCACGAGGATCTGCGCCAGATCGCTCCATGCCTAGGCCTGCCCGAGTCGAAGGTGCGTCTCGTGCTCGCGGGGGTGGGCGGCGCGTTCGGAGCGCGCGAGGACGTGACGCTCCAGATCCACGCGTGCCTCCTCGCGCTCGCGACCAAGCGGCCGGTGCGCATGACCTACGGCCGCGAGGAATCGTTCTACGGTCACGTCCATCGCCACCCCGCGAAGCTCTGGTACGCGCACGGCGCGACGAAGAAAGGCGAGCTCATCTTCGTCCGCGCGACGATCGTGCTCGATGGCGGCGCGTACGCCTCGTCGAGCCCCGCGGTCGTGGCGAATGCGGCGTGCTTCGGCGCTGGCCCGTACCGCGTCCCCAACGCGCGCATCCACGCGGTCGGCGCCTACACCAACAACCCGCCGACCGGCGCGATGCGTGGCTTCGGTGCGGTGCAGTCGTGCTTCGCCTACGAGGCGCAGATGGACAAGCTCGCGGCGAAGCTCGGCATGGATCCGGTCGTGCTTCGAGAGAAGAACGCGCTCCGCAACGGCGACCGGATCGTGACGAGCCAGCCCGTCGAAGGCAGCGCCCCGGTCGCCCAGATCGTGCGCCGCTGCGCGGACCTCCCCCTGCCGGAGATGGAGATCGCGCGCGATCCGATCGGCCTGCCCGGCGGCGCCGGAAATCTGACGTTCGGCGAGGGCGTCCACCGAGGTGTCGGCCTCGCCGCCGGCATGAAGAACGTCTGCTACTCGCACGGTTTCGACGACTTCTCCACGGCGCGCGTTCGGCTCATGCGCGACGAGCGAGGTCCGTTCGCTCGGGTCCATACCGCCGCCGCGGAGGTGGGGCAGGGGATCGTCACCGTCTGCGTGCAGATCGCGCGCAGCGAGCTCGGCGTCGAGCGCGTGGAGATCGACCCCCCGGACACGACCATCGGCTCCGCCGGATCGTCGTCGGCGTCGCGGCAGACGTGGATGACCGGAGGCGCCGTCCTGGCCGCATGTCGCGAGGTGAAGGCGGAGCTCCTGTCGCGCGCGCGCAAGGCCGGGCGATCACCGGATGACCTCCCGGCGCTTCTCGAGGAGCCGATCGACAAGATCGTCACCCACCGGCATCGCGATACGGAGCCGCGTGATCCGGCGACGCAGAACCAGGGCCACGTCGCGTTCCTCTTCGCCGCGCATCGCGCCGTGGTCGACGTCGACGTCGATACGGGACTTGTCAAGGTCGTGCAGATCGCGACCGCACAGGATGTCGGGAAGGCCATCAACCCGCTCGCGGTCATCGGTCAGATCGAGGGTGGGATCGCGCAGGGGCTCGGGCTCGCCGTCATGGAAGAGGTGCAGCTGAAAGACGGACAGGTCCGTAACGCTTCCTTCACCGACTACCTGCTGCCGACAACGCTCGACATGCCGCCGGTCGTCGTCGATCTCATCGAGCATCCGCACCCCGACGCGCCGTACGGCGCGAAGGGCGTGGGCGAGCCGCCCACGATCTCGAGCACACCCGCGATCGTCGCGGCCATCCGCGCCGCCACCGGCCGCGAGCTCAACCGCGTTCCGGTGCGCCCGGACGACATCGTGTTCGGGGCGCCATATCGCTCCGGCTGGCGCATTCGGCCGGGCGACGATCCGAGCGGCGCCATCCGCGCATAGTGGGAGGGCAGATGCCCTCGTCCGACGCACCGCGAATCTTCACCGGAATCGGGAGCACGTACGAGAAGGCCGGCGCGCTCCTCTCTTTCGGGCAGGATCCGCGCTGGCGCGCGAAGCTGGTCGCCTCGGTCGGGGCGTCGCCTGGCGACCTGGTTCTCGACGTCGCCACCGGCACGGGCTTGGTCGCGCGCGCGTTATGTGAGCGTTATCGCTGTCGCGTCGTCGGGCTCGACCGGAGCGCCGACATGCTCTCGGCCGCCGCCGCACGCGACGGGCACATACCGCTCGTTCGCGGACGCGCCGAGCGGCTGCCTTTCGCGGATGCGTCGTTCGACCACCTCACCTTCACGTACCTGCTGCGCTACGTCGATGACCCCGCCGCCGTGATGCGGGAGCTCGCGCGGGTCGTGCGTCCCGGCGGGCGCATCGCCGCGCTCGATTTCGGCGTGCCCGCGAATCCGATGCTTGCTGCGCTGTGGCGCATCTACACGCGTGTCGGGCTTCCGGTAATCGGACGCGCGATCTCGCGGCGGTGGGCCAGCGTCGGCGCGTTCCTCGGAGGAAGCATCGAGCGCTTTCATCGCGAGCATCCCGATGGTGAGGTCGCGCGGTATTGGCGCGAGGCAGGACTCGTCGACATCGAAGCGGAGCCGATGAGTTTCGGCAGTGGCGTCGTGATGAGAGCCGTGAAAGCGCCAGGGTCACCGCGGGCGTCCGGTCCCCGGCTCGGCTCGGCTTTTTATGCGATGCGTCCCGGGGGATGGCGCGACTACTGGACACTCCTCCACCCGCCCTATACCGCGTGGCATCTGTCGTACGTCCTGCTGGGCGCCGCCCTCGCGCCGTCGCCGGATCCCCGCGTCGTGATCGGCGCGCTCGCGGCCTTCTTCCTCGGCGTCGGCGTCGCCGCTCATTCGTTCGACGAGCTGCGAGGCCGGCCGCTCGGGACACGCATCCCGTCGCGAATGCTCGGCGCGCTCGGCGCGCTCGCCTTGCTCGGTGCGGTCGCGCTCGGACTGATTGCGACGGTCATGCTCGGGCTCTGGTTCCTGATCCTCGTCGCCATCGGCGCCGCGCTCGTCGTCCTCTACGCGTTCGAAGTGCCGCTCGTGCATTCCGACGTTGGGTTTGCACTCGCCTGGGGTGGCTTCCCCGTCGTCGCGACCGCTGCTGCCACTGGCGCGCCAGCCATCGCGACCGTCGCCGCGGCCTTTGGCGCGTCGCTCCTCAGCCTGTCGCAGCGTCGGCTCTCCACCCCCGTCCGGCGCATCCGTCGCAAAGCGGTCGAGGTGCGCGGCGAGGTTCGCTACGCCGACGGCTCCACGGACACGCTCGACGCGTCGCGCCTCATCTCGGCTCCCGAGGCTGCGCTGCGCCTCCTATGGCTCGCGATGGTCGCGATCTCGATCGGGGCACTCGTCGCGCGCTGGTCGAGCGTCTAGCGGGCCGCCCTAGCATCTCTGCGAGACACCGGTCTCGCGCAGGAGGGGGACATGGACGCCTTCACGATTTTTGGGTTGCAAACCG
>Ga0070706_100005311_pt1 | contig 12280 bp, 10 predicted proteins | sample KBSK5501metaG_FD_65476 | JGI IMG/M metagenome (GOLD analysis project Ga0070706, IMG submission 65476) | Corn, switchgrass and miscanthus rhizosphere microbial communities from Kellogg Biological Station, Michigan, USA - KBS K5-50-1 metaG | ecosystem: Host-associated > Plants > Roots >...
CGAGATTCCGTTCGTCGAGTACACGGTGGCGGAGTCGCCGCTGCGCCGCGATCTCGTTCGAACCGACGTGCAGGTCGCCCAGGGGGTAGCCAGGATCCCGCAGAGCCCGGGCCTCGGGGTGGAGCTCAACGACGAGGTGGTCGAGCGGTACCGAACGGACCGCTAGCGGGAGGCGCAGCCATGGACGTGATGCAGACGATCCCCAATCTCTTTCTCGATTTCATGCAGATGCGGGAGTTCGCCAAGGATCCGCTCGTTTTCGTGGGAGGCGAGGGGATCCGCCTGACCGATACGACCGGCCGCCGGTTCATCGACGGGCTGTCCGGGGTCTTCGTCGCGAGCCTCGGCCACGGCAACATGCCCGTCATCGAGGCGATGACGGCGCAAGCCCGTCAGTTGGCGTTCGCGCCTCCGCTGCACAGCACGAACCTCCCGGCGCTCAAGCTGACCGAACTGCTCCTTCGGATCGCGCCCGAAGGCGTGGGGGCGGTAAAGCTGCTCAGCGGGGGGTCGGAGGCCACGGAATCGGCGATGAAGATGGCGCGCCAGTACCATCAGCAGACCGGTCATCCGCGCAAGTACAAGATCGTCAGCCGGTACGCCTCCTATCACGGGGGCACGATGGGCGCGCTCTCCGCCGGCGGCGGGCGGGACCGCAAGTCGGTGTACGAGCCGTTGGGGGTGGGCTTCATCCACGTCCACCCACCGTACTGCTACCGGTGCCCGTTCGATCAGACCTACCCGGGGTGCGGCCGCACATGCGTGACGCTCGTGGAACGAACGATCGAGGCCGAGGATCCGGAGACCGTTGCCGCGGTGATCGTGGAGCCCATCGCCGTCTCTTCCGCCGGGTTCATCGTGCCGCCGCCGGATTACCTGCCTCGGTTGCGCGAGGTGTGCACGCGCCACAACATCGTCCTCATCTACGATGAGATCATCACCGGATTCGGCCGTCTCGGCACGATGTTTGGGTCTCAGTACTATGAGGCGCCGCCCGATATCACGTGCTGCGGCAAGGGGATGAGCGGCGGCTACGCGCCGCTGGCCGCGATCCTGATCCGCGGCCGCATCGCCGACGCTTTTTACGGCGAGGAGGAGGAGCACCGGCAGTTCCACCACGGCCACACCTATGCCGGCAATCCCGTGGCGTGCGCCGCGGGCGTCGCCGCGGTCACCCAGATGATCGAGCGGGACATCGTCGGGAACGCCCGGCGGCAGGGCGAGCGGCTCCGGGCCCGTCTCGCCGAACTCGGGGAACGATTCACGCTGATCGGCGACGTTCGGGGGGCGGGATTGTTCCAGGGCGTCGAGTTCGTCCAGGAGCGGGCATCCGGCACCCCGTTCCCGCCGCGGGTGCGGCCGGGCAAGCTCGTGGAGCGGGCGGCGCGCGAGCGGGGGTTGCTGCTGCGGTGCGGCAACGAGTTCGCCGTCCTAGCCCCGCCGCTTATCGTGACCGCGCAGGACGTCGATGAGATGTGCGGCATCCTCGGGGAGAGCGTCGCCGCCGCGCAGAAGACGCTGCTCGGGGGCACCGCATGATGGTCTCCGCGTTCCGCGCCGGCGTTGGCCGGACAACGATCACCCCTCCGCTCACGGTGCCGCACGCCGGATGGGGCGCCCAGACGCACCTGTTCGCCGACGGCGTGGAGACCGACCTGTGGGCCACCGTCCTCGTGCTCGCCGATGACGGGGAGATGGCGGCCATCGTCGACGTCGATCTCGTCGCGGTGACCCCGGGCGACGCCAAGGCGATCCGGGCCGAGGTCGCGCGCATCCTCGGGGTGGCCCCGGAGAAGATTCGAGTGACCGAGACGCATAACCACGCGGGTCCCCCTCCCAGCACCTGGGCATGGATGAAGGAGGGCACCGCCGCGCTCAGACGATACTACGAGTACCTGCCGGACCATGCCGCGAGCGCGGCATTGACGGCGGTCCGCGGGCTCCGCCCGGCGCGCGTCGCCGCCGGCGCGGGGGAAAGCCGCGTCGCCGTGAACCGGCGGGAGCGGGCGCCCGATGACCGCATGACGACCGGGGTCAACTTCGACGGCATCATCGATCCCCAGGTGTTCGTCCTCCGGATCGACGGCAGCGATGGAGGCCCGCTGGCGACGGTCGTCGGGTACACGATGCACCCGACCACGATGGGGCCCACCAACCGTCGCTTCAGCGCCGATTGGCCCGGTCACCTCAAGCGCACGGTCGAGGGGATCACCGGAGCGGTCTGCCTGTTTGCGCAGGGCGCGACGGGAAACGTAGGCCCGGGGCCGGAAGGCTATACCGACGACCCCCGGGTGATTCGGAGGATCGGGGGACTTGTGGGATGCGAGGCAGCCCGCGTGTATCTCGGCCTCCGGATCCCGCCGATGCGGTTTCGTCACGAGCGCGTGTGGGAGTCGGGAGCGCCCCTGGGCAAGTGGCAGGGCGTGCCCGAACCCGAGCCCGAGCCTAGTGTGCGGGTCGTGACGCGCGAGTTGCGGCTGCCGCTCCGGCCGCAACTTCCCCTCGCCGACGCGGACGCGCAGGCCGAGGCCGCCAGCCGGCGCCTCAACGACCTGGTGCATCGGCGAGCCCCCGCGGCGGAAGTGGAGGCGGCGACTTTCGCGACCAAGCGGGCGGCAATGACCCAGGCCCGTTCCCAAGCCTTCGCGGGCCGGTCCGAGTTGCCGATCGAACTGCACCTGCTCCAAATCGGGCCCGCCGTACTGGCCGGCATTCCGGCTGAACCGTTCGCCGAGATCGGGCTCGCCATCAAGTCGCGATCGCCATTCCCACACACGTGGTTTGGCGGGTACGTGGGCGGGTGGTCGGGATACATTCCCCTGCCGGAGGAGTATCCGCGCGGCGGGTACGAGGTGGAGACGTCTCCCTTTACTCCCGACGCGGCCGGCCGGGTCATCGAAGGGACGGTCACGGCCCTTCAAGAGCTGCAGCGGAAGGAGACCGCTCGATGACTGCGAAAGGCGGGCATGAGCACGCCTGGGAGGAGGAGAGCCATGGTACAGAAGAACGCGCGTAACACATCGAGGGACCGCTCCAGGTGGACCCGGCGCGACCTCCTCGCCCGTGCCGGGGCGCTCGTCGGCGCCGGATTGGCCGGCGGAGAACTGGTGGGGCGTGTGCAGGATGCTCGGGCCGCCGAGACCCCGAAGCGGGGAGGCAAGATCACGTGGGGGATGACGTCGGATCCGGTGGCGATGATCCCCTTCGGCGCCGTCAACGGATCGAACTTCGAGATCACCTCGCTCGTCTACGAATCCCTGCTGCGATGGGATCGGCGCCTGGTCATCAGGCCGAGCCTGGCGGAGTCGTGGCAGATCCCCGACGACAAGACCTATGTCTTCAAGCTGCGCAAAGGCGTCAAGTTCCACAGCGGCAAGGAACTGGACTCAGACGACGTCAAGTACTCGCTCGAACTGCAGAAGACCCCACCGCCTCCCGGGGTGACGCAGGCCTTCTACCCAAAGATCGCGAGCGTCGTCGCCGTCGACAAGTACACCGTGCGGGTCAATATGAACGAGCCCGACGCCACGATGCTTGGGTACCTGGCCTGGGGACGCTACTCTGGAATCATCCCCAAGGGCCTCTACGACAAAGCGGATCTGCGGACCCATATGGACGGGACCGGCCCGTTCAAGCTGGAGGAATACATCCCCAACGATCACACCAGGCTCAGCCGTTTCAAGGATTACTGGCAATCCACGCTCCCGTACCTTGACGAGATCACGATGAAGGTCCTCCTGGACGAGCAGGCCAGGGTCGCCGCGCTGCGCTCGGGCGCCATCGACGGGGGCCAGCTTACCGCCGACTCGGCGGCCACCCTCGCCAGAGACCCGTCGCTCGCGATCCTGAAGGGGCTCACTGCCGTCTTCCGGGAGGTGGAGTTCGCCATCAAAGGCGACGGCAAACCGTGGAACAACGTCAAGGTCCGCCAGGCCGTGAGCGCGGCGATCAATCGCCAGCAGATCATTGAAAAGGTCTATGGGGGGGACGCCGTCTTCTCCAGCAAGATCCCGCAGGGGTACGGGACGTGGCCGCTCTCTCAGGACGCGCTCAAGCTCAAGTGGGAGCGGTACGACGTCCCCAAGGCCAAGGCCCTGATGGCCGAAGCGGGGTTTGCCAACGGCTTCTCGGTGACGCTGCAATCCATCGCGCACCCAACAGACTATACACAGAACGCCGAGGTCATCAAAGAGCAACTCAGGCTGATCAACATCAATGTGACCGTGCAGCCGCTGGAGATCGGCACATTTGCCCGAAACAACGGCCGCGGCGAGTTCGAGTGGCAGTCCACCGGCCGGGGCATGCGGGGGGATCCGAGCGGGTTCTTTGCGGATTTCGATCCCGCGGGTGCCATCTACAAGGCCTGGTACCAGGGCGGCTACAACAACCAGGAACTGACCGACCTGTACTTCCAGGGGCTCCACACGCCCGATCCGTCGAAGCGGCTCCCAATCTACCGGCGCCTGCAGGAGATCGTCCTAACCGAGTGGCCCGCGATGCCGCTGGTCAATCCCATGAAGTACTTCGTCGTGCGCAAGCGGCTGCACGGCATGTATGTCGGCTTCGAGGACACGGAGCGCGGCCTGATCGAGGCGTGGGTCGATTGATCATCGCGAGCGGCAGCGCCTGTCCGAGGCGGTCTGCCCCCCCCTGTGGGGGGTCCTCCGCGAAGGAGGGCTAGCGGAGGACGCACGCGATGGCCCGGTATGCGCTCCGCCGCCTACTGTTCCTCGTCCCGACGCTGGTCGGGATGTCGATCCTGATCTTTGCGATGGTCCGCCTGCTTCCCGGCGACGTCGTGGATGCGATGTTCACGGGCGACTCGGGCGCTACGGCCAGCGCCAAGCAGGCCGTCCGCAAGGCGCTCGGCCTGGCCGATCCGCTGCCGGTGCAGTATCTCAAGTTCGTCGGCGGCGTGGTGACCGGCTCGCTGGGGCAGTCGCTGACCAGCGGCGAGCCGGTGGCGACGATCATGACCCGGGCCATCCCGATCACGGTCGAATTGGCGGTGCTGGCGGCGGTGACGGCGACAGTGGTGGGGATCCCGCTCGGGGTCGTGTCGGCGGTGAGGCCGAACACGTCGCTTGACTTCGCGGCGCGCGTCGGCGGGCTGATCGGCCTCTCGGTTCCCAACTTCTGGTTCGCGACCCTGGCGCTGCTCGCGACCTCCCTGTTCCTCCACTGGATCCCGCCGGTGACCTGGATTCCGCCCTGGCAAGACCTGTTCGGGAACCTCCAGCAGATGGCGATTCCCGCCCTGGCCATCTCCGTGTACCTGATGGCCACGGTGATGCGCATGACGCGGGCCAGCATGCTCGAGGTGCTGCGGCAGGATTACATCCGCACCGCGCGCGCCAAAGGCGCGCCCTCCCGATCGGTGATGTTCCGGCATGCCCTCCGGAACTCGTTGATCCCTGTGATCACGGTGATCGGGTTTCAGGTCGGCACGCTGATCGGCGGGGCCACGATCGTCGAGGTGATCTTCGGCCTGCCCGGGATGGGCTACACGTTGGTGCAGGGCATCTTCAGCCGCGATTACACGGTCATCCAGTTCGCCGCACTCTTCCTCGCCTCCGTGTTCGTGGTCGTCAACCTGCTGGTCGACCTCCTCTACGGAGTGCTCGATCCCCGGATCGAGCAGGCATGAGCGCCCAGCCGACGCTCGAGCTGCACGTGGGGGGGCGCCTCAAGCCTACGCTGCCGCGGCTGTGGCTGCAGCTGTCGCGCGTGCGGCGGAACACCATCGGGATCATCGGGGTGGTGATTATTCTGGCGACCGTGCTGGTGGCGCTTTTCGGCCCGCTGGTCTGGCGGACCGATTACGCGAGTCAGGCCTCCCGCCGCCTCCTGGCGCCGACCGCTGCGCAGCCGTTGGGGACGGACCAACTCGGCCGGGACCAACTCAGCCGGATCATTCACGGCGCCCAGGTCTCGCTGCAGGTGGGGATGATCTCGGTCGTGATCGCGCTCGTCACCGGGACGATCATCGGGATCGCGGCCGGATTCTACGGCCGGACCGTCGATGCCGCGCTGATGCGGGTCGTCGACATCATGTTCGCTTTTCCCGGCATCGTGCTCGCGATCGTGATCGCGGGCCTGCTCGGTCCCAGCCGGACCAATGCGATGATCGCGATCGGCATCGTCTATACCCCCGCGTTCGCGCGTGTCGTTCGGGGGTCGACGCTCAGCGTCTTGAGCCTGCCCTATGTCGAAGCGGCGCGGAGCCTGGGGATCAGAGACACCCGCATTATCCTCCGGCATCTGCTCCCCAACATTACGGCGCCGCTGATCGTGTTGACGACGGTGTACCTATCGACGGCGATTCTCACAGAGGCCGCGCTGAGCTTCCTGGGCCTGGGCACGCAGCCCCCCGAGCCGTCCTGGGGCAGCATGCTCAACGCCTCGCGCTCGTACATGGAGCGGGCGCCCTGGCTCGCCATCGCGCCGGGGCTGGCGATCATGGTCGTCGTGCTCGGGTTCAATTTCCTGGGAGACGGTCTGCGGGACGTCCTCGATCCCCAGCTCCGCGACGCGTAGGGCATCGTGGACCCTTCTCCGGTGATCTGCACCGTCGACTACGGCAGGCCGGGCAAGCAGGTCGGCCGGCTTCAGATCCCCCGCTCGACCAACGAGAGCGGATGGTCGAACCTGTATCTCCCGTTGATCTGCGTCGCCGGCGGACGGGGGCCCACCGTGCTCGTCACAGGCGGCGTGCATGGAGATGAGCCCGAGGGGCAGATCGCGGCCCTCAATCTCGCGAGGAATACGCGGCCCGAGGACGTGCAGGGCCGGTTGATCATTCTGCCCTGTCTCTCCCCAGAGGCGTCGCATGCCTATACACGGCTCTGGCCGAGCGGGGCCAACCTCAACCGAAGCTTCCCGGGCTCGGCATCGGGCACGCTCGATCGACAACTCGCCGATTACCTGACCCGCGTGCTCTTCCCGATCGCAGACGTCGTCTGCGACATCCACAGCGGCGGCCGGTCGATGCTTTGCCTCCCATGGTCGGAAATCCATCTCGTGGCGAACCGGGCGCAGCGCGCGGCGATGCTCGCGGCCATGCTGGCATGGAACACCGATTACCACTTCGTCTACATCAACATCGCCGGCGGCGGGTTGCTGGTGGACGAGGCCGAGCGGCAGGGGAAGGTGGTTGTGGGAACGGAGCTCGGAGGGGGCGGGCACGTCACGGCGGGGATCCACCGGCTGGCGGAGCGCGGTCTCCGGAACTTCCTGCGGCACGCGGGTGTGCTCGCGGGCCGGGTCGAGACGCGCGCCTCGCTTAGTCTGCCGGAGCCGATGATCCTCGAGGCGTTGGAGGTCGACGATTATCTCCTCGCGCCGGAGAGCGGTCTCTTCGAGACCCTCGTCGAACTCGGGCAAGCGGTCGACGAGGGCCAGGTCGTGGGCCGTCTTCATTTTGTGGAACGGCCCGACCGGGCGCCGTCGGAGATCGCAGCCAAGACCTCGGGGATCGTTTGCACCGTTCGTGCGATCGCAACCACGCAGCAGGGAGACTGCGTGATCGTGATCGGACAGCCGTGCCGGCGAGAGGAGCTGCTGGCCCGGTGAACGGGCTGCGGGCCGGGGTGGCGCAGGCCGACATCACGCCGCCGTACGGGTTGCCGCATGGGTTGTGGCGCCTCCGCACCGGACGGGCCATCGGCCGCTCTGAACCGATGCTGGCACAGGCGCTCGTGCTCGACGACGGCCGCCGAACGGTCGCGCTCGTGACGATGGACCTCGCGTTCGCGAGCCGCGATCTTACGGACGCCGTGCGGACCCGGGCTCACGCATTGACCGGGATCCCGGGCGAGGCCATCCTCCTCAACGCGTCGCACAATCACGGTGCCCCGAGCCTTCTCCGGTCTGTCGGCGGTCACCCCGCGTCGGGGTTCGAGCGCTACGCCGTGGCGCTGGCCGATCTGATCGCGGGCACCGTCTACAGCGCGCACTACCACCGGCGGCCCGTTCGGCTCGGCGCGGGGACCACCCGGGCGCCGGGGCTCTCGATCAACCGGGTCCGCCACGAGCAGCCTGTCGATGACACCGTGTTCGTCCTGCGCATTGACCGCGAGGACGGGCGCCCCCTCGCGGTCGTCGCGGGGTTCGCGTGCCATCCGATCACTCTCGCGGGGCACACCCTGCTTTGGCACGCCGAGTTCCCCGGCCCGTTCAGAACCGCCGTGGAGGAGGCGTCCCCGGGAGCGATGTGTTTCTTCGTCCAGGGGTGCGCGGGCGATGTCGGTCCCTGGAACTACTGGTTCGGCAATCCCGACGCGCTTCCGCAGACATATGCGCACCGCGACCGCCTGGGGAAGGCGCTGGCCGAGCGGGTGCTGGCCGTGCTCCCCGGGATTGAGACGTCCGGCGCCTCGACGGTCGCCACGGGCACTACACGGCTCGCTCTCCGGCGGCGCCGGCTCCCCTGGCCGGACGAGCAGGTCCTGGCCCTCGAGGCTCGGCTGGCCGACCTGGCGGAGCCGGCGTACCCGGAGATTTGGGCCGACGATCTCCACACGATGAACTCGGCGCAGCGGTTCCCGCTCATGTACCAAAAGGGGGCGGTCGCGATGTACGGTGACATGGTGCGGCACCCGGACGTCCCGATCGAGGTGGAACTGCAGACGATCGCCGTGGGCGATTTCGCGCTTGTGGGGAACCCGTTCGAACTGTTCAACCAATGTGGGCAGCGGATCCGCGATGGGAGCCCATTTCGGACGACGGGCGTGCTTGGGTACTGTAACGACTATCTCGGATATCTGCCGGGGACCGAGGAGTTCGATCTGATTCGCGATGTGCCGCTCGAAGCCGTGCTCGACCAGGACCGGTATCGCTGGGCGTACGGGATCACCAACACGAACGTCGAACGCGGAGAGGTCGACCGGTTGATCGAGGCCGGCGTGGAGGTCCTCCGCTCAGCGCACGCCGAGCTCGCACGGTCACCCTGAGACTTGCTCGCAGTCCACTCTACAGGAGGAGGAACCAAGGATGCCTGAGTCCGTTGCACAGCAGTACCGGTATGATTTGCTGACCTGGCCCGAAATCAATGAGGCCGTTGCCATGAAGAAGGTCGTCGTGCTGCCGGTGGGCGCCACCGAGCAACACGGACCGCATCTCCCCCTCGACACCGACTTCAAGCTGGCGTCCTCCGTCGCGTACGAAGCCGGCAGGCGGTCTCCCCAGGACATGCTGGTGATGCCGCCGGTGCCGTATGGCTACACGCACCACGTCCAGGACTTCCCGGGGACGATCAATATCGAGCCGAGCACCTTCATCAAGTACCTGGTGGACATCACCCGCTCGGTCGCGTACCACGGGTTCAAGCGCATCATGATCCTGAACGGCCACGGGTCCAATCATCATTTGGTCGAGCAGGCCGGCCGTCAGACGATCATGCAGACGGACGCGCTGTGCGTGACGCTCTCCTGGTGGCAACTCGTGGGCCAGTATTGGGACAAGGAGCTGCGCACCTCGGTGATCCCGGGCGGATGCGCGCACGCGTGCGAGCTCGAAACCTCGATGTATCTCCACGTGGACGCGGATCACGTCCAGACGGACAAGATCAAGGACAACCTGGCCGAGTACAAGACGCTCCCGGGCGAGGAACGGTGGCACTTCAGCGACCTCACCGGGTCCTCGATTGCCACGCTGATCGAGTGGACATCCACCTACACTCCGACGGGGGTGATCGGTCAACCGGAGCAGGCCTCGAAACTGAAAGGCCAGCGCGTGTTCGATTACGCCGCCGCCCAACTCGTGGACCTGGTGAGGTGGTTTCGCACCCGTCCCGCCCCGCCGCGGCGAGAGCGGCACGCCACCCCGCCGACATTCGCGCTGCCGTTCGGCTTTTAGAAGTTACGCGAGTTACGCGCGTCCTTCGGCGGCGACCGGGTTGGTGAGCGTCCCGACCCTCGCGATCGTGATCTCGACCCGATCGCCGGGCCTGAGGAACACCGGCGGCTTCCGGATGAACCCGACGCCCCCCGGGGTTCCCGTCGCGATCACGTCGCCCGGTTCGAGCGTCATCACCCGGGAGAGTTCGGCGATGAGGTCAGGCACGCCGAAGATCAGGTGGCGAGTGTTCGACCGCTGCATCTCCGTCCCGTTCACCCGGAGGGAGACATCGAGGACGTGCGGATCGCCGACCTCGTCGCCGGTCACCACGGCGGGGCCCAGCGGGGCGAACGTGTCGAAGGTCTTCCCAATGAACCACTGGCTCGTGCGGAACTGCCAGTCTCGCGCGCTCACATCGTTCATGATCGTGTAGCCTGCGATGCCATCCCGGGCCGCATCAGGGCTGACGCGGCGGCAACGCGCGCCCATCACCACCGCCAGCTCCGCTTCGTAGTCGACCTGTTCGGAGTCGAGGGGAAGCACGATCGGCGCGCCCGGCCCGATCACGGAGGTGACCGCCTTCGTGAAGAAGATCGGGACTTTGGGAATGGGCTGGCCGGTTTCTTCGGCATGGTCCCGGTAGTTGAGGCCGACGCACAAGACCTTCGAGGGTCGTGGCAGCGGGGAGAGCAGCCGAACCGAAGCCAGGGGACGCCGCGCCGCAGCCGGCGCCGCCTCGGCGACGGCGCGGGCCCGGGCCATCGCGGCGGGCCCTCCTTGCAGGAGCGAGACGAGAGAGAGGGAGGCGGGATCGCCTACTCCCCACGCGGACCGGAGGTCGACGACATCGGTCTCCCGGAGCGCGCCGACCCGGGCGTCTCCCTCGTGCTCGAACGTGACCAGCTTCATGACCTTCCCCCCAGGCTACGCCGTCGGGCGGCTCGTGTACGTGCGGTCGATTTTGGCCGCCATGACAAAGTCGCTCTCCGTGAGACCGTCGATCTTGTGCGTCCAAAGGGAGACCCGAACCTCTCCCCAACGGACGTAGAGGTCGGGATGATGTCCTTCGTGCTCGGCGACCTGGGTCACGGCGTTGACGAACTCGACCGCCTGCACGAAGTTCTTGAACCGGAAGGACTTGTGCAGCTTCTTGTTGGCCTCGACCGTCCATCCCTCCACCTGGGCGAGTAACGGAGCGATCTCGGCCGCGGTCAGCGGAGGTGTCCCGCCCAGGCAGGGGACGCATTTCCTGTCGGCAAGCGGACTCACAGCCATCGAGGTGCCTCCCTGTGCCGATGTGGGGACGGGACCGCATCCTCGCCCGGGTCCCGCCGCGCCGGGTGCCGATTCATTCGATCCGGTGTCGCGCGACGCCTCTCTCTGGTGGCGGCGCGCCGGGGTGGCCGCTGGGTCAGGATGAGCCGTGAGGTCCGCCGAGGGGGTCCGCGGCGAGCTGGCCGGCGCCTTCCTGATCCTTGTACTGCAGCAGGTACAGCTTGGCGTAGATGTCGCCGCGCGCGAGCAGTTCCTGGTGGGTCCCCTGCTCGGCGATCCGGCCCTTGTGCAGCACGATGATGCGGTCGGCGTGCTGGATCGTCGAGAGGCGGTGGGCGATGATGATCGAGGTGCGGCCTCGCAGCACGTTGGCCATCGCCCCTTGGATCAGCCGTTCCGTCTCCGCATCCACGCTGCTCGTCGCTTCGTCGAGGACGAGGACGACCTCCGGGTTGTGGGCGATCGCGCGGGCAAACGCGATGAGCTGTTTTTGCCCCACGGAGAGGCGGGTCCCGCGTTCTTGCACCTCGGTCCGATATCCGTCTGGGAGCCCGTCGATGAACCGAGCGGCGCCGACGTACCTGGCCGCCTGCCGGATCTGTTCTTCGGTGATATCGTGGTCGCCCAGCCGGATGTTGCGCTCGACCGTCCCGGAAAAGAGGAAGACGTCCTGGAGCACGAGGCCGACGTGGCGGCGGAGTTCCTGCTGGCGGACCTGGCGGACGTCCACGCCGTCGATCAGCACCTGTCCCCGCTGCGGGTCGTAGAATCGCATCAACAGGTTGATGATGGACGTCTTGCCTGCGCCTGTATGACCGACGACCGCCACTCGCTGCCCGGGTTCGATGGCGAACGACACCCCCCGGAGCACCCAGCCTTCGTCCTCCTCATAGGCAAACCACACGTCGCGGAACTCGATCCGTCCCTGCACCCGTGGCAGCGTGACGGGGGCGGGGGGATCTTGAAGGGTGACGGGTTCGTCGATGAGGCGAAAGATCCGCTCGGAAGACGCCATCGCGGCTTGGAGGATGTTGAACTTGTCTGAGATGTCTCTGATCGGCTCGAAGAACCGGTCCGCGTACTGGAGCGCGGCGATCAGGACCCCGAGGGTAACGGCCCGCTGAACAACCTGCCCCCCTCCGTACCAGAGCAGCAGGGCGACCGCGAG
>Ga0070706_100005312_pt1 | contig 12277 bp, 10 predicted proteins | sample KBSK5501metaG_FD_65476 | JGI IMG/M metagenome (GOLD analysis project Ga0070706, IMG submission 65476) | Corn, switchgrass and miscanthus rhizosphere microbial communities from Kellogg Biological Station, Michigan, USA - KBS K5-50-1 metaG | ecosystem: Host-associated > Plants > Roots >...
CCCAACTTCGCCGCCGAAACGAGCGTGGGTCCGATCGACTTCCACGACTTCGTCGGCGACTCGTGGTGCGTGCTCTTCTCGCACCCGGCAGACTTCACGCCGGTGTGCACCACCGAGTTCGGCGCGACGGCCAAGCTCGAGCCCGAGTGGCGCCGGCGGGGCGTGAAGGTCATCGGCCTGAGCGTCGACAGCGCCGAGGACCACGCCCGCTGGATCGCGGACATCAACGAGACCCAGCGCACGCAGGTGAACTTCCCGATCATTGCGGACAAGGACCGGCGCGTCTCGATGCTCTTCGGCATGCTCGATCCGACCACGTTCCGCCACGGGGCCAGCCTGGGCGAGACCATGACCGTGCGCAGCGTGTTCATCATCTCACCGTCGAAGCGGGTCGAATTGATCATCTCGTACCCCGCACACATCGGCCGCAGCTTCGACGAGATCCTGCGCGTGCTGGACGCCCTGCAACTCTCGGCGAAGCATCGCGTGGCGACGCCGGCGAACTGGCGCCCCGGGGACGACACGGTGGTGCTGCCCTTCATCTCGGACGAGGAGGCAGAACGCCTGTTCGCAGAGCAGGGCGGCTTCCGCAAGGTGCGTTCCTATCTGCGCTTTGTGCGGGATCCTTCGCTTCGACGCCTGTGAACGTCCCGCGATCACGCACCAGGTTCTCGACCTCGCCTCCATTCGGGATGGCGCCGATGGTCAGCGCCCTGCGGGATCCGGATCTACACCGAGCGCGGCGTCTAGCGTCGAGATCAGAAGATCCGCATCTCCCCGCGAGAACACCAGCGGCGGCCGGATCTTCAGCGTGTTCGCGTGCGGGCCGGTGCTGCTCAGCAGCACGCCGCGCTCGCGCATCGCGTTGACGACGCGCGCGGTCTTTGCAGTGGCCGGTGCCTTCGTGGCGCGGTCGGTGACGAGCTCGACGCCGACGAACAGCCCGGCGCCGCGCACATCGCCGATCAGCGGGTGTTTCGCGGCGAGCTCGCGCAACCCATCGCGCAGATGGCCACCCACGGCCTGCGCGTTGGCGAGCAGCCCTTCGCGCTCGATCACGTCGAGCACCGCGCTGCCGGCGGCCATCGCGACCGGGTTGCCGCCGAAGGTGTTGAAGTAGCGCGATTCGCGCGCAAACGCCGCGAGCACCTCGGGCCGCACCGCGATGCCGGCGAGCGGGTGACCGGCTCCGAGCGGCTTGCCCATCGTGACGATGTCGGGCACCACGCCGTGGCGCTGGAAGCCCCACATCGCATCCCCGCTGCGCGCGAGGCCGGCTTGCACCTCGTCGGCGATGAACACGCCGCCGGCCTCGCGAATCACGTCGACCGCCTCGCCGAGAAAGCCCGGCGGGTCGGTGTAGATGCCGTCGCTCGAGAACACCGTGTCGACCATCAACGCAGCCGGCTGCAGGCCGTGTGCTCTCAGATCCGCGATGGCCTCGCGCACGCCAGCCGCGAACGCCTTGCCCAGCGCTTCGGGCTCGGTCCGGTAGCTGTCCGGTGCGGGCACGGTGCGCACCGCGTCGCCCAGGCGCACGTACTGGCCCAGCGACGGCGAGGCTTCCGCGATCGCCGACGTCACGCCGTGGTACGCGAAGCGCGTGACGATCAGCCCGGTGCCCTTCGTATGCGCGCGGGCGATGCGCATCGCAAGGTCGTTCGCCTCGCTGCCGGTGCAGGTGAACATCGCATGCCCGAGGGCGAGCGGCATCGTCGCGAGCAGGCGCTCGGCATAGTCGAGCACGCCGTCGTGCAGGTAGCGCGTGTGCGTGTTCAGCGTCGCGGCCTGCCGCGCGATCGCCTCGACGACATGCGGATGGCAATGGCCGACCGATGCGACGTTGTTGTACGCATCGAGATAGCGCTTGCCGTCGGCGCCGTGCAGCCACACGCCTTCGCCGCGCACCAGGTGCAGCGGCTGATCGTAGAAGAGGCGATAGGCGGGCCCGAGCAGCTTGGCGCGCCGCTCGATCAGGCGCTCGGTCTCGGTGCGAGTGTCTTGCGTCGTCGGCGACATGCAGGCTCCTTCAGGCGATGCCGCAGGCGCGCCTGAAGGCGGCGGCCGCGGCGGCTTCGCCGATGCGTTCGCAGGCCGCGAGGCGTGCCCACGAGATCGGGTTGTTCCGCAGCAGGTAAGGCGCATTCTCCGGCTGGCGTGCGGCACGCCAGCCGCTGATCGCGACCACCATCACGAGCCGCGCGGTGATCAGCGTGAACAGCACATCGAGCTCGGTTGGCTGCAGCGCGAGCTCGGAGTGGTACGCGGCGACGAAGGCCACCAGGTCGTCCAGCGGATCGTCGCCGGTGCCCATCTGGTACGCCGCGGCGACGGCCAGGTCGTCGACCAGCGGTGCGTGCACCATGTCGCCGAAGTCGAGGATGCCGGCGATGCGGTCGGTGTCTGCCGGGTCGACCAGCAGGTTGTAGATGTTGAAGTCGTTGTGGATGGGCTGGCTGCGCAGACGTGGCAGCACGGGCTTCGTCGTCTGCTCGAAGCGGTCGAGCGCGCGACTCGCGAGTGCGCGCCGCTCGGGGTCGGCCATGTGGACCAGCAGGCCGCGCACACGGTCGGCACGCTGGATGTCCCACGGCAGCTCGAGCGCGCCAGCCGGGTGCGTAAAGCCTTGCAGCGCGCGGTCCAGCCGCGCCAGCATGCGCGCGATGTTGAGCCGCTGCGTCGCGCTGCGCGGCGCATCGGGCAGCGGCAGCCCGCTCAGGTAGCTGAACAGCCGCACGACGCGTGGCTGGCCGTCGCCGGGGTCGGCGACGAACGACGGCGCACCATCCAGCGCCGGCACGATGCGCTGCACCGGCAGGTCGTGATCGGCGGTCGCGATGTGCATCAGCGCGCCGGTCTGGAAATCGGCGACCAGCCCCGACTCGGCCGGGTGCGAGACCTTCAGCATGTAGCGCGCGCCGTCGGCGTCGGAGCGCAGGCGGTAGTTGCGGTCGCGCTCGCCGGTGAGCGGCGCGATCTCGCCGGTGAAACCGTAGCGGCTGTGCACGAGCGTGCGCACCCAGGCGATGTCGAGCTCGGGCGATCCGAGGCTGAGGACCTGCGCGTCGTCGTGCAGCGCAGCCGCCGTCATCCAGCGCTCGCGTAGCCGCGCAATGCGCTGGCGAGGTTAGGCCCGAGGTCGTCGGAGAGATAGCCGCCTTCCTGCACCATCACGGTGGGCAGGCCCAGGCGCGCGATCTCGGCAAGCACGGTCTCGAAGTCCGCGGTCGTCAGCCGCAGGCCCTTGTACGGGTCGCGCTCGTGCGCGTCCAGCCCCAGCGCCACCACCAGCGCACCCGGCGCGTAGGCGCGCACACTGGCGCAGGCCTCGCGCAAGGCCGGCAGGTAGCCGGCGATGTCGGTGCCGAGCGCGAGCGGGTGGTTGAGGTTGTAGCCCTCGCCTTCACCCTCGCCACGCTCATGCACGTAGCCGGTGAAGAACGGCGTGAAGTTGCGCGGGTCGCCGTGCAGCGAGATCGTCAGCACATCGGAGCGCCGATAGAAGATGCCTTGCGTGCCGTTGCCATGGTGCACATCGATGTCGAGGATGGCAATGCGCGCATGCCGCTGGCGCAGATGCTGTGCCGCGATCGCCGCGTTGTTCAAATAGCAGAAGCCGTTCGCGCGATCGGCATACGCATGGTGGCCGGGCGGCCGGCACAGCGCGTACGCGGCGCGTTCGCCATCCAGCACCAGTTGCGCCGCGTGCGTCGCGATATGGGCCGACGCAACCGCGGCCGCCCAGGTGTGGGCGCCGATCGAGCAGGCGTTGTCGCCCATGTGGAAGCCGGCCTGACCGACCACGCTCTCGGGGTAGCTCGCCGGCTGGCCGGGGAACGGGTGGATGTTGGGCATCACCTCGTCGGACGGATCGTCCAGCAGCTGCCAGCGTGCGTACGCGGTCTCGAGAAAGCGCAGGTACTGGGGCGTGTGGGTCGCCGCGCGAGGCGCGGCACCGTAGTCGGCGGGCGCGACGACGGCGTGGCCGTCGCGCTCGACGGCCGCGAGCAGCCGAAACGCGCGCTCCGGCTGCTCGTTGCTGCGCTTGAGCTTGCCGCGCACCATGAAGAGCTGCGGATCGTGGTCCTTGTGCGTGTCGGTGTAGACGATCTTCATCGTGTGACCTTCCGGGCGGTGGTCCCCTTCAGCTTCGGTCGTGCCAGCTTCGTCGCCTTCGGGCCGGCCCCGTGCTGCTCCACGAACAACGCCCGCACGTGCTGCCATGCGTCTTCGAGGTGCGTGCGCATCGCGGCGCAGGCGCCGGCCGCATCGCGCGAGAGCAGCGCATCGACGATCGGGTAGTGCGTGCGCGCGACCGTCTCGGGGTCGTCGTAGACCGCATCGATCAGCGCGATGATCATGCGCATCTCGGTCTGGATGTTCGTGAAGATGCGGTGCAGCTGGGCGTTGCCCGACAGCTCGCAGATCAGCGTGTGGAACGCGAGGTCGACCGCGATGCGGTCGTGCTGCGGCAAGGTCGGCGCCCGCAGCACCATCGTGTCGACCAGCGCCTTCACGCGCGCGAGCCCGGCGTCGCTGGCCTTGCTGCAGGCGAGCTCCAGCGAGGTCAGCTCGAGGCTGATGCGCACCTGGAACAGGTCGTCGATCTCCTGCACGCTGACGGTCCGCACCGCGAAGCCGTGGCGCGGCCGCGCGACGAGTACGCCTTGTCGCTCGAGCCGGCGCGCCGCTTCGCGCACCGGCCCGCGGCTCACGCCCATGCGGCGCGCGATGTCGGCTTCATAGACACGCGCGCCGGGCGGCAGTCGGCCTTCGATGATGGCGCGCGTGAGCTGCGCCTCGACCAGCCCGACCAAATCAGGGGCTTCGACCGACTCGAAGAAGTCGGTGTCCGTTGATGCGTGAGGAAGATCCATGAAGAACTGTCAGGCCGTGCTTGGGCTCAGTAGCCGCGCTCCCGATCGACCTGGTGGACGGGACGGTCGCCGCGTTGAACCATCGCGAGATTGTCCAGCGTCTGCCGGGCGATCACCGCCGGATCGCTGCGCGTCGCGACATGCGGCGTGACGACGATGCGCGGGTCGCGCCAGAACGGGTGATCGGCCGGCAGGGGCTCGCGCGAGAACGCATCGAGCGTCGCCGCGCCGAGCTGGCCGCTCGCCAGCGCCGCGAGCAGGTCCGCTTCGACCAGGTGATCGCCGCGTCCGACGTTGATCAGGTGCGCGCCGCGCGGCAGTCGCGCGAAGCAGTCGGCGTTCAGGAAGCCCTGTGTCTGCAGCGTCAGCGGCAGCAGGCAGACCAGCGTGTCGCAGCCCGAGAGGAATGCGGCGAGCTGCCCGTCGCCATGGAACGCAACGATGCCGTTCGGCAGATCGGTCTTCGCGCTGCGGCTCCAGCCGCGCACCTGATAGCCGATTGCCGCGAGTGCCTGCGCGCAGGCCATGCCCAGCGCACCCAGTCCGGCGATGCCGACGCGGTAGCGCAGCGGCGACGTGATCGGCTGCTCCTCCCAGCGCCCTGCCGCCGCGCTCGCGAGATAGCCCTGCATGCGCCGATGCTGCTGCACGACCGCCCAGGTCACGTAAGCCTTCATGCCGGCGGCCATCGTCGCGTCGACGACGCGGCACAGCGGCACCGCGCACGGCAGGTCGCGATCGGCGAACAGGTGGTCGACGCCGGCGGCCAGCGACTGGATCAACTTCAGTCGCGGCAGTTGCGCGAGCAGGCCGTGCGGCGCGAACCAGCAGACCGCGGCATCGATCTCGTCCAGCGGGCCCAGTGCTTCGATCGTCGAGCCCATGCGCAGCCGTATGCCCGGCTGCTGCGCCTCGAACGCCGCGGCGAGGTAACCGAGGTCCAGCACCTCGCTGACGAGCGCGATGCATGGCGTCGCCGTCATCGTCGTCATGCGGTCGCCTGCGCCGCGATCGGCGCCCCGTCCCGTGCGACGGCCGATGCCAACCGCGGCACCGCCGCGATCAACTGCCGCGTGTACGCATGCTGCGGATCGGCCAGCACCTGCGCGGTCTGGCCGTACTCGACGACCACGCCGCGCTGCATCACCGCGATCCGGTCGCACATCTGCGCGGCCACGCGCAGGTCGTGCGTGATGAAAACCATCGCGAGCCGGAACTGCTCGCGCACCTGCGCGAACAGGTCCAGCACCTGGGCCTGCACCGAGACGTCGAGCGCGGAGACCGGCTCGTCGGCGACCAGCAGCTCGGGCTGCATCGCCAGCGCCCGCGCGATCGCGATGCGCTGCCGCTGCCCGCCGGAGAACTCGTGCGGATAACGCGAGGCCGCATCGGCGCCCAGCCCGACGAGCTGCAGCAGCTCGAGCGCACGCGCGGTCGCGTCGGCCCTGGGCACGCCTTGCGCGATCGGCCCGCCGGCGATCGCGGCACCGACGCGATGACGCGGGTTCAGCGACGCGTACGGGTCCTGGAACACCATCTGGATCTTGCCGGCCGCCTGCTGGCGGAACGCCGCGCCCTGCGCCTGGTGGCGGCCTTTGAACAGGATGCGGCCGCTGTCGAACGGCGCGAGGCCGACCAGGCAGCGGCCGACGCTCGATTTGCCGGAGCCCGACTCGCCGACCAGCCCCAGCGTCTCGCCGCGCTTCAGCTCGAAGCTGATGTCCTTCGCGGCCTGCACGACGCGGCCCCGTTTGAACAAGCCGTTGCCGGAGCGATAGGTCTTGCACAGGTCCTGGACCTGCAGCACGCGCGTCGGGTCGTCGTCGCCCGGCGCATCGCGGTGCGCGCTGCCGTCGGGGATCGCGGCGATCAGCTTGCGCGTGTACGCATGCTGCGGCGCCTCCAGCACCTGGCGCGCCGGGCCGGCTTCGACAACACGGCCGGTCTGCATCACGACGACCTGGTCCGCGATCTCGGAGACGACGCCGAAGTCGTGCGTGATGAACAGCACCGCGGTGCCGCGGCGCCGCTGCAGCTCGCGGATCAGCGCGAGGATCTGCGCCTGCGTCGTCACATCGAGCGCGGTGGTCGGCTCGTCGCAGATCAAGAGCGCCGGCTCGAGCGCGAGCGCGCACGCGATCATCACACGCTGCCGCTGGCCGCCGGACAGGCGGAACGGGTAGCTGTCGATCAGCAGTTCCGGCTCAGGCAGGCCCACGTCGGCCAGCGCCGCGACGATGCGCTTGCGCTTCTCGGTGGCCGGCAGGTCGAGGTGTGCGTCGAACACCTCGCCGATCTGCTCGCCGATGCGCATCACCGGGTTCAGCGCCGTCATCGGCTCCTGGAACACCATGCCGATGCGCCGGCCGCGCAACTCACGCAACTGCGGCTCGGTCAGCGTCAACAGGTCGCGGCCCTCGAAAACGATAGCGCCGGCGGTGGGCTCTACATGCGGCCGCGGCAGCAGTCCCATCACCGCGTTCGCGATCATCGACTTGCCCGAGCCCGACTCGCCGACGATGCACAGCGTCTGCCCAGGCCGTACCGCGAGCGTCGCGCCGTCCACCGCGAGCGCGCGGTCAGCGCCCTGCGGCAGTGCGATGCGCAGGCTGGTGATGGCGAGCACCGGCTGCGTCGCGGCCGCCGCCGCAGCACCGCTCATCGCGTTCTCCCGTTCAGCCGCGTGTTCAGGCCGTCGTTCAGGCCTTCGCCAACCAGGTTCAGCGCGAGCACGGTCAGCACGATCGCGAGGCCCGGGAACAGCGCCATCCACCAGGCCTGCCGCAACACGGTGCGCGCCGAGCCGACCATGTAGCCCCAGCTCATCTGGTTCGGGTCGCCGAGCCCGAGGAAGCTCAGGCTGGACTCGAGCAGGATCGCGGTCGCGACCATCAGCGAGGCCATCACGATGATCGGCGACATCGCGTTGGGCAGGATCTGCGTCAGGATGATGCGCGGCGTCGACTCGCCGGCCAGCAGCGCGGCCTGCACGAAGTCGCGCTGGCGCAGCGTCAGGAACTCGCCGCGCACCAACCGCGCGACCGGCGGCCACGAGACGATCGCGATCGCCGCGACGATCGAGTCCACCGACGGCTGGAAGATCGCGACGAGCACGATCGCCAGCGCAAAGCTCGGCACCGCCTGGAAGATCTCGGTGAAGCGCATCAGGCCTGAGTCGACCCAGCCGCCGAAGTAGCCGGCGAGCGCGCCTATCGTCACGCCGATCAGCAGCGCCGCGACGGTCGAGACCGCGCCGATCAGCAGCGAGACGCGCGCGCCGTAGATCACGCCGGAGAGGATGTCGCGGCCCAGCGTGTCGGTGCCCATCGCGAAGCCGGGCTCGGTCCACGGCCGCAGGAACGGCTGCTGCACCATGCCCCACGGGTCGTTCGGCGCGAGCCACGGGCCGACGAGCGCGACCAGCGTGACGAGCATGAGCACGGCCAGGCCGGCGACGGCGCCCTTGTTGCGGCCAAAACGCAGCCAGAATGACTTCATGACGCGAGCTCGATGCGCGGATCGACCACGGTGTAGACCAGGTCGGTCAGCAGGTTGAACAGCACCGCCATCGCCGCCGTGACCAGGAACGTGCCGAGCAGCAGGCTGTAGTCGCGCTGCAGCAAGGCATCGAACATCAGCCGGCCGATGCCGGGCCACGCGAACACGGTCTCGGTCAGCACTGCGCCGCCGATCATCCCGCCGGCCTGGATGCCGGCCAGCGTGATCACCGGCAGCAGCGCGTTGCGCAGCACGTGCGCGCGCAGGATGCGCCCGGGCCGCACGCCTTTGGCACGCGCGGTCTTCACGAAGTCCATCTGCGCGACCTCGAGCATCGCGGCGCGTGTCATGCGCGCGTAGACCGCCATGTAGAACAGCGCGAGCGTCAGCGCCGGCAGTACGAGATGACGGGCGATGTCCGCGGCCAGCGCCCAGCCGCGCAGCCCCGCGCCGACCGTGCTGAAGCCGAAGCCGGGCAGCCAGTCGAGCTGCACCGTGAAGATCAGCACCGCCATCAGCGCAAGCCAGTACAGCGGCGTCGCGTAGAAGACCAGCGCGACGACCGTGATGCCGCTGTCGACCCAGGTGCCGGCGCGCCGCGCCGACAGCGCCCCCAGGGTCACGCCGAACAGCAGCGAGAGCGCGAACGCGCTGCCGGTCAGCAGCAGAGTCGCCGGCAGCCGCTCGACGATCAGCTTCAGCACCGGCTGCTGCTGGCGATACGAGTAGCCGAGGTCGAAGCGTGCGACCCGGCCCAGGTAGTTCGCGAGCTGCGTCGTGATCGGCCGGTCGAGCTCGAACTGCGTGCGCAGTTGCGCGACGAACTGCGCATCCGATGCGCCGGCCTCGCCGGCCAGCACCGAGACCGGATCGCCCGGCGCCGCGCGCACCAGCACGAAGTTGACCGCCGCGATCAGCAGGATCGCGGCCAGCCCCTGCAGCACGCGGGTCAGCATGAATTGCGTGCGCCTCATCGCATCACCCCCACCAGGCGATCAAGCGATCACGCGACCGACGCGCCGCTCAGGCTGTCGTTCAGCCCGATGCCCGAGCTCACGATGTTCGAGAGCTTGGCGCGGTACAGCGTCGGGAAGTTGATCTCGAACAGCCACGCGACCGGCACCTCGTCGAGCAGGATCTTCTGCGTCTGCAGGTAGATCGCCTTGCGCTTGTCCGGATCGGCCTCTTTCGCGCCGGCGTCGAACAGCTCGTCGATCTTCGGGTTCGAATAGCCCTCGACGTTGTTGAATGGCGAGCCCTTCGCGATGTTCGCGCTCGTGTAGTTGCGCGCAACGCCCAGCGCCGGATCGCCGTACTGGTAGACGTAGGTGAACGCGAGGTCGTAGTCCCACTCGTTGAGCTTCTGGTTCCAGCCCGCCACGTCGGTCGCGGTCATCTCGATCTTGATGCCGGCCTGGAGCAGGTTCTGGCGCACGATCTCGGCGGTGCGCGCCCAGGTCTCGCCGTACGGGAGCGGCAGCATGCGCAGGGTCTCGCCCTTGTAGCCGGCCTCGGCGAGCAGCTTCTTCGCAGCATCGATATTGCGCGGGTACTTCGCGACGTCGGCGCTGTTGTGGAACTTGATATGGCTGTTGAACGGCCCGGTCGCCGGCTTCGCGAAGCCCTGCCACGCGACCTTGCAGATCGCCTCGCGGTCGACCGCGTGCATCACCGCCTGGCGGAACTTGACCTGATTCATCGGCGCCTTGCGGTTGTTGATCCACAACCAGGCGTGCGGCGCGAAGAACTCCCAGCCCTTGGTCGTCAGCGCGGCGCCGGGCAGCTTCGCGAGGCGCTGCACGTCGAAGTACTCGACCGCGCCGCCCGGCACCAGGTCGACCTTGCCCGACTCGAACGCCGCCGCGCGCGAGGCCGCGTCGGGGATCACGTGGAAGTAGATGCTGTCGACCAGCGGCACGTCCTTCACGTGGTACTTGTCGTTCGCGACGAGTTGGATGTACGAGCCCTTGACCCACTCCTTGAGCTTGAACGGGCCGGTGCCGATCGGCGTCGCGTTGGCCGGGTTGGTCAGGAAATCGGTGCCGTCATAGATGTGCTTGGGCAGCATCGGCATGCTGCCGACCTCGAAGATGCCGATGAACGGGCCGAACGGGTACTTGAGCCGGAACTCGACGGTCAGCGGGTCGAGCGCCTTGATGCTCTCGACCGCGGCGAGGTTTGCACGCAGCCGCGCGTGGGTCTTGCGCAGGAACACGTCGGCCGAGAACACGACGTCGTCGGCAGTGAACGGCTTGCCGTCGTGCCACAGCACGCCGGGCTTGAGCTTGAAGGTGTAGACCGTGCCTTCCTTGTTCGACGTCCACGAGGTCGCGAGCGACGGCATCGGCGTGATGTTCTCGTCGTAGCGCAGCAGGCCTTCGTAGATGTTGCCGGCGATCATCTGCGTCGGCCCGTTCTGCGTGATCCCGAGCATCAGCCCCGGCGGCTCGGGCTGCACGACGGCATTGATCACGCCACCCTTCTTGCCCGCGGCCAGCAGGTGCAGCGGAACACCCGCCAACGTGAGGCCCGTGGCCGAGGCACCCCACTGGATCAGGTTGCGACGTTTCATCGGATCGAACTCCTTGGGCTGGGATGGGAGGGACGAAAGAACGAAAGCGATGGCCGGTCAGTCGCGGTATGACGTCGTCGGCGCGGGCTCGAGGTGCTGCAGCAGCGCGCGCCATTCGCGGGCATTGGGGTCGCTGACGCCGACTTCGCGCGAGCTGTCGCCGCTTTCGTACTGGCGCGCGGTCAGCTCGCACACAGCGTCGGGCACCGGATGGATCGGCTGGCCGCTCGCCTGGATCGCCATCTGCACGCGGCATGCCCGGTCCAGGTTCAGCATCAGGATGAATGCCTCCGACACCGTCGCGCCCAAGGTCAGCAGTCCGTGATTGCGCAGGATCATCGCGTTCGCGGTCGGGCCGAGGTCGGCGACCAGCCGTTCGCGCTCGGCGTGATCGAGCGCGATGCCCTCGAACTCGTGGTAGACGACTCGCTTGTAGAACTGCAGCGCCCACTGGTTGCACGGTTGCAGCCCGCATGCGAGCGACGAAACCGCGACGCCGGCCAGCGTGTGCGTGTGCAGCACGCATGCTGCATCGTGGCGCGCGGCATGCACCGCGCTGTGGATCGTGAAGCCCGCGGGATTCACGTCGTACGGCGAGTCGCCGACGATGCGGCCGTCCAGATCGATCTTGACGAGCGACGAGGCGGTGACGTCGCGAAACAGCATGCCGAACGGATTGATCAGGAACTGGTCCTGCGTGCCGGGCACACGCGCAGAGATGTGCGTGTAGATGCTGTCGTCCATCCCGAAGTGCGCGAGCAGCCGGTAGGCGGCTGCGAGGTCGGCGCGAACTCGACGCTCCGCGTCCGAGAGCAGTGGCATGGGGTTCCTTTCGCGTCGATTCAGTCGAACCAACATTCTGTCGACAGTTGACGTTTGACACAATCTAGCAAATTGTGGGCCTGCTTCCCGGTGGCCGCGATGCACGATGAAGGAGCATCGGCGCCTGATAGCCCTGTCCACATAATCGGCGCCGCACTTTCATCGAAGGACGGCCATGCCCGAGATCTGGCAACTCACCGGCGCGCAAATCGCTGCGCTGATCCGCGACCGAAGCCTCTCGGCGACTGAGGCCGCGGCTGCTGCCCTGGCGCGCCTCGATGCCGTCAACGACCGCATCAACGCGGTGATTGCGCATCGACCCGACGAGGTGATCCAGCGTGCACAGGCCATCGACGCGGCATTGGCGCGCGGCGAACAACCCGGGCCGCTCGCCGGCGTGCCGGTCACCGTCAAGGTCAACATCGACTGGGCCGGCCATGCGACGACCAACGGCACGGTGCTGCAACGCGAGCTGATCGCCGCGAGCAACAGCCCCGTTGTCGACAAC
>Ga0070706_100005315_pt1 | contig 12273 bp, 9 predicted proteins | sample KBSK5501metaG_FD_65476 | JGI IMG/M metagenome (GOLD analysis project Ga0070706, IMG submission 65476) | Corn, switchgrass and miscanthus rhizosphere microbial communities from Kellogg Biological Station, Michigan, USA - KBS K5-50-1 metaG | ecosystem: Host-associated > Plants > Roots >...
CTGCCACTTGAAGGCTACGTTCCCCGGCGCCACCTCATGGATCTGGGCCGCTCCCTTGCCCGCGGCCTTGTCGGTGTTGGTCACCGAGGGCAGCACCTCCCAATCCACCTTGACCAGCTCGGCAGCGTCTCGGGCGGCGGCCAGGGTCTCCGCGATCACGATCGCCACCGGGTCGCCCACGTAATTGGCCTTCTCGGCGGCCAGCGGCGGGTGCGGCGGCACCTTGAGCTCGGGCAAGAGCCATCCGCACGGCAGCGAGTTCACGCCCGTCATGTCCTTGCCGGTGAATACCGCGACCACGCCCGGCTGCTTGAGCGCCTGCGCGGCGTCGATCTTGCGGATCTTGGCGTGGGCGTGCGGGCTGCGCACGAATACCGCGTACGTCATCCCGGGCAGCCTGAGGTCGTCGGTGTAATGGCCCTTGCCGGTGATGAAGCGGGGGTCTTCGCGCCGCTTGATGCTCGCGCCCAGAAGCTTCGCGGTGGCCATGGTCGCGCTCCCTTACCTGGCCGCCATCTTCTCGGCGGCGTACTGGATGGCCTTGACGATATTGTGGTAGCCCGTGCACCGGCACAGGTTGCCCTCGAGCTGGTGCCGGATCTGCTCCTCGGTGGGCTTGGGGTAGCGCTGCAGGATCTGGGCGGCCGACATGATCATGCCCGGCGTGCAGAAGCCGCATTGCAGCCCGTGCTTCTCCCAGAAGCCCTCCTGGATGGGATGCAGCTTGCCATCCTTTGCCATGCCCTCGATGGTCGTGAGCGAGGCGCCGTCGGCCTGGACGGCGAACATCGTGCAGGACTTCATCGCCTGCCCGTTCAGGTGGATCGTGCACGCGCCGCACTGGCTGGTGTCGCAGCCCACGTGGGTGCCGGTGAGCCCCGCCAGCTCGCGGATGTAATGAACGAGCAGCAGCCGGGGCTCGACCTCATGGGAATGCTTGACGCCGTTGATGGTCATCGAGACGGTTGTTTTCACCGCGGTACCTCCTAAAGGATGGAGTGCTCGGGCGAGCCCATGCCGGCCTTGGGATTGGCGACGACGATCATCTTGACCATGAGCGATACCTCACCGGTGAGAGGTCGAGGCCGGCTGAGCGAATGAGACGTTAGACCCGGGGGGGCGAGATGTCAAGGGCGGGCGGAGCGGTCACGGCCGTCGCAGTCGCTCGAGGTCTTCGAGGGCAGCCTGAACCGGCGCCCAGGCGAGGAACGTGAGCCGCAGGGCGGGATCGGGAGCGCGCTCGGCGATTTCCGCTATCGTCTCGGCGGCCAGGGTCGCGACAACATGCGCCTCATCGCGCTTGGCCCGGGCGGCGCGCTCCGCCTCGGCCCGCGACGCGAGCACGCCGGCCAAGGCGTGGGCCGCGGGCCAGATCAGGTTTGGATACTCGATGCGGCGCGCGATGTCGAGCGCCTCGCGGAGGTCAGCCTCACCGCTCGCCCAGTCCCGTCCCGCCAGCGCGATCCTGCCGCGCAAGAGGTGCGCCTTCCCCAGGTATTTCTGCGAACCCGTCTCGCGCGCCGTCACGAGCGCCTTCTCTAGCTGCGGCAGCGCCTTCTCTGACTCGCCCTGAGCGAAAAGGACTTCAGCGAGGTATGTCGAGAGGTGCATACCCCAGCGCCAGCGGTGGGCGCCGAAGGCGAACTTCTCCACTCGGACCTGGCTGTCTTCGAGGATCCCCAGTGCCTTGTCAGGTTCACCCATGTGGAAGTGGTCGTAAGCGATGTTGATCAGAGCGCTGATCTCGACGTTCGGGTTCTTGATGCGAAGCCCCTATGTCCTGGCTTTCGAGGTTGAGCTCGGCCGCCTGGCGGAAGTCGCCCAACTCCTGATAGAGCCAGCCCAAGGAGTTCGTCAGCCGCCCCACGATGAAGGCCGCCTCGCGCTCCCGCGCCAGGGCCAACCCCTCGTTGATGACGGCAAGCGCCTCTGCATGCTCGCCCAGGCCGGTCAGGGCAAGACAGCGGAAGGCCCGCCCGAGCAGCTCGGAGAATCCGTCGTGAATCTCAGCGGCCGTCTCCTCCGCCCGGCGACAGAGCGGAATGGCCTTGCGGAATTCGGCGCGCCAGTCGGCGTGGGCGCCGAGCCAGGTGAGGTCCTGCGCCATGGCCTCCTTGAAGCCGTGGGCCTCGCTGATCCGGAGCGATTCCTCGAGCTTTTCGTCGCCCCGGACGAGATCGCCTTCCATCTGGTAGACGAGCCCGAGATAGGACAGACTCTTGGCCACTGCCTCCTCGTCGCCGATCTCGCGGCCGATCCGGAGCCCCTCTTCGGCAAAGGCCTTCGTATGCGGCACGTTTTCAGAGGAGAACGTCAGCCAGTGGGCCAGGGAAAGATCCACGAGGGCCTGGGCCTCGGCGAAGCGGTCGCCCACCTTGCGCGCCATGGCGAGCATGGGCTCGAGCTCGGCGATGGCCTCCTTCACCCGTCCCATCAACCGCCAGACCTGCCCGCGCCGCTGGTAGATCTCCATGATCTGCCGGGGCGGCGGCGGCGGCGAGAGGCGCCCGGCGACCTCGAGCGCCTTGGCATAGAAGTCCAGCGCGGTCTGGTTGGCGAAGGCATCCTTGGCCCGATTTCCGGAGCGGACAAGATACTCGAATGCTCTGGCCCAATCCTCGCCGTTGACGAAGTGATGCGACAGCTCCTGGTAGTGGTCGGCCAGCCGGTCGGGATACAACTCCTCGATGGCGGCGCCGACCGCCCGGTGGAGCTCGCGCCTGCGCTCCTTCAGGAGACTGTTGTAAGCCACGTCCTGGATCACCGCGTGCTTGAAGATATAGGCCGGCTCCGGCAAGAGCCCCTGCTCGTAGATGATCTCCAGCGCCTTGAGCTCCTGGAGCAGCCCTTCGAGACTGCCCGTGAGCCCCGCGATCCGCTCCAGCAGCCGCTGGAGAAACTGCCTGCCGATGACCGACGCGAGCTGGACGGTGCGCTTGCCGTCCTCGCCCAGCCGGTCGAGCCGCGCCATGATGATGCCCTGGATGGTGTCGGGCACGCTCACCTCGCCCATGCCCTTGACCATCCGCAGTCCGCCGTTCTCCCTTCGCAGCACGCCCAGATCCAGGAGCGTCTTGGCCACCTCCTCGACGAAGAGCGGCACGCCCTCGGCTTTGTCCATGAGGGCGGCCTTGAGCTCGACGGGGAACTGGTCGGTGCCCAGCACCAGGCCCGCCATCGCCAGGGCCTCGGCCTCGGAGAGCGTATGCAGAGTCAGCGTGGTGTAAAAGCTGCGGCTACCGAAGGCCGGGCTGTACCCCAACCGGTAGGTCATGACGACCATGATTGGCGCGCCGGCCACGGAGCCCATGAGCGCGTTGAGATGCTCCTCCGTGCTGGCGTCGATCCAGTGCAGGTCCTCGAACACGAAAACGATGGGGCGGACGGCGGCGCCCCGCAGCGCCAGCCCCCGCATCGCCTCGAGGATCCGCTTCCGCCGGCCGGCCGGGTCCATCGCGGCGATGGCTGGATCGCCCGAGTCCACGGAGAGCAGGTAGCGCATGTATGGGATGTAGGCGTCGACCTGCCCCATCCGGCGCATGGCGTGCTCGACCTTGGCGATGATCTCGGGCTCGCCGTCGAACTCCTCGATGCCGAAGTTCTCCCGGAGCTGGTCGATGAGCGGCAGGAACGGGATGGACTGGCCGAAGGAGATGCACTGGCCTTCGAGCCAGGTCACCGGCTCGCCCGCCTCGGCCAGCCGGCGGCGGAATTCCAGCAGGAGGCGCGACTTTCCGATGCCGGCATCGCCCGAGATGAATACCACTTGCCCCCGACCGGCCTTGGCCGCGGTGAAGCGCTCGACCAGAGTGGCGACTTCGTGTGTCCGCCCCACGAGCCGCGTCAGCCCGCGCTCCACCGCGGAGCCGAAGCGCGAGCGCCGGAGCCGCGGGCGCAGCGCCTCCCAGGCCCGCACCGGTGCGTGCCCCTTGACCTGGACCTCGCCCAGATCGAGCGTCTCAAAGAATGCTGACACCAGCCGATGGGTCGCGTCGCTCAACACGACGCTGGCGGGTCGGGCGATTTGCTGCATCCGCGCGGCAAGATTGGTGGTGTCCCCCACCGCCGTGTAGTCCATCCGCAGATCGTCGCCGATGCGTCCAACGACGACCGGTCCCGTATTGATCCCGATTCGCATCTGGAGCCGCGGCCCGCCCTGGGCCTGCAGCTCCTTGCCGTAAGCCCCGAGCGCGCGCTGGATGCCGAGTGCCGCGTGCACGGCGCGCCGCGGCCCGTCCTCGTGGGCGATGGGAGCCCCGAACAGCGCCATGACACCGTCTCCAGTGTACTGATTGACTGTTCCCTCGAAGCGGTGGATCTCGGCCGTGATCAGCTCGAAGCATCGGTCCATGATGCGGTGGACGTCCTCGGGGTCGAGCTTCTCGGCCAGGGGCGTAAAGCCCGCCACGTCGCTGAAGAGCACGGTCACCTGGCGGCGCTCGCCCTCGAGCGCGGAGCGGCTGGTTAGGATTTTCTCCGCGAGATGCTTCGGAGTGTAGGAGGCCAGACGCGACTGAAAGTCCGGGGCGGCGGAAGGCTTCACGGTCTCGGCCGCCTGGGCCGTCTCCGGCGCGCTCATCCGATGGCCGCACTCGATGCAGAACTTGGCCCCGGCGGGCAGCTCGGCGCCGCACTGCGGGCACATTGAGCCCAGTCGCGCCCCGCACTCGGCGCAGAACTTCGCCGCGGCGAGGTTTTCGTGGCCGCAGCCGGCGCAGCGCATTCAGTCCCCCCGGAGCAGTCGCCGCCCGTCGGCGCGGGCCCGGTCGAGCACCTCACGGACGGCCACGCCCTTTTCGCCCGCGATGCGCCGGATCTCCTCGAACTCTGGCGTCACGGTCACCACCCGGCCCTCGAGCCGCGAGACTTTGAAGGCCACCGGCCCATAGACGGTGGGAAGTGTCACCATCTCCCGGTCGAGCCGAGCGCGCTGGTAGGCTGTCCAGCGGACGCCGATGGTGGAGGATTCCTCGAACAGCGCGCGCGAGAGCTCGGCGACCCGGTCTGGGGCGCAAAGCGCCGTCAGCACCACGCCGGGGCGGCTGCGCTTCATGATGACGGGAGTCAAGTAGACGTCGAGGGCGCCCACCTCGAAGAGGCGCTCCATCAGCGGCTCGTAGAGCTGGGGCGACATGTCGTCCACCGTGGTCTCGACCTGCACGATGGTTTCCATCCCGACCGGCGTCGCCGACTCGCCGACGAAGAGCCGGATCACATTCGGCATCTCGAGGTCCATGCTCCCGGCGCCATAGCCCACTGCGCTCACCGTCATTGGCGGCATGGTGCCCGCCGCAATGGCGAGCGTCGTCAGGATCGCGGCGCCCGTCGGCGTCACCAGCTCTCGGCGGATGCCGGTGTCCACGACCGGGAAACCGCGGAGCAACTCGGCCGTCGCCGGGCCCGGCACCGGGATCTTGCCGTGAGGGCCCGTCACGAAGCCCCCGCCCACCGGAAGCGCTCCGCAGTGCACGGCCGCCACGCCGAGGAGATGAAGCCCGACGCAGGCCCCCACCACGTCCACGATGGCGTCCACCGCTCCCACGTCATGGAAGTGAACCTGCTCCGGGGTGGTTCCGTGAACGCGCGCCTCGGCCTCCGCCAGCCGCGTGAAGATCCGCGAGGCATTGCCCTTGACCGGGGCCGGCAGGTCGCTCCGGGCGATGATCTCCAGGATGCTGGTGAGATTGCGGTTGGGATGGACGTGGCCGGCATGCGGGCGCTCGTGGGTATGCCCGGCCGCGCCGGAGGCGTGGTCGTGATCGTGGACGTGGACATCGACCTTGGTCGCGCGAAAGCCGGCCTTCATCACGGTGCTGCGCTCGAGCGAATAGCCGGGCAGCCTGAGCCGGCCGAGCTCGCGCTCCAGTGCCTCGAAGGGCACGCCCGCGTCAACGAGGGCTCCCAGGATCATGTCGCCCGCGGCGCCGCTCGGGCAGTCGAAGTACGCGGCGTTCACCGGATCTTCACTGCGAGCTTGTTGATCTGGTTGGCCTGGGCCGCGGCGCCGTATCCGTTGTCGATATTGACCACGGAGATGCCCGGCGCGCAGGAGTTCAGCATCGCGAGCAGCGCGGTGATACCGCCGAAGGAGGCGCCATAGCCCACGCTGGTCGGCACTCCGATCACCGGCCGGTCGACGAGCCCGCCCACCACGCTCGGGAGCGCGCCTTCCATCCCGGCCACGGCGATCACCGCATTGGCCTCGTTGAGGAGATCGAGATGCGGCACCAATCGATGCAAGCCGGCCACGCCGCAGTCATAGAGCCGCTCGACGCGATTGCCCATGGCTTCCGCCGTTACCGCCGCCTCCTCCGCCACGGCGAGGTCCGACGTGCCGGCGCTGATCACCACGATGAGCCCGACCCCCTCACTGAGCCGCGGCTTGACGACCACCAGACGCGCCTCCGCATGGATCCGGCATTCGAGCTCGCTGGCCATAAGCGCCTCGATCACGGTCGCCTCCGCTCGGGTGCAGAGGATATTGTCGTGCTGCTCGGCCAGTCGGCGGACAATGGCCAGCACCTGCTCGGCTGTCTTGCCCTGGCAGAACACGGCCTCCGGCACGCCGTGGCGGAGCGAGCGGTGGAGATCCACCCGCGCGAAGCGCAGATCCCCGACGGGGAGATCGCGCAGCCGAGCCAGCGCCTGCTCCGGGCCGAGCTCGCCCCGCGAGACGGCCTCGAGCAGCGCCCTTACTTTCTCGCGATCCATGCCAGCACCTCATTGGCGCTGCCGCTGCGGAAGCCCTGCAGGTCCAGCGTCACGTAGCCATAGCCCAGCTCGCGGAAGCGCTTGACGATGGCCTCGTGCCGGCCGTTCTCCCAGAGCAGCGCGATCTCGTCCGGCGCCAGCTCGAGCCGGGCCAGCCGGTCATGGTGACGGACCCGGAACTGACGAAATCCCAGGCTCCTCACGAAGGCTTCCGCGGCGTCCACCTGGCGGAGCTTTTCCGCCGTGATCGCTTCGCCGTACTGGAAGCGCGAAGACAGGCACGCGAACGAGGGCTTGTCCCAGGTGGGCAGCCCCAGCTCCCGCGACAGCTCGCGGATCTCCGCTTTCCAGAGCTCGGCCTCGATCATGGGCGCCCTGACGCCCTTCTCCTTGGCGGCGGTCATCCCGGGGCGATGGTCGCCCAGGTCGTCCATATTGGCGCCGTAGACGAGCTGGGCCGCGCTGGCCTCGCGCGCGATGGGCTCGAGCTTGGCGAACAGCTCTTCCTTGCAGAAGTAGCAGCGATTGGGCGGGTTCTTCGCATACTCGGGATTGTCGAGCTCCCGGGTCCGGATCACTGCGTGGCGCATGCCCAGCAGCTTGGCCAGCCGTCTGGTCTCCTCGAGCTCCGCCGCCGGATAGGTCTCGGAATCCGCCGTGACCAGGAGGGCTCGCTCCCCGACGGCGTCCCTGGCTGCGCGCGCCAGAAGGGTCGAGTCCACGCCGCCGGAGAAGGCCACCACGACGCCGCCCATGTCGCGGATGAGCGCCACCAGCCGGTCGTACTTGGCGCGGAGCGCGTGTTCCACGCTCAGTGCTCGAAGCTCACCATGGCCTGGAAGGCGCCATAGCGCTCCTCGATCTCCTCGGCCTTGAGCCGCTTGAGCCGGTCCAGCGAGAAGTCCTCGACCGTGAACGATGCCAGCACGGCGCCGAAGATCATGGCTTTGCGTATCGAGGGGGCGTCGGTGAGACTCCGCTGGGCGAGGTAGCCCATGAAGCCGCCGGCGAATGTGTCCCCCGCCCCCGTGGGATCGAACACGGACTCGAGAGGGTAGGCCGGCGCGAAGAAGAAATCGCCGCCCGAGACCATCACCGCACCGTACTCGCCACGCTTGATCACCACGGCCCGGGGTCCCAGCTCGATGATCACGCGCGCGGCCTTGATGAGATTGGGCTCGCGGGCCAGCATGCGCGCCTCGGTGTCGTTGATGAGCAAGACGTCGACTTCCCGCAGGACGCGCAAGAGGGCCTCGCGCTTGCCGTCGATCCAGAAATTCATGGTGTCCATCGCCGTCAGCATCGGGCGCTCCATCTGGCGCAGGACGTCCAGCTGGAGCTCGGGATCGATATTCGCCAGGAACAGGAACGGCGCGTTCTTGTGAGCCGGCGCCAGCGAGGGCTTGAACTCGGCCAGGGCGTTGAGCTGGGTGTCGAGCGTCTTGGCCTCGTTGAGGTCGAAACCGTACTCCCCGGTCCAGCGAAAGGTCTTCTTGCCCGGAAGGATCTCCAGCGCATTGATATCGATTCCGCGATTGCTCAGCAAGTCCAGATGTTCGCGGGGGAAGTCGTCGCCCACGGCGGCGACCACGCGCACCCGCGTGAAGAAGCTGGCCGCGTACGAGAAATATGTTGCCGAGCCGCCGAGGGCGGCCGTCACCTGGCCGAATGGCGTCCGGACGGTGTCCAGCGCCACCGAGCCCACCACCACGAGATCAGCCACGGCGACCCCCCGCCCGCTTCCGCGGGAAATACCTGTCGAGCAGCAGGCCGAGCCGCCTGCGGGTGCGTGGCGGAAACGCTTTGGGGCTCGTGATCACGGCATTGGCGAGCGCGTCCCCGCATCCCGCCGGGCAGGGCTTGCCGATCTGGGGAATCACCCGCCGCAGCACGACCTTCGCCATGGCCACGTTCTTGAGGAGGTTCGCGATCACGGCCTCCACGCTCACGGCGGCATGCTCCTCGTGCCACACATCGTAATCGGTGGCCAGGGCCAGCGTGGCATAACAGAGCTCCGCCTCGCGGGCCAGCTTGGCCTCGGGCATATTGGTCATCCCGATCACCGAGACGCCCCACTGGCGGTAGATGCGCGACTCGCCCTTGGTGGAGAACTGCGGCCCCTCGATGCAGAGGTAGGTCCCGCCCCGATGGACCGTGGCCCCGCTCTCGCGCCCGGCGATCTCCAACAGCTCCGCCAGCGCGGGGCAAACCGGATCGGCCATGCCCACATGGGCCACGATCCCGTCGCCGAAAAACGAGGAGACCCGGCGGCGGGTGTGATCGTAAAACTGGTCGGGCACCACCAGGTCCAGGGGCCGGATCTCTTCCTTCATGCTGCCCACGGCGCTGATGGAGATTACCCAGCGCGCGCCGAGGGCTTTCAGGCCGTAGATATTGGCCCGAAAGTTGAGCTCCGATGGCATGAGCCGATGGCCGCGGCCGTGGCGCGGCAGGAAGATCACGCGCCGGTCGCCCAGGCGACCCACGCAGTAGGCGTCGGACGGATCGCCGAAGGGCGTCCGCATTTTCACCCAGCGGATGTCCTCGAGCCCCTCCATGTCATAGAGGCCGCTGCCCCCGATGACCCCCACGGTGATAGCCGAAGCGGCGCTCGCGTCTTTCACTCTCACGCCGCCGGCTCCTCTAGAGTGGCGAGGGTGCGCTCGGCGCTCGCGTCGCGGACGGTGACGGTGACGAAGCGGCGCGCCAGGTCGCCCGGCCCGTCGAAGACCACTTCCACATAATTACCCGTGAGGCCCAGGAGCCGTCCCGTCTCCCGCTCGCGCTCGGCCAGCACCACCACGTCGCGGCGCTGCCCGACCATGCGGCGCCTGAAGGCGAGGTTCATCTCCCGCGCCAGCGCGCGCAGCCGGGCACCGCGCTGCCGGATGATCGGCGCCGGCACGTGGCCGGGCCGCCGCGCCGCTTCCGTTCCCTTTCGGTCGGAATAGGGGAAGACGTGCAGATACGAGAACGGCAGGCTGCCCACGAGGGCCATGGTGGCGTCGAAGTCCTCGTCCCGCTCGCCGGGATGTCCGACGATGACGTCGGCGCCCAGCCCCAAGTCGGGAATCGCGCCGGCCAGCCTCTCGACCAGCCGCCGATACATGGCGACAGTGTACGGCCGCCGCATCAGCCGCAGCACGCGATCGCTGCCGCTCTGAAGCGGTAGATGGAGATGGGGGGCGACGCTGGGCGAGGATGTGACCACGTCGATGAGCTCGGCAGTGAAATAGGCGGGCAGCACCGAGGAGAGTCTGAGCCAGCGCAGTCCCGGCACCTCTGCCGCCTTCACGACCAGATCGGCCAGGCGGCTACGCGGGAAAAGATCCCATCCCCAGTGGCCGATGTCGACGCCCGTCAGCGTGATGTCCCGGTAGCCGGCTTCGACGAGCCCGTGGATCTGGTCGAGCACCACCTTCGGCTCCTGGCTCCGGCTGCCGCCGCGTGCGACCGGCACGATGCAGAATGCGCAGCGATGCTGGCAGCCATCCTGGACTTTCACGAAGGCGCGTGAACGACCGACGACCTTCGCGAAAGGCGCCACCGGCACATCACGCACCCCCGCGATGTCCCCCACTCTGATCTCGGGCCCCTGCATCTGGTGTCGAGACCGCTTCACCAAATCCGCCAGCAGATCGGGTAGCCGGTACTTCTCCTGATTTCCGATTACCAGGTCCACCCCCGGGATGCGGGCGACGGCCTGGGCATCGGTCTGAGCGTAGCAGCCGGTGACGACCAGCAGGGCCTCAGGATTCCGTCGGCTGATCCGGCGGATCAGCTGCCGGTCCGAGAAATCGGCCCGACCCGTCACGGTGCATGTATTGACCACGTAGACTTGGGCCGGCTCGTCGGCGTTCACGGTGCGGAAGCCGTGCCTTTCGAGCAAGCCTCCCATCTCCTGGGACTCGACCTGGTTGAGCCGGCAGCCGAGCGTGGCGAAAGCCACGGTGACCGGCGCGATCATACGGTGACCATCTCGCGCAGCTGGCCGCAGGCCGCGCCGATATCCTCGCCCTTGCTCCAGCGGACCGTGGCCCTGACACCGTGCTCGAGGAGGATGCTCTGAAAGGCGAGGATGCGCGGCAACGGGGGGCGGCCGAAGCCCGAGCCCTCCCAGTCATTGAACGGGATCAGGTTGACCTTGGCCCGGATCCCCTTGAGCAGCCGCACCAGCCGGCGCGCGTCTTCGGCGGCATCGTTCACGCCATCCAGCAGCACGTACTCGAAAGTGATCCGCTGGCGGAACGCCACCGGAAAGCGCCGGCAGGCGGCCAGCAACTCCTCGATGGCGAAGCCCTTGTTCACCGGCATGATGCGGTCGCGGATCGCATTGCTCGTGGCATGAAGCGAGATGGCCAGGTTGACTTTGAGGTCTTCCTTGGCCAGCTTCTCGATTCCGCTCACGAGCCCGACGGTGGACACGGTGATCCGGCGGGGAGAGAAGGCCAGGGCGTGCGGGTCGGTGAGCAGACGCAGGGACTTCACCGTGGCGGCGTAATTGGCCAGCGGCTCTCCCATCCCCATATAGACCACGTGGGTGATCCGGGTTCCCTCCGCCAAGGTGGCGCGGGCCGCCAGGACCTGTCCCACGATCTCTCCTGCGCTGAGATTGCGCTGGAGCCCCATGGTCCCCGTGAAGCAGAAGGAGCAGGCGAAGCCGCAGCCAACCTGGGTGGAGACGCAAAGCGTGAGCCGGTCCTCGTCGGGCATCAGCACCGACTGGACGCGGGCTCCATCGGCCAGGATGAGAACGAGCTTCTGGCTGCCGTCCTGAGATGGCGTTCGGCGCTCGATCTCCGGCACTGCGATCTCGGCCCGCTCGGCCAAGGCCTCGCGAAAGTCCTTGGGAAGATCCGACATGGCGCGGATATCGGTGATCCCCTTGGCGTAGATCCAGACGGCAAGCTGGCGGCCCCGGTAGCGGGGCGCCCCCATGAATTCCGCCAGCTTCTCGAGCTCGGCGGGGAGCAGATCGAGCAGATTCATCAGCGACATAGGCCCGCGTCGGATATTAGCATACGCGTCGTCCACCGATCCTGTGGGCCGGCCGTGGATAACTCAGTGCGTTTCGCCGCAGCCTTCAAGAAAGCCAGAAGGTAAGAGCAGGTCGCCGCTTTCTGAGGCAGTCGCCTGACTGGCGGTTCACCCGCTTACTTCAGCGCGGCGTCGTGGAAGAGCATCCACTGATCGGGGCGCGGCGTCCAGGCGAGCCTGTCGCGGGTGGCATAGATGTCCACCTGTTGCATGAGGTATACCCACGTCGCGTCCTCGACCATGACCCGGGCGAGCTCGCTGTACACCTTGCGCCGCTTGGCGGGATCCATGGTGCTCCGGCCCTGGTCGAAGAGCAGGTCCACCTTCTCGTTCTTGTAGTAGAGGCCGCGCCCCTTCGAGGAGACCAGATTGTAGAGCTCGTCGCCGTCCTGCATGGGGCCACCGAGCCCGAGAAGATAGGCGTCCTGGAACTGCTTGCTCAGGTATCGCTTGAAGTAGGCGCCCCATTCGGCCACCTGCACTCTGGGCTTGAATCCAGCCTTGGCCCACTGGCCCCCCAGCGCT
>Ga0070706_100005316_pt1 | contig 12271 bp, 11 predicted proteins | sample KBSK5501metaG_FD_65476 | JGI IMG/M metagenome (GOLD analysis project Ga0070706, IMG submission 65476) | Corn, switchgrass and miscanthus rhizosphere microbial communities from Kellogg Biological Station, Michigan, USA - KBS K5-50-1 metaG | ecosystem: Host-associated > Plants > Roots >...
GCTAGATTTGCGCTGTAAAGCCTGTTTTTAGAGCGCTTTGCGCAATTTTGGAGTACTCTGGTGGTCTCGTCGGTCGGCGCCGTACGTCGGCCAGCCTTACAGTTTTTGGTATTCGCGGCTCTCGACAACAAGCGGGATTGAGCAATTATTTTTCCAATTCAAATTACTTACAATAAGATAGTTATGAATCGACCGCGGATCGCACCAGGCGAAATATTGACGGTTTGGCAAGGAGCTTGCTACTCGCATATCACAAGAAGAACATAACCTTTAGAATAACCAATAGAACTAATAAATAAGTAATAATATGAACAAAATAAAATACATGACAGCAGTTTTGATTGTGGTCGCCGGTCTGGGCCTGCAACAAGCCAATGCCGTCACTACCGACTTCACATCTACACTTACTGTGCCGAATAGCAGCTCGCTCGGGACCGGGCCCTTTGGCACAGTGGACGTTATGCTGTTAAGCTCAACCATCGCCCAAATCACGTTCACCGCTAACACAGCGGGCGGTTTTTTCTTTATAGACGGGGGCGCCGCTGCTGTCCAACTGAGCGCGGCGGCTACACCAACCTTTGTTTCGGAGTCAATCTCGGACTTCAAGAGCTTTACGTCTGGGAATGAGGACGGATTTGGAACGTTTACTATAAGACTCAATGACAAAAGCGCCTCCGTGCAAGAGTCCGTGATTGTTTTCGACGTAACTATAAATAGCGGCACGTGGGCCAGTGCAGATTCTGTTCTGGCCTTTAACAGTAAGGGCTTTGATGCGGGGGCACACATCATAGCCACTCTCGCTACCAACACTCCTACCGGTTTCGTTGGTGAGGGTACCACCGGCGCCCATGTCCCCGATGGTGGCACGACCGCGATGTTGCTCGGTGCTGGTCTTAGCGCACTTGGCTTGGTGCGACGCTTCGTAAAGCGTTAATCTCCGAGCGCTCCAAATTATAATAAAGTCAGACAAAAGCGGCCGTTCCTCGAACGGCCGCTTTCCTTTTTGCGAGCATGGCGCGGCGCGACTGACACGGTTGATGGGAATCGTTTCAGGGCGTCGCGCTTCCAGCGATTCAAACAAATGTAATGTATTGAAATCGTCCATTGAATTAGGACTGAGCTCGACAACAAAATATTCCCTCAAGAGTGATTGAATCTTGCTGAGTCGAGGGAGCTCGTTGGATGCGCTCGAGATCCGGGCGAAGATCTGTCGAACTATAGCAACCGGATGTGAACTGACGCTTGCTTGCTAGCATACCAATAATTGATCATTTGTGCGTAGGCGGTAGGGGTCGCCGCGAACCAATTCTGGATAGAATGGTCCGGGTTCCAAAGCTCATCGGTTGCCGTGTTGCCGCTGGTCGTGTCGTTAGCGCTTGCGTTCGAGTTCGCTGACTGGAGCCGATCGGTGCCTTCGATCACTAGTCTAGTGCGCCGTGCGCACTGCGATGATGAAGATGAGGCGGTTTGGGTTCGAGGCGCTGTTTGCTTCTGGTGGGGGTTGAGTCCAACGTTGCGTTCATCATCATGGCCGCCGCGATTGATAATGAAACGCTCTATCATTGCGTCCATGCCTGAGGCTGGGGAGATAGGATCGGTCAGGCTTCTTGGGGTTTGGCTCCCTGTCGCGACGTTGTTTATTGCCTTCGGCGGATTGTTTGCAGCCGCGGTTCTTAGTGCCGGGCACATTCTGAAGCTTCCCGTGCCCTGCGGAACGAGCAGCGGCTGCGTTACAGTTGCGTCGCACCCAAGCTCAGTACTGGTGGGTGTACCAGTCGCGTTTTTTGGCGTCGCGGCATACGTAGCGATCATTTTCCTGCTGACACGTGCGGCCGGGGCGCGATGGGCCGGCCCCGCGCTTGTTACCGTCACGGGCGCAGGAACACTTGTTAGCGCGGGATTACTCATCTACGCGCAGGTCGTCATTCGCGCCACCTGCACATGGTGCCTCGCTTCCGACGCAGCGATGGCGGTGCTGTTTCCTCTTGCGCTGTGTTTGTGGCGCATTCGCGACGCGCTAAAACCCGTCCCGTCTCGCGTGCTCTGGCGCCTCGCAATCATTACCGCCCTCGCCGTTGGCGCGGAGGCATGGTTCATGGAGCGGAGCGCTTCAGCACCGCCGATTCCTCCGGAGAAGCTGGCCGCCGTCCCAGTCGCCGAGCTGCTCGATGACCGGAACAGCCGAGGTCCGCCCGCTGCGCCGGTAAAGGTAGTCATCTTCTCAGATCTCTGGTGCTCAGTGTGCCGGGCGGTGCACCAGCCTCTGATGGACTACCAAAGCGCGCATCCCAACGATGTCGAGGTGATCTTTCGGCATCGGCCGTTGTCCGGCATCCGCGGTCACGAAACCAGCGAAACAGCCGCCCAGCTTAGTGAGATTGCCGCCGATCGCGGCGAGTTCTGGCAATTCGTAGAAAAGCTTTACCGCGAGCCGCACCAGCTTGATCACGATGGCTATCTTCGACTCATGCGCGATCTCGGATTTCAATCTTCGCGAGTCGAAGCTATTCTGGCCGACGCCCATGCGGCACCGATCGCACGGGTGCGGCGCGATACTGCCCTGGCGGAGCGCCTCGGTGTCCATTCGACGCCAACGTTCGTGCTGGTCATCGGCCATAACCCTCCAGTCTCAGCCAACCACCGCAGCCTGGCAACCGTTTTGAACTCTCCCGCGGTGCAAGCGCTGTTTGCGCACGACGGCGAACCACGCGAACCGCCACGATAGCGCTGCTTCTCAGCAAGCGGACCCACCGGCGGGATTACAAGCCTGAACCCAGCAGGTTTCCTTGGCAAGACAGCCCGGGTTCGCTGATCATGGACAAAGCAAAAGTGGCCGTTCATTGAACGGCCACTTCGCTTTAACTTTGTTGTACTTTAAGACTAAGACGCTTTCTCTCTTAGCGCTTCAGGCGGCGACCCACCAAACCAAGTCCGCTAAGACCAGCGCCGAGCAACATCACACTCGGGCCGCCATCCGGAACACTTGCACCGGTGGGGCAGCAGAAGATGTCGATGTGCGAAATATCCGCGAACATGCCCGACGGATTCAATGGCGCATTGATTGTAAACGTCCCTGTAACTCCCTCGCCCGCCCTTACCGTGTAGAGGTTACCGCCAAGCTTGCCGCCGAAGACGAAGAATCCGCAAATAACCTGTCCCGTGCCGGTGAGGTCGAAAGTAACGTTGGCCACTTGGCCGCTCGCCGTGGCTACAAAGTCCACGGTCACCGTGCCACCCAAGCCAGTTGGGCTAGTGAACGATGTTCCGCTAGCTTGCTCATCCACACGAAGGCAGTCTATCGCGTTGGTCAGGCCTGTCTGAGCCTGGAAGAAGTCCTCGACCGTCTCCGGGTTTTCGTTAGCAGGCTTACCCGTCCCTACCAATGTGAGTGTGGCGCTCGCGAGGGAGGTCATTCCTGCGCATAGTGCCAGCAGTAATACTGTGTATTTTAGTTTATTCATATATTTACCGATATCTATAGAGATTATTCTCTATCGACGAGGTCAGCAAGCTCCTTGCCAAAGCGCTGTATTTCGTGTTGCACGATGCCAGCGTCTATAGTTAACTTGCTAATTATAAGCCATTTATATCGATAAAATAATTGTTGATTCTCGCTCCTGCAAAATTCATAGATGGTTTAAAAGTGTAAGGTTGGCCGACGCATTTCCAGTTCACTTATAATATCATAATTATGATATTATTTGGAAGCCACTATAAACAAGCCTCTTACAGCGCAAATATGGCAGATAAAGCCGGGTGTAAGGAATCCCGACTTGTTATCGATCCTTACTCAGCGCCACGGCCGTCACTGGAGATCTTTGCGGCATCCGCCGCGTCCGGTCTGCGCGCTACACCCGAAACCGGATTCTCTTGCCGCCGTAACCACCAGAGCAACAGAAACAACGGTATCAGCGAGAGGACGAAAAACAAAGGCCCGCCATGTCGATGAATCACGCTGTCGATCATCTCCGGCCCGAAATGAACACAGAGTAAGCCGATCACCAAAATTCGAAGCCCATTGCGCAAAATGCCCAGCGGAATCACGAAGGCCACCAGCACCGCTCGTCGCCACGGGCTTTTCAGAAACAGATGCGCCGCCAATAAGCTCGTGATGAAAAGCACCCAACTCGACCTGATCCCACTGCATTCCTGAGCAACCTCGATGACGATATTGGGCAGCTGGAAGATGGTGCCATCGCGCAACACTGGCGTTCCCGAAATTTCGAAGAACAGATTGGCTGCCTCGGCTGAGGCGAGCTTCGATGCCGTCTCAAGGCTATCTGCCATCGCATCTGGCATGGGAATCATGAACATGAGGAAGGCGATGGGAAAGGCAGCGGCGGCCATCCACTTACGGCCCAGAAAAAGAAAACCACCGGCCGCTACAAAACAAACAAATGATAAAGCCATCAGCGCCAGATAGTCGTTGTGACTGAGGGGCAATGCACTCAATCGCAGACTCCAGCCCGCCGCGAATGCCGCAGAACCGGCAACCAAAGGGATCACCGCAAATCCGGGAGAAAAGTTATACTGATCGGGCAGGTGCTTGCGTTGGATATAAATTAGGTAGGCCGAGACGAAAGGCACCAATAGAATATACGAGTGCAGGTGTGACCGGGCCGCATGAATCGCCAAGGAAAACAGGGGATTGATAAAAAGTAATACGAGCAAGGCGATAAAACCCAAGCAGCCAATCAAACGCGTGCGCCCTTTGGAATCCAAGCCGCGCGAAACATTGAACGCCCTTGTGTCGCAGACGGCAGGCGAGCTGGCCTGCTGGTTTTCTGGCGCGATTTCCGCCATGTTCACAAGAGATTCAATTACGATTCAGCAAGTCCCCTGCTCGCGGCCACCAAGGCTGGCACTAAAAATGTCACCCACATCCATGCCTGTCGAATCATAAGTTGCCGCAGTCGATAGCCGCGAAGGTGGCCTCGTTTTCTTCGTGCCGCTTTCTCTGAATACGCTCGTGCCACTGTGGCGCCGCTTCCTGCATCAAAGGCCTTCCGGCATGTTCAAACGTCAGGCCGAGAATAATCGACCAAGCCGACTCGGTTCACCGGTTGCGCCCGTGACTTTCGCCTTCATAAAGCGTTCCGTCTGCGACCGCTATCGAATTGGTCGCAGACCCTTCGCAAACTCCTTCAACGAAACGCCGAGTCCAAGCGGGACCTCCACCGTGGCGATGGGTCGCGCCGGATTCCCCTGCACCATAGTTTTAGGAGGAACGGACTTAGTAACAACGCTTCCAGCGGTGACTATCGCTCCGCGCCCGATTATTACGTCCGGCAATACGATCACTCCTGCCCCAAGCGCAGCATCCTCTTCGATCACCACGCCTTGCTGTTCGCGGTTATGGGCAATTATGGTGACCCTGATTCCAATTTGCGCACGGTCACGAATGGTGACCAGGTGCGGGCACGACGTTTCAATGATGGTGTCATACCCGATCCAGACGTCCTTGCCGATGTTAACGCCTCGCCACCGGTTGAGAACCACGCGCGCAGTTGTCGCCCCCGGTGCAATTCGAGCCAGCGCCTGAAGAATCCTGTTTTTTAGCCCTGGCAGCAGTCTCTCGCGCATAGTCTCGGCTTACTGCTCGGTAGAACGTCGCGACGGCCAGATCTTCGCTGCGTCTTGTGCCTGCTCCTTCAAAATGCAAACGCCAAGATGAAGCCCGATGCCATAGTTCACAACGATATGAAGACGTCCCTCCTGACCGTGATGCAGCTTTGCCAGTGAAATCACGGAGTCTGTCGCCATGCAATGTGCGCGATCGCACATTCCATCTATCACATGCTCGACCCGTGGTATCTGGAGATACCGTGTCACCATTCTCCAGGTGTCCGGGAAAATATTCGGATAATGGATAGCCACATCACTACCCGCCAGATCCAAACCAAGGCTCGCGGCAAGCTCCCGGACCATTTGCACGGTGAGTTTCACGATCTCGACAAAGGGAACCGCCGTGCGCGTAGTGGAGTAATAGTTGACTCCTAACAATTGATAACCATGCCGTTCATGCCCGATTGCAAAGGCCGAGCTATGATCGGAACCAAGAATTCGCTCTCGCAACATGTTGAACGGAACCCCGGGTGGCATACTATCGGCCATGATACAGATCGCAGGACGTTTGTCGGGCGATGGGAACAGACCGCCTGCAGCAATCAAGACCGCGATGAAGCCGGCGCAACCGCTGGCGAATGAACAGAAATAGGGTAAATCATCCAGCTGAAGCTTTCTCATTACCTCTGCGGGAAAGTAACAATTTCGCAAAGCGATATCGGTTTCGTTGACGTCGTAACCCAAGACAGCGCTTTCGGCGTAACAATGCTGAAACACCAAAGCGCGCGGTTCTCCAGCGCTTTGCAAAGTGGAGGACAAAGGAGTAGTAGTCAGGCTCAAAAGCGTCTCGTCTCCGTCCAGAGCAAAATTGTGGCGATATCCGACAGCGCTTAAAGCTTCCACCGGGCCGAGTAGAAGGTCTTCGGTCTTCAGCTCGTTCAGATCACGCCGCAGGCTACCGAGCTGGTGATTAAACCCGTGGATGAAGATCGGCGCGTGCTTGTAGGAAAGCATCATAGGTTCAAGACACGGATCCCGAAAAACTATTGACCGGCAGATGAATCTGCCTTCGAATTTTCCGCAACATACTGGGACAGCGGGCCTAATATTGTGATTTGTTCCGCATCCAACGCGGCCAGATCCAATCGGATGCCGAATTTGTCTTCGATCGAGCTGATCATCTCCAATATGCCGAAGGAATCGATGACCCCGCTAAGGAGGAAGTCGAAACTGTCCGGGACTTCGACTGGATCGAATCCCATTCCTTTGATCGTTTCAAAGTATCGCGTCAGTAGAAATTGCCGGACTTTCTCCGGACTAATATCGCTCATACGTGTTCAGAGTGACGGCGGCGTTCGCGATCCGGCTGGGAGCAATGCCCCTCGAAGCGGACCAGCCGAAGTGTTACCAAAGGTCGGGAGCAAGGTTCAGCACGGTCCGATGACAGTGATTCGATCGCGCTGCACGCGACGCTTGAGATGGTTACGCGTATCCAATCTGCTTGGTCCACCATTTTATCTAGGTTCTGGAAATTGGCGGGACGTGGGAAGAAAAGCCCTTCTTACACAGCGCGTCGCGGATTTCGTGGTAGCTTCGAAGCCGCTGGATTTCCTCGATGCCAAATTCCACCGAAAACGTCGCTTCAAGCTCTGTGATCAATTGCACCATTGCCAAAGAGTCCCAAGCGGCTAACGACTGCTGCGTAATGTCCCCTGGACGAGTATCCGGCGGCAGGTCGAAAAATTCGATCAACAGGGAAAGCAAGTGATCGTCAATCTTCATCAGTTTGACTGGCCAAAGTGGATCCACGAAGGGAATTCGACTGGAACGATCGGCTCCAGAACGTAACGTGTCGACGAACTGTCGTGCTCGACGCGTTGCAGACCGAGCCGGTCATACAGACCTGCAACGATGCCGTTTTTCGCGGTGGGTATATACTCGGCCTCCAAACTATGGACGCTTTGCCGACATGCACGACTCAGTAGCTCGGCCCACAGAGCATCTTCCGCGCCTCGGCCGAGCGCCCTGCAACTCACCAGAAAGCTGTCGATCACGAGCGTGGCCGCATCGCCAGCACGAACAGCGAGCAAGACGGCGATGATTCCTTGATCGCCGAACTTATCACGTAGTCGCAAGGCCAATGCGACCGAACCCGGTGATGCTAGCATGGTTTGTACCTGCACGTGCGAATGGCGGCGCGTGGTCAAGTTGAACTGGTTCGTCTTGCCGAGCATCGTCACAACTCGTTCCATATTCGATGGACCGACCTCCTCGATAGTCGCTTCCATTTCCAACGACTTGAGAAACGCCTCTAAATCGTTCTGATGCCCTTCAACATCTCTGGCCGTACGGAGGGTGTAATCACGGTGCCGCCGGCGGTCCTCCTCGGTCACAGCCAACGAATCGAATGCATCCGTTTCCCACAAAGCCCGTAGCGTCTGCAGTGGATCCGGTCTTTCGTTTAGGATTAGCACTTCGGGCATTAGCTGGCGCATTTGCTCACGTTCATAGTCGGAATCGTCTAAGAAAGCGAAGCTGTCGATGCCGAGACCGAGCTCGCGGGCTGCCGCGCGCAGATTCTCATGCTTGTGATTCCAATCTATTTTGCGAACTGCAAAGTCTTCCCACTTCAGGATCATGTCCGGAAGCGATTCGAACGCCTCTCGTGCGTCAGCCTCATTGTTTTTCGAAAGTATAACGAGTAGCACTCCCCGGTGTTTTAGTTCGAGCAGTTCCCGCTGAATCCGCAGATGAATATTACCGGGGAACTCGTGACCCAGCTTAAGACCGTTCACCCCATCTTCGCCCACCACGCCACCCCAGAGCGTATTATCTAAGTCAAGGGCCAGCACTTTGCGCCTCGGTATAATCAGCGGACGCAAGCAGCGAGCGATGAACAGTGCAAAACCAACTTGCCCTTTTGCGCTCAGCGGCTGGCGCGCCAGAAAATCAACCATCGCATCCGCGTGAACGCTGCCTTCGAATGCGGCCCATGACGCAAGATCTAGCACATGCACGCCGTCATCTCGCGCGGCAACCTCGTAGATCTTTTGATTAACTCGCGACACTGAGGCAAAGGGCCCTGCGCAATGCTGGGCTGCAGACACAGGGTTGGCAAGGTTGACCGGGATCGGCATGGTCGAAAGGAACAGTGGGACTCCGGGAGAATTCCGCCGATGGAGCCCGACCACACGTTCGATCCTCTGCAACAGTTGATCGACACGGGCCGCAAGTCGTTCCGGGAAGCCATGTGACAAGGGATACAACGCTTCGGGTAGCACTTCCTCGATCCGCCAGATGATGATGCGCGCACCAGAAAGCGCCTGCGAAGGCCAGCGGGCGGGCTGCGCGATGTGAGCCTCTATGCTGTCGAGGGGCGCAAGCCACAGGCGCGCCTGACTAGGCAGGCAGTTCACAGCCAATTCCAGCACCGGCAGTAGCGGCTCAAGATTGTACGTGCTCAGTATTTCCACATCCAACACTGGGCCTCGCTGCTCCGGACCTAACTCCTGCAGTAAACGCAATGCGCGACGTGTCTTGGCAAGACTCGCCGATTCGACGGCTTCCATGATGGCAGCCTTCTGCACGTCGGGAAAGCCGCGTATCCATTGACGGACCAAGTTCAAGCTGTTCAGACCTCTCTCATTGTCGAAATCGCCAGACACAGACGACTTCCAACTTTATAGAACGCATTCACGCGTCCGGTGTTATGCCTTCCGCGTGTGGCTCGAAGATTGCGTTTCACTGCTGAGGAAGTCCGCGAATTCCACTAGTCATTCAAGTGGTTCTTTGTTGCAGACCTTCGACGCGGCAGCATTACCTAACGCAATTCGACTCCTGACCCTCACCCTCTCGTCATTCGAAGCCGAGAGGGAGTGGATAACTAGGATGGCACCGGCATCGCTCTAATTGCATTCAGCATGCCCAACAGGGGATCTTCGGCATCGGTCGGCACGAGCCCGGAGGTCTGGTCGGTCTTCATGCGCCTCAACCGAGGAGCATAGGCGCGGACGTGTGGGAAAAGTCGTTCCAAATGCCGGCAAAGAAGCTCTCCTGCGGCCTTCGCCGCGCAGTACTCAGACGAGTGCTCTTGAAATTCTTCCAGAAAAATAGTGGATGGATAGAAAACGGAAAGCGTTTCTGCTCCCAAGCGAAGCACAGCTTCGACCGTCGAAGAAAATGCGTTCACATAGAATCGGCAGTATGTGTGGAACTTTTCAGGTGAAAACCAATCTCCCGCTTCCAGTGAGATCGGCGGCGTGGCAAAATAGTATAGCTGGTTCGGCTTCCAGGCGGTCTCAAACTGTCCTACTAACTCTTCGGATGCGGTCGCATCGAACCGTAAACAACTGCACTTAAATCCCGCCGATCGAATCTCTCGAGTCACACGCTCAGCATCCTCCCTTCCCCGGTGATAGGTGATCCACACGTCACCAGCGCCGGCTGCAATGATTTTCGCAGTGATTTCTCCAAGCCCTCGCGAACCGCCAATCACCAGAGCGCGAATTTTGGCAAACTCGTCCCGAGTCACTGCCCCACGAACAACATCAACCGCGGCCTGTGTTCGCGGACGCGGTCTCACAAATGCCGTGATCGTCCCGCTCATGGCCGGCGCTCTCACATTCAGCCAAAGGAGGGAAAACCTGCCGTCAGCCCGCGCTACCTCATAATCAAGCTCACGGCCGTTTGTCTGCTCGTCGTGGAAGTGAAGATTGTGACCGGAGTAGATAGAGTGCAGTCCAGGGCACTCCATTCCAACCAGGCGCGTGGTCGCCAAAAGCTCGGCGATTTGCCCGTTTGGCAGCAATCTGGAGACACCAGGGAATATTTTCCTGAGTCGATCCTCATCCACAAAAAGCGGCAGAGAACCTGAGGCGGCGGTAATGTCCTCAAAGTTCAAGTCTCGGCAATCCGCGCGGCTAACTTTCTTCGGCAGGCCCGGAAGCTCACAAACTGATTGCGAGAATGAACCTTCAATGCGAACCAGGACTTTTCCTTTAGCTTCCAGACACAACTTGAAGTCTCTGTTATCCAATCGCAGCAGCTTGCAAGAGATCACATCATCGAGATGCATCGGCCGTTTAAATTCTGTTTTCAAATGCGACAGGCCACGTTTTTCGCCAGGTATTTGGGCGACGCATTCCAGAGCCCAAAGAAGTGCATGAATGCCATGCACCACGACACCACCGTAAATGGTCCTGCGCGCCGCAATCGGGTCCACGTGCATTGGATTCCAGTCTCCGGAGATTTCCGCGAACTCGAGTTGATCTTCGAGCGTGAACCTGCGGGAGCTTAGAGCAGAAACAGTCATTTCAAGCCGCTGCGTCGTTACTAGAAGTCATCTCGTAAATGTTATTTGTGAGGTTTTTCTGTAGTGGCAGCCCGCCTGAGGCGGGCTGCGAATTTCCACGTTGTGCAGGCGGCACGCCTGCCTCTACAGTTGTATTTAAGGAGTAGGTATGAGCAGAAAGGTTGACGGCGGAGCCGGAGCGCAGTCCTGATGCTCGGGAAGAGCAGTGCCTTGCGTAGTCTTTCCCATGACAAGGATCTCACCGGTGTAATTGATCGCGTGTGCTTCCACGAACACGACACCGAGACCTGCCGAGGCTGCGCTGTTCAGATCGCTCATGCCTCCTTGTTTTGTCCAGATGAACGCGTGATCACCGGACGAGCTTGTAGAACTCCCAACCACATAGCCCAAGTCGTTGATATCAAGAGCCCGGCTCGAATTTCCGCCGGGGAGCACTCCGAGATCCTGCATCCCAGCCGCTTCAGTCCACAGAAACGCGCGCAGGCCTCCGGAACCTTTCGAGTATCCCACAACATCGCCAGCATTATTGATCGCGATAGCCTCGCTTGAGGTATCTCCCGGCAAGGTGCCAAGATTGCGCACATTCCCGGTTTTCGTCCACAGAACGGCACGGTCGCCGGCCGCGCTCGCGGACGTGCCTACGACCGAATCCAAGTCGTTAACCGCACGGGCTCTGCTGTAACTTCCCCCAGGCAGAGTACCGAGATTGCGAACGCCTGTCTTTGGCACCCACAGAAAAGCTGTGGCGCCGTTGGGGCCCGAAGAATATCCAGCCACATGCCCGTACTTGTTGATGCCGAATCCCTGGCCGCATTTATCACCCGGCAGCAAGGGAATGCGTTGTAAGCCGCCCGTTGGTTTCCAGATGAATGGAACGATGGAGTTGCCGGTGTTTGAGGCTCCAGCGACTTCTCCCGCGTCGTTGATAGCAGATGCAGAACTATAGTCGCCACCGGGCAAAGCACCCAAAACCTTTGGTTGCAGGGTGTCGTGGCTCCAGGTCGTGGCTCGAGTTCCCCGCGCGGCGGAATTGTCTGCCCTGCCAACAAGATCGCCCAAGTTATTGAGCCGGCAGGGAACCTGGCCCGCATCCGCCGCGGCGGAAAGCTCCGAGACTGTGTACGCGGTCGTCTGCCCAAATGTCTGCCGGAGAGTAACCAATCCCGCCGTCACCGCTAGAATAGCGGCGAACACAGTAGTCACGTTGATTTCGTTTCTCCTAAACCGTAGCAAAACAGACCTCATAACCAGAGCATTTCTCATATAATTGGGGTTGGCGTCGGGATTGGGGTCGGAGTCGCGATAATCGGAGTCGGGGTCGGGGTCGGGGTGTCAGTTGGAGTCGGTGTCGGCGTCGGGGTGTCAGTTGGGGTTGGCGTAGGGGTTGGAGTTTGG
>Ga0070706_100005317_pt1 | contig 12270 bp, 8 predicted proteins | sample KBSK5501metaG_FD_65476 | JGI IMG/M metagenome (GOLD analysis project Ga0070706, IMG submission 65476) | Corn, switchgrass and miscanthus rhizosphere microbial communities from Kellogg Biological Station, Michigan, USA - KBS K5-50-1 metaG | ecosystem: Host-associated > Plants > Roots >...
CGGGCGGCGGCGGACGGCGCGGATCGCCGGGTCGGTCGCGTCCGCGCGGGACTCGCGGTACAGGTCGGGTTCCAGGTAGATCACCTTGGCGATGGGGACCGCCGCCCGGACCCGCCGTTCCGCGGCGTCGATCCCGGCGGTGACCTCTTCGGCCCGGTCCGACGGCCGCACCGCGATCTTCGCCGTGACGAGCAGGGTTTCCGGGCCCAGGTGCATCGTCCGCAGGTGGATGACGCACTCCACCTCGGGCCCGGCCTCCAGCGCCGTGACGATGGCGCGCTCCACCTCGGTGCCGGCCGACTCCCCGATGAGCAGGCTCTTCGTCTCCACGGCCAGGATCACCGCGACGAAGGCCAGCAGCGCGCCGATCGCCACCGACCCGGCCCCGTCCCAGACCTCGCTGCCGGTGATCACCGTCAGCGCCACCCCCGCCGCGGCCAGCAGCAACCCGGCCAGGGCGGCCATGTCCTCGAGCAGGATCGCCGGGAGTTCCGGTGCCTTGGCACGGCGGATGAACGCCAGCCAGTTGTCCCCGTTGCGCTGCGCGCTGGATTCCCGCACCGCGGTGCGCAGCGACAGGCTCTCCATCCCGACGGCGACCGCCAGCACGACGAACGCCACGGCCGGGTCGTGCACCGGCTCGGGATGGGTGATCTTGTGGATGCCCTCGTAGAGGGAGAACAGGGCGCCCACGGTGAACAGCACGACCGCGACCACGAACGCGTAGAAGTAGCGTTCCCTGCCGAACCCGAACGGGTGCTCCTCGGTCCGGTCGCGCCGGGCCCGGTTGCGGCCGAGCAGCAGCAGCAACTGGTTCGCGCTGTCGGCGACCGAGTGCACGCCCTCGGCGAGCAACGAGGCCGAGCCGGTGATGAAGAACGCCACGAACTTCGTGGCCGCGATCCCCAGGTTGGCGGCGAGCGCCGCGACGACCGCGGTCAGGCCGCCCGAACGCTGGGGATCAGGCGGCGCGGGCGGTGCGGCCCCGGGCGGCCCAGGCGGCGCAGGCCCAAGCCGCGCAGCCCCCGGCCGCCGCGCATCCCCAGGCGGCGCGGGCCGCGTATTCCCCGGCGGCGCGGGCCGCACCGGCCCATGGGGCGCGGGTCCTGGCTGGGCCGTTTCCCGTGGCGCGGACGCCGAGCACCGGCCCGCGGAAGGATCGGGCGGCCCGTGCCCGGAGTCGGCGGTAATGTGCGGTCCCCCCTCCTTAAGCGATCCGGGCTTTCAGTTCCTGGATCGCCACGACCGGCGTGGGATCGACGCCGGTAGCGATCGCGAGGTAGACGGCGGCGTAGTCGATCAGCTGGACGAGGCTGGCGAGCCGTTCCAGGGGGAGGTCACCGGCCGCGGCCAGTTCGGTCACCTCGACGCCGCGCTCGGCCGCGATCCGTGCCGACTCTTCCCGCCGCCGCGCCACCTGCGGGTGCTCGTGGGTGTCCCGCAGCAGGACCAGCCGCAGCGGCACCGGCGGCGGCTCGCCGGACCCGGACGGGACCGGCCCCGCAGCCTCGGGCGCGGGCGCGAACGGCCCGTCGAAGGCGACCACCTGGTTGTGGTTGGCCTCGGGCAGCACGCCGGCGATCGCCGGGTAGTTGGCGTTCTCGTTCAGCTGGCAGGCGAACCGGGCGGCGGCCACCCCGGTCAGCGGCGAGGTGCCCCAGATCATCGGCAGCGTGCCGGACAGTTCCAGCGCGAGCGCCTTCGCCGGGTTGACGAACGACTCGCTGTCCGGCCGGCACAGGTGCGCGACCCGTTCCAGTTCCACGGCGGCCGACTCGCAGGAGTGCTCGGGCAGGTCCAGGACGCCGAGCCGGGCGGCGGCCACGACCAGCGGTACCGAGAGCCCCCACAGCATCGACCGCGGCATGCCGGACGGCTGGACGCCGATGAACGGGGCGTGGGCCTGCTCGGCCAGGTCGGCGAGCGGGGACTTCGGGCCGCCCACCCCGAGCAGGCGGCAGCCACGGCGCACGGCTTCCTCCGCGGACGACAGGGTCTCCTCGGTGGTGCCGGAACAGGACACCGCGATCACCAGGTCGGCCGCGCCCACCCAGCCGGGCAGCCGGTAGTCGTGGACGGTGGTCACCTGCACCGGGCACCCCGGGCCGGCGACGGCCGCGAGCACCTCACCGGCGATCCCCGAGCCGCCCATGCCGGTGACCACGATCGCGCGCGGCCGCCCGCCCGCGGCCAGCTCATCGAGGCTGGCTTCGGCCGCCGAGGACGCCGCTTCGCGCACCTGGGCCGCGGACGAGGCGACCTGCCTGAGCATGCTGGACGGGTCGGCCGTTTCGAGGAGCGCCACGTCGTCGAGGCGCTCGGCTGCCGCCAGGGTCATCCCGCGGCCTCCCCGGCCTCGCTGGCCTTCGGCTGGCCGGGGCGCCGCGCCTCGTCCACCAGCAGCACCGGGATGTCGTCACGCACCGGGTAGGCAAGCCCGCATTCGGGGTTCGTGCACACCAGCTCGCTGGCGGCGTAGTCCGCGCGGAGCGGGGCGTGGCAGGCCGGGCAGGCCAGGATCTCGAGCAGCCAGTCGTCTATCTTCACGGCGTCTCCCAGGGGTGCGCGGCGCGGCTCAGCCGCGCACGATGCGCAGGACCTCGTCGCGCAGCGCGGCGAGGGTCGGTTCGTCTGATGCTTCCACGTTGAGCCGCAGCAGCGGCTCGGTGTTCGACGGGCGGACGTTGAACCACCAGTCCTGGCCACCCACGGTCAGACCGTCGAGGTCGTCGGTGGTGATGCCGGGGCGGGTGGCGAAAGCCCGCCGGACCGCCTCGGTCGCCGCCTGCTGGTCGGTCACCGCACTGTTGATCTCACCGGACGCCGCATAACGACCGTAGCCGGCGAGCAGCTCGGACAGGGGCGCGTCCTGGCCGCCCAGCGCGGCGAGCACGTGCAGCGCGGCCAGCATGCCCGAGTCGGCAAACCAGAAGTCCCGGAAGTAGAAGTGCCCGGAGTGCTCGCCGCCGAACACCGCGCCGGTCTCGGCCATGCGTGCCTTGATGAACGAGTGGCCCACCCGGGTGCGCACCGGCTTGCCACCGTGTTCGGTGATGATCTCCGGCACCGCCCGGGAGGTGATCAGGTTGTGGATGACCGTCGCCCCGGGCTCGCGGGCCAGTTCCCGCGCCGCGATCAGCGCGGTGAGCACCGACGGCGAGACGAGCTGTGCCCGCTCGTCCACGACGAAGCACCGGTCCGCGTCGCCGTCGAAGGCCAGGCCCAGGTCCGCGCCGTGGTCCAGCACGGCCCGCTGCAGGTCGGCGAGGTTCGCCGGGTCGATCGGGTTGGCCTCGTGGTTGGGGAACGTGCCGTCCAGTTCGAAGTACAGCGGCACCAGCGTCACCGGCAGCCCGGCGAAGACCTCGGGAACGGTGTGGCCGGCCATGCCGTTGCCCGCGTCGACCGCGACCGTCAGCGGCCGGATGCCCGAAACGTCGACCAGTGACTTCAGGAAGCTCGCGTACCCCGGGAGCAGGTCGCGGCCCGTGACCGCGCCGGCCGGCCCCTGGTGGGCCGGCACCCCGCGCTCGGCCATCTCCCGCAGGTCGGCGAGCCCGGTGTCCTGCCCCACCGGTTTCGCGCCGCTGCGGCACAGCTTGATCCCGTTGTACTTCGGCGGGTTGTGGCTCGCCGTGATCATGGCGCCGGGGACCCCCAGGCTGCCGCTGGCGTAGTAGAGCATGTCGGTGGACCCGAGCCCGCCCGCGATCACGTCCGCCCCCTGGGCCGCGGCCCCGCGGCCGAACGCCTCGGCCAGCAACGGCGAGGAGGTCCGCATGTCGTGCACGATCGCGATGGACGGCGCCCCGGTCAGCCGGGCGAAGGAGGCACCCACCGCCTCGGCGACGGGTTCGTCCAGTTCGTCGGGGACGATCCCGCGGACGTCGTAAGACTTGAAGATCTTCGAATACTGGCCCACGCTGGCCTTGCCTCCCGTGTCAGCCCGAGGGCACGTCCTTGCGCCTATACCGCGGAAGCAGCCCGCGATCCACGGAAACCGAGCCTACCGGTCAGGCTCGCCCCCCGGCCCGGCGCGCGGGCTCAGCGCGCGCCGGGCTCGTTGGGGGCCGAACGGAGAACGCGCAGATGGCCACGCCGGCCCACCTCGACGCCCTGCCCCACCGGCTCCGCCGAACCGGCCGGCGACGCTTCCCTGACGGCGTTGGCGAGCGCCTCCAGGTCGTCCACCTGGGTCGGCACGGGTTCCTCCGGGTGCACGGGAAGACGCACCACGTCCCAGCCAAGCGGGGCGGTCAGCCGGCCCGCGTGGCCGTCGCACAGGTCGTAGCAGTGCGGTTCGACGTAGGCCGCCAGCGGCCCGAGGACGGCGGTGGAGTCGCGATAGACGTACGTCAGCGTGCAGACCGCGTCCTGTTTGCATCCCGGCCGGGAACACCGACGCGCCATCAGCCAGCCTCACTCGCGGAACCCGGCCGCGCCGATCCGGCTGAGGGCTGGATCGCGCACATACTCACAAGGGCAGACCGTACCGATATGCGACAGCTAACGCCACCACCAGCGCCACTCGGTGTGATCGTGTCTTCCGCGCGCGCGCATAGGCGCCGGTAGCGGCCGTGCATTCGAAAGTCCACTTGCAGGCGGCGATACGCCTGCCGGTGCTCGCGCGATACCCTCGGGAACTGTGCAGACCGACAGGGGCCGCCCGGAGCGCCCTGCCCGGATAAGGCGGCGGGACCGGCACGGCCGCGGCCTGCGCGGGGTGCTGGTGCCGCCGGACGTGCCGCTGCACCGGACCCGCGCGGAGCAGTTCGACGACCTCGTCCTGCAGGCGGTGGCCCGGCTGGAACCGCAGTGGGAGGCGCACCTGTCCGGCGTGGAGTTCGCGGTCGAGGAAATCCCGCCGGCCGACGCGACGGCCGCCGGGTCGCGGGGGCCGGTGCCGCTGTCCCGCCTGGAACAGGGCTCGGCTCCGCCAGACCAGCCGCGCCCGCCCGAGCCGCGGGATCCGGGCCCGCGCCCGGAACCGCTCATCGCCCGGGAAGCGCGGGACGCCGAGGCCGGGCAGCCTGAGCCGCATCCACCGCGGATCGTGGTGTACCGGCGGCCGCTCATGATCCGGGCGGACGGCGAGGAGGAACTGGGCGACCTGGTGTTCGACGTCGTCGTGGAGGAGTTCGCGCGGCTGCTGGGCATCGACCCAAGGGACGTGGATCCCGGTTACGCGGGCGGCGACTGACGGGTCCGGGGCTGCCCTACCGCCCGGCGGTGACAAGCGCGCCCTGTACGCCGGGGAGCGGCACCACGGTCAGCGCGCTGGATACCGGCAGGATCGACTGCAGCGATCCGCCCCTCCCGCTGCTCATCACCACGCGCCCGGCGTACACCGGCCCGGAACCCGGCAGCGGCAAGATGACCACCGCGAACGCAGACCCGCGGCGCTCGCCGGACGGCGTGCTCAGCTGCTGGAGCACGCTGCGGTGTGCCGGGACGGCCACGACACTGCCCGGCGCCGCCTGGGCGCCGCCCGAGCCGATCTCCGTCACCCGCACCCGGGCCCCGCGCCACGGCGCCGACAGCACCAGCGAGGACGCGGCCCCGCCTCCGGTCTCGTTCACGGCGACCACGCCCTGCTGCTGCAGGGCGGGCACGGCGGCGCTGAACACACCGGGTGTGCCGTTCGGGCCGCCGCGCATCATCAGGGACGCCGTGACCGGGACGCTGGAGGAGATCTGCAGCGCGCCGAACAGGCCTGACAGCGATGACAGCGAGACCTGGACCACCGAGCCGCCGGGGATGTCCAGGCCCGCGCCCCCGGTGGGGTGGTAGGAGCCCTTGTCTGTGACCGCGCTCAGGGTGATGTGCGCGTCGTGGGTGCCGGGCACGGTGATGAACAGCTGCCGGGTGCCCGCGGTGGGCGGCATGCCGGGGATGACGATCCGGGTCCCGGGAGCCGCCGATCCTGGCAGCCATGCTCCGCTGCGCGCGCGGCCGGTGGTCTCCTCGACGGCCGCCACGACCTGCCCGACGCTGGTGCGGACGTTCAGCGCGACCATCCGGGTCCCGCGCAGCATCTTCCCCAGGGACTGGGTGACCATGCTGTGCGGTGCGACGGCCACGCCGGTGTCCGGGCTGCCTTGCAGCGGCCCGGCGTCGGTATAGGCCTGCACGTCCACGGCGGCGGGCTGGCTCGCCACATTCATCAGGTAAAGCTGGATATGCGCGATGGAGAAGGCCCCCGGGGAGAGGAACCAGAAATCGGTGCCCGGGTCGCCGCAGCGCGCGGAGATCTTCCCACCGGGCAGCACCTGCTCGGCGGCCAGTCCCCGGGCCATCGCGCCGCTCGCCTGGATCACCACGCCCCCGGCCGCCGGCGTCGTGACCGCGGGCTGGCCGGTCGGCGCCGGGGCGGGGGCCGGGGTCTTGCCGCGACCGCGTGCGGCGGCGGGATGAACGTCGGTCACCGTCAGCGCCCCGGGCTTGGCGAGGCTGGCCAGCGGGGTGCCCGTGGCGTCGCCGATCCTGCTCACCACCGCGCGCCCCGATCCCCCCGCGTCCGGGCCGGCGATCAGCGCGACCCGGGACGCCGGCGCCCCGGCCAGCCCGGGGGCCGGGCAGCCCCGGAGCACCGTGTTGACCGGTGCGCTGTGCCGCTGGGGCTGGGGGGCATTCGCGGCGAGCGTCACGGTGTGCTTCCACATCGACAGCCCGGCGGCTGCGGCGACGGCCACGACGAGTACCGCTAGCGAGATGGCCCGGTTCGCGATCACGCTCCTCACCGGTCAGCTTCTCCCTGATCGTCGCCCGCCTCTCGGTCGTCCCATGGGCCGCGCCGTGGGGCGCGGGGCGGCAGCGGTGGCAGCGGCGAGAGCACCCCGTCGTTATCGGCCGGCCCCGCTGGCCCGGGGGTCCCCGGCCGGGCGGACCGGGCGTGGCCCGGAGAGCGGCCGCGGCGGCCACGGCCGGCCTGGCCGGGGCTGCCGGGGTCCGTGCCGCGGCCGCCCTGGTCGTAGCCGCCGCTCTCGTAGCCGCCGGCCGCAGACCCGCCCTGGTAGGACCCGCTGGGGTAGGGACCGCTCGGACGACCGCCGCCTTCGTAACCGCCGCCGTCGTAACCGCCGGCCGAGCTGCCGCCCGGGGACCGCCCGCCCCGACGAGGGGCGCCCGGGCCGTCGCCGTAATCGGAATCGCCACCCGGGGACCGGCCGCCACCTGGGTAGGCGCCGCTCGGGTAGGGACCGCTCGGATGACCGCCGCCTTCGTAACCGCCGTCGTATCCGCCGCCAGCGCTGCCCGGGGACCGCCCGCCCCGATGAGGGCCGCCCGGGCCGTCGCCGTAATCGGAATCGCCACCCGGGGACCGGCCGTCACCTGGGTAGGCGCCGCTCGGGTAGGGACCGCTCGGTTGACCGGTGCCGTGGTAGCCGCCGCGGGCGCTACTGCCTCGCTGGTAAGACCCGCTCGGGACCGGGCCGCTCGGATGGGTGCCACGGCCGGAGCCGCCGTCCGGGGACCGGGCACCCCGGAAGGAGGAGGAGCTGGGCAGGGGGCCGCTCGGATGGCTGGCGCTGTCGACGCCGCCGCGGTCGGGGCCGCCGGCGTCGTACGGGCCACCGCGGGCACCGGGCTGCGAGCGTTCAGCGGCAGCGGCCGGTGGCGAGCCGCGGCCGCGGCTGAACCGCCCGGTCCGCTCGGCGCCACGGCGGCGGATCGGCAACGCGAACCGCTCCCGTGGCTCACCGTCGCCGTGCGGCTCGTCGCCGGGCGCCGCGGGGCCAGGCTCAGGAGCGCTCCGGCCACCAAAGAAGCGGCGCCCGGCGGCATGGTCACCCGGGCCGGTGGCGGCGCCAGGGTCCCGCCGGGCGCGGCGCGGCCCGAACCCGCGCCCGCGTGGCACGTCCTGCCGCCCGCGGGACGGCAGTCCCGCGGGGTCTCCCGGCCCGGCGTCGCCGCGACCAGGCCCGCCGGGCGGTTCGTGGTCCCCGCCGCGCCAGCCGGGGTCGGTGCCCGGACCACGGCCGGCCAGCGGGTCCGGCCCCGTGCGATGGCTGTGCCGCCCGGCGGTGTCGCCGCCACGCGCGCGGGAGGCGATGGATTCGCCGGACAGATCCCCCGCCGCGGGACTTCCACGGCCCACCCGGGTGGGCTGCTCCGGCACCAGCGAGCCGGGGTAGGCCGGGCCGCCGGTGAAGGGGGAAGGGGCGGCGGGCTCGCCGCGGGGGAACGACCGTTCGCCGGGACCGGACACGTCGCCCGGGAAGGGCTCCTCCGCGGCCGGCCCGCCGCGGCGCGGCCAGCCCGCCCGGAAGCCCGCGGGCGCGGCAGCAGCCCGCGACAGGGCCCGGGCCGGCAGGGCGGGCCGGGGCACCTCGGTGCCCGGCGGCAACTCCGGCTCCTCCTGGCCGCGGCGCGGCAACCGCGGCCGGCGGGACCGTTCCCCGGTGTCGCCGCCACGGCTGGCGCGGCGGCGGCCGGGCCCGGCCTCCCGCGCGGCGAGTTCCTTCTTCTTCTCCCGGGCCGGTTCCTCCCGCGCCCCGGCGGCCGCCCGGGCGCCGGGCAGGCCGAGCCCGGCCACCACGAGCACGGCGAGCCCCTCCAGCACCACCGCGGCCTCGCGGCCGATCTCACTGTGGCGCACCGACAGGGTCCCGCCGCCCGGGGGCAGCCGGAAGCCCTGGGCCCAGCCGTTCACCGGCGCCGCCAGCGGGGTGAGCGGGTGACCGTTCAGCGTCGCGGACCAGCCGCCGGCCGGCTCGGCGAGCGTGAGCGTGCCACCGGCGGCCGGGGCCCGCGCACCGGACACGCTCAGCGGCCCCGACGACACCGTCGCCACGGTGCCGTTCGTCTCGGTCACGGTGACGCGTGCCGTGGTGTCCACAACCCGCCAGAGCTGGAAGGCGGGGGTGACGCTCACCGGCCGAAGGCCTGGCACGTTATCGAGCAGCCGGGCCAGGCCGGCGTTGACCGGGGCCGGCAGCAGCACGTAGCCGATGCCGAACCCGGCCAGGGCGCGTCCCTGGTCGGTGACGGCGCTGCCCGACGCTGCGCTCAGGGTGGCGACGCACTGGCTGAGCGCCTTCTCAGCGGGCGCCGGCAGGGCCAGCTCGGGGGAGCCGAGCAGCGGGTCGCTGTCGCGGAGCACCAGGTATGTCACGGCGCCGTGGGGTGCCGTCTGCAGGACCAGGGTCCGCAACCGCTGCCCGGTGTCCGAGGACACCGACACGAACTCGGGCAGCAGCGCCCCCGCGGCCGGGCGTACCGGGCCGGTCACCCCGGAGGCGACCCAGTAGGCGGCGGCGAGCGCGGGCGCGGAACAGGCCACCGCGCCCAGCCCGAGCACGGCCGCCCCGGCCGGGGTGTGCCACCCCCCCGCCCGCAGCAGGCGGGGCATCCGGTCACCGGCCGCCACGAGGGCGAGCAGCAGACCGGCCCCGGCGACGGCGAGCGCCGGCCCCGGCCACGCCCGCACCGGAGCGGGCACATCCACCTGGGTGATCGCTATTCTGCTCACCGCGGCGGCGATGATCAGCCCGGTGACCCCGACCGCCCAGCCGGCCACCACCAGGCGCCGGCGGCCGCTCGCGATCAACGCGACGGTCGCCGCGACGAACAGGCCCCCGGTCACCCAGAACGGCGGCAGGCCGGGGCCGCCCGGGGACAGCAGCAGCAGCGCGCGCGGCGCCAGGCCAGCGGCGGCCAGACCGGGCCGGGCCAGGCCGGCCTCGAGGAAGATCCTGGCCGGGTGCGCGGCGATGCCCAGCGACCAGGGCAACAGCAGCACCGGCGGGACGCCTATCACGATCAGCGCGTCCAGTGCCCGCGCGCGGCGGCGCAGCGCGATCGCGCCGATGCCCGTTACGGCGGCCATGATCAGCCAGAACAACGGCACGAAGGCGGCCACGACCGCGGTGAGCAGGCTGGCCGCCCACGCCGCCCTGCGGGCCCTGCGCTGGGGGGGGGTGAAGATCCGCCCGGCCAGCACGGCGGCCAGCGGCAGCAGCACGAGCAGGACGGCCGTGCCCAGCCGGCCCGCCGCCACCGCACCCATCCCCACCGGCAGCAACGCGTAGCCGAGCGCCCCGACGACACGGGCCGGCACGAACGAGGTCACCCGGCGGGTGGCAAGGAAGGCCGTGGCGCCCGCGAGCGGAACGGAGCCGAGCAGGATCACGTCCACCGCCAGCCACGGCTTCCCGCCCAGCACGGTGGCCAGCGCCGCGACCAGCGCGACGTAGGGCGGGGCGCTCGCGGTGGTGCCGATGCTCACCGGGTGGAAGCCCTGGAAGTACTCCTGCCACAAGCCGGACACCCCGCCCCAGGCGGGTACGAGCGCTCCGCCACCGAGCGGGGTCGAGCCGAGTAGGGACCGCTCCGCGACCAGGGCGACCACGGTGAGGGTCAGGATGAGCAGCACCCCGGGGCTGGTGAGCAGGCGCTGCGCCAGGCCGGTGTCGACCAGCAGCGAGTCGTCGTCGCTTGGGTCGTCGGTCGCGTGGTGGCTGCCCACGGCCTCGGCGGGCAGCGTCTTGGACAGGGTGCTCGTGGCGTACTCCGCGAGCATCCGGAACGACCGGCCGGGCGGCAACTGGGTGGCCAGGCGGGCGAACGCCTGCTGGCGGCCCGGTGCCCGGATCCGCCGCGCGGCCATCAGCCGGAGCGGGTGGCTGGTCACCGAGGTGTAGGAGGCCAGCTCGTCCATGGCCGCCGCGGGCCGCTTGGCCAGCAGAAAGAAGACCGTCCGCAGCGTGGACAGCACCAGGTTGCCCGCCAGCGCGGACAACATGGGCCGGGCCGGCAGGTTGCCGGTCAGCACGAACAGGGCGTTGCGGCGGTCCTGGCGGCGGCGACGCTGCGCCGCCGGGGCCTCCCGCCGGTTCCGGGCGGTCGCCTCGACGTGGTAAACCACGGCGTCGGTCACCACCCGCACGCGGTGGCCCGCCGCTTGCACTCGCCAGCAGAAGTCGGTGTCCTCCCGGAACAGCCGCATCCCCGGGTCGAAACCGCCGACCTCGTCCCATACCTCCCGGCGAACGAGCATCCCGGCGCTGCTCACGGCCAGCACGTCGCGGTCCCCGTCGTGCTGGCCCTGGTCGACCTCGCGCGGCTCGATCCCGGTGATCCGGCGGCCGGCCCGGTCGATGGTGGTGCCGGCCTCCAGCAGGATGTCCCGGTCGTTCCAGTCCATGATCTTCGGGCCGAAAACCGCCGCCGCGGGGGCCTCACGCGCCCCGGCCAGCAGCCGCTCCAGCGCGTCCGGCGCCGGTTCGCTGTCATCGTGTAGCAGCCAGATCCACTCGGCGCGGTTGTCCCGCGGCGCGCCCGGCATCGGCACGTGGGCGTTTGCCGACCGGTGGCGCAGAGCCTTGGCGACGGCGACGCCGTACCCCGTGCCGCGCTCCATGCCGAAGACCGCGGCCCGGCCGAAGGCCTGCGCGAGCATCGAGCCGCTGCGGTCGGTGCTGCCGGTGTCCACGCCCACGACCCGCTGGACGGACCTGGTCTGCTTCGCCAGGGATTCCACGACACGCGGAAGCCACGCGGCTCCGTCGTGGGCGACAATCACCGCGGTAACAACGTCCTGGCTGTGCGTGCTGTCTGGTGACAAGGTCCCGCTAGCTGCTCGCAGTGATCACCTGCCGAGGCACGCGGGGCCGCTCCCTGGCGTCCCGGCGAGGCGGGGGCACGCCGTGAACAATACGCGAACGCCGGGTGGGCGGGCGGGCAGACGGCCGAAGATAGCCCGGGACCAGGCCGGGGTGGATTGCCTGTGGAAACTGGTCTATTGGCTGGTCAGGAGGGGTTGGTGGGGCGGCGGTCCAAGGCGGGGCAGGTCTGGGCGCGGGCGTGGTTGGGGCCCGCCACCGGCGTGAAGGGAGCACGCGAGAGGGGGTTCCGGGAACCCGGGTCCCGATTGAACTGGGGGCCGGGGAGCTCAAAGGGCTATGGGTAACGCGGGGCGGCGTGAGCCGGGCGGCTGACGCGAGCGGGGGCGTGGGGGTTCCGGGGGCTCGGGCCCCCGGGCTAGCCTTGCCGGCCCAGAGCCATGGCGAAATCGGCCGAAGGCCGATGAGCAGGCTGGGCCACTCTGGGCTAGGCGCCGCGCTTGATGCGACGGCGTTCGCGCTCGGACAGCCCGCCCCAGATGCCGAAGCGTTCGTCGTGTTCGAGCGCGTACTCAAGGCATTCGGTGCGGACCTCGCACGAGCGGCAGACCTTCTTGGCCTCCCTCGTGGAACCGCCCTTCTCCGGGAAGAACGCCTCCGGATCCGTCTGGGCGCACAGCGCACTGTCCTGCCAGGACATCCCCCC
>Ga0070706_100005318_pt1 | contig 12269 bp, 10 predicted proteins | sample KBSK5501metaG_FD_65476 | JGI IMG/M metagenome (GOLD analysis project Ga0070706, IMG submission 65476) | Corn, switchgrass and miscanthus rhizosphere microbial communities from Kellogg Biological Station, Michigan, USA - KBS K5-50-1 metaG | ecosystem: Host-associated > Plants > Roots >...
AGTCTCATGTCAAAGAGCAAACAACAGAGCAATAGCAAAACTCAGGCGCTTCGGCGTCACCGGCGAAGTCTGGACCCAAAACCTCTTGACTTCGACCACCGCTTCATAGATGACCTCATGTCGCGCGTCGAGTCAACCATCACCTGGCGATATGGAGTCAGTACCACCCCCGTCAGGGGGTGGGTACTACAACCAATCGTTTGTGGTGATGGAGTACTTTGGCTATCTGCGACGCGACCCGGATGCCTTGTATCTCGATTGGATTAACGTCTTGAACCAGGGAGGCGACTCGCGTCACATGGTCGAAGGTTTCGTTAACTCAATTGAGTATCGGAACAGATTTCCGCAGTGAGAAAACCAACTGAGTCTGTTTGCGCGCGCGGATGTAAGTGAACGAAGCCGTGAAAGACTAGCCGAAGAAGACTTCCGCTACTTCATAAATGTCTTCGTCAAGGCGCTTCAGCTCACCCACAGCTTCAGAGAGTGGCCCGCTGATAATCTTGTTTCCGCGCACGCCAACCATCTGACCCCACCCTTCGTCTCGCACCATCTCATAAGCCTTGATTCCAAACCTCGTGGCCAAAATCCGATCAAAAGCCGTTGGCGAACCGCCGCGCTGCACATAGCCGAGCTTAGTAACCCGTGTCTGAATATTCGTGCAGCGTTCGATCTCCATAGCCAGCGCTTCGCCAACTCCTCCCAGCCGGTCATGACGATAAATGACGTCGCATTGCTCATTCGTCAAGAACGGTTCGTCTTCGTGCGGGTGCGCGTCTTCCGCAACCACCACGATGGAAAATGCCCGGCCATCCTTTTCGCGGTGCTGCAATAACTCACAAACCCGCGACATCCTGAACGGGTGCTCGGGTACCAGGACGACGTCCGCCCCGCCGGCTATGGCGCCGTATGCGGCAATCCATCCCGTGTGGCGGCCCATTACCTCAACCACCATGACGCGATGATGCGATTCGGCGGTCGAATGCAAACGATCAATCGCGTCGGTCACGATCGAGACGGCCGTATCGAAACCAAAAGTGAAATCAGTTCCATTTATATCGTTGTCGATGGTTTTGGGAATTCCGACCACTCGAATTTGGTGGTCTTGCCAGAGATCGCTCGCGGCCGCAAGCGTGCCTTCACCGCCCACGGCAATCAAGCCCGACAGCCCATGCGCAGCGAAGTTTTTTTTAAGAGCCTTAACAGATTCCGGGTCTTTGAGCGGATTGAAACGCGAGGTGCCAAGAATTGTGCCGCCACGAGGCAGAATGCCGGTGACCGAAGTGCGAGTCAACTCGACGACATCGGCTTCCACCAATCCCAGCCAGCCATTTCTGATTCCGATCGTTTCAACGTTGTCCGCAGAAGCGCGTCTGACAATTGCGCGGATTGCGGCATTCAGTCCCGGACAGTCTCCGCCGCCGGTCAAGATTCCAATTCTCATAACGATCTGACAAGAGCTTCGGCCCGGATTGCGCCGAGCACGTTTGTGTGGTTTAAGATCATCGCGCCCGCACTGGCGCCTGTCAAACGATGAATGAAAGCCCGGTACTGCGCCGCTATGTCTAAAAAAGAAGTCCCACTCATTTTGGCCATTGAGACGGCTACCCGCGCCGGTAGCATAAGCGTGGCGCGCGGCGAAGAGATCCTATCATCGTTGGCAGGGAACGCGTCGTCTTCGCATTCAACGGACTTGCTTGAAAATGTCGATAAGCTGCTGCGCACCGCCGGAGTAAAGTTGAACGACATTGATTTCTTTGCAGCTGCGTCCGGCCCGGGAAGTTTCACGGGTTTGCGCATAGGTCTGGCGACAGTCAAGTCCTTTGCGGTGTGCACCGGCAGAAAGTGCGTCGGCGTCTCGACTCTGGCTGCAATTGCCCACGCCGCCGGCCCATCGACGAGAGATACAGTGGCACTTTTGCCCGCCGGGCGCGGTGAACTCTTTGCGCAGATGTTTTCGGTGCACGAAGACAGAATCGACAGTCTCGACTCAGCAGCGCATATAACTCCAACCGAGCTTCTGGAAAAATACGGGCAGATTTCCGGACTCACATGGGCGGGGGAGGGCGCTGCCTTACACCGCGAACTTTTGCAGACGTGGGCCGAAACGCACAACATAGAATTTGCGGCCCACCATGTGGACGGTTCGCACAATCGGGACGTTATCTGGGCGGTCGCGCCCGCATACGAACAGTTAGCGAACTCCGTAGCATTGTTGGCGCTGAAGGAATATCGAACCAGCAACCTTGTAGGCCCGGACGAACTGCGAGCTACCTATGTTAGGCCATCTGATGCTGAAATTCTGAAACCATGGCAACAGCAAAAGTAACAGCCGTCGGTACTGATCCGAAGGTAACGATCGACCGAATGACCGAGCACGATCTACTGGAGGTCGTGGAAATCGAAGAGGCCTGCGGCCTCAGTCCCTGGGGCTGGGAGGCTTATCACAAGGAATTACAGTCACCCGAGGACGTGATCATGCTTGTTGCCCGAAAGCCCTTTGTCGCCTCTGGCGGAACCGAAAAGTTCGTCGCCGGGTTTGTCGTGGCGCGATTGATAACAGACGAGCTCCATGTTAACAATGTCGCGGTCCGGCCTGATTGGCGTCGAATTGGTATCGGCGCGAAGTTGCTCGATGCTGTGCTGGCCTGGGGCCGTCAAAAGCGATCGGCGCTGGCGCTTTTGGAAGTACGAGCCGGAAACAACTCGGCACAGGCGCTTTACCGGCGCTGTGGATTTGAAGTGACTGGCCACCGCCAGCGTTATTACCGCGCGCCTGTGGAAGATGCACTCATAATGTCCGTTTCTTTGAAATCGAGGCCTTGATTTGGTGTCGGAAATTGGGCTAACATTTCAGCCATGCAGAACTACCGTGAGCACTTCTCACCGAACGATTTTCTTTCCAGCCCCATAATTCGAGAGGAGACTAGTCGACATGGAAATGACGAAGGCGGACAGCCTCAAAGAACAATTGATGACGAGCAATCCTGAATTTCGGGAGCTGGCTCGCGAACACGGCCGTTACGAAGCGCGTTTGAGCGAATTGTCCGCACTTTCATACCCGAGCGACGAAGAGCAGTTGGAAGAAATTACGCTGAAAAAGAAAAAGCTGGCATTAAAAGACCAGATGTACTCACTAATGCTCCAACACGAGAAAAGCGTGAGCACCGAGCATTAATCATTTTGCGACGAACTGAATGGCAGGCTGCGGAGCCGCGCTGCCTCAGTTGGGTTCGGATAATCCAGACGGGGACGACAGATTCGCTGTTCGGCCCCGTTTGTTTTTCGCGGCGGCATCGAACGAAGTTCTACAAAATGGTTCGTGACGGAATTCAATTCGTCCTTGTACCCTTAGTGCTGGCCATCGTGGCTGCATTGCTCGGTTACTGGCCGGTTTCGCTGGGCTTGCTGGTGGTCGCAGCTTTCATGGCGTTTTTCTTTCGCGATCCTCATCGTGCCGCTCCTTCAGAGCCGGGAATTGTCGTGGCGCCGGCGGACGGCCGCGTCACGATAGTCAGACGTAGCGGTCCGACGTCACCCGAGTCGTTGATCAGCATCTTCTTGTCGCCGCTGGATGTGCACGTGAATCGATCGCCGATTGCTGGCGAGATTACTGAAATCAGCTATAAACGAGGTAAATTTCTGATGGCTACCAGCGAGCGCGCCGGCTTGCTGAACGAGCAGAATACGCTGACAATTGAAGGGGACGAGCTGACTGTAAAGTGCACTCAAATTGCCGGTATCGTGGCACGCCGCATTGTTTGTTGGAAGCGGAAGGGAGAGAGAGTAGAATGCGGCGAAAGATTTGGCATGATAAGGTTTGGATCTCGCACTGATCTGCTATTACCTCCTGCTGTCGAGGTTGTCGTGGAAGAAGGCATGCATGTTCGTGGTGGAGTGACGATAGTCGGGAAGATTAAGAAATGAGCGTACCGCGATTGCAGCCAGGTAGACGGTTCGGCACGCAACCGGCGCCTTCAGGCCACAAAGGCTTGAAGAAGGGCGTGTACGTAATACCCTCTCTCTTCACGGCTTTGAATATCCTCGCCGGCTTCTATTCGCTCATGGCTACGATGAGCGGCTTTCGTCTGCTGGGAATCGGCGGGGCGCAAGTACAACAAGCAACTGAGCGCTTTGACTATGCGGCAATCGCAATTGGCTGGGCCTTTGTTTGCGACATGCTCGATGGCCGTATTGCGCGCATGACAAAGAGCACGACGGAAATCGGAATTCAGCTTGACTCGCTCGCCGATATCGTATCGTTCGGCTTGGCGCCGGCTGTGCTTGCCTACGCGTGGGGTTATGGGACAGCGCTGCAAGACTGGACAAATGCGCGACAGTTGGCGTGGTTTCTGTCTTTCATGTATGTCATCTGCGGTGGTTTTCGTCTGGCTAGATTTAATGTTCAAGCGTCGCGCCCCCGTCCACTGGCTGAAGGAACTCCAAAAGTAGACAAAAAGAGCTTTGTCGGTTTGCCCATTCCAGTGGCGGGATGCTTGATTGCAGCCATCGTGCACTTTGCTCCGACCCCTATCAAGTATGCACCTCCTCACCCTCAGTTGTTGTCAATCCTCATGATGGTGTTGGTGGCATTGCTAAGTCTGCTCATGGTTAGCACTCTTCGTTTCACCAGCTTCAAATCCGTCGGCGCCGGCAGGCGATTGAGTGCAAGACTAGCGATCGGAATAATCGCGGTGGCGGGCTTGATCTACTTATATTCTCAGTGGGTCCTTCTTTCCCTGGTGGTGGCCTACGTTGTTCATGGACTACTTTCGCGCGGCCTGACCTCGCTGACTCGTCGTTCCTCGGAAAAACCAGTAGACGTCAACGAAATCTGAATCAGTGGCTTCAAGGCGGAGAATGCGCCCAAAGATTCAGGGTTTTTGTTGCGGAGCCGCGAACGCAAGCAATCCGTGAGGAGCAGTTACCAACACCAGATCGCTCACTGCGATAGGCGCGGCACTGCTGCTATTGTCTTCGCCGAGCGGTAACGTGTTCACCGGCTTGCCGTCCTTTAGTGCCAAAACGATTGCGCTGTCGGTTGAAAGCGGGGTGAACAGAGCGCCATCCGCAGTTGTCATCGGTCGCGACGCTATGCGCCCGGGCAGTAGCCGCCGCCAGATTAGTGATCCCTTTCTAAGTGACAATAGGTAAGCAAAATTATCGAGGGAAGCAGCGAGCAAACCATTGTCAACCACGACCACGGCCTGCACTGCTGCGCCCGTTCGGTGTCGCCACAGCAACCTCGAGCGTGACTCGCTGAAGGCGTAGACGTAGCCGTCGCCCGAGCCAAAGTAAACGACGCCATTTGCGACTGCGATCGGACCTTGAATTGCACCTCGCGTCCGATAACGCCAAACGGTTCGCCCGGTTGCCTGATCCAAAGCGAATACGGTGCCAGAATCGCCGCCGACATAAAGTAAATTTCCAAGCATGGCTGGCTGGCTGGAAAAGCTTTCACCGTACTGATTAATCCATAGGCTCAGGCCTGTTCGCTTGTCGAAAGCATAAACCCGTCCATCGGATCCACCGCCAAAAAGCGTATTCGCGCTTGCGATGAGGCTGCCGCGAAGGGGCGCCGGCAAGGTTCTCATCCACCGAGTGACACCCGTCTCTTTGCTCACCGCTCGTAAAGTTCCGTGTATCGGAGATTGCTCGCCGGCTGCTTCGCGGTACTGAGTAGCCACGTACACGTTTCGGTCATCAGCCACTGGAGCGGATGAGAATTCTCCGCCGGCATCCGCTCGCCAGCGTAACTGACCGTCGTTGGCGGCCAGTGCCACAAGAGTTCCTGATGTTAACGGGACATATACGGTTCGATCGTCCGCTGCCGGCGTCAGATTGGACATGCGATCGGATTCATACCGCCACTTAGCAATGAGGGGTTGGGAAAGCGCGAGGTGATCGCTCTGGTGAGATTCCAGCTTTGGCGCAACAGTTAAACTAAGTAGAACCAGAAGGCCGCACCTGAATGTAGGTGAAAGCTTCAACCTCTTGCTCTGTAAGGCTGCGAGATCTCTTCTCATGAATCAGCTTTTCTTTCGCCATATTCGCTTTGCGCGTACATTGGTTGCCAACCTATAATTCGAAGTCTTAAAAGGGATCGCCAGTTTTGACGTACAGCTTGACATGGAGGTTTTCTTTTTTTGGGGAGTCCAGGTCACGAAACAATAATCATACTCGACTTTGGTTCGCAGTACACTCAGCTCATCGCTCGACGAGTACGTGAAGCCGGTGTTTATTGCGAAATCCTTCCTTTCAATGTAGAGCTTGCCAAACTTCAGTCACGCGAACCGCGGGGACTGATTCTTTCAGGCGGACCTTCTTCGGTTTATGACGATAACGCTCCTCGGCCGCGACCTGAATTGCTTACGGCTACGAAATACCCGGTGCTGGGAATTTGCTATGGACTGCAACTGATCGCTCATAATCTCGGTGGCAACGTACAGCCTTCGAAGAATAGAGAATATGGTTACGCGCGCCTGACGGTTGTCGACCCATCGAGTGCTCTGTTTACCGGCCTGCCGAAAGAGCTGGATGTTTGGCTGAGTCACGGCGATCATGTCACGACACTGCCGGATGGCTTTCGCGTGACGGCACAGACTGTGGGTGCGGTCAACGCGTTTGAGGATCCAGCTCGCGGAATTTACGGCGTCCAGTTTCATCCCGAAGTCGCGCACACACCACTCGGCGGCCAAATCCTGCGCAACTTTGTGTTTGATGTTTGCGGCTGTAAGGGCGACTGGACGCCCGCGGCGGCAATCGAGGAACTGATTGAGAGAATTCGAGCTCGTCTGGGCAAGGACGGCCGAGCGATTTGCGGTCTTTCCGGCGGCGTCGATTCTTCCGTCGCTGCGGCGCTGGTGCATCGAGCAGTTGGAGATCGTCAAGCCTGCATTTTCATCAATAACGGCGTGCTGCGAGAGGGCGAGTTCGAATCCACTCAGATATTGCTTAAGCAGAAAATGAAATTAAATATTCGGGCGGTCGACGCCACCGACCGCTTTCTCAACGCCTTGCAGGGTGTGACCGATCCGGAAGAGAAGCGAAAGAAGATGGGTGCGGTTTTCATTGAAGTCTTTGAAGAGGAGGCGAAACGTATCGGCGGCGTTGATTTTCTGGTGCAGGGAACTCTTTATCCAGACGTGATTGAATCAGTATCCGTGCGGGGACCCTCGGCGACAATCAAGAGCCACCACAACGTAGGCGGTCTGCCTGAGCGAATGAACTTGCAGTTAATCGAGCCGCTGCGCGAATTATTCAAAGACGAAGTTAGAGCGATTGGAAGGGAAATCGGCGTTCCTGAAGAACTCCTCAATCGTCATCCGTTTCCGGGTCCAGGCCTGGCAGTTCGAATTCTGGGCGAGGTTAATGACGAAAGGCTTCGCATATTAAGAGCGGCTGATCGAATTCTCGATGAAGAACTGCGCCGGGCTGAATTGTACAATTCGGTCTGGCAGGCATTTGCTGTTTTATTGCCAATTTCGACGGTCGGCGTGATGGGCGACGAAAGAACCTATGAGCGAGTGATTGCAATTCGTGCGGTTACGAGCGTGGACGGCATGACAGCCGATTGGGCGCGCTTGCCTCATGACCTGCTGGCGGCCGTTTCAACGCGAATAGTTTCAGAGGTCAAAGGAGTGAACCGGGTGGTTTATGACGTCAGCTCTAAGCCACCCAGCACTATTGAGTGGGAGTGAAAATGATTGTTGCCGTACCCTTGAATCCGTTCGCGCTGAATAATGCTTACTTCAATATGTTGTTTAGTTGATTCCCGTACGCCACGTGATATAGTGTTATCTCGAATCACGTCTGATTCAATCGGCTTAGGAATTCTTCAGCATTTATCCGGGCATGCAAAGTAAGAACTTCGTACATCTCCATCTTCATACCGATTACAGCCTTCTTGACGGCGCCATACAAATCAAGCCACTCGCAGAGCGGGCTGAGAAGCTGGGAATGACCGCGTGTGCCATGACCGATCATGGGAACATGTATGGGGCAATTTCCTTCTACAAGACCATGAAGGAGCGCGGCATTAAACCGATCATCGGATGCGAAACTTACGTCGCAGCCGGAAGCCGCAAGGACCGGACGGGCGGAGGAACGGCCGGCGAGAAGACGAACTCTCACCTGATTCTTCTGGCGAAGGATTTCGAAGGCTATCGCAATTTGTCGCGACTCACGTCAAAGGCATTCACTGAAGGCTTCTATTACAAGCCGCGCATCGACAAAGAATTACTTTCCCGGCACAGCAAGGGCTTGATCGCTCTTTCGGCATGTATGTCCGGCGTGCCATCAGCGATGCTGGTGCGCGATCGCTTTGACGATGCAGCGGCAGCGGCGCTGGAGTATCAGGAGATTTTGGGCAAAGGCAATTATTTTCTTGAAATCCAGGAACACGGATTAGAGCCTCAAGCGCGCATACGTAAATCGTTAGTCGAGTTGTCAAAGCGAACGGAAATCCCTTTGGTGGCCACAAACGACGCGCATTATCTGATGCCAGACGACTCGCGTGCCCACGACGTCTTGTTGTGCATAGGATCAGGAAAGACGGTAAACGATCAGAACCGCTTGCGTTATGTGACGCCAAACTTTTACGTTCGCTCGGCTGACGAGATGTGGGACATCTTCGGCAGCGAGTTGCCGGAGGCATTGCAGCGCACCGTTGACATCGCTGAGAGATGTGACCTGAGTCTGCCGCAAGGCGTTAACTACTTGCCCAACTATCCTATTCCCGAGTCTGACTCGGGTCTATCGGTGAACGAATTTTTTGAAAAGACTGTTCGAGGCGGTTATCAGACGCGCAAGGCAAGCGTCTGGGATGGGAAAGCCGCGAACGGGGAACTTAAACATACTTTCGAAGAATATCAGCAGCGTCTCTGTCATGAGATTGAAGTTATTAAGCGGATGGGCTACGCCGGCTACTTTCTCGTGGTTTGGGATTTCGTTCGTTATGCCAGGGAACATGGCATTCCGGTCGGGCCAGGGCGTGGCTCGTCCGCAGGATCGCTAGTAGCCTACTGTCTCGGGATCACAGATATCGATCCGTTGAAATACGACTTGTTGTTTGAACGTTTTCTGAATCCGGATCGAGTTTCGATGCCGGACATCGACATCGATTTTTGTGTTCGCGGTCGCTCGAACGTGATCAATCACGTGGCTAACCTCTATGGACGCGACTCGGTCTGCCAGATTGTCACTTTTGGAACGCTCGCATCCCGTGCTGCCATTAAGGACGTCGGCCGAGCGCTTGATATGCCATATGCGGACGTCGATCACATCTCGAAAATGATTCCGCCACCCGTTCGCGGCCGCAACGTGAGCATAGAGCAGGCAATTCAACAAGTGCCGGACCTGCGAAAGGCGATGGAGACGAACGCTCAAGTCAGAGACTTGATTGACCTTGCCAGACGGCTGGAAGGCTGCGCGCGTCACGTTTCTGTGCACGCCGCAGGGGTTGTTATCACACCTGAGCCCTTGGAAGAACTCATTCCGATAGCAGTTTCCGGCAAAGACGAAGTCACAACTCAATATGAGATGTCAGACCTGGAAAAGGTTGGCGTCCTGAAGATGGATTTCCTCGCGCTTAACACACTTACGATAATAAGCGACTGCTTAATAAGCATAAAGCGCTCGCTTAGCGAAACCATTGAGTGGGAAAACATACCGCTTAATGACCAGAAGACTATGCAATTGTTTGCGGAGGGGCGGACGGATGCGATTTTCCAATTCGAATCTTCTGGAATGCAGGAGATATGTAGAAAACTTAAGCCAAAGAGTATTGAAGATTTGGCAGCCCTGAACGCACTCTATCGGCCGGGCCCCATAGATGGAGGGATGGTAGACGACTTCATCCAGCGCCACCATGGTAAGAAGAGTATTCGCTACATCGTGCCGGAGATGAAGGAGATTCTGGACGGCACGCAAGGCGTTATCGTCTATCAAGAGCAGGCAATGCATCTAGCGCAAAAGCTTGCGGGATACACGATGGCTGAAGCCGATAGCCTGCGGAAAGCGATGGGCAAGAAGAACCGGGAAGAGATGGCTCAACAGGAACAGAAGTTCATTCTTGGCGCGGTAGCGCGGGGTCTCAAGCGTGAAAAGGCGCAGCAGATTTTCTCTTTGATGAGTCAGTTTGCGGACTACGGTTTTCCAAAAGCGCACAGTGTGGCCTATGCGTATCTCGCCTTTCAGACGGCTTATCTTAAGGCCCACTATCCCGAGTATTTTTACGCCGCAGTACTTTCGAATGAACTTGAAGACACCGGTAAGGTCTTTCGTTATACGAAGGAGATGCGAGGGCAGGGAATTGCGCTCTTACCGCCGGACGTAAATGAAAGCGAACTTGGCTTTACGCCGTTGAAGCGCGCCATCCGTTACGGTCTGGCGGCGATCAAAGGGATTGGCTTCGGAAGCGTGAATGCAATAATTAAGGCGCGAGAAGCCGGGCGATTTCGATCGCTCTCCGAATTTGCCGAGCGGATCGAAGACGGTGCTATTAACAAGCGCGTTTTGGAAGGCTTGGTATGCAGCGGAGCTTTTGATTCGCTGAAAACAGAAGCCGATTCAATCAACGGCTGGCGTGCGAGGCTTTTCGCAGCGATTGACGTCGTAATTGCTGGTTCGGCAAGAACCAGGCGGGCGAAAGCGCTCGGGCAAAATGATCTCTTTCGCGGCGATTCAGTTTCGGAACCTGAAGTAGTAGTTGAATTGCCTGATGCAAAGGCCTGGACGCCTGCCGCAGTGTTAGCCGCGGAAAAGAAAGCGCTTGGTTTTTATATCACCGCCCATCCTCTTGATTCCCATTCTGAGATTATTTCCAAATTCGCGTCGATGTCATTGGCTGAGTTAAGTCTTCAAGAAACCGGAGCGCGCGCAACTATTGCAGGTTTAGTCACGAGGCTGCAACTCCGCACAACTAAGAAAGGCGATCAGTTTGCGATCTTTCGCCTGGAGGACCAGTCAGGATCGGTTAAATGTGTCGTCTGGCCGGAACCATTTAGACGGCATGGTTCGCAGATAAGAGAAGAGGCAACACTGCTGGTAACCGGCAGGGCGGAGATTACCGATGATAGCGCGATTACAGTGATCGTGGAAAAAATCGGAGAGCTCGGACAAGCCAAACAACAAAAGGCGAGCGAACTCATTATTCGATTGCCGTCCGCCGCTGACTCGGGCACGAGGTGCGACGCGATAAAAAAACTGCTCGAAACTTCCAAAGGCGAATGCGACGTTTTCCTTGAGGTAGTTTGCGATGGTGTGCTCGTGCGCGTGCGTGCCCATCCATCGTTGAAGGTGCAAGGAAGCGCAGAGGTCGAAGCTGCGTTACGGAAGCTGGGTTGCGAAGTTACCTGGGAAAGTTTCGGAACTTCCACGCGTGCCGCGGCGGCAGGCATGGTGTGAGCAACTATGGCAGCGAAAGACAAATCCGCCAACGGCGGCTCTACAAAGGCTTTCGAGCGAGTTCAGTTAGCTCGGCATCCTGATCGTCCATACACGCTCGACTTTGTTGAGCGTTTATTCGAGGACTTCACAGAAGTTCACGGTGATCGCCGGTACGCTGACGATCCGGCCATCGTTTGCGGCTTCGCGCGTTTTCATGGGATGCCTGCCGCAATCGTAGGTCATCAAAAAGGTCGCGATACAAAGCAGCGGCAATTTCGTAACTTTGGTATGCCCAAACCCGAAGGTTACCGGAAGGCCATCCGCACTATGAAGATTGCCGAGAAGTTCGAACGACCAATTTTTTGCTTCGTCGACACTCCCGGAGCGTATCCTGGCATTGACGCAGAAGAGCGTGGGCAGGCAGAAGCTATCGCTTACAACCTTCGCGAGATGGCGAAGTTAGCTGTTCCGGTAATCGTAAGTGTGATTGGTGAAGGCGGCTCTGGCGGCGCGCTGGCGATTGGAGTCGGGGATCAAGTGCTTATGCTTGAAAACGCAATCTATTCGGTAATCTCACCCGAAGGTTGCGCGGCCATTCTCTGGAAGGACTCCAGCCAGGCTGCACGCGCGGCGGAGGAGCTGCGGCTCACGGCTGAAGACTTGCATCGCAACGGTATTGTGGACCAAGTGATCGATGAACCCGAAGGCGGAGCACAGGCGTCCCATGATGAGACCGCTCGTTTGCTGGATGCGGCGCTCTGTGCGCGTCTGGCTGAATCGGCCACCATCAATGTGGAAGCGCGACTCGCGCGACGCTATAGCAAACTCCGCCAAATGGGCAAGTGGGGAACAAACGGGGCATAAGCCGACTTGACCTTAAGCTG
>Ga0070706_100005320_pt1 | contig 12265 bp, 12 predicted proteins | sample KBSK5501metaG_FD_65476 | JGI IMG/M metagenome (GOLD analysis project Ga0070706, IMG submission 65476) | Corn, switchgrass and miscanthus rhizosphere microbial communities from Kellogg Biological Station, Michigan, USA - KBS K5-50-1 metaG | ecosystem: Host-associated > Plants > Roots >...
CGTCCGCGATTGAGGGTCCGCCTAGATGACCATCCCACCGTCCACGACCAGCACCTGCCCCGTGATATAGCCCGCCAGGTCCGAGGCCAGGAACAGCACCGCGCCGGCGACGTCCTCCGGCCGCCCGAGTCGCCCCAGGGCGATCTGCTGTAATAACGTGGCCCGCGCCTCGACCGGCAAGGCGCCGGTCATGTCGGTCTCGACGAAGCCGGGCACGACACAGTTCACCAGGATGTTCCGGCTGGCGTACTCCTTCGCCACCGACTTCGTGAGCCCGATCAACCCGGCCTTCGATGCCGCGTAATTGGCCTGGCCCTTGTTCCCCGTCAGCCCGACGATGCTGCCGACGTTGACGATGCGCCCCCCCTTGCGCTTCATCATCCCCTTGAGCACCGCGCGGGTGGCGAGGAACGCCCCCTTCAGGTTGGCGTCCAGCACCGTGTCCCAGTCGCTCTCGCTCATGCGGAGCAGGATCTGGTCGCGGGTGAGCCCGGCGTTGTTCACCAGGATGTCGATCGGCCCGAGCGCGGCCTCCGCGGCCGCGACCGCCGCCTCGATCTGCGCCGCGTCCGCCAACTCGCAGCCGAACCCCGCAACGCCCTCGCCCAGCTCGGCCGCCGCGCCGCGGGCCCGCTCGGGGTCGCGGCCGGTGATGGCGACGCGCGCTCCCGCCCCCCGCAACGTCTGCGCGACGGAGCGGCCGATGCCGCGGGTACCGCCCGTCACCAAAGCCACCTTGCCGGTCAGGTCGATCGCGACCATCGAGGCCTTTCGAAGTGAACAGTGAACGGTGAACAGTAAACAGCCGCCACCGCTCTCGGCCGGTCCTCCGCGTCGCTGTTCACGGTTTACTGTTCACTGTTCACGCGGTTAAGAACCGCTCGACTTCGTCCGCCGTTCCCAGCGTCATCGTCTTGGCCTCCGGCACGATCCGCTTGAGGAGCCCGGCCAGGACGTTGCCCGGCCCGACCTCGACGAACGCAGCGCCGGGGGCCAGCGCCGCCGCCCGCCGCATGCATTCGACCCAGCGGACGGGCGCCGTGAGCTGCTCGACCAGCGTCCGCACCGCGTCCGACGCGCTTGTCACCGGCTCCGCCGTGGCGTTGGCGACAACGGGGCAGCCAGGATCACGGAACGCGGCCTGGGCGAGCGCGGCCCGGAGCCCCGGCACCGCCGGCTCCATCAGGGGCGAGTGAAAGGCCCCGCTCACCTTGAGGGGCACGACCCGCTTGGCCCCCCGCGTCCGACAGGCCGCGCCGGCGCGCGCGACCGCGTCCGGATCGCCCGAGACCACAGTCTGGTCCGGCGTGTTGAGGTTGGCCGGGACGGCGACCGCCTCGGCGCTCGACGCCTCACGGCACGCCGCCTCGACGGCGGCGGTGTCGAGCCCGAGCACAGCGACCATCGCGCCCGGCCGCTCCAGGCCGGCCTCGTACATGAGCTCGCCCCGCCGCCGCACCAGGCGCGCGGCGTCCGCGGCCGAGACGCTGCCGGCGGCCAGGTGGGCGCTGTACTCCCCGAGGCTGTGGCCGGCGGCGGCGCCCGGCCGCCCCAGCGCGTCACCGATCACGGCGAGCACCGCGGCCGAGTGCGCGAGAATCGCGGGCTGGGCGTTGTGGGTGCGGGTGAGCTCGTCCTCCGGGCCCTCCCACATGATGCGCGAGAGCGCCACGCCGAGGGCGTCGTCGATCTCCGCGAAGACGGCGCGGGCCGCCGGGAAACGGTCCGCAAGATCCTTCCCCATCCCGACCTTTTGCGCGCCCTGGCCCGGGCACATGACCACCGTCACCACCGGACCACGGCGCTCCCCCAGCTGAACCCCGCGCCGAACGCCACGAAGAGGAGCAGCGACCCCTTCCCGATCCGTCCCTCGTCCAGCGCCTGCTCCAGGGCGATCGGAATCGAAGCGGCGGAGGTGTTGCCGTACTTTTCCAGGTTCACCATCACCTTGCCCATGGGGATGCCCGCGTGCTTCGCCGTCGCTTCGATGATCCGGAGGTTGGCCTGGTGCGGGACGAAGAGGTCGATCTGGTCCGCGGTGACGCAGGCCCGGCGCAGGGCCTCGTCCGTGGCCTCCGCCATCGCCAGCACGGCCGCCTTGAAGACCTCGCGCCCCTTCATCTGCATGTAGTACGACCGCTCCTCGAGCACCTTCTGGCTCACCGGCTCGAGCGAGCCGCCGCCCGGGATCCAGAGCAGCGGCGCCAGCCGGCCGTCGGTCTTGAGGAAGGTGGACAGGATGCCGCGGCCGTCCGGTCGGGCCGGGCGCACGACGGCGGCCCCGGCGCCGTCGCCGAAGAGGACGGCGGTCGCCCGGTCCTGTGGGTCGGTGATGCAGGAGAGCTTCTCGCCGCCGAGGACGAGCACCGTTCGGCTCGTCCCCGTCGCGATGAACCCCTCGGCGACGCTGAGGGCGTAGATGAAGCCGGGGCAAGCCGCCGAGATGTCGAACGCCGCCGCGTTGTCCGCCCCGAGCAGCGCCTGGACGTCGCAGGCGGTGCCGGGCATGCGCCGGTCGGGCGAGACGGTGGCGAGGATGATTGCGTCCAGCTCCTCGGTGGTGGTGCGCGCCCTGCTCATCGCCTTGCGCGCCGCCGTGACGCAGAGCGAGGCCAGCGATTCGTCCGGCCGCGCGATCCGGCGCTCGCGGATGCCCGTGCGCTCGACGATCCAGGCGTCCGACGTGTCGAGGACCGCCGAGAGATCGTGGTTGGTCACCACCTGGGCCGGCACTGCGGTGCCGATGCTGGCGACCTCGACGACCGGGCGGAGGGTCATGCCGACGTCGCCGCGGCGCGCTGCGCGAACTGCGCGCTGATATGGAGGTTGAGCTGGCTCTCGACCGCCTGGGTCGCGATCCGGATCGCGTTCTTGATGGCGTTGGCGCTGGAGGAGCCGTGGCACATGATCGTCACGCCTTTCACGCCCAGGAGCGGGGCGCCGCCGTACTCGGAATAGTCGAGGAACCGGAGCACCCGGCCGAAGTCGTCACGGGCGAGCACGTCCGGCGCCTCGCGCCGGACGATGCCGACGACGAGCCGGGCTGCGGACTCGTAGAACTTGAGCACGATGTTGCCCACGAAGCCGTCACAGACGATCACATCGACGCGGCCGTGCTTGGGATGGCCCAGGATGTCGCGGCCTTCGACGTTGCCGATGTAGTTGAGCCCGGGGGCGCGCTTGAGAAGCTTGTGCGTCTCCCTGGCCACGGCGTTCCCCTTCTCCTCTTCCTCCCCGACGTTGAGCAGGCCGACGCTGGGGTTCGGGCGGCGCTGGATATCGCGCATGTACACGGTGCCGAGGTACGCGAAGTTCACGAGCTCCCGAGGGGAGCAGTCGACGTTGGCGCCGCCGTCCAGCACGACGACCGGCCCGTCCGCGGTGGGAAACAGCGTCGCGACCGTCGCGCGCTCCACGCCCTGGTGCAGGCCGAAGATCATGGTGGACGCGGCCAGAACGGCGCCGGTGTTGCCGGCAGACAGGAACGCGTCCGATTTCCCGGCCTCCTGGAGGCGGAGCCCCACGACCAGACTGGACTTAGGCTTCTTCCGGACGGCCGCCAGCGGCTTTTCGGCCATGCCGATCACGTCGGGAGCGGGATGGATCTCGATCCGCGAGGAGTCGATCGTCGGGTGCCGGGCGAGCTCCGCGTGGATGGCGTCGGCCCGGCCCACGAGCTGGACGTGCAGCGTGTCAGGCCGCGCGCGGAGCGCCTCGGCGACCCCTTCGATTTCCGCCCGGGGGGCGTGATCGCCCCCCATGGCGTCCACCGCGACGCGGATCACGCTCAGGCGTCCTCGACCTCGACCACCTTCTTGCCGCGATAGTAGCCGCAGGAGTCGCACACGCGATGGGACAGCTTGGGCGAGCCGCAGCGGGGACACGCCTGGGGGCGCACGCTTGCCGCGCTGTGGTGGCCGCGGCGAAGTCGCTTCTTGGACTTGGAGGTGCGTCGCTTCGGGACTGCCATGAGATCCTCAGACTGATTCCGCCGGCGCGCAGGCGCACGCTCCGGCATTGAGATCCGCTCCGCAGCGGGGACACAGCCCCGCGCAATCCTCGCGGCAGAGCAGATAGGGCGGCACCGCGAGCGCCAACTCTTCCCGGACGACTTCGGCCAGCTCGATCACCGCGGCCGCCGGAGGCAGCAGGTACACCGCGGGGTCGTCCGCTGCGTCGGGGTCGTCGCTGAACAGGACGTCTACCTCTTGATCCAGGTGGTGAACCACCTCGGCCAGACAGCGGCGGCAGCCGGCGTGCACGTGCCCGGCGAGCCGGGCGCGCCAGAAGTACTCGCCCGGTCCGGAGGCCTGGAGCCGCCCCGTCACCGACACGGGCCCCGCGAGGTCCAGGTCGAGCCCCGCAAAGACCGGATCGTTCGGCTCGAGCCGCCCGACGGTCTCGACCGGACCCCGGCGGAGATCCCGTAGATCGACCCGAAGCATAGCCAGATAAACTACTCTGGGGACCGGACTTACGTCAAGGCAGGTGAGCCCCACAGCCCCGCGAGCTCCCCCTCGGGGAAGAAGAACCGGACCTCCCACACCGCGGTCTCCAGGCTGTCCGAGGCATGGATGGCGTTCCGGCCCTTCGACTCCGCGTAAAGCTTCCGGATGGTTCCGGGGGCGGCCTCCTTCGGGTCGGTCGCGCCGATGACGGTGCGCAGGTGCGCGACGGCGTCGTCGCGCTCCAGCGCCATCGGCACGCATGGGCCGCTCGTCATGAACTGCACGAGATCGGCGTAGAAGGGCCGGCCGCGGTGCACGGCGTAGAACTCGCCTGCCTGCGACGGCGTCAGGCGCATGAGGCGCGACGCGCGCAGCACGAACCCCTCCCGCTCAAGGTGGGCGAGGATCAGCCCCGTCTTCCCGGTTTCGATGGCGTCGGGCTTTACGATGCCGAGGGTCAGGTCCGGCAAGCGGGCCTCCGAAGTCAGGGTGAAACGTGAACAGCAAACGGCGAACAGTGAACAGGCGGCTCCGTGTGACGGCGAAGCTCGCTGTTCCCTGTTTACTGTTCACTGTTCACGGTTTGTTGTCCTAGCAGCTTCCGCACGATCTCCCCCCGCGTGAGCACGCCGCGCAACACGCCGTCCCTCACGACGGGAAGGCAGGGCACTTCCTTGTTGGCGAGCAGACTCGCCACGTCCGACAGCGACTGGTCCTCGGACACGCACAGGACGTTGCGGGCCATCACTCCCCCCACGAGCACGGGACCTCCCGCGCCGGTGCTCGCGGCGGCTCGCGGGTGCGCCGGATGTTCCCCTGTCTGCACCCGTTGCACGTACGCCGGGAGAAAGTAGCGGAGGAGCTCGCGGCTCGAGAGCAGACCGAGCACCACGCCATCCGGCCCCACGACGGGTGCCGCGTCCAGGCCGTGCCGGGCGAGCAGGCGCGCCGCCGCCTCGACCGGCATGTCCGGCGTCAGCGCCACCCCCGCGGGGGCCATGACGTCGCCGACCAGGAGCTCCTCCTCCAAGCGCACGTCGCGCAGGCCGGGCAGGGCCAGAACCTCATCCGGCGTGCGGGCGGCGTGGAGACCGTCCACGACGTCCGCCTGGGCGAGCGCCCGGGCGAACGCTGCGACCGCCTGGAGATACGCCGCGGCGTCCCGCGGAGGCGCCAGGATGAGGAGCATGATCCGCGCGCTGCTGCCCGCCTCGGCGTCGGACCCGTGCCCCTTCATCGGCCGCGGCGCGACCCCCAAGGCGACCACGACCGAGTCCACCGCGTCGGTGCGGAAGTGCGGGAGCACCGCCCGAGGGCCGAGACTCAGGGTGTCCTCGGGCCACGCATTGCGCACCGCGGTCTCCAGTCTCCCGGGATCGCGGACCCGCCCGTCGGCGAGGCATGCGTCCAGCAGCGCCCGGATCCCCTCCGTCCAGGTGTCCGCGGCGAGCGGGACGACCACCCGCCGAGGCGAGAGGAGATCCACGAGCCTCACATGCGTTTCCGGAGCAGCTCAATCACGTCCACCGGACGGCGCATGATGCCGATATCGGCCGCCGCGAAGGCGGCCAGCTTCTCCTCGGCGGTGCCGGAGGAACCGGAGATGATGGCGCCCGCGTGGCCCATGCGCCGCCCCTTGGGCGCCGTCTGCCCCGCGATGAAGCCGATGACCGGCTTGGTGACGTGAGCCTTGACGAACTGCGCGGCGTTCTGCTCGTCCGTGCCGCCGATCTCTCCCAGCATGACGATGGCGTCGGTCGCCGGGTCGTCCTGGAACGCGCGGAGGCAGTCGATGAAGTTGGTCCCGATGATCGGATCGCCGCCGATGCCGACGCAGGTGCTCTGCCCGATCCCCGCGCAGGTCAGGTGGTTCACCACCTCGTAGGTCAGTGTGCCGCTGCGCGACACCAGGCCTACTCGGCCTGGTGCGCAGATGTTGCCGGGAATGATGCCGACCTTGGCCCGGCTGCCGGGCGTGATGAGGCCGGGACAGTTCGGGCCGATGAGGCGTACGGCGCGGCTCCGGACGAAGGGCATGGTCCGGCTCATGTGCATCACGGGGATGCCCTCGGTGATGCAGACGATCAGGGGAATCCCCGCATCCGCCGCCTCCACGATCGCCGCCGCCGCCGCCATCGGGGGCACGTAGATCACGCTGGTGTTGGCACCGGTGGTCTGCACCGCCTCGGCGACGGTGTCGAAGACCGGCACCTTGTTCTCGAACCGCTGGCCGCCTTTCCCGGGCGTTACGCCGGCTACGATCTGCGTGCCGTACTCCAGCATCTGCCGCGCGTGGAACGAACCCTCGCGGCCGGTGATGCCCTGTACCAGGAGGCGGGTCTCCTCGTCGGCGAAGACGCTCACGCGGCCTCCTTCGCGAGCTTCACCACCCGCGCCACGGCTTGGTCCATGTCGCTCAGGGCGGTCATGCCGACCGCGTTCAGGATCCGGATGGCCTCGGCCTCGTTGGTGCCGGTGAGTCGGATCACGATGGGGACGGCGACCTTGAACTGCCGGGTGGCGGCCACGATCCCGTTGGCCACGTCGTCCGTCCGGGTAATGCCGCCGAAGATGTTGAAGAGGATTGCCTTCACGTGCGGGTCGGCGGTGATGATCTTGAGCGCGTTGATCACCTTCTCCGGGCTCGAGCTGCCGCCGATGTCGAGGAAGTTCGCCGGCTCGCCGCCGTAGTACTTCACCAGATCCATCGTCGCCATCGCGAGGCCGGCGCCGTTGACCACGCAGCCGACGTCGCCGTCCAGCTTGATGAACGACAGATTGGCCCGCCGGGCCGCCGCCTCGCTCGGCTGCTCCGCAGTCTCGTCCCGCAGGAGGCCCAGGTCCGGCCGCCAGAAGAGCTCGTTGTCGTCGATGATGATCTTGGCGTCGAGCGCCAGCACCCGTCCGTCGGGCGTGGTGACCAGCGGGTTGATCTCTGCGAGCGACGCACCGTTGGCCACGAAGGCGGCGTAGAGCTGCTCCATGATCCTGGCCGCGGCTTTGACCTGCACGAAGTCGCGATAGAGAACGAGGGCGAGCCGGAGCGCCTGGTGAGGGAAGAGCCCGTAGGTCGGGTCCACCGGGAAGCGCACGATCTTCTGGGGCGTCTGCTGCGCCACGTCTTCGATGTCCACGCCCCCGGCGGAGCTCACCATGAACACGGGGCGCTGGGTCTCCCGGTCCATGATGAGGCCGAGATAGCTCTCCGACGCGATTTCGGCGGCGGGGACCACGAGCACCTTCTGGACGGTGAGTCCCTTGATCTGCATGCCGAGGATCTCGGCCGCGTGGTCCAGAGCCTCGCCGGGGCTCTTGGCGAGCCGGACGCCGCCGGCCTTCCCCCGCCCGCCCGCGTGCACCTGGGCCTTGATCACCACCGTCCCGCCGAGCCGGCGCGCGATCGCCTCCGCCTCGGTGGGCGTGGAGGCGACATCGCCGTCCAGCACCGGGATGCCCGCCGCCTTGAGCAGCGCGCGGGCCTGGTATTCGTGAATGTTCACCTAGCTCCTCACGATCGTCGTTCCGGCCTCGCCGCGGAGTGCGGCGGGTCCGTCCTTGAGCCGCGCGATGATCGCGCGGCCGCCGCTGGCCTCGACGAAGTCGGCCGCCGCCTCCACCTTGGGACGCATCCCGCCCTCGTTGACCCCGCCCGCCGCCACCAATGCCGCCACGTCGGCGAGCGGCAGACGGCGAAGCGGCCGCGCGTCCGGCGTTCCCCAGTGGGCGTACACTGCGTCGACGTCGGTGAGGATCATGAGCACCTCCGCCCCGAGCTGTTGGGCGAGGATCGCGGCCACCCGGTCCTTGTCCACTACCGCGTCGAGCCCCTCGTAGCCGAGCAGCGGGTGATCGTAGACCGGGGGCCCGCCGCCGCCCGCCGCGACGACGATGACGCCCTCCCCGATCAGCCGCTGGAGCAGGGACAGCTCGACGATGCCGAGAGGGACCGGACTCGCCGCGAGACGGCGCCAGTGCCCCGTCCCGTCCCGGCCGACCGCGACCCCGGTCTCCCGCAGCTGCTCGGCGAGCTCGTCGGGAAGCGCGTGACCGATGGGCTTGGTCGGGCGGTTCAAGGCGGGGTCGTACGGGTCCACTCGGGTCTGGGTGATCACCGTGATCACGTCCCGGTGGACCTGGCCGAAGCGCAGCGCGTTCTGGAGCGATTGCTGCAGCATGTAGCCGATCCAGCCGGCCGTGTTGGCAACCAGGACGCCGAGGGGGAGGGGCTCGACCACGCGCCGGGCGATCTCGTTACGCATCAACTCGTCGCCCACCTGCGGGCCGTTCCCGTGGACGATCGCGATGCCCCACCCCTGCCGCGCGAGCTCGACGATGGGGGCGACGCTCTCGCGCGCCTGACGGAACTGGTTCGTGATCGTCGGCCGCTCACCCGCGCGAGCGAGCGCATTGCCCCCGAGCGCCAACACCGCGGTCCGCATGTCCCTCCCGATCCCAGGGGCCAAAGCGCGAGGAACCTAGCCCGGCGCCCGGGGCCGAGCAAGCGTCAGCGCGGCAGGCTGTCGTGGGCTCCCAGCACCTGTTTGAGCGCGTCGAACGCGCGCCCGAATCCCGCCCAGTCTCCCGCCTTGAGCGCGGAGTCCGCCAGGCGGAGCCACTTGCGCGCCTCATCGAGCGAGGCCGTGGGCATCGTCGCCGGAAGCGGCGCGGTCGCGCCGCGCAGGTTGTCCCAGGCCTCCGTGAGCGTTCGCCCGGCGCCGACCGAGCGCCCGCTCAGCGCCATGCTCACCCACACGAGCGCGAGGGTGTTTCCCCGGGGCGCGTACCACGTGCGGTAGACTCCCAACGCGCCGCCGGGATCCAGCCACGGCGTGAGCGGACCGCGGAGCAGACTGTCGCCCCGGGCCGCGCCGCTGGAGCGGACCGAGTCGGCCAGGCTCAGGAAGCTGGGGAATCGTCCCCACGTTGCGTCGAGAACCCGGGGCGACGGCAGCGTCCTCATCGAATCGAGCCGCACCAGCTCGAGCACCGGCCATCCGGCCTGGTTGGCGCCGGCGAGGACCGCGTTCACGCGTCCGCCCGAGGGGCGCTCGTACAGCGCGACCAGACGCCCGCCGGCGGTGTCCGCGCGCCAGCCGCGGGTGGCCGGCGTCGGCTCGCCGGGCCCGGTCTCCGGGCGGCCGCTCAGGATCCCGGCGTCCCACGGAGCCCGCTCGAGCGCGCGCGCCTGGAGCTGGAACAGCTCGACCGGATACGGGAGCGCCGCAGCGACCCCGGGCGGCAGCCGCATCGCCGATTCGATCAGACCCGGCGCCATCGCGCTCCAAACGGTGGCGATGGGACCGGCTTCGGCGTCCGCTCGTCGATACACCGTGGTTCGTCCGGTCCGCGCCCAGACCACGCCTACGAACGGCGACCGCGCGTAACTCGCCGCCCCATCGCGCCAGGGGAGGCGCTCGACGAGGGGGAACGTGGTCGACGTCACATACCCGTCGCACACCCACACGAGATCGTTGTCCACCACGAGTGGTACCGGCGTCCCCCACTCGGCGAACGGGAGCAGCGCGCGCAGGCGCTCGGCGGGGTCGAGCCGCCAGGCGAGGCGCGCGCCGTCCGGGACGGCGCCGAAGAGCTGCCCCGCCTGGAGGGACCAGGCGAGTACGCCCCGTCGGAACCAGGTGTCGAGCGGGATGCCGGCGCCGCTCCGCGCGATGCTGTAGGCGGGCGCGCCCGGCTCGATCGTGGTGGAGTCCAGGTCGAGTATCGTGAACGGCGTGGGATAGCCGAGTGTGTCGCTCTTGCGGTAGTAGACTGGATCGCCGCCGGGGCCGGCGCGGTCGGCGGCCACGGCGAGGATGCCGGGCCGGTCCGCCAGCGGCCCCCGGGCCACCAGCCATACTGGCAGTCGCCGCCCCAGAACCGTGAGGACGGCCGGGTCAGCCTCGGCCGAATCGGGCGGGGCGTTGTCCGCGAACCGGGCGACGGCGGACTCCCCCCAAAGGGGCGCCAGGCGAGGCGGCGAAGCGTCGCGAAGCATCCGGCTGCCGGTCGAATCGCGCAGGTCGCGGATGCCGAACGCCATCCCCTCGAGCCGCCGGGTCAGATCGGAGTCCACGGCGCTCGCGCCTCGCTCGCGGCTGAAGGCGGGCAGCAGGTAGTGACCGCCGAGCGAGGTGACGGCGAGCACCAGCCAGCCGGCCGCGACGAGCGCGTGGCGCGGACGCAGCGCCCATACGGCCGACATCACCGCGACCATGAGCGCTGTCCCGGTGAGCGCCGGCGAGACGAGTGCCACCAGCTCGAGACTCGGCCGGTCGGGGACGCCCCCGAGTCCCGCCACCAGCTCATACGGCTCGAGCAGGTAGCCCCACGCCAGTGTGAGGGCGAGCGCCACCAGCAGCCAGCCGATGTGGCCGCGTGCATGGTCGTTGATCGCCGGCCGGCCGCCGGTCACCCGCAGCGCCCCGACCAGGCCGTAGAGTGCGACGCACACGACCAAACCGACGGCGGCCAGCAGCAGCGCGAACCCGTGCAGGAGACGCCAGAGCGGCAGCTGGGCCAGGTACAGGCCCAGGTCGTGGCCGAGGACGGGGTCCGACACCTCGAGGGTGATCCCACGCCACGCGAGCGCGACGGTGGACGCCCAGGCGGCGCCCCCGCTGCCGGCCACGATGCCGAGGACCAGCCCCAACCCCGTCGCGACCGCGAGGAGAACCTCGCTGGTGAGCGCTTCGCGGATCTCGAGATTGGCCACGTGCCGGGAGATCTGCACCGAGCCGATGGCGCGGTAGACGACCAGCAGATGCCCGATGAACCAGACCGAGGCGACCAGCATGCCGCCGAGCTCGAGGATCAGCCGGAGGAGCTGCCAGTCGGTGACGAACGTGACGGCGGCGGGGGAGATGCCCTCCGCCCACCAGCGGTCGGTGAGCAGGCCCACGGTCCAGCGCCCAGCGAAGAGCAGCAGGCCCGCCGCCGCGAGGAGCGCGACCACCTGTCGGGCACGGAGGGACGTCATGGGGAACCGCGTAAACAGTGAACAGTGAACAGTGAACAGGGGCCTCCGCTAACCGCCGACCTCCGCTCTGGGGCATCGGAGGCTCGCTGTCTCGACGGGACTTCCTGTTTACTGTTCACTGTTCACTGCTTACGTCTTTCAAGTCTTCACCCCCTGCCCCGCCAGCCACCCCATCACCTCACCGCGATATGCCTCGAGGGCGACGGGGTCGGTCGCCTCGAACCGGAGCACCAGGACCGGCTGGGTGTTCGATGACCGGACGAGTCCCCACCCTTTGGGGAAGGTCATGCGGACGCCGTCGATCGTGTTCACCGGGTACTTGGCCCCGAAGTGGGCCGCCGCGAGCTCCGGGATCCGGAATTTGATCTCTTCGGGACAGTCTACGCGGATCTCGGGCGTGGCGAAGGTCTTGGGCAGGTCGGCGAGGAGCGGCGCCAGGCCGAAGGGTCCGGTGGAGACCACCTCGAGCAGCCGAGCGGCGGCGAAGAGGGCGTCGTCGAAGCCCAGGTAGTCTCCTCCGAAGAACATGTGGCCGCTCATCTCGCCCGCGAGCGGCGCCTTCATCTCCTTCATCTTGGCCTTGATGAGCGAGTGCCCGGTCTTCCACATCACGGGCCTGGCCCCGGCCCGCTCCAGCGCGTCGGGCAGGATCTGCGAGCACTTCACATCGAAAATCACCGGCACCCCTTTGCCGAACCGTCGAACCGCGTCCCGGCCGTAGATCACGAGGAGCTGGTCGCCGAACACGACGCCGGCGTGCTCGTCGACGGCACCGATCCGGTCCGCGTCGCCGTCGAACGCGATCCCGAGCTCGGCTCCAGTCCGGCGCACCGCCGCCTGG
>Ga0070706_100005321_pt1 | contig 12263 bp, 11 predicted proteins | sample KBSK5501metaG_FD_65476 | JGI IMG/M metagenome (GOLD analysis project Ga0070706, IMG submission 65476) | Corn, switchgrass and miscanthus rhizosphere microbial communities from Kellogg Biological Station, Michigan, USA - KBS K5-50-1 metaG | ecosystem: Host-associated > Plants > Roots >...
GGTTTAATTATTGCCGTTGAGCGCTAATCGGACCCGCTGAGCCCATATATTGTGCAAACCGGACGGAAGAATACAATAAGTGGTTACGAATTGCTAGCATTACAATTACAAAAAAGTCACAAGGAGAGGCCTGAGCGGTGATGCAGCAGGACGTTTGCTATCGACCGAGGACTGGCTCATTGGGTGTCAGCAACCGACCTGGCAAACGCCCGATACGTATTCCCATGTCCTTCCTTCCATTGGGCAAGCCGCGACTAAGAAGCTCGAAAAAATGCTTTTTGGTTAGGCTCGCTCACTATCGGAACGCAAAACAAAAACGGGCAGCCAATAAGGAGTGTGACTTGAACCATTTGTTTGCCGCCATTGGAAGCAAATATTTGCCGCTGGAACTACAAAACCCGTCTTATTTGATTTCTCAAAATTGCCCGCAAAGAGGAATCGGAAGCATCCGTTTGGCGAAAGTGCTGATTGGAAGGAACAGCTTGCCGAAAGTACAAGCTTTGCTTTGGACGTTTGCCAGCAGGCTAATGAAGAAAACCTCGACATTGGGGTCACTCGCTGCTAACTATGCAATTTGCGGGCTTCCGACCTGAACAATACCGCCGCTCCCTCTTCTCTCAAGACTCCTTGACGCCTTACCTTATACTGCATGATAATATGTTGCTATGACATATACCAATGCCGATGGATTCGAACGCGAGCTTAAAAAGGGGAGCGCCGAGCTCCTGATACTTTCGCTGGTTGAAGTCCGGCCCAGACACGGCTATGACATCTGCAAGCTGATCGACACGCGTTCGCGCGGCACGCTGAAGTTCAATGTCGCCTCCCTCTACCCACTCCTCTATCGACTGGAGCAGCGCGGCTGGCTGAAGGGTCGTTGGGTGGAGAAACCGGGTGAGCGGCGCCGCCGCTATTACCGCCTCACCGCCGACGGCCGCAAGGTGCTGGCGGCCCAGCGGGACACGTGGAAGGAATTTGTGGAAGCAATCAAGCTAATCACCGGAGGGGAATATGCCTGATTGGAAAGAAGAAATCGCCATGCGGTTGGCGGGTGCGAAGTTGCCGCCTGCGCGCGAGGCTGAGATTGTTGAAGAGTTAGCCCAGCACCTCGATGATCATTACGAAGAGTTGAGACTGGCTGGGGCAACGGATCAGCAGGCCTTGCGCCAGGCATTCGCGGAATTGGAAGGGAGCGACCTTGCCATACAGCTAAATCACCCCCGAAGTCATTCCGCTCCAGAATCCATCTTGCCGGGAACCAACGTGAGGCGAAACATCCGCGCCGATTGTTGGCAGGACTTGAGATATGCCGCGCGCACGTTATGGAAGCACAAGGCCTTCACAGCTGCGGCTGTGTTGTCCCTGGCGCTGGGCATTGGGGCGAACACGGCGATTTTCAGCTTGATTGATGCCACTCTCTGGCGGATGTTAGCGGTCAAGGATCCCCAGCAACTGGCACTCTTTTCCATTAACCGGCAAGGCAAGGCAGATTATAACCTTAGCTATCCCTTCTTTGAGCGACTGCGTGACAATCAACAGGTGTTTTCAGGCTTGATCGCGTCCAGTAGCGTCAACCGGATGCGACTGCAGGCGCTAGATACCGGGGGAACGGTTGAGACCGTTCAGCCGGAAAGGGTGACGGGCAACTATTTTTCTGTGTTGGGCGTCAGCGCAGCACTCGGCCGACTAATGAACGAAGACGATGACGGCGCGGCGAATCCGCAAGCGGTCGTCGTGCTCAGTTACGACTTCTGGCATCGTCGCTTTGGGCTCGATCCCGCGGTGGTCGGAAAGAAGATACTGCTCGATGATTTCCCCTTTACCGTAATCGGCGTTGCGCCTCCCGGCTTCACTGGTTTGGAGCTCGGTCGCCGACCCGATCTCTGGTGGCCGGTAAGGACCATTCCATTGCTTGCTCCCGACAGCCCCGCACTCAAAGACGGAGGATACACGTGGCTGAAGGTAATGGGCCGGTTACAACCGGGAGTCAGTCTCTCACGAGCGCAATCGGAAATGGACGTGCTCTTCAGACAGCAGACTGCGGACGAGGTAGCGAAACAACCTTCGCTTTCGCCGGAACAGCGGCGCAGCACTGAATCAGCTCGGCTGGAACTCGAAACAGGGAGCACTGGGTGGTCAACTCTGCGGCAAAAATTCAGGAAACCGCTGCTGATTCTGATGACGGTGGTGGCACTGGTCTTGTTGATTGCTTGCGCCAACGTCGCAAATCTGCTGCTGGCGCGGGCAGCGGGACGGCGCAAGGAAATTGCATTACGACTGGCACTGGGTGCGAGCCGGGGACGGTTGCTGCGTCAATTGCTCACCGAGAGTTTGCTGCTGGCCCTGTTTGGTGGCGCGGCGGGATTGGTCTTCGCGTACTGGGGAACAAGCGTGTTGTTAACCTATCTGCCCCGCCAGAATCCAGTCACGCTGGTCTTGCGTCCCGACGCACGCGTACTGGGCTTCACGTTGGTTGCATCTTTGTTGACCGGATTACTATTCGGTCTTGCACCAGCCCTGCAAGCGACAAGGATCGCGTTGACGAACTCAATGAAAAGCTATGATGGCGCGAGCACGCCCAGCGCCTTTGGTTTGCGGTTGCCCTTACACAAAGCGCTGGTAGTTGCGCAGGTGGCCCTCTCGTTGTTCCTCCTGATCGGGGCGGGTTTGTTTGTGCGCAGTCTTCAGAATTTGCAAACTATTGATCTGGGGTTTGAGCGGGAGAATTTGGCTGAGTTTCGCCTGGAAACCGGCAAAGGGTACAACGCCGCACAGCGCGCTAATCTTAACAGACAGATGCTCGCGAAGCTGGAAGCCTTACCCGGCGTGCGCGCCGCCAGTTTTTCGAGCTTCAGCCTGTTGAGCGAGAACCGTACTTACAGCAAGGTCAGCATACCCGGTTTTGCTGCCCAGAACGATGATGACGCAACTTGCAATACGCTGATGGTCGGGCCAAATTATTTTGCGGCCATGGGCATTCCGTTGCTCTCAGGGCGCGAGTTTGGTCCATCGGATGAACGGCCGAACGATCCGACTGCAGATCCGCAAACCCAAGCTGGATCAGCCCCGCTCGCTGCCGTCATCAACCAGGCAATGGCACGGCACTTTTTTGGCGCGCAAAACCCCATCGGCAAACGCTTCAGTGTCGAGAGTAGTCACCAACCAAGCTTTCCCATTGAAATCATCGGCGTCGTCAAAGACGCGAAATACCGCAATATGCGTGCAGATGCGCCGCGCACTTTCTATCTGGCGTGGTTTCAACAGCCTGCTAATTCCAATCAAACGTTTCAGCTACGCACTTCGGTCGCGGCTGGCAATCTCGCAGCGACAATTCAGCACGTCGCGCAGGAGCTAAATCCCCAGCTGCAGATCGTAGGATTGAGCACGATGAACGAGCGGATAGACGAATTGCTAATCCAAGAGCGCATTGTCGCACAGCTGGCGGGCTTCTTCAGTTTGTTCGCGCTCGTGCTGGCATGTCTGGGACTATACGGAATCATGGCTCAGGCTGTGCTACGGCGGACACGGGAAATCGGCGTGCGAATGGCGCTCGGCGCGCAACGTAGCGACGTTCTCTGGCTCGTGTTACGTGAGGCATTGACACTGGTGCTGATCGGCAGCGTAGTTGGGTTACTAGCCTCGTTGGCGGCTACGCACACGGCGTCAAGTTTGCTCTTTGGATTGAAGCCGAATGATCCGGTGACGATCGCTTTCGCCAGTTTGCTGCTGATCGCCGTGACGGCTTTGGCCGCTTATCTGCCTGCACGCCGAGCGGCACGCGTTGATCCGATGGTGGCGCTGCGCTACGAGTGACGTGGAGCAATTGAAACATAGACCTTCCTTGCGTGCGCAACACGGCTTTCAGATTTGAGTTTACGACTGGTCTTCGAATTGGAAGCAATTCATTGCCGGAGGCTTTTGGAAGCAAAAAGTTGCCGCGCCGGCAAAGTAATGCTTTCAGTCACAAGGAGTGTGACTTGAACCGATTCCTTGCCGCTACGCGACGCAATTACTTGCCGCGAGTCGGCAAAAACCTAAGACTTCTGCGCCTACTTTGCTCCGCGATTCTCGAGGTTTGGATCTTAACATTGCCGGAAGTGTAAAAGGGAAGTTAAGGCTTGCCGTAAGTTCAAAGGGGGTAATCGACGTCAATATATTCAGCTTGGGACGTTTCTTAAGACGCAGGCCGTCAATTCTGGACACAAATTGGACACGAGAATTTGGGGTGAACCCCTGTGTTCATCCAGTTTTCAATTGGCACATTTGCGGAGGTGAATCCTGTGTCATTGCCCGCATGATCACTACGCGAACGTCGTCAGACGGTCCGCGGCTTGGTGGTAGTGCCTAGTGCTTCATGTCCCTCCAGAAGGCGACGTGGGGCCAAGGTCAGGGCCTGCGCCTCCTTCCAGATCCCAAATGCGTTGTCGATAACGCCACGAGGTAACAGCACTGAGAAAAAGAAGGCTAACAGCAGAGATCCAGAGTGCTAGTTTCTCAAGCGAGCTGCGGCCGTAATTCAGACTCAAAGATTTGTCGACGAACGTGAGCATGAAAAACGGAGTGGCTGCGTAAACAGCGCCACCGTCGCTTCTGCGCCAGTTTGGATGATACGTTGTCGCCACTAACACAGGCACTGCTTCGCTATTCGGAAGATCTTGAAAGTTCAACCTGATTACGTCCTGACCAAAGTCTCCACTTAGCTTTGCACCTTCGCGCGTCGGCGTTTTCGCGCGCTCAAGAGCATGGCGAATCGCCCTCCATTCCTCGCGTATGGAGCTCGATCCGTAACGTTTTTCCGGTTGCAACGCGTTCAGTGGTGTGCCGGCAGGCGCAACCTGGCGCTGGACAATTTCAACCAACGGGAACTCACTTCTTGCACCTGATATTCGATGAAACAGTCGACTGTCGCTCGAGAGCAAAATCAAGGGCCGAGTCCGCGCGAAACGCCGTAAGACTTCGAAGGCCTGGTTTTCGTCAATGTAGTCATAGGTGTCGAGAATAAGCGCCCCAAAATTGTCTAAATCTGAAAGCCGTTCGATCTTCGATTCCGGGGAACGTACTAACAGCACGTCAAACCAGTCGTCATTGAACTGCTCTTCCGCCCATCTTACAAAATCGTATTCGTTACTTCGTCGTTCCTTGAGAGAAAATTGACTAACGACCAGCGCGGGCTTGTAAGGCAGTACGCGCACCTTGTCCGGCGGCCGCTCGCGCAACTCAAATACGCTCCACACCCCAAAATCATGCCTTGCGCCAACCCCTTCCTGTTGAATGAGAAAGTTCTTGATCCACAGCGTGGCGACCACCAGATAACGTACGCCGACGAAGCGCGCCCGGTCGATGTGTCGCTCAAGCGGTTGTTGGACGAAATCCAAATCATCAGCCAGTACAGTGCTGATGCCATAGTTATCCGGAGACTCAGCAAACGCACCTGCCAAAGGGTTGAAGAAGATCGAACTGGGTGATGCTTCGCGAAAGACAACACTTAGAGCCTCATTTCCTTGCGCACCTAAGAAGGAATTGATCGCGCGGCCATCAAGTGCTGCATCGGGATGAGACAGAAAGGGCACTTCTACAAGATAACGCCCGTCGTGATGCTCTCGCGCAAAACCGAGCACGCCATCAATCTGCTCGCTACCTTCGGTCTTATAGAAAACGTAAGAGTAGTCGGCGGGCTGGCTCGAAACGAGAACCACGATGACGAGAATCGTTGCAACGCTAATCGTGATCGGAGCCCGAAAAAAAACTTCCAGCCATGCTGATTTTCTTTTCCCGCCTCTCGCTGCGATTTTCCTTTCGTTCCGACTCAATATCTTCTTTTCATCGGAAAGGTCCTCGCGAACCGCCAACGCCAAGCGAGTCAGGCCTGCTCGAATGGCAAACCCTACCGGAACAGCCAGCAGAAAGTTGAGCGTTGATAGAAAGCGAGGAGTCTGAAGCGGAAACCAGCGGGGCGACACCAGGGAGGCGAAGATAACACTTCCGGCTAGTAGAAAACAGGTAAGCAGGAAAGGGCGCATGGCAGCTGTCGGCCGCTTCCACCATTGCCAGATTCCCAGCGCCGCCAATGGATACCAAACCCACATTGCACGCGGAACAAGCTCATTAAGAGGAGAGGCCTGTGGACGAGTTACGAAGTAAGCGTATTCGTTGACCATCGGAACAACCCAAAAGAGCGTTAGGCTAAGAGCAACGAGCGGTGAGCCAAGTTGAAGAAAAAATAAATTTCGCCGTTCGCGCAACTCCATTTCATTGGTGGCTCTATAGTACCCAATGAAATCTTCAAGGAGGGTCGCACTCACAAGCAAAGCGCCAACGACGGCGCCAAAGAAATTAGCCAGAATCGTCAAAGCCAGCAGTATCGCAGCTAACGAGAAGTGCCACATTCGCCCATTTTTTATGTAGACCACATACCAGGCTACCAAAAGCACGAAACCAAGAGGCTGCGAATAAAGCCCAATCAGAAATGTTCCCTGATGGTTCAACCCGACCGGGTGAAGTAGGTGATAGTCAATCAACATTGGAAGAATAGCTATCGCCGCGGCGGTCGCTACAAGCTTGTCGCGCTGCGAAAGAGTGAACGCTAAAATCCAAACAGCCGCAGGCAAAAGAAGAACCGGAATAATCAATACCAGTTTGAAAGCTGTAGCAAAGCTCATGAGATGCAGGTGGCTCAGTAAAGCTACAGACCAGTAAAGGAGCGGCGGGTAAAAATTTGGGAAAGGCATTCCCGCAAAATATGCGTGCGTCCAGCCGAAAGTGTCTGGGAAAATTGATTGATTGTAGATTTGGGCCAGAGCGAAATGCCCGGTTCCATCCCACGCCCGCGCCCGGCTACCGTCCAGGATATTCGCAATCAAAGTTGTGCTGCGCGCAATCGGCAGTGCGGTCACAAATAGAACCGGGAGTAGATTCTTCGCATAAATCACCCATCGACGCGCGGCTGGGGCTTCGACAGGCTGTGAGGCTGGCGGCAGATGTTTCAGACGTCGTCGCTCGCTGCGTTTGATGATAGGTTTGGGCGAAGAGCGCAAGTCGTTCCCCAATGAAAAGCCCCGGGCGGGCCACCATGCTTCAGCACCAAGTGGAAGACTTCTAGGCGGCCTCCGGCTCCAGGCTATGTATTTTTGCAAACTTAAACTAGAGACAGTTTGCCATCTCATACACTTCTACTCAACCCACTCTCAAGCAGGTAGCGGGTTAACCAAGAAACCAGCAGCTTTCGCTGCAGGAGGCAGAGATTAAACGACCGCGGATTAGTGACGTTGTAGTTGCCGTCATAAGGATCGGGCCAGTCGAAACGTGAGTGTGAGTGATTGTGCCTACGAAACCCTACTTCGTTCGTGCCATTAACATCGCGCTCTAGTTGGTGAACTTCGCTGGCGGAATGCGTCGCTACTGGAGCGCTTGGCATCCGCTTTCACGGATCGAACTCATTCATCCTGACGATGGCGCGGCGCAGTTCATCACTCGCTTGCTCCTCGTCAGCGGATCGTCATGCATCCACTAGACCCCGCCCTGAATCAACGCTCGCTCCGTTCACCTGAACGCTGAGTTGAACGTGCGCCTCAATCAGCGGGGGGGCCTGACAGCTGCCTGGATCGAGTGTCGCGATCCGGTTTTGAAGGCCCGACCGATGTAATTGATGATTGCCATGATCGGCAGTGCGATCAAAGAGTTAATAATAGTGCTTCCTATTATCCTGATCATTTCTTCCTGTATTGCTCCGAACGTGGATCCGGCCACCCCTGAGTTTCTGAACCTCCATATCGATGTCAGATCGGAGATGATGTTAACGCTCAGAAAAGTAACCGTTGATCCTAGGACGGCTATGAGAATCCAATTCGGAATTCTGAGCAGAGGTCTGCGTTTCCATTGATTCACCAATAGAGCCACTGCCGAATAAGAGCAGACGGCCAGCAGCGTAATTCGCATCAACTCAGGCGCATAGCTTTCATCTCCGCTGGTGCACGACCACGCTAAGATGAATCCTACGCAAACACCGGCTATAACTGCACCGATCAAGTTAGCATTCGGCCTGTGGTTTATGGTCTCTTCTTTGATGTTGCTCATCTTCCTTTCCCCTGTTTCAGTTGTGTGCTGGGCTTCGATTTGGGTCACAGATGGCGTTACGGATCATGGCGCCGATATCACCAAGCTTGCTGGGATCGTCTCTTAATGCTGTGCCCATTTCATATCCCGCTTTACCGAGTCGTGCATCACCATCATTATCCTGGATTCGATGAACTCTTTGCGCCGCCCATAACGCACCGCTCCCGTTTTCATTGATGCCCATGCTGACGTAAAAAGCAAGATGATGCGTTTGATCCACAAGTTGGCCGGGGCTGTGACTACCGGTATCTCTAAAGTCCGAACGAAACCCTGTCTCACCCTGGTAGTAACGACTAATAGTCGCACCTGCGCCTCGGTTGAGGAATTGTCGACCTGCGGCTATGGCAGAAGTTGCTGCGCGACCCGCATACGTCGTGGTGAACTCGGCGTCAAAAGCCTTAAGAGCGGCCTTAGGATCCTTATTATCAAATAATTTTTCGGCAGCGATGTTGTGCGCGTTATCTGCCATATCGCCGCATGCGTCTGGTGTGTGAGCCAGGGGGTTCTGCGCACCTGGACCACCGCCGGTCGGGCCACCGCCTGGAGTACCACCAATGCCTCCCGGAACGTAGCCACCCGGCGGGAGGAATCCCGTCCCCGGAGGCAAGCCAATGGGACTGTTATCTCTGGGAATAGGAACGATAACCGTGGAAGGCGGCGGGCCTGGCGGGGGCAGCGGAGAAATGGCAGTGGAAGACAAATATCTAAGCCAGTCGGATCTACGTAGTTCACCGGATCACCCTGGACATAAGCGTAGCGATTGAAGCTCTGTGGGTTGCCCAGATCGTAGCTGCTGTCGGAAGGGTCGGGCTGGTCGAAACGTGAGTGCCAGCGATTGTAGCGCCGGAACATTGCTTCATCGCTGCCATTAGCATCGCGCTCGTAGCTGGTGAACTTCTTCGGCTGGAACGCCGCGTTGCTCGAGCGGTTTGTATCCGCTCCCCACGGGTCGAGTTCAATGGTACTGACGATAGCGCCGGAGCTGTTGGTCACCCGCTTCGACTTGGTCACTGGATCTTCATGCATCCAGTTAACCCCGGCTTGCTGCACCGCCAATAGCTGCGAGCCCAGATACACATAGCCGCGGTTCCACTGCCATATGGAACCGGTCCAGGTTATCTCCGCCACTACCTGCCCGCCCAATACACTGGAACGAAGATAGTAGGTCTGCGGCAGCCCGTCTTCGGTACGCTTCACCCGCAAGCCATCTCCGTCATAAGAGCTTTGCAGATTGGTGTAAGTGGAGGCCGTCTGCTGCCCGGTTACATCGTAGGTAAAGTTCTGTCCGATATCGCTGGTCAGGTTGCCGGCCGTGTCGTAGCTGAAGCCGTTGCGGCGGTTGCCGGTGTAGGCATAGTTGATATCCGTAGAACTGGCAGGTGAGCCGCCCTGCACTTCGCCACCCCAGCCATACTTGTGCGTTACATTTCCCCAGACGTCGTAGTCGTAGCCCTGCGAGTATGGGCCATCCTGCGTGCCCCACTGGCCCGAGTAGGCATGGGCGCGCGCCTCCGCCCCGCTATGCGAGATCGCCAGTCGCCCGGCTTGGTCATACTCGTAACTGCGGTCCAAAGTTGCATCCTGAATGTTTTGCGCGTAGGTCACCCGCCCGGTGTGCTCGTTGAAGTAGTCGTAGTTGTAGTTATAGCCCAGCACGCTGGCCACATTCCAGGTGGTGGGCCGCAAACGATTGTCGTAAGCGGTAGCCAGACTGCGGCCGTTCGCATAGTTCATTCCCTTGAGTGAACCGAAAGCGCGATAGGTAAGGGCGCTGGCGTAGGTCGTGACTCCCATATAGCCCGAGCCATTGACCGCAGTCGCTCGGCCGGCTTTGTCATAGGCATAACTCACCTGCGCACTCCACGGATTGGTAATGCTCGCCAACTCTCCGGACAGATTGTAGCCGTAGGTCAGCGTGTAGGAGCCGACGCCGGTGAAGTTGCGCGTTTCCGAAGTCAATTGCGCCAGGTTGTTGTAGTTGTAAGTGACCGAGCCCAGCCCATCCGACATCGAGGTGCGATGGCCGGCGGCGTCGTAGCCAAACGAAACATTAGCTGTAGTGGCCACCCCCGCAGAGGCGCCGTAGGTGAGCGAGGTAACCAGACGCCTTGCGTTATAGCCGAAGGTGGTGGTCGATCCGCGCGCGTCGGTCAGCACATTAGTCGTGTCATCCACATTGTAGCTGACAGTGGTCGTACCCTGCTCGGGAGTGGTTCGCGATTGCTGCCGTCCGTGTCCGTCAAAAGCGAAAGTGCGCAGCTGTCCCGCCTGACTGCTTTGTGTGATCTGGTCGCGCGCGTTGTATGTGTAACTGCTGGTCGCATATACAGTGCCATTCCAATTCAGCTCTTCCACGGTTGCCAGCCGTCCAAATCCATCCTTCGTAAAGCGGCGCTGCCGGCCATGTTCGTCCTGGGCGGTGGCAACTTCGCCGCCGGCGCAGCCACAGCCGCCGAAGGTTGCAAGTTTCGGTGGTGCCGTCCGTATTCGTGGTTAGCTTGGGTCGCCCTTTCCAGTCATAAGTCTAACCCGCCGGCTCCTTATCCAGGTAAGCGCGATGGATACTATGGCGTCGGAGATCGTTCTGCACTACCGGAGCGGCGAATGACCGCGAATCGCAAAATCGCAAGCCTGACCCCCAGGTCAACTTTTGACCCCCAGTTCAACTTTTCCAATGGAATACCAAGTCTTTTCAAAGAGCCATGATGGTCAAGGTAGGAGCCTATCGCTTAGGGCACTTCGAAGATCGTGCGCCGATAGGTCCTTTGACATAACTTATATAATGAACCTCGTTCGGTTGATCGATGGCCAAGGCAATCCCGCGATCGCGATATTCTATGCTTAGAAACTGCCCATTGGGGGATTCGTACATCGGAGCAGCCTCGCCGTTACTAAGGCACTCATCGAAGTCGTACCTTGTGACTGTAAAATGGCCGCCGAAATGTTTGATCGCCGTCTTTTTCCCGAGTTTTTCTGGGTATAGGTCTATCCTCAATATGCGCCCAGTTCGCTTGTCCGCAATCACAGTGAGTTTGCCGGGAAACTCTCCGCCTTTGCTATACTCATTCCACTCCTCGGGATTCGGATCATCGTTTCGTTGGTCTCCGGGTGGGCCTGACCAGTCTGGTTTACCAAGTACGCGCAACATGTCACCGCGTCTTGATTTGCCAACCACTAATCCTCGATATGTCGCTCGGCGCCAGGTAGAAGGGGACCCGCGCCTCCTTCCGGATATTTGGCTGCCTTGAGAGGAATGTCCTCCGCTCGAAAGATTAGGATGTGCCGCGACGGCAAATGATGAATTCAAAATCAGAGAAAGAATCAATACTTTTCTCATTAAAGTTTTCCTTCCATCAAGTAGAGACTAATTTCGGTCTTCCGTGCGACCTTGTACGCAGCGGTGAACCCACCACAGAGGCACAAGGATGCACAAAGACTTTCGAACTGGATCTCACCTTCCATCGGCGACCCTATGGGGGGCAAGCAGAATTGAGATACCCCGCCGGATCAACATTCCTTCCGTTAACCTGAACACCAAAATGAACGTGTGCCTCAGTCAGGGGTTGGCCTCTTGCATTGCCTGTCTGCCCAAGAATACCGAGGTCCGCGCCTTCCGCTACGTTGTTCCCAGCTGCTAACCCAGCGGAGAAGCTACTGAGATGTGCATACCGGGTCGTAACCCCGCCAGGGTGATCGATAGTTACGAGGTTGCCAGCATCCCCTGCAACGCCTACGAAAGTTACTCTTCCGGCGCGGTTAGAATAAATTACTGACTGACCACTTGTCCCACTAATGTCCAAACCCTGGTGGCCTATTGGGTTCCCTCTTCTCGGAGCGTGGAATTCCCCGCCTCCTCCTCTCCCAGGACGCAGATTCCCCGCTTGGCCTCGCGGCTCAACAGTGAATCCAGGCTGACCTGTAACTGGATTAACTCCACAGGTCACCTGCTGCGGCTGAGCCGGTGCCGCTCCCTGCTGGGGACCGCCGCCGGTCGGCCCACCACCACCGCCTGGAGTACCACCAATGCCTCCCGGAACGTAACCCGGCGGGACCAATCCCGTCCCCGGAGGCAAGCCAATGGGACTGTTATCTCTGGGAATAGGAACGATAACCGTGGAAGGCGGCGGGCCTGGCGGGGGCAGCGGAGAAAT
>Ga0070706_100005322_pt1 | contig 12262 bp, 10 predicted proteins | sample KBSK5501metaG_FD_65476 | JGI IMG/M metagenome (GOLD analysis project Ga0070706, IMG submission 65476) | Corn, switchgrass and miscanthus rhizosphere microbial communities from Kellogg Biological Station, Michigan, USA - KBS K5-50-1 metaG | ecosystem: Host-associated > Plants > Roots >...
GATGCAGTTGGCAAGGTGCTATCAGGCAGTATCGCACATCTCATCAGATGCTCGCCTGCGGGCGAGGCGGCATTCATCCCCTGCCCTGAAGGGGCGGGGCCTTCTGCCGCTGAAAGGTAAGAGACGGCATTGGCGAGAGGAAGGGAGGTCGCATGAGCCTGTATACTTTCGCACTGTTCGTGCATCTGGTGGGCGTGATTGTGGGTCTTGCCGGTGTCTGCGGCTGGCTCTTTGCCCTCATCGGCGTGCGCGCTGCCCGCACGGTTGACCAGGTGCGCGCGCTCCTCGCGCTGTACGCGATGGCTGGCAACGTCGGTCTGGGTGGCGTGGCCCTGATTGTCGTCGGTGGGCTGTATATGGCACTCTCCACCTCACTCGGGCGGAGCGCCTGGCTGATCGTCGCCACGATTAGCTTCGTGGTGGTCCTCTCCGCGGGCGGGGCCATCCTCGGTCCCCGCCTGCAGGCCCTGTCGAAGCTCGCCGCCGCGTCGCCTGAGGGGCCGCTGGCTGAGTCGTTGGTTGCGCAGATTCACGACCCCTTCACGCGTGTCGCGCTGCAGACCTACATCGCCGTCCTGTTCGGTATCGTCTTCCTAATGACCATCAAGCCCTCGCTCGTCTGGGCGATCATCGTCATTCTGATTGCCGCGGCGCTTGGCGTCCTCTCTGGCCTCCCGCTCATGCGGACGGCTCGCCCGTCTACGAGCTAACCCAATCGCATCGAAGGCCCGTCCGACACGCAATGCAACGTATTGGACCCGCCATCGGCGACGCGCGCCGGCGCGCCACTCTCGCAGCACAGTGTGGAACCGGGCCTGTACCGCAACTCGTGCAGTAGCAACGTCGAGGACCAATCGAGACCCAGCACCGCTTAGCTCTCTATGGTCTCGTTGGAGACCATACCTGATGTCTGCTTGCGAACGGCGGCGCTCCTGGGCTACCATGACGGTGCCCCGGCCAGCACGGGCGGCATGCGCGGCGGGGCAGGCGAAAGGACGGCTCATTGTGGCGGCAGACATGCCGGCTTCCCAGCTCGCGGACGACCTGTGGCTGTTAGACACCCTGTTTCAGGGGGAGCCAGGCGTGATCGCGAGCTATCTGCTGGCGGGGCCGCACGGCCTGGCACTGGTGGATGTCGGCTCTGGTGCTACCGTCGAGAATCTGCTGACAGCGGTGCGCGCCAGCGGGCACGAACCCGCGGCCATCGAGCATCTGCTGATTACCCACGTCCACCTCGACCACGCCGGGGCGGCAGGCGCCCTCGTGCGCCGGCTGCCACAGGCGCGCGTCTACGTCCACCGTATCGGCGCGCCACACCTGCTCAACCCGGAAAAGCTGGTGAGCAGCGCCCAGCGCATCTACGGCCAGCGCATGCGCGAGCTGTGGGGCGCTATTGAGCCGGTGCCGGCCGAGCGGCTGGTTGTCCTGGAGGATGGCGATGACGTGCGCGTGGGGGCGCGGCGCCTACGCGCGCTCTACACCCCCGGCCATGCTGTGCATCACGTCGCACTGCATGACGAGGAGGCACGGGTGATCTTCGCGGGCGATGTGGCGGGGGTGCGCTTGCAAGGCAACGACTTCGTGCGTCCACCCACTCCTCCGCCGGATCTCGATCTCGAAGCCTGGACGGCCAGCCTGGATCGGCTCGCGACTCTCGATGCGCGTGCGCTCTACCTGCCGCATTTTGGCCCCGCTGGCGACGTCGCGCGGCACCTTGCCGACCTGCGCTCGCGGCTCTTCGAGTGGGGCGACCTCATGCTGGCTGGCATGCGTGCGGGACGATCTGACGTGGAATTGGCGGACATCCTGGCAGAGCATGCGGACGGCGCGGTGCTCGCCTCGACAGGTGGGGAGGACGGTGAGACGTTAGAGCGCTATGAGCTGGCCTCCAATTACCTGATGAGCGCTCAGGGCTACCAGCGCTATTACCGCAAGCACCATCCAGAGCTGTTGGCGTCTGCATGAGACGCACGACCGCCAGGCACGCCACGAAGGACGCAGCTATGAGCCAGACCGTGCAGGACACGCTGAGCGCAGCCCCACGCGACCCGCTCGATCAGGGCAACATCGGCGCGCTGATCAACGGGCGCCATGGCGCGCCGTTCGACATCCTCGGCCCCCACGCACTCACCATCGACGGACGCCCCTACTGGGTCGTGCGCGCCTTCGTGCCGGGCGCGCGTGCCATTACACTGCTGCCCGACGCGGCTGATGACGCGGCTGATGACGCGCCGCTGCCGCTGCCGCTGCCGCTGCGCGAGCTGCATCCCTTCGGCCTGTTCAGTGTTGTGGCGCCGGTCAGCGCACCGGCGCGCTACCAGCTCGAGATCGAGTGGCAGACCGGAGTGGTGGAGCGCCGCCGCGACCCCTATGCGTTTCCGCCGATGCTCAGCGACTTCGATCTCCATCTGATCGGAGAAGGGCGACATCAGGACCTGTACGAGCGGATGGGGGCGCATCGCCGCCAGGTGGATGGGGTGAACGGCGTCAACTTCGCCGTCTGGGCGCCGAACGCGCGGCGCATGAGCGTGGTGGGCGACTTCAACAGCTGGGATGAGCGCGCGCATCCAATGCGCCTACGCTCCAGCGGCGTCTGGGAGTTGTTCCTGCCCGAGGTCACGGTGGGAGCGCTCTACAAATATGCCGTGCTGTCGTGGAACCGCGAGTATCGTGCGCTGAAGTCCGACCCTTTCGCCTTCGCCGCCGAGCTGCGGCCAGGCACCGCGTCGCGCGTGTGGGACCTCTCGGGCTATGTATGGGGCGACACGGAATGGATGCACGAGCGCGGCGCGCGCAACGCGCCAGACGCGCCGATGGCCATTTACGAGCTCCATGCTGCCTCCTGGAAGCCATCGTCCGCGCCCGACAGCAGCCAGGTCACCTATCGTGACCTGGCAAACCAGCTCGTGCCGTACATCAAGGACCTCGGCTACACCCACATCGAGCTGATGCCCATCGCCGAGCATCCCTTCGACGGCTCGTGGGGCTACCAGGTCACGGGCTACTTCGCGCCGACCAGCCGCTACGGCACCCCGCAAGACTTCATGTATTTCGTGGACGCCTGCCATCAAGCGGGGATCGGCGTGCTGGTGGACTGGGTGCCGGCGCACTTCCCGAAGGACGAGCATGGGCTCAACTATTTCGACGGCACGCACCTGTACGATCACGCCGACCCGCGCCAGGGCGAGCATCCCGAGTGGGGCACACTCGTCTTCAACTTTGGCCGCAACGAGGTGCGCAACTTCCTCACCGCCAACGCCCTCTTCTGGTTCGAGCGCTACCATATCGACGGCCTGCGGGTAGACGCCGTCGCCTCGATGCTGTATCTGGACTACGCGCGCGAGCCAGGCGAGTGGATGCCCAATCGCTATGGCGGGCGCGAGAATCTGGAAGCGGTGAGCTTCATTCGCGAGTGCAATACAACGATTCACACGCGCCAGCCGGATGTGCTCACCATCGCGGAGGAGTCTACCGCGTGGCCGTACGTCACGGCGCCGGTAGTGGATGGCGGCCTGGGCTTTTCACTCAAGTGGAACATGGGGTGGATGCACGACATCCTGGAGTACATGCACTACGACCCAATTCACCGCAGCTACCACCAGAATGAGCTCACCTTCTCGTTCCTGTACGCATTCTCCGAGAAATTCGTGCTGCCGTTCTCGCACGACGAGGTCGTGCATATGAAAGGCTCGCTGCTCAACAAAATGCCGGGTGACCGCTGGCAGAAATTCGCCAATCTGCGCGCGTTGTACGCCTTCATGTATGCCCATCCGGGCAAGAAGCTGCTCTTCATGGGCGCGGAGCTGGCGCAATGGTCGGAGTGGAACTTCGCGGGCTATCTGGATTGGTACCTGCTCGACCCTGGCCTGCCAGATGGGCCCGAGCACGGCCAGGTGCAAACGCTCGTGCGCGATCTCAACCGACTCATGCGCGCTCACCCCGCGCTCTACGAGTGCGATTTTTCGTCGTCCGGCTTCGAGTGGATCGACGGATCTGACACGGCGCATAGCGTGATCGCGTTCATGCGCTACGGCAAGGGAAAGAGCGACCCGCTGGTAGTGGTCTGCAACTTCACGCCGGTGCCGCACCACGACTATCGAGTGGGCGTTCCCTACCCCGGCCGCTACGAGGAGCTGCTCAACACCGACGCGGCATTCTACGGCGGGAGCAATGTGGGCAATCTGGGCGGCGCCGATGCCGACGCGGTGCCGATGCACGGCCACGCGCAGTCTGTGCCGCTGACGCTGCCGCCGCTCTCCGCCGTGATTCTGCGGCCAGTCGCTCCGCCCACACTTGACCCACCGGGCGCGGAGCGCGCCGCAAACGGGCGCACGCCGCGCCCGCGGGCGAAAGCGGGGACGAACGCATGACGACAGCGCAGCAGCATCCGCAGGCAGCGATCGCGGGCGCACGCGCGGCACAGCCCTCGGGGGCGATGCCGGACACGCGTGAGGTGAACTTCTTTGCGAGCGACCCGTATTTGGGCTTCGTGCTGCGCCGTCGCCTCGCACCGGAGGAGCTGGCGCTGGCGGAGCCGCGGCTGCTAGCTCTGGGGGCACGGCTGGGAAACGAGATCGAAGATCTCGCGGCCGAGGCCGACCGGCAGACGCCGGTGCTGCGCGTGCGCGACAAGCGCGGCGTGCGGGTGGATGAGGTCGTGCCTTCACGCGCGTATCGCGAGCTAGAGCGCATCTTGTATGGCGAGCTAGGGCTGGCCGCGCTGGCGCTGCGGCCCGGCGTGCTGGAGCAAGAGCGGCCGAGCTCGCTACTGCTCAATGATGCACTCGTGTATCTGGCCGCGCAGGTGGAGTCCGGCCTCTTCTGCCCGCTCGGCATGACGCGTGCCCTGGCGCGCACGCTGCTCAAGTTCGCCCCGCACGAGATCATCGCGGACTACGTGCCGCGCCTGACTGCCACTGATCCGGCCCAGCTCTACACTGGCGCGATGTTCATGACGGAGAAGCAGGGCGGGTCGGACCTCGGCGCCACGGCCACGGGCGCGCGCCCGGCGGATGGCCGGCCTGGCTGGTGGGTCCTCTCCGGCGAGAAGTGGTTCTGCAGCAATGTCAACGCGGACGTGATCCTGACGCTGGCGCGGCCGGAAGGTGCACCAGATGGCACGCGCGGACTGGGGCTGTTCGTGGTGCCGCGGGCTTTGCCGGACGGCAGCCGGAATGGCTACCGCATCGAGCGCGTCAAAGAGAAGCTCGGCATGCGCTCGTTCGCCAGCGGCGAGGTCACGTTTACGGGCACCTACGCGCGCATGCTTGGCGGCCCGGGCGAGGGCTGGCATCAGATGACGGAGATGCTGAATGTCACGCGGCTGGGCTGCGCCTCGGCGGCGGCGGCGTTGGCGCGGCGCTCGTTCCTGGAGGCGCTCGTGCATGCGCGCGGGCGCATGGCCTTCGGGCATCCGCTGGCCGACTTGCCGCTGATGCGCGAGCAGCTGCTGGACATGCTGCTCGACGTGGAGGCCTTCACCGCGCTCTACTTCGAGGGCGCGGCGCAGCTGCAGGCGGCGGATGCCGGCGACGAGCACGCGGGCCGGCCAGCGCGCGTGCTGACCCCACTGGCGAAGTACCACGTCTCAGAGGAGGCACGACGAGTAGTGGCGGAGGGCATGGAGGTGCGTGGCGGCAACGCCTACATCGAAGACTGGCCCAACGCCCGGCTGCTGCGTGACGTGCACGTGCAGGCGATCTGGGAGGGCACGGGCAACATCTCCGCGCTGGACGTCGTGCGCGCCGTGTTGCGCGACGACGCGGGTACGCTGCTGCTCGAGACGCTGCGCGGCCGCATGCGCGCCATCGCGGACGCCGATGTCGGGCGGGCCGCCCGGCTCAGCTTGCGCGCGCTGGACGGCGTGGGAGCGACGCTCGCGACATTGGCCACGCTGCCAACGCCTGAGCGCGACCTGCTCACGAAGCGCTTCACGCGGCGGCTGGCGCACGTGGTGAGCGCCGCGCTCCTGGTCGAAGACGCAGCGTTCCAGGCCGAGCGAGAGGGGAGCTATCGCTGCCTCGTCCAGGCGGTGCGCTACCTGCGGCGCTATGTGTTCCCGCCGGCCGGTGGTCCAGCCTTCGAGCTGGATCGCACGCCATTGGAGCACTTCGACGCGCTGGTGGACTGGTCGCCCGCGATTCCCGCCTCGGCCAGCCATGCGCTGCTGGTGGCGATGGAAGGCGGCGAGCATGCGTGAAGACTCCAGGCGTAATCGCCGGCGCGCGGTGTGGCGCGGATGTGTCGTCAGTCAGCGGTGATCGTGACCATGCTGACGCTGCTGGAGACGTCGATGTCGTACCGCTGGTCAGTCGCTTCATAGCCTGGGCTTTGCAGCCGTACATCGTTGCCTAAATTGCTGAACGCTTGGTTGTCGAAAATAAATTCGGAGGCCCAGCCCTTGAGGTGGACGCGGGCGGGGACACCTGCGGGGCGGTGCACGGTGATCTGTGACGCGCTCCCGCTGATGCGTACCGGAACCACGCCGGAGGGCGCGGGAAGCTCCAGGGTTACCATACTCATTCCCCCTTTGACCTCCAGCCCGGCGAGATTGAGACCACCCAGCTCCGCGGTGATCTCCGATGCTCCACCCTGGATGACAATCTGCCACGGAAGGGCGGCGTTGAGCGTGACCTCCACTGCGCCCTGCCCCCCACTCATTACCCACAGGCGCCGTGGATAGCGAATGGTGACCACCCCATCTTTGGTGTTCACGTCTGGCACGGATCCCTCGAAGCGGGCCTTGTAGAGCTCGTCCATTGCGTCGTCCGCGCGCACGATTATGCGGGTGATCCCAGAGGAGACGACGAGCCGGCCGCTCGCCAGATCTCCCAGCGGAGCGGAGTAGCTGTTCTCCTCGTTCCGGGGAGCCTCGCGCAGCCAGAGAATCTCCTGCCGGGCCGCCGCGTTGCTGCGCTTGAGAAACTCCACCAGGAAGGCAATCTGCTCGTCGTTATAGCGCGCGATCTGCTCCTCCAAGGCCTTCCCGATGGAATCGAAGCTCGGGCCGATCCCGCGTATCTGGTCTGTGTTCGGGTTGATCCGGACGATGACCCGGCGGCCATCCTCGGGATCGCGCTCCCGGCGCACCAGCCCAGCCTCCTCCAACCGGTTGAGCATCCCGGTGATCGCGCCGGTCGTCAGCCCCGTGAGATCGGCGAGCTGGCCGGCGGTCATCGGCCCGCTGCTCGTCAGGCTCTCGATGACCTGCATATCCGTGACGGTCACGCCCATGCGCGCCGCCGCCGCCCGGACAAAAGATGCGCTGAGCCCCTTGAGCTGCCCCAACTCCTGCGCCAGCTCGCCGAGTAACTCCGTGCGATTTTCCTCAGACCCGCTTGACAATTTCTTGTCCTCTGTGTACCCTTCAATTATCTCAGTCGCTAAGATAATCTGCTAGCGATTCGCTTGGCGACTCAGTGATTCGCATTGTAGCATATGGAGGCATCCTGATGATGATCGAAACACGTGGCTTGCGCAAATCGTTCGGCGACCACGTGGTGCTCGACGGCATCGACCTGGACGTGGCGGAGGGGACGATCTTCGCGCTGCTCGGCCCCAACGGCGCGGGCAAGACCACGACGGTGCAGATCCTGTCTACGCTCATCCGCGCCGATGGTGGCGAGGTGCGGGTGGCCGGCCACGACGTGGCGCGCGAGCCCGACGCGGTGCGCGCGGCCATCGGCGTTACCGGGCAATTCTCGGCGGTGGACAACCTGCTCACCGGCGAAGAGAACCTGCTTTTGATGGCCGACCTGCACCACCTGGGGCGTCGTGAAGGCCGGCAGCGTGCGGCCGCACTGCTCGACCGCTTCGAGCTGACCGACGTGGCCAAGAAGACGCCCGCCACCTACTCCGGCGGCATGCGACGCCGGCTCGACCTCGCGATGACGCTGATGGGCGACCCGCGCATCATCTTCCTCGACGAGCCCACCACCGGCCTGGACCCGCGCAGCCGCCACACGATGTGGCAGATCATCCGCGACCTCGTGGCGGGCGGCGTGACGATCTTGCTCACCACGCAGTATCTGGACGAGGCGGACGAGCTCGCTGACCGGATCGCGGTGCTCGATCGCGGGACTATGGTTGCCGAGGGAACGCCCGACGAGCTGAAACGCCGCATCCCCGGTGGTCACATCCGCTTGCAATTCGCTGATGCGCGTGGGCTCGACGCGGCCGCCCGCGCTCTGGGCGAGGTAGCGCGCGATGACGAAGCACTCACGCTGCAGGTGCCGACCGACGGCAGCGTCCAGTCATTGAAGGCTGTGCTCGACCGGCTCGACCCCGACGCGGTCGTGGCCAGCGGCGTATCGGTGCACACTCCCGACCTCGACGACGTGTTCTTTGCCCTCACCAGCCGCCCCGAAACCCTGAAAGGCAGTGTACGATGAGCTCTCTGTCGATTGCCGTGCACGATTCGGCGACGATGCTGCGGCGCGACGCCAAGCACTCGGTGCGTCGCATCTCGATGACACTGAGTGGACTGCTGACGCCGACCATCATGCTGGTGCTGTTCAACTACTTCTTCGGTGGCACGTTGGGCGCCGGCCTCGGTGGTGTGGCGCACAGCGGCACCTACATCAACTACCTCGCGCCTGGGATTCTCATCATGTCGGTGGCCAGTGGGTGCGCGACGACCGCGATAAACCTGTGCATGGACATGAGCGAAGGTATCATCGCTCGCTTCCGCACCATGGCTATCTCCCGGGCCTCCGTGCTGACCGGGCAGGTCATCGGCAGCATGATCCGGACGCTGATCAGCGTCGCCCTTGTCGGCGGCGTCGCGCTGCTCATGGGCTTCCGGCCCATCACGAATCCCGTCGCCTGGATCGCGGCGTGCGGGGTCATCGCGCTGTTTACCCTCGCGGTCACGTGGATAGGGGTAGTGTTTGGCTTGATCGGCAAAACGCCTGCGGGCGCCAATAGCCTCTCCCTCATCTTCCTCCTCCTGACGTTCACCAGCAGCGCGTTCGCGCGCCCGGATTCGATGCCCGCCGGGGTGCGCTGGTTCGCCGAGTACCAGCCCGTCTCGCCCGTCATCGACACCGTGCGGGGGTTGCTGTTGGGGACCTCGATCGGCAACAGCCTGGTCCTCGCCCTCGCCTGGAGCGTTGGCCTTGCCCTGGTTGGATACGTGTCGGCGCGAGCGATCTATAACCGGCTATAACCGCGACGTCGTTCGGTAGACGTGCGGAACGCGACCTGGCCGCATCGATGCGGGGCCCGTCATTCTGCCCACGTGGACATCGCCAGGCGGGGTGGCACGGGGAGAGCGCGAGCCGCGATCACGTGGCGAGATAGCGCGCGGTAGCGCGCCCGGCAATGGCGCCGGTTTCGCCGTGGCGAATCTCCTGCGTGGCGCCGAGGCCGCGCGCACCGAGCGGTGTCCACGCGGTCGCGATCTCTACCCTGTCGCCGGCACGTACAGGGCGGGCGTACTCGATGCGCAATCGGCGCGGCGCCAGTCGCTCGCCATCATGAGCATGCGCGCGCACGTAAGAGCGGCGCAGCGCCTCGTCCAGCCAGTCGACGTAGACGCAATTGTTGATGTGCTGCTGCGTGTCGGACTCGTAGCCGCGCGCGGTGAGTGAGAGCGTGGCCTGTTCACTGGGCGCAGCACCGGAGGACTGCGGCCAGGAGGAGGCAGGCATCGCGTGGCCGAGCACGCTGATGCTGCCCAGGATCTCTGGTGGGATACGCAGCGGCAGTCCGCGCTCGCGGTCGACGTAGGCCCAGCGCGCGCTCGCGCGTGCCACCAGGCGCCCGCTGCCCGCGAGCCAGACGGCGTATTCGCGCTGTGCTTGTACGCGGCGGAATTCCGACACCCACGTCGCCAGCCGCAGCTCGTCAGCGATGCCAGGCAGGCGGCCGAACCGCACCCGCATCTCGCGGACCACCCAGGCGGCGCCGTGGTCCACGTACCAGCGCGAATCGAATCCGCGATCGGCCGAGGCCAGCGTCGCGACGTGCTCTAGATAGCGGAAAATGGTCGCGGCGCTGACGTGCCCCGTCGACGTCACCTCGTAGCTGCGCACCGCCAGGGGCAGGACGAAGGCATACGACGGGGCGAGCTGTCGCGGCAGGGGGCCGCGTGCCGGGCGATCCGCGCCTTCCATCAGCCGTTACTCCCGCGCACGTGTGCTGCCGCCTTGCTTTGCCTCCACATAGCGGGCGAGGATGAAGATCAAATCTGAGAGGCGATTGAGGAAGCGCACAGTTTCGGGGTTATCTGTCACGCCCCCGTGCAGCAGACGAGCCGTCAGACGCTCGGCGCGGCGAACGATCGTGCGTGCCAGATCGAGCGCCGCGCCAACCACCGAATCGCCGGGAATAATGAACTTGTTGGGGATCGTGACCTCGGTCTTGAGCTCCTCCTCGGTACGCTCCAGCCAGGCCACGTGCTCGGCGGTGATGCGCACGCCCACGGCGGCGAGGTGCTCCGGCGGCGTCGCGAGCTCGGCCATCAGCACATAGAGGTCGCGCTGCGCGTGGAGGATCAGCGCACTGACACGCTCGTCCTCAGTCTGCGCGCGGGCGAGGCCCAACGCCGACGTCGCTTCATCGATCGTCCCAAACGTTTCGGGCCGCGCGTCGTACTTGGGGACCCGCTGGGCCCCAAGCAGGCTGGTGTAGCCGTCGTCCCCTGTGCCCGTCGTCACCTTTGCCATCGTATCCTACCCCGAATCAGGTTTCCTGGCATATGCCGCCCACTCGGAGTATACCGCCCGGTGACCATCGCCAGCTTCCTCCACAAAAGGTCCCTGCGGAGCAAGGCAAAGGTCGCCGCCACGGAAAAGGAGCAGTGGGTGCCGCGCCAGCAAGCGGTAAGCGGAAGGCGACGCCGGCGTCGCCTTCCTATAGACGTAGGCTACTACTCCTTATATCTCTCTCTTATCTCTCTCTTATCTCTCTCTTATCTCTCTCTTATCTCTCTCTGTCCGTGTACTCTGTGTACTCTGTGTACTCTGTGTACTCTGTGGGGGGGACGGGTAGGCTACGCCATAGATATCAGAGAGAGACCGCCCGCCACCTTTCCAGACCGGCCGCCCGCAGGGCTCCCTTAAGGTCGCCCTGCTCCCCGACCGTGTGTCATCTGGTCAACCACAGTGTGAGCCTCTGCCTCCTACCCTGTCAACGACGGGAGGTTTTCACGTGTGGTGGCGGTGGTGGCCCTGGGGAAGGGGGCGGCGTGCGGTAGGATGGGGGCGGGACTGCTGGCGGCACGACCAACGCCCAGGCTGGTGGCTTGGTCCATTGCTGCTGCCGATGGGGCTGCTGGTGGCTCCTCTCGCCCCGGTTTTTCGGTTGCTGCGGGGAGGAGGGTGCCGAACGCGCATCTGCGCGCGCAGAGGAGATCACGACATACGCGCCGTACGCTGCGAGCGCGCCCCAGCGCAGCAGCTTCCAGAGCGTGCCAAGACGCGATGAATGCGCGTGGGGTGCTGCGGCCCGTAGCGGCCTTCGGGGAACGCGGCGCGTCCGCTGCGTTGGAGAGCGTCGGCCTCTCGGCTTCCGTGGCGCAACCGGTTTTCGGGCGGGTCGCCTCTCCGGGGGTCGTGGTGGCTTGACTGGTGGCGGCGGAGGAGGAGGCGGCGGGAGATACTCGCCCTCGCCCCCGGTCTCGATCAGCCAGCGCAGGCGATCTTCAAGGCTGCTGCCACTGTAGTCGCCACCGAGGATACGCTGGAGCGTTCTGCGACTCGCGACGCCACCCTGCGCGTTGGTTGGCAGCGCCCTGGCGATGCGGTGCAGGTTCCAGCCGTTATCGAGCAGCCAGTCGAGTAGAGCGGCCGCCGATGCGTCGCCTGGCGGCGGCAGAGTCTGTGACAGGGGTTCGGGCAGGGTTTCGTCCGCTGGGGTGTGGGGAGCGTCTCCCTCCAGCGGCTGGAGGAAAACCTCATCGTCGTCCATGCCGCTGCCTCCTTCTCGCGGGTTTTCGCCAGGGGGTGAACACCCCGACGAGGCGCGCGAGCAGGCCCGCTCGGCTTCGTGGGCGCTGAGGGGTCCGGGCCAGCCGCTTCGTTGCCCTGGGGAGTGGCCGCGCCCCGATGGCCTGGGCCGCGCTCAGGGCCTCACGGCCGAGCCGCAGCTCGCGCCGGAGGTCCCGCAGACGCTCCTCCATCTCCGTTGGCTTGCCGTGCTTCCTTCTCCAGTCGTCCTGCGCATCGGGCACCAGCCGCTCGTCACGGTGCTTCCGCTCGCTCTCTGTGAGCAGCTCGCCTGTGAGTCCATCGTCCCACACGCTCACATCGTTGTCTTGGTC
>Ga0070706_100005324_pt1 | contig 12257 bp, 9 predicted proteins | sample KBSK5501metaG_FD_65476 | JGI IMG/M metagenome (GOLD analysis project Ga0070706, IMG submission 65476) | Corn, switchgrass and miscanthus rhizosphere microbial communities from Kellogg Biological Station, Michigan, USA - KBS K5-50-1 metaG | ecosystem: Host-associated > Plants > Roots >...
CAGGCCGGCCTGAACGGCCGCCGCGGCTACCAGCCGCGCGGCAAGGTGCTCGGCGGCTCGAGCTCGATCAACGCGATGATCTACGTGCGCGGCGCGCGCGAAGACTACGACGCGTGGGCCGCCGAAGGCAACGCGGGCTGGGGTTACGACGACGTGCTGCCGTACTTCAAGCGCGCCGAGCACAACGAGCGCGGCGCCGATGCGCTGCACGGCAGCGGCGGCCCGCTCAACGTGATGGACCTGCGCAGCCCGAACCGCTTCGGCCCGATCTTCATCGAGGCGGCGCGGCAGGCCGGCTTCCCGCCGAACGACGACTTCAACGGGCCGGTGCAAGAAGGCGTCGGCCGCTACCAGGTGACGCATCGCAACGGCGAACGCCACAGCGCCGCGAAGGCGTACCTGACACCGAACCGCGCGCGGGCGAACCTCACCGTGATGACCGGCGCACGAACGACACGCGTGCTGCTCGACGGTCGACGCGCGATCGGCGTCGAAGTCAAGGTCGGCCGCACGATGCGGCATCTGACGGCGCGCCGCGAGGTGATCGTCAGCGCCGGCGCGCTGCAGTCGCCGCAGCTGCTGATGCTCTCGGGCATCGGGCCCGGTGCGCAGCTGCAGCAGCACGGCGTTGCGGTCGCGCATGACCTGCCCGGCGTCGGCGCGAACTTGCACGACCACGTCGACGTCGTGCAGGTCGTCGACGCGCCGGCGTTGAAAGACCTGTTCGGGCTGTCGTTCGCCGGCGCGCTGCGCACGATCCGCGGCGTCTTCGAATGGCGGCGCGCGCGCAGCGGCATGCTGACGACCAACTTCGCGGAAGCCGGCGGCTTCATCAAGAGCGACCCCACCGAGCCACTGCCCGACCTGCAGTTGCACTTCGTGATCGGCAAGCTGATCGACCACGGCCGCAAGACGGTGTTCGGCCACGGCTACTCGTGCCACGTCTGCCTGCTGCGGCCGAAGAGCCGCGGCAGCCTGACGCTCGCGAGCGCCGACCCGCTCGCCGCGCCGCGGATCGACCCGAACTTCCTCGCCGAGCGCGACGACGTGGAGCGGCTCGTCCGCGGCTTCAAGCTGATGCGCCACATCCTCGCGCAGCCGGCGCTGGCCGGTTATCGCGGTGCCGAGCTGGCGGCCAGCGCGCAGGCACGCGACGACGCGCAGATCGAGGCGTTCATCCGCGGGCACGCCGACACGATCTATCACCCGGTCGGCACCTGCCGCATGGGCCGCGGCCCGAACGATGTCGTCGATGCACGACTGCGCGTGCACGGCATGCAGGGGCTGCGCGTCGTCGATGCATCCGTGATGCCCGGCATCGTCGGCGGCAACACGAACGCGCCGACGATCATGATCGCGGAGAAGGCGGCAGACATGATCAAGGCGGATGCGCGCAACGGCTGAAGCCGGCGGGAAGTCGAGTCAGAATCGACCTCATCACCACGAAGGCTGACCGCCCTGCCCGAATGAAGACCCGCCCCTTCGGAAGCTGGCCCTCGCCGATCACCGCCGAACAGATCGCCGGCGCGACGATACGCCCGGGCCAGACCGCAGTGCTCGGCGACACGGTCTGGTGGACCGAAGGCCGGCCCGCCGAGCAGGGCCGCAACGTCCTCGTGCGCTGCGACCGCGACGGCACGCTCGCCGACGCGACCCCGGCGCCGTTCAACGTTCGCACCCGCGTGCACGAATACGGCGGCAGCGCCTTCGTCGTGCTCGAGAACGGCAGTGTCGTGTTCAGCCATGACGACGACCAGCAGCTGTATCGGCTGGACCCCGGCGCGACAGCGCCGCAGCAGCTGACCCACGAGCCGCGGCAGCGCTACGCGAACGCCGTCCACGACCCGCAGCGCAACCGCCTGATCGCGGTCCGCGAGGACCACCGCGACAGCGACATCGCCGCCGTCACGACGCTGGTCGCGATCGACCTCGCCGGCCGCACACCCGGCGCGGTGACCGTGCTGGCGACCGGCCACGATTTCTACTCGAACCCCTGCCTCAGCCCCGACGGGCGGCATCTCGCCTGGCTGACCTGGGACCACCCGGACATGCCGTTCGACGCGACCACGCTGTGGCTCGCCGAACTCGCACGCGACGGCGTGCCGCGCGCCGCGCGCCGCATCGCCGGCGGGGCGGACGAGGCCGTCTTCCAGCCGAACTGGTCACCGGCCGGTGAGCTGCATTTCGTCGCCGACCGCAGCGGCTGGTGGAACCTGTACCGCCTGCGCGGCGACACGATCGAGTCGCTGTGCCCGATGGACGCCGAGTTCGGCGTGCCGGCGTGGCAGATCGGCGCGCCGACCTACGGTTTCGATGGCAGCGGCCGCATCGTCTGCACCTATCTGCGCGAGGCCGGCTCGACGCTTGCGGTGCTCGATCCGCAGACGCTGCGCTTGCAGCCCATCGAAACGCCCTTCTGCAGCATCGCGCAACTCGTGGTGGGCGCGGATTTCGCGGTCTTCATCGGCGCGACGCCCACCGTGCCGCAGGCGGTGATCCGCCTCGATCTGGCGAGTGGCGCCTGGCATCCTCTGCGCAGCACGAGCCCGGCGCAGCCGGATCCTGCGTTCACGTCGGTCGCCGAGGCGATCGTGTTCCCGACGACTGCCGACGGCGCAGCGGCAACGGCCCATGCGTTCTTCTACCGGCCGACCCACCGCGATGCAGCCGGGCCAGGCAGCGAGCGACCGCCGCTGCTGGTGATCTCGCACGGCGGTCCGACCTCGGCGACCGATGCGTCGTTCAAGTGGTCGACCCAGTACTGGACCAGCCGCGGCTTCGCCGTCGTCGACGTCAACTACCGCGGCAGCACCGGCTACGGCCGCGCCTACCGGCAGGCGCTGAACGATCGCTGGGGCGTGGTCGACGTCGACGACTGCATCGCGGCCGCGCGCTTCCTGATCGAACGCGGCGACGTCGACCCCGATCGCGTCGCGATCCGCGGCGCCAGCGCGGGCGGCTACACGACGCTCGCCGCGCTGACGTTCCGCGATTTCTTCAAGGCCGGCGCGAGCCACTACGGCATCGGCGACCTCGAAGCGCTCGCGAAGGACACGCACAAGTTCGAGTCGCGCTACCTGGACCGGCTGGTCGGCCCGTACCCGCAGATGCGTGCGCGCTACCTCGAACGCTCGCCGGTGCACCACACCGATCGGCTCGCGAGCCCGATGATCCTGCTGCAGGGCACCGAGGACAAAGCCGTGCCGCCGGCCCAGGCACGCGCGATGTTCGACGCGGTCAAGGCGAAGGGCCTGCCGGTCGCGCTGCTGATGTTCGACGGCGAGCAGCACGGCTTTCGGCGCGCCGCGACGATACGCCGCGCGCTCGAGGCCGAGCTGTACTTCTATGGGCGCGTGTTCGGCTTCGTGCCGGCCGATGTCATCGAGCCGGTGCCGATCGAGAACCTGCCGGGCGCACCCGGCTGACACCAGTCGCCCAGTCGCCATGCCCACAACCCGTGGTGCCACGGCCGACGCAGCCACTACGGCTGCTTGCATGTGACGCGTTCGCTCACATGAGTCCAGGGCGGTTGCGCGCTACCTTTGTTGGTTCTGAGGAGAGAACGATGAGAGCTTCGTGGCGCACCGCCTGGCAAGGGCATGAGATCGTGGTTTACCGTGACGAGGTCGAGGCCGACCGGTTCGACGCCCAGCAGATTCAGCGCGTGCTGCTGGTGCACCGCGGCGACGGCGAATCGCCCGGCGACCTGGTGCAGGCGATCGTCGAATTGCCCGACGAATACCTGGTCTTCCCGGCCGACACCGGATTCGCGGGACGAGTCAATTTCGAGCGCCAGGAGTACTGGGCGCATCGCGGCTGCATCTACTGGGTCAACGAAGCACGGGCGCCGCTGCCGTTGCGCCTGCGGCGCGGGCCGCGTTTCCTCGGTTTCGGCGCTCCGGGGTTCGTGCGCGTGCCGCGTGCCGACCTGGTGACCATGGTCGAGCGCTGGCCGCTGGAAGGGCCGCAGACCTGGGAGCAGCGCAAATGGCGTCGGATCGAGCGCAGCCGGCCCTTCTCGACCGCCTCGCGCGAGCAGCAGCACGACAACAGCCACAACAGCAGCAAGCTCAGGGCCTAAACGTCCCGCCCGTCCCGCCGCAGAAAGACAAAAACCCGGCCAAGGCCGGGTTTTTGTCGTGGCGCTGAAGACAGCTTAGGCAGCGGGCTTCTCGGCAGCCTTCTTCGCCTTCTTGGCGTGCTTCTTGGTCGCCTTCTTCATCGGAGCGGCTTCCTTCTTGGCAGCCTCCGGCTTGGCATCCATCGCCTTGGCGGCGGGGGCCGGGGTCGCCGGGGTAGCAGCCGGAGCCGACGCTTGAGCGTACGCACCAACAGCGAACATCGAGGCGATCAGGGCGGCAATGAGTTTGTTCATGAGTGTTTTCTCCTGCAGGGAGCGGGTTGGTTGATCGAGCTGATTGCTCGGAGTCACAACGTGGCCGGTTTCGGGTCGGTTGACGCCGCCACGCAAATCTTCATGCGAAAACCGGATGGCGCAACGTTTCGTCCAGCCGCAGCACCGGTGTGACGCAGGCATCCACGGTCTCGAAAAGCGCGGCCCAGTCGGCCAGCGATCGCTGCGCGAACACCGCCGCCAGCTCGGCGCGCAGCGCCATCGCCTCCGGGCTGCCGACCGCCAGGCCGCGAGTCCAGTGGCGCTGCGCCCAGTCGGGCCGGCCGATCGCGTCGCACAGCGAACGCCAGAACTTCAGCTCGAGCGCGCCGACCGCGAGGTGCCGGCCATCGGCCGTTCGATAGATGGCATAACAAGGTGCGCCGCCGGACAGCAGATCGCGCCCCGGCGCCGGCATGCGGCCCGTGGCCTTCAGGGCCACGCTGGCGAGCACGTGGTGGCGCAGCACCTCGTGGCACATCGAGATGTCGACGAATCGCCCCTTCCCGGTGCCCTGCGCGCCGACCAGCGCCGCCAGCACGCCCGACACCGCCGCCTGCGTGCCGCCCATCAGGTCGCCGATCTGGAAGTTCGGCAGTGCGAGCTCGCCGTCGGCCGTGGCGATCTGCTCGAGCACGCCGGCCATCGCGATGTAATTGATGTCGTGCCCAGCCCGGTGCGCCCAGGCGCTGCGCTGGCCGTAGCCGGTGATCGCGCAGACCACGAGCTTCGGGTTCGCCGCGTGCAGCACGTCCCAGCCCAGGCCGAGCTTGGCCATCACACCGGGGCGGAAGCCCTCGATCAGCACGTCGGCATCGCGCGCCAGTGCCAGCAGCTCGGCAACGCCGTCAGGCATGCGCAGGTCCAGGCGCAGCAGCCGCTTGCCGCGGTTCAGCTCGCGGAACATCAGGCTGGTGCGCTGCTCGGCGAGATCCTGCGGCGTGAGACCCATCTGGCGCGAGCCGTCGTCCTGGCCGGCGGCGGCCGGGCCTTCGATCTTCAGCACCTCGGCGCCGAGGTCGAGCAGATGGCGGGTCGCGAGCGGGCCGGGCAGCAGGCGGGTCAGGTCGACGACGCGGATGCCCGCGAGCGGCAGGGATGCCGGCCCCTCCTGCGACGCATCGGTCACACGAAGCGCCCTTCACGCAGCCATTTGGTCGCGACCCACTTCTCGCCTTCGACCACCGGCGCGCCGCCGTGCAGCGAGCGCGTCGCCGGGTGCGCCCGGTCGTAGCTGAAGAACACCGCGTTGCCCTTGACCGGCGCGACCTCGAGCTGCACGTCGGGGAACGTCGTGGCACCGCCCATCATCGGCGTGTTCAGGTAGCAGACGAGCGAGGCGACGCGCTGGCCGCCGCGCTTGAGGATCGTCGGCGTGCCGGACTGGGCCGGGTCGAAGTAGTCGTAGTGCGGCTTGTATTCGGCGCCGGGCCGGTAGCGCAGCACCTGCAGGCCCTCGCCGTTCTCGACGGGCCATTTCAGCAGCGTCGCGATGCGCGCCTCGAGCCGCGCGCAGACCGGGTGCTCGCCGCGCTCGAAGAACATGCCTTCGCTGGTGCGCGCCTCGTTGACCTCGCTCGAGCCGGTTTCGGTCTGCACGGTCTCCGAGCGCGAGAGCCGCTTGCCGGCGAGCTGCATGATCTCGTCGCACTCGGCGTCCGACAGCAGCCCGGCGAACACGACCACCCGCGGGTTGCGCATGCTGGTCAGCACCGTGACCTCGCGGTCGCCGGCCCACAGCAGGGTGCGCGCACCGTCGGGCATGGGCTCGGGCACCGGCACGGGCGGCGGCAGCTCGGCGGCTTTCTGGCGCTCGGCGAGGTGCTGGGTCAGCGTCTCTTCCATGGCCTGGATCGCGACGTCCTCTTCCCAGCCGCTGGCGCGCATCGCCTGCAGCACCGCATCGGGCGGCTGCCCGGCCGAGGCTTGCTGGATGATCCACTGGCGCAGCTCCGGGGTGATCAACTGGGCGCTCATGGCGCAATTCTGCAAGAGATTGCGAAGCGGATCACGGCGTACCGGTATCAGGCTGCAGTGTCTTGCTCACGTCTGAGCGCGCGGCTGCGCGTCGCGGCGCCGGAATACGAAGCGCTCGCGGCTCGACGCGGCGTCATCGAAGGCATAACCCTCGGCATCGAAGCGCTTCAAGCCCTCGGGCGTCGCGACGCGCTGCGTGATCGCATGGCGCGCCATCAGGCCGCGGGCGCGCTTGGCAAAGAAGCTGATGATCTTGTACCGGCCGTTCTTCCAGTCCTCGAACACGCAGTCGATCACGCGCGCCTTCAGGGCCGGCCGGTCAGCGGCCTTGAAGTACTCCTGCGACGCGAGGTTGACGACGACCGGGCTCGCGTCGGCCGCCAGCCGATCGTTCAGGTGGTTCGCGATCGCATCGCCCCAGTAGGCGTACAGATCCTTGCCGCGCCGCGTGCGCAGCGCCGTGCCCATCTCCAACCGATACGGCTGCAGCCGGTCGAGCGGGCGCAGCACGCCGTACAGGCCGCTCAGGATCGCGATGTGGCGCTGCGCCCAGGCCAGGTCGTCGGCGGCGAGGGTCGTCGCGGCGAGGCCGCCATAGACGTCGCCGTCGAACGCGAGCGCAGCCGGCTTGCTGTTGGTGTCGGTGAACTCGGGCGACCAGTGCGCGTAGCGCTGCACGTTCAGGTTCGCGAGATCGCTCGAGATGCTCATCAACGCGGCGATGCGCTTGGCCGAGTGCCGCCGCAGCACGGCGATCAACTCGGCCGAGCGCTCGAGGAATGGCGGCAGCGTCGCCGCCGCGGCAAGCGCGTGCAATTCGGAGGGAACCGGCGTTTCGTAGTCGAGCGACTTGGCGGGCGAGAGCAGGTACAGCATGGGCCGGGATTATCGCGGCCACCCGGCCGCGCCTCAGCGGAAGTCGCGGCTGCGCGCGACCAGCCCTTGGAGCAGCGCCGAGTGGTCCACCACCCGGATCGCGACCAGATGCATCACCTCGCCTTCGCGCTGCCAGCGGCCGTAGACCGTCAGCAGCCGCGCGGCCAATAGCTCGCGGCGCTGCGAGTCGAAGACCTTGGGCCACACGATCACGTTGACCGCGCCGGTCTCGTCCTCGAGCGTGACGAAGACCGTGCCGTTCGCGGTGTCGGGCCGCTGGCGGTGCGTGACCAGACCGCTCGCGCGCGCGAGCCGGCCGTTCGGGCAGCTGCGCAGCTGCGCGGCGGTCAGCACCTTGAAGTCGGCCGCGAGCTGATGGCGCAGCAGCGCGAGCGGATGGCGCTTGAGCGTCAACCCGACGGACTGGTAGTCGGCCAGCGTGTCCTCGACCTCGCTCGGCGCCGCGAGCTTTGCCGGCACCTCGGTCACGCGCGTGGCGCGCAGCAGCTCGGTCGGCCGTGTGTCGACGCCGGCAACCGACCATGCGGCCTGGTGCCGGTGGCCGCTCAGCCCGCGCAGCGCATCGGCCTCGGCGAGCAGGCGCAGCGCATGGGCATCGAGTCGCGCGCGCCGTGCCAGGTCTTCGACGTTCGCGAACGGGGCTTCGGCGCGCGCGTCGACGATGCGCTGCGCGGCGTCGGCGGACAGGCCGGTGACACGGCTCAGGCCGAGGCGGACCGGCTGCGGATCGACGCTGTGCAGCGGCTGAACCGGCCCGCATTGCCGCACCCAGGCCGGCTCGCCTTCGAGCATGGTTTCACCCATGCTCAGCTGCACATCGACGGGACGGACTTCCACGCCGTGCTCGCGTGCGTCGCGCACCAGCTGGGCGGGCTGGTAGAAGCCCATGGGCTGACTGTTCAGGAGCGCCGCGAGAAACGCATCGGGGTGATGGCGCTTGATCCAGCTGCTGACGTAGGCCAGCTGGGCGAACCCGGCGGCATGGCTCTCGGGGAAGCCGTATTCGCCGAAGCCCTTGATCTGCTCGAAGATGCGGTTGGCGAACCCGAGGTCGTAGCCCTTGCGCTCCATGCGGCCGACCAGGCGCTCGCGGAACGGCTCCAGGCCGCCCTTGCGTTTCCAGGCGGCCATCGCGCGGCGCAATTGATCGGCTTCGCCGGCGGTGAAATCGGCGGCGATCATCGCGATCTGCATCACCTGCTCCTGGAAGATCGGGATGCCCTTGGTGCGTTCGAGCGCCGGGCGCAATGCCTTCGGATAGTCGATCTCGTGGTCCTGCAGCAGCCGGTTCTTCAGGTACGGATGCACCATGCCGCCTTGAATCGGCCCCGGCCGCACGATCGCGACTTCGACGACGAGGTCGTAGTAGGTGCGCGGCTGCAGGCGCGGCAGCATGCTCATCTGCGCACGGCTTTCGATCTGGAACACGCCGATCGTGTCGGCCCGGCAGATCATGTCATAGGTGGTGCGGTCGCCTTGGCGGATGTCCTGCATCTTCATCGGCTCGCCGAGCTTGCGGCTCATCAGCTCGAAGGCGCGGCGCAGCGCGCTGAGCATGCCGAGCGCGAGGATGTCGACCTTGATCAGGCCGAGCGCATCGAGATCGTCCTTGTCCCACTGGACGACGATGCGGCCGTCCATCGCCGCATTCTCGGTCGGGACCAGCTGCTCGATCTGATCGCGCGCGATGACGAAGCCGCCCGGGTGCTGGCTCAGGTGCCGCGGGAAGCCGACGAGCTGGAACGTCAGCTCGGACCACAGCCGCACCAGCGGCGACTCGGGGTCGAAGCCGTTCTCGCGCAGCCGCTCGGGTGCGATGCCGCGGCCGTCGGCCCAGTGCTGGGTTTTCGAGAGCGCGTCGATGCGCTGCAGGTCGATGCCCAGTGCCCGCCCCGCATCGCGCAGCGCCGAACGCGTGCGGTAGGTGATGACCACCGCCGTCAACGCGGCGCGGTGCCGGCCGTATTTGCCGTAGATGTACTGGATGACCTCTTCGCGGCGCTGGTGCTCGAAGTCCACGTCGATGTCGGGCGGCTCGTTGCGCTCGATGCTGATGAAGCGCTCGAACAGCAGTTGCGCTTCCTTCGGGTTGACCTCGGTCACGCCCAGGCAATAACAGACCACCGAGTTGGCCGCGCTGCCGCGCCCCTGGCAGAGGATCTTCTGATCCCGCGCCCATCGCACGATGTCGGCCACGGTCAGGAAGTAGGCCTCGTAGCTCAGGTGCCGGATCACGGCCAGCTCGCGCCGGATCTGCCAGCGCTGGCGCCGGCGTTCGCTCTTCGGATAGCGCTGCTTCGGAAACCGGTTCGGGAAGCTCGCCGCGACGAGCTTGCGCAGGTGGCTGGTCGGCGTTTCGCCTTCGGGCACCAGCTCCTTCGGGTATTCGTACTTCAGCTCCGCCAGCGAGAAGCTGCATCGCGCCGCGAGCTGCAGGGTGTTGTGCAGCCACTCCGGTTCATAGAGCTGCGCCAGCCGCACCCGCGCGCGCAGGTGCTGCTCGGCATTGGCTTCGATCGAGGAGCCACACTGCGCGATCGGCAGCTTGAGGCGGGTGGCGGTCAGCACGTCTTGCAGCGGCTTGCGGGCGCGCACGTGCATCAGCACGTCGCCTGTCGCGACCAGGGGCAGGCCGGTGAAGGCGGACACCTCGCGCACGATCTCGAGCATCCGGTGCTCGCCCGGGCGCAGCAAGCGCTCGACCGCGATGGCGGCGCGATCGCCGAACCACGTCTTCAACCACGCCGCATGGCGATGGACCTCGTCGAGCGACTGCCGGACATCGGGGACGAGGATGGCCAGGCACTCCGGCAGGCCGGCCAGCGTCGGCGCGTTCGGGATCTCGCCTTGCAGATCGCCCGGGTACGCCCGATAGCTGCCTTTGGCCGCGCGCCGCCGCGCCACGCTGATCCAGTGCGACAGGCTGCCGTAGCCGCGGCGCGTCTGCGCGAGCAGTACGAGCCTCGCGTGCGGCACCGGGGCGTCGGTTTCTTCTTTCTCCTTTTCGCTCGGCAGCGTGAGCTGGATGTCGCTGCCGACGATGAGCTTCAGTGGAGCGAGGCCATGGCCGCTGCTCTCACGCAGTGCCACGTGCGCCCGCACCACGCCAGCGAGCGAGCACTCGTCGGTGATCGCCAGCGCGCGGTAGCCCAGCTCGGCCGCGCGCGCGATCAGCTCAGCCGGATGCGAGGCGCCGGTCAGGAAGCTGAAGTTGCTGCGGCAGTGCAGCTCGGCGTAATCGGGCAGGCCCATCGTTCGGCCACCGGCGTGACGGCGTAGCGCGCGGTCGGCATGCGCGCCATATGGTGGAGGAATGAGCCCGAACCGCCAGCAGCCCGACTTCCGGTCGAATCGAGATGCCAGCGATCGGCTTCGGGCAGCGCCGCGCGCAGCGCATCGAGCGGGCTGCGCACGGCACCGCCGCCGAGTTTGAGGACGTGCGTGTAGATCATGGTCGTGCTCACGTCGGCGTGGCCCAGCAGCTCCTGCACCGTGCGGATGTCATACCCGCTTTGCAGCAGGTGCGTCGCGAACGAATGGCGCAAGGTGTGCGGCGTGGCCGGCTTGACGATGCCGGCCCGTTCGACCGCGCGCTTGAAGCCGCGCTGAAAGCTCTGCTCGAACAGATGGTGCCGACGCATCCGGCCGCTGCGCGGATCGACCGCGAGCTCCGAGCGCGGAAACACCCAGAACCAGCTCCACGCGCTGGCGGCCCGCGGGTACTTGCGCGCCAGCGCCTCGGGCATGTGAATGCCCTCGACCTGGGCCTCGCGATCACGAGCCCAGAGGACGCGAGCACGCGCCATCTGCTCGCGCAGCGCCGGCACCAGCGTGGCCGGCAGCATCACGACGCGATCCTTGGCGCCCTTGCCTTCGCGCACCACCACGGCCTGGCGCTCGAAGTCGATGTCTTTCACGCGCAGCCGGATGCCCTCCATGATGCGCATGCCGGTGCCGTACAGCAGCTGCCCGAGCAGGCGGTGTTCGACACCCTCGAGCGCCATCAGCAGCCGGCCCACCTCGTCATGCGTGAGCACCACCGGCAAGCGGACACGACTCTTGGGCCTGCCGATCTCGGCCAGCCACGGCAAATCGACGCCCAGCACCTTCTGGTACAGGAAGACCAGCGCCGACAACGCCTGCTTGTGCGTGGCCACCGCCACCTTGCGCTCGCTCGCAAGCCACGAGAGAAACGCCTCGACCTGCGCAGCTCCCATCTCCACCGGATGCCGCAAGCCGTGAAAGCGGATGAAAGCCTTGATCCAGTGGACGTAGGCGTGTTCGGTGCGAATGCTGTAGTGCCGGTAGCGGATGTGCTCGCGCACCTGATCGATCAAGCGCAACGACGACGGCTCGCTGGAAGGAGGTGGCGGGAGGTGGGCGCTCGAATGCACGGTGGTGTGGCGGCGGGGGCCGATCGATCGAATACTGTTGTTTTATCCAGTATAGTAATCGACGAGTCCCATCGCAAGGCATCAAGCAGCCAGGCGACCGAGACAAAGACGACTCTTCGGACACCAACGCCTTCTCCCATGCCTCGCGAGGTGATCGATCCCCAGCGCACACGCGTCGTGAAACGTCTTTCACCGACGCAGGCAGGCGCCTTGAAATTGGCCCGTCGTTATGGAAGTGCGCTGATCTGCGTGCGCTACCGGCACGACGCGACCGCACAACGGCGCTACACCACCATCGAATTGATCGTCGACGAAGCCCCGATCGTCCCGCGCGGCAAACCGGACGACAAGGTCGCCGTCCGCATCGCTCACGATCAGCCGACACTGCGCAGCCGGGCCTATGCACGCGGAGCCATCTGCGACGCCAAGTCCGGCCTGTGGCTGATGCCCCGCCAACTCGCAAAAGAGCTGCAGCTCACCGGATGCATCGTCAAAGTAGTGCCATAGCTGGCAACTGGTATTGGAAAGTTGTGGTGGTTGGTGGCTAGTTGTAGATGGCTGTGGCAAGCTTCGGTGATGTCGATATCACGTTAGGC
>Ga0070706_100005328_pt1 | contig 12255 bp, 5 predicted proteins | sample KBSK5501metaG_FD_65476 | JGI IMG/M metagenome (GOLD analysis project Ga0070706, IMG submission 65476) | Corn, switchgrass and miscanthus rhizosphere microbial communities from Kellogg Biological Station, Michigan, USA - KBS K5-50-1 metaG | ecosystem: Host-associated > Plants > Roots >...
CGACGTCACCCGCGGCGACGCCCATGCTGCCCTGGGGCAGGCCCTCGCCGTTGTAGGCGGTGCCCGAGAGCAGGCCCCGCTCCTCGAAGGTGCCGTTCCCGCGGTTGATCCAGAGCTGGTTCGCGGTCCCGTCGTTGGCGACGTAGAGGTCGAGCCGGCCGTCGCCGTCGAAGTCGGCGGCCACCACGCCGAGCCCCGGGCCGAACGCGGTCGCGATGCCGGAGGCCTCGGTCACGTCGGTGAAGCGGCCGCCCCCGTCGTTGCGGAAGAGGCGGCCGGGGACGGGCCGGTACCGGGCGGGGCTGCAGAAGTCGCGCGCGCCCACGGCGTCGAAGCAGGTCTTGTTCCCGGCGATCGTGAAGTCGAGGTAGTTCGCCACGAACAGGTCGAGGTCGCCGTCGCCGTCGTAGTCGAAGAACGTGGCGCTCGTGCTCCAGCGCGGGTCGTCCACGCCGGCCGCCCGCGTCACGTCGGTGAACGTGCCGTCGCCGTTGTTGTGGTAGAGCGCGTTGGAGCCGAAGGCGGTCAGGTAGACGTCCGGGTGGCCGTCGTTGTCGTAGTCGCCGACGGCCACGCCCATCCCGTAGCCGAGGAAACGGATGCCGGCCTTCTCGGTGACGTCCGTGAAGTGGAGCCGGAAGCGCCCGTCCGGTCCCCGCACGCGGTCATTGCGGAACAGGCGCGCGCCCGGGGGTTGGCCGGGCGCGGGCGGAAAGCGGGCCTCGCCGGCCGGCTTGCTCTCGTCGAGCATCGTGCCCTGGAGCAGGAGCACGTCGAGGTCCCCGTCGCCGTCGTAATCGAGGAGGGCTCCGCCGGCGCCCATGATCTCGGGCATGAAGTACTGGCCGCTCGAGCCCGTGAAGTGGCGGAAGCGCAGGCCGGATTCCTCGGCCACGTCGCGGAAGATCGGAGGGGCCGCGCCGCGGGTCGGGCGGCCGGCGATCACGCCGATCGCGGCGAAAGCGGCGACGGCCACCACCGCCCGGCTCGTGGCCTTCGTCAACGCGGGCCGGGCTCGAGCGAGCGAAGGTCACGGGCGATGGTGGCCGCCAGCTCGGTCTGTCCGCGCGCGGTCGCCTTCTCTTGCGCCTGCCGGCCGTATTGCAGGCCCTTGGCGCGGTCGCCCGCGCGCACCCAGGCCGCGGCCAGGGCGTAGAGATAGCGCGGCGTCTCGTCGTCCTCGGGAACCAGCGTCTTCTCGAGCTCGGCGATGGCCTCGGCGTTCTTCTGCTGCGAGACGAGCACCCGTCCCAGGTTGAAGCGCGCCAGCCGATACGTGGGGTCGTTCGCGATCGCCGCGCGGTAGTGGCTCTCGGCCTCCGCCGTACGCCCTTCGGCCTCGAGCATGTTGCCGAGGTTGTTGTGGGCGGCTGCGTAGTTGGGATTGATGGCGAGCGCGCGCGCGAACGCCTCCGCCGCCTCGCGCGTCCGGCGCTGCTGGACGAGCAGGACGCCGTAGTCGTAGTGGGCTTCGGCCAGGCCGGGGCTGAGCGCGACCGCGGCCCGGTAGTGCTCCTCCGCTTCGGCCGGGCGGCCAAGCCGGCCGTAGAGCGAGATCAGGTTGGCGTGGGCCTGGGCGAGCGAAGGGTCGGCCTGCAGGGCCGCCTCGTGCTCCCGGCGCGCGCCCTCGACGTCCCCCTCCTTGCCGAGCCGCACGCCCTCGGCCAGGCGCGCGAGCGGCCCGGTCTTGAGCTGACGCACACGCGCCAGTACCGGGTCGTCGAGAGGCGGAGCCTCCATGCGGTGCGCCTCGTAGAGCTGGAGGGCGGCGCGCGCGTCGTCGGCGCGCCCGAGGTCGCGATACGCGAGGCCGAGCGCGTAGTACGCGGCGCCGAAGCCCGCGAACAGCTCGGTGGCGCGGCGGAAGCGCTCCGCCGCCGCCGCCGGCCGTCCGCGCACGGCCTCGACGCGGCCCGCGCCGTGATGGACCTGCGGCGACTCGGGATGCTCTTTCAGCAGCTCTTCGTAGAGAGCGGCGCTCGCGTCGAGATCGCCGCTGGCCAGAAGCACGTCGGCCAGCTTCAGGCGGGCCGGTACGTCGCGCGGCCCCTTCTCCACCGCATCGCGCAGCGAGCGCGCCGCGTCCTGTTGAAGGCCGCGCTCCGCCTGAACCACGCCCAGCAGGTACGCCCAGTCGAAAGCAGCCGGGTCGAGCACCACTGCCCGGTGGTACCACGCCTCCGCGAGCTCGAGCTGGTCATAAGAGTGGAGCAGCATCGCCACGGAACCGGCCGCGTCGGCGCTGCCAGGCTCGGTGGCGGCCCGCTGATGGGCCGCGGCCACGCGCTCGCGCGCGGCCGCGGGCAGCGTGTCGAGTGCCAACGGGGGAGCGGGAGGGAGCTCACCGGCCGGCGCGAGGGACAGGAGCAGGGCAAGCGGGATCGCGGTGGGCATGGGCGGATTCGTTACGGCGGCGTGATCCGGAACTCCTCTTGCAGGTCCTGCGTCCGGGCCTCGGCCGATTTCCGGATCTCCTGGAACTGCGCGAGCGCCTGTGTCGCCAGCTCGGGCCGGCCGGTCGCCCGATACGCTCGAGCGAGCTGGTAGTGCAGGCTGCCGTCCTCGTCGGTGTCGAGCGCCGCCTGCAGCGGGCCGATGGCCTTCGCCATGTCCCCGACCTCGACGTAGGCGCGGCCCAGGGCGGCCTGGGCCGGCATCAGCTTCGGGTCGCGGCGGACGACGCTCTCCAGGAGCGGAACCGCCTTCGTGGGCTGCTGCGCCTTGAGCCACGTCTCGCCCAGCAATACCGCCAGCTCGGCGGAGTCGGGCTCGCGCTCGAGCAGGTCCTCCAGGATGGGCCGGGCGGCGTCGGCGTCGCCCACCAGGAAAAGCACGGTTGCCAGCTCCCGGCGAACCCGCAGGTCATCCGGCCAGGTCTGCGCGGCCTTCTTCAGCTCGTCGATCGCTTCGCCCGCGAGCTTCCGCTTTCGGGAGCGGATGATCTCCACCCGTCGCAGCGTCGCCTCCGCCGACGGCGGGAGCTGGTCGAGATGGCCGAAGGCTTCGGCGGCGAGCGCGCGGGCGGCGCGGGATCGCCAGAAAAGGCCTTCGGGGGTCCCCGGAGATTGCGCCGCGGCCAGGACAGACGTGTACCGCCCCGCGCGGAAGTCGCACTCCAGGCTCCGGGAGCCGCAATCGACCGGCGGAATCGCACGCCACCTGTCCCGCTCGACCGCGGCCCACTCCGGGTGGCCGGCCTGCTCGTAGATCCGGGCCAGCGCGTCGTGGGCCTCCGCCAGGCCCGGGCGCTTCTCGAGCGCCTCCCGGTAGAGGCGGAAGGCGCTGGTGAGCCGGCCCTCGGCCACCATCGTCTCCGCGACCAGTCGCAGCACGTAATCGGACTCCGGCGCGGCGCGCTCGAGGCGCTCGAGGGCAACCTGCGCCACGCCCTCGTAGCTGCGCCCCAGCCCGTACCACGCGCGCGGGTCTTGAGGCGCCTGTGCCGCAAGGGCCTGGTACTCTCGGGCGGCCGGCTCGAAGCGCTCCAGCGACCAGAGCGCGTCCGCCAGCCGGCGTCGGGCCTCCAGGTTGTCCGGCTGAGCGGCCACGACCTTCTGCAACGGATCGAGCGCCCGGGCGGGCTGGCCCAGCTCCAACCGGGCCGCGCCGAGGAACAGGGAGGCGGGCAGCAGATCGGGCCGCAGCTTGAGCGCGGCTTCCAGGCGAGGAACGGCCTCCTGGGGGCGTCCCGCCATCGACAGCGCCATGCCCAGGTTCAACAGCATGCCCGGCTCGTCGGGTAGCGCCCGCGTGATCTCGGCATAGAGCGCGGCGGCCTCGTCGAACCGGCCCGCGGCCATCGCCTCCTTGCCCCGCTGAGCCTTGGCGGCCAGGTCGTCCTCGACCGCGGGGGCAACCGCCGCGCTCGCCAGGAGCCAGGCTCCGAGCAACCCGCGGGTGAGGAAGGGGGCGAGGAGACGCACGCTACCTGTTGCTCGGCGCGGCCGGGAGCGAGCCTAGCGGCGCCGTGACGCTGAAGGGCTCGTGCAGCTCGAGCGACGTGCCCGACAGCTCGTCCCTGACGCGCATCACGATCTCGTAGTCGCCCGGGGCGGCGTTTTCGAGGGAGAAGCCGATCATGCGAGACAGCGACCCGGCGGGCGTCGGGTTGATGAGGCTGGGGGCGTCCTCCGTGTAGAGCGTGCCGTCGCGGTGCCGCACCTGGTATCCCATGGACACTCGCGGCATGCGCGACGACTCCAGCCGGGCCGCCCCGTATACCGCGAGCTGGCAGAACAGGGAGGATCCCTGGGCGAAGTCGCGCCGAGCGAGGATCGCCAGGCGTTCGCCGGTGCCGCCCTCCTCCGTGTCGTCGCGCATGTCGCTCAGGACCGGGGTCGTCACGCGGAACTGCGCGAGGTCCGGGACCTCGAACTCGTGCGCGACGGTGCCGATCCGCCCCGAGGCTTTGTCCCGCACCACGATCTTGGCCTGGTAGCGTCCGGTCCCCAGCTCGAACTCACGGACGATCGGCAGCCAGGTGCGCGCGATGCGCTCGCGCGTGGCCGGAGGGAGCTTGAGCTCGAGCTTCTGGTCATGCCGGAAGAACTCGCCGGTCTCGCGGTTCGCCGCGACGAGGAGGAACTCCAGCGTGCCCGTCGACAGGCCCTCCTTCTCCTCGAGGCCGAGGTTGTGGATGTCCACGTCCACCGCCACGAGCACGCGCGCCCGGCCGAGCAGCGCCGTCTCCTCCCTCACGAAATGGGTCATTCGGAGGGCGATGTCGTCCACCTCGTACGGCGAGTCCAGGGCGTGCTGGAAGGCGGGATCCCCCGGCTTGGGCGAAAGCGCGGCCTGCTGGGCGGAGGGGGCGTAGTAGCCCTTGCGGGCCCGGATCTGCAGCCCCTTTCCGTTGCGCACCTTGACCTGGATCTTGCGGAACGCCCCGTCGCGGGCCGCGTTCGTGGGGTTGTAGCCGACGAGGTAGTAGACGCGGGTCTCGTCGGCGATGCGCTTGAAGCCGCTCGAGAGGTCGTTCGTGTTGCGGACGGTGAAGCCGCCGCTGTCCGCGGCCAGGGATTCCGAGCCCTCGGTGGCCTCGAACGACTCGGCGAAGGCGGAGCCGATGTCCTCCGGGGGCAGCGGAGCCGAGAATTCGGCGGTCATCGCGACCGGCAACGCCTCCAGGCCGCGGCTGTTGACGAAGTAGATCGCCGTGTTGGCGCGCCGCGAGGAGTCCAGGAGCCGTTTGAACAGGTCGAGCTGCGGGTCGTAGATGAGCCCGTCGGAGACGAGGATCAGCGACTTGCGCCCCTGGACGTCGACGAGCGCCTTCACCGAGCGCTCCAGCGCCTCGAGGGTGATCCGGTTGCGGGCGGCGGCGCCCAGATAGACCTCGGCCGCCCGGCCCGTCACGACCGGGTCCTCCACGGCCCGGGGGCCGGTGACGTGCTGGCTCTGTCCCGTCCCGGTCATCAGGCCGGCGGCTTCGAAGCGGCGCTGGACGCGATTCATCACCATCTCGTCGCGGAAGACGTGGATGCGCATGGCCTCGTACTCGGACATGCGGTCCCGGCCGGTGTCCGGAAGTGAGCGGCCCTGGAGGCGTTTGACCAGATCGATCATCTCGTCGCGGCCCGCCGCCATGCGCGTGCTCCACCACGCCCCTCCCCCGGCGGCCACCAGCGTGACCCGATCCCCCTCGCGGGCCTCGGTCCTCAGGAAATCCGCCACCGCCGCCTTGGCCCGCTGCGCGGTGAAGGGCGAGAGGTGGATGTCGTCGAAGAAGATCACGAACGTGCGCCCGGGCCGCCGCCGCTCGCCACCGGTGTTGGTGGAGACCCGGGGGCGGGGAGCGGGATGACCTGCCGGTGCGGCCGCGATCTCGATCGCGTCGAAGCTCACGATCGTCTGCGGCACGCCGTTCTCGTAGACCTCGAGGTCCTCCTTCGCCAGGCCGGTGATCGGCTCCCCCTTCTTGTCGGTCACGACCACGTCCACCGTGACCTGCTCGACCTGGGCGGGGAAGGTGGCGGGCGATTCCTGGGACTCCGCGGTCCAGGGGAATGCGGCCGTCCAGGCAATGAGGCCTGAGACGAGCAGGCCGATGGATTGCCGGGCCCGTTCAGACCGATTCCGATGCGTCTCCGTGGCCACGAGCAGAGTCTACATCAGGCGAAAGTGAGCTCCGGGCATCGTGCCGGCGTCGCGGCCCTCGGGGGTTACACTGACGGCCGGGATGAGGGCGCTCCTTCTCATTTCGCTGGCGCTCGCCGGCGGCTGCGGACGGGCCGGGCCCGCCTTCGAGCGGTTCCCGGGCGCTCCCGTGATCCTCATCTCCGTCGACACGCTGCGCGCGGACCACCTCCCGGCCTACGGCTACACAAAAGTGGAGACCCCCGGCATCGACGCTCTGCAGCGCGACTCGATCCTGTTCGAGAACGCCTATAGCCACTGTCCCCTGACCCTTCCCTCGCACCTGTCGATGTTGACGGGCCTGTTGCCGGCCGAGCACGGCGTGCGGACCAACCTCGGCTATCACTTCGACGGCGAAGCGCACCCGACGCTGGCTCGGCTTCTCCGGGCGCACGGCTACGCGACGGGGGCCGCCGTGTCGGCGTACGTGCTGCGAGGCGCGACCGGCATCAATGCGTCCTGGGACTTCTTCGACGACGCGGTGGGCGGCGACGTGGAGTGGACGCGGGATCTCAGCCTGCTTCAGCGCCGCGGAGGCGACACCGCTCGTCAGGCCCTGGCCTGGGCCGAACGCGTGAAGACGCGACCGTTCTTTCTCTTCCTGCACATCTACGAGCCGCACTTCCCGTACGAGCCGCCCGAGCCTTTCCGGAGCCGCTATGGAGCGACGTACGACGGCGAGATCGCGGCGAGCGACAGCGTCGTCGGGGAATTCCTCGGGCAGCTCAGGCGCGAGGGCGTCTATGACCGCGCGATCATCGTCCTGGTCTCCGACCATGGAGAGGGGCTCGGAGAGCACGGCGAGCAGGAGCACGGGATCCTGCTCTATCGCGAGGCTCTCCACGTGCCGCTTCTCCTCAAGCTTCCGGGCTCACGCGACGCCGGCACCCGCGTGACGGAGCCCGTCGGGTTGATCGATATCGTGCCGACCCTCACCGCCCTCCTGGAGCTCAAGGCACCCGAGCCTCTCAAGGGGGCGTCCCTGCTCGATCGAGACCGCCCGGCAAGCGCCCGGGGAATCTACAGCGAAACGTATTACCCCCGGATACATTTTGGCTGGAGTCAATTGCGCTCGCTCGTGGGCGCGCGCCACCATTACGTCGACGGTCCCAAGCCCGAGCTCTACGACGTCGTTCGCGACCCCCGGGAGACCGCCAACACCTTCGTCGCCGACGCCAGCGTCGCGCGGTCGATGAAGAAGGAGCTGGACGGCTACTCCCCGGCCTTCTCCGATCCAGGTCGCGCGGCGCCCGACGTGGCTGAGAACCTGAAGTCCCTCGGCTATCTTTCACAGACGGCACCGGCGCGCGATGGAGAGTCGCTGGCGAACCCGAGGGACCGGATCCACGTTCATGAGGAGCTGAGGGCGGCCTATCAGCTTGGCCGTCTGGGGAAAGACGAAGAAGAGCTGAGGTCCCTCCGAAGCCTGCTCGAGGCGAATCCCGACTGTTTGGAGGCGCAGCGGGAGCTGGCGGGAACGCTCGCGCGGCTGCACAGATACCGGGAGGCCGCGGCCGCGTACAAGCAGGCCATCAGGCTGTCCCCCGGCCTCGCCGGTTCGGTGGCCCTGCCCCTCGGCCTGGTGGAACTCGAGATGGGCGAGCTGGCGGAAGCGGACTCCCGCGCGCGGGCGGCGCTCCCGGAGGACCCTGGTCGCGCGCACGAGCTGCTGGCGAGGGTGGCCCTCGCTCGCGGCGACCTGGGGGTGACGGAGCGCGAGGCGCGGCTCGCGATGACGGATGCCGCGGCGGAGTCCGAGGCGGCCACGATCCTGGCGCAGGTCCATGTGCGGCGGTCGGAGCTGTCACAAGCGCTCGCGGTGCTCGAGAAGGCGCGCGCGCGGGCGATCGAGCAGAAGCGCGCTCCGGCCGCGGGGCTCGACGACCTCCGGGCCGACGTCCTCGCGCGGCTCGGCCGGTTCGCGGAGGCGGAGGCGGCGCTCCACGAGCAGATCCGCTGGTTTCCGGGGAGGGCGCAGAGCTACGCCAGCCTCGCCGTCGTGGTTGCGCTCCAGGGCCGGTCACGGGGAGAGGTCCACGAGATCCTGGATTCCATGGTGAAGGCGAACCCGGCTCGGGAGACGATCCTGCTCCGCGCGAAGACGCTCGATTTCATCGGGGACGAACAGGCCGCGCGGCGGCGAGGGACGGAGAGGGGAGCGCAGTAAAGAAAAAGGGCGGGTGCAGGATCGCTCCGCACCCGCCTTGCGATGGACGGGTCAGAACTCCAGGCGAACGCCCAGGCGTACCTGACGTTCGTCGCCCTGCGCGCCGGTGATCGTCATGAACCCCGAGGAGCCGACGCTCCCGTTGGGGTTCTGGAAGTGGGGCGTGTTGGTGACGTTGAAGGCCTCCACGCGCGCCTCCAGGCTGACCTTGTTGATCGGGAACTTGCGGAACAGCGAGAGGTCCAGGTTCTTCCAGCTCGGTCCCCGCACCGTGTTACGGCCCGTGTTGCCGAAGCGGACTTCGGTGATCGGAGCCCACGCCTTCGGGTCGTAGTACGGGTTGCCGGAGCCGATCCCGCCCAGCTTGTTGGGGGTCCCGACCAGGTCCGCCGTCTGGGTGTTGCCCGGCGCGTTGACCGAGGCGCCGGAGGCGGTGACCGTGAACGGCGTCCCGGTGACGTAGCTGAAGATCCCGTTGAGCGACCAGTTCTTCACCACCGCATTGAGCGGACCCGATCCCTTCCCGGCGGGCAGCTCGGCCACGAAGCCGAGCTGGAACATGTGCGTGCGATCAAAGCCGGCCGGGCCGTAGTTCTTGAAGAGTACCGACGGATGGTTCCAGCTGATGGTACCCCACCCGTCGTCGTCCTGGCGGTTCATCGCCTTCGACCAGGTATAGGCCCCCTTGACGAACAGGCCCTTGGTGAACGGGCGATTCAGGGCCACCTGCAACGCGTGGTAGTTGCCGCTGAGGTAGCCGTCATACCGCCACAGCGCTTCGGTGCGTCCGAACTTCTGGAACAGCGCTTGACCCGCCCGTCCCTGACCCGCGGCGGCCGCGTTGATGTCGTAAAGGCCCATCATCTGCGTCGTCTTGGTGCCGACATAGCCGGTGGACAGCGAGAAGTGTGACGGCAGGCGGCGCTCGTAGATCAGGTTCCAGGACTGGATGTAGCCGCGGTTGAGGTGGTCGTGGTAGGGCGAGCCCATGAGGGCGGAGGCCGGTAGGTCCACCGCGCCCGTGTTCAGGTCGGGTCCTCCGAAGAGGGGAATCCCCGAGGCAAGCGTCCCCAACGGCACGAAGTCGGTGGAGCTCGAGAAGGTCTGGGCGATGATCGCCGGGTAGAAGCCGCGCAGCGGCCGCGACAGCGGCAATGGGCTGACGGTGATGCCGTATCCGCCGCGGATGACGTTGTCCGTTCCGAGGCGGTAGGCGGCGCCGATCCGCGGGAGGAAGTGCGGGTGCTTCACCTTGATCCCCAGATCCTTGGGGTTGCCCCCGCGGCCTCCGAGAAGCACCTTGTTCGTCGTTTCGTCGTAGAACTCGATGCCGCGGTCGGCCCGCGTCATGAGCGGGTACGCCTCGTAGCGAAGCCCTAGGTTGAGCGTCAGGTCCTTGTTGACCTGCCACCGGTCGCGGAAGTACACGCCGTACTGCCACTCACGACCGGTCATGATCTCGTACTGGACGGACTTGCCGACGGTGGTCGTGAGCCCGAGCAGGAACTGGGCATAGGCGTTGAACTGATCGGGCGAGCCGTTCGGTCCCAGGGCGGTTGCGCCGCCGCCGAAGTGGAGCGCTCCTCGGGGCCCTTCTCCGAGTTCCGGCTGCCAGTGGGTCAGCTCCAGCCGCACGATGTCGATGCCAAAGCGCACGTCGTGCTTGCCCGTGGTCCACGTGAGGTTCGTGGACGCGTTGTAGCTGCGGTCATGGCGGAAGAGTGGGTTCCACCCGTCGATGCCCCCGAAGCCGGCGTATCCGCTGATGTCGAAATAGGGCATGCCCGACGTGCGCGGATCACCCCGGCTCAGGCCGTCGCCGTTGGTGCCGGGGATGTGGAAGATGTCCGTGCCGAAGTTCGTGCCGACGTCGGGCGGGATGCACTCCTGGTCGAAGCGGGTCAGGCCGACGGTGCCGTCCAGGACGATGGTCGGCGAGAGCGTCCACGTGGTGCCGAGCGTGGCGAGCTTGACCTTGGTGTCGCCGACGCCGGAGCCGGCGCCGAAGCCGTAGCCGCCCGCCCCGCCGTTCTGGGGATTGCCCAGCCACATGTCGGAGGTCACCGTTGCGTTCATCTGGCTGTACTTGCCCCAGACCTGGGCGGCGGAGCCGACGTTGTAGTTGACCTTGCCGTCGAAATTGTTGCGCTTCAGGTCGATCGGACCGGTGGCGCTGTAGTTGCCCGAGGTCCCGGGCAAGTTTGGCGAGGGGAGCCGGGATTGCAGGGCGAGAGCTATAGGACTGAACCGGCTCGCGGGGACCCGGTTTCCGGGGAAGGGCGTGCGGCCCGAGCCGTCGGGGTTGCCGGTGGCGGGATCGTAGATCGTCGTGCCGAACGAGCTGAAGTCCCCGGCGCGCATGGCCGCGGTCGGAACGGTGTCCGTCCGCGTGTTCGCCGTCTTCTCGTATGTCCCCTCCCAGCCCCCGAAGAAGAACAGCTTGTTCTTGACGATGGGACCGCCGATGGTCACGCCGTCGATGTTGCGGTGGCTCTTGAAGGCGGCGGAGTCGCGCGGCCCGTTGTTGAAGAAGTTGCGGGCGCGCAGCCCCTGGTCCTCGTGCAGGGCGAAACCGGACCCGTGGAACTCGTTGGTGCCGGACTTCGTCAGCACGGAAACGGCGGCGCCTCCCGCCATCCCCTGCTCGGCGTCGAAGTTGTCGGTCGAGATGTTGACCGTGTACACCGTCTCGGCGGGCGCCACGTAGACCGCGTGGTGCGGCAGCCAGATGAAGACGTTGACGGTGCCGTCGAGCCGGGTGTTGTTGCTGTTGCGCGCCGTCCCGTTGACGTTGGTGGTGAGCGCGCGGCCCGGCGTGTCGGTCACGGCGTTCTGGAACCCCGCGGGCGTCGTTCCCGGCACCAGGTTGAGGAGCGTCTGGTAGTTCCGGTAGTTCCCCAGCGGCAGGCTCGTGATCTCCTTGGCCTTCAGCTCGGCGGTGACGGAGCCCGAATCCGTCTGGAGCAGCTTCTGCTCCGACTGGACGGTGACGGCCTCGGTGAGCTGGCCCACCTCCAGCCCGAAGTCGACGCGGCTGACGGTGTTGGCCGAGACCGGAACGCTCTCCTTCCTGGACTCCTTGAATCCCGCGAGGGCGACCCGGACGGTGTAGGTTCCGGGCGCCACGTTCACGAAGCGATAGTTGCCGTCGCTGGTGGTGCTGGTCTCACGAGCGAGGTTGGTCTCCTTCTGGATGATCGTCACGGTTGCACCGGGCACCGCGGCCTTCGTGGTGTCGGCCACGTTGCCGACGATGCTGCCGTACAGGACCTGCGCGCGCGCGGGGCCGGGGACCAGGGTGGCGAGCGCCAGCAGCGCCGCCGGAACCAGAGCGAGCCCGAGCCGGCTTCGAGGGACGAGGCATCGCATCTTCGTTCTCCTTAGAGACGATTTGGACCAATGGCGCATCGAGCCATAACCAGGCGGGGAAAATGCAGCCTGACTGTAATGCCGTCGTCGCCGGAATGCAATACCGAAATCAGTGCTACGTTCTTGTCGGTGCTCCGCGCGCGCTCGTGTCTCGCTCCCTTCGCGCTCGCCGGGGCCGCCCTGCTCTTCTCCGGCGCCACCTCACCTCCGTCCGCGATCCGTTTCCGCGAGGCGGCGGCGGCCGCCGGCCTGGTGTTCAGGCTCGCGAACCACCCGACGGCACAGAAGCACCTGCCCGAGACGGTCGCGGGTGGCCTGGCGATCTTCGATTACGACGGAGACGGCCGGCCGGACGTGTTCTTCACCAACGGGGCCGCGCTGCCTTCACTGGAGAAGCAGTCGCCCCAGGACTGGAACCGCCTCTTCCACAACGACGGCGGGCTGCGTTTCACCGACGTCACCGACCGGGCGGGCGTGCGCGGCGTCGGCTACTCCATGGGCGTCGCCGCCGGCGACTACGACAACGACGGCCACGTGGACCTCTTCGTCGCGGGCGTGAACCGCAACGTCCTCTACCACAACCG
>Ga0070706_100005329_pt1 | contig 12254 bp, 6 predicted proteins | sample KBSK5501metaG_FD_65476 | JGI IMG/M metagenome (GOLD analysis project Ga0070706, IMG submission 65476) | Corn, switchgrass and miscanthus rhizosphere microbial communities from Kellogg Biological Station, Michigan, USA - KBS K5-50-1 metaG | ecosystem: Host-associated > Plants > Roots >...
GGCCAATTTCAGTCTGTTCTGGGATGGCCCGGCCGACACCTGGATGGCCGGGTTCGATGCTGGCTCGGTAGTCCACTTCATTTCTCAGTATAACGATGACCTTCAAGACGGCTTTAACCGCAAAGTACGGGAGTGGATCACCGCCGATTTGATTGCCTCTTATACGTTTAACCTGCCGGCGCCTGTCGCCCAGCAAGAAGTGGCCGGTTACTCGAAGGACGGCGGCAAGAACGTGAGGATGAAGGATGGCAAAGACAAGAACGTTATGCCAGTCTCCACGGCCGAGTACAATCCCTGTGGATGGCGGGCGTGGTTGAATGGCACGAAAATCACCCTCGGGATGCAAAACATAACCGACGAAGATCCGCCATTTGTGGGGGGCTCCTTTGAGAACGGCTACGATGAATCGCTTACCACTATTAAAGGCCGGTTCTGGTACGTTCAGCTGAAGAAGAGATTCTAAGGCGTAGCTCCAGGTAAATTCACAGCGGCCGGGGTCCTTACAGGCGCCCGGCCGTTTGCTTTGGTTTTGGGAAGCGAATAGGATTGTCCGGATGCGATTTTCCGCGATCACCCCTTCGCCATTCGGTATTGGTGATCGAGCGCCCCCGCAACACGCGCAATAGTTCCTTGTCCCTCGTATGTGTTTAGCGAAGTCTTTGACCTCAAACCGACGAGCGGGCTCAGGGAGAAGGTTAGGATGAGGGACCTCTGCCGCGCCTTAGCTTCAGCGACGGCGGGTCAGTTCTCATTCGGCTCTCAGCACTGAATGCGGGACGCTCGATCCGTTGCACAGGCCTGATACAGTGGAAAATTGAAAACTGTAACATGTCTGTAAACACTGCGTCTTTGGCACTTAGCGCGAAGCGCGAGTCGCGGCGCTGGCTTTGGCACCGCCATTGGCTCGCCGCTCTGTTTCTCGTCGCCATGATTGTCACCGCCTACGCACGAGCGCGCTCCGGCGGCTTCATTTGGGACGACGAATCGCATTTGACCCAAAATCCGTGCATCGTCGGCCCGCTCGGACTAAAGGAGATCTGGACGAGCACGCGGGCCGTCTATTATCCGCTGGTCCTGACATCCTTCTGGGGTTTGCATAAACTCGTCGGCTTAAGTCCATCGCCATACCACATTCTCAATGTGTTGATGCATGCGGGCTCGGCGGTCCTGCTCTGGCGGGTCTTGCGGCAACTCGCGGTTCGCGGCGCCTGGCTGGGAGCCGCCCTCTGGGCCTTGCACCCGGTAATGGTCCAGTCAGTGGCGTGGATAACGGAGTTAAAGAACACGCAATCATGCCTGTTTTATCTTTTGTCGATCTTGTGCTTCTTGAAATTCGACACCGAGTCGCAGCCAAGCCGGCGCTGGTGGCGTTTTGGTGGGGCCGTGTTGTTTTTTATCTTGGCGATTACGAGCAAGCCGTCCACGGTCATGTTGCCGGTTGTCCTTGCCTTATGTGTTTGGTGGCGCAAAGGGCGAATCCGGCGGCGCGACGTCGTGGCGCTCGTTCCGTTTACGCTAATTTCGGCGCTCGCCAGCGTCTGGACGATTTGGGAACAAAAATTCCACGCCGGCGCCGTCGGGGCAGAATGGGCACAGAGATGGCCTGAGCGGATCATCGTCGCGGGTCGCGCAATATGGTTTTATCTTGGCAAACTCGTCTGGCCGCATCCGCTCGTTTTCATCTATCCACGATGGGAGATTAACTCAGCACAACTGACGGCCTATTTGCCGCTCCTGGCAGCGTTGGCTGCTCTCGCTGCCTTGTGGCTAATCCGCGGGAAATGGAGCCGTCCTGTATTCTTCGCGGCTGCATACTTTGTAATCTCGCTCTTTCCTGTGCTCGGCTTTTTCAGCGTTTATTTCTTCCGCTATTCGTTTGTGAGCGATCATTTCCAGTACCTGGCGAGCATGGGCCCGCTCGCTTTGGCCGGCGCCGGCATTGCAAGTCTTATAGGGCGTTTGCCGTCCGAGTTGGCTTCTAACACAGATGCAACGCAATTTTCGGCCGGCAACACGGTTGCGACGCGATGGACATATTTCCTTGGTGCCGCGGTCATCGGATTACTCCTGCTTATGCTTGGCGTTTTGACGTGGCGACAGAGCGCCATCTACCACGACGTGGTAACGTTGTACACAGCGACACTGGCAAAAAATCCGGGCTGCTGGATGGCGCATTACAATTTGGGTATCGCCCTTCAAGATCAGGGCGAAACTGATCAGGCGATTACCCATTATCGTCAGGCTATCGCGCTGCGGTCGAATTACGCGGAAGCCCATTATAATCTTGGACGTCTTCTGGCTGAGAAAGGCGAACTTAGCGCTGCGGTCATTCATTATGAAAAGGCGCTGGCCATAAATCCTGCCGACGCGGAAGCGCACAACAATCTTGGTGCCACGCTTTTTCAAAGCGGGCGGATCGATGATGCAATCCCTCATTACCAGAAAGCGTTGGAGATTCAGCCGAATTACGCTGTAGCATCCTGCAATCTGGCGAATGCGCTTCTTTCCAAAGGTGATACGGACGGAGCGATCGGCTATTACCTCGCTGGCCTGGCTTTATTGCCCAATCAGGCCGATGCTCAATACAATCTAGCGACTGCTCTCCTTCGAAAAGGCCGAACTGACGAAGCTATCGTCCATTACAAAAAAACACTGGAACTGCGTCCGGAAATTGCGGACGCCCACGTAAATCTCGGTAGCGCGCTTCTTGCCAAAGGACGCGTCCAAGAGGCGATCGCTCAATACAAGAACGCTCTCGGGATCGCGCCGGAAAATGTAGCTGCTCAAAGTAATCTCGCGTGGCTGCTGGCGACTTCTTCGGACCCATCACTTAGAAACGGGCCAGAAGCAGTCGTTCTGGCCGAGCGGGCCAGCCGCCTTTCCGACGGCCGTCCGGCAGTTATCCCACGGATCCTCGCTGCCGCTTACGCCGAGGCTGGCCGCTTTGTCGAGGCCAGGGAAACAGCTCAACAGGCGCTACAATCGGCCGACGACGAAGACAACACCGTTTTGGCCGACGCCCTCCGAAAAGAAATCGCGCTCTACGAATCGGGTCTCCCTTACCATAAGCAGTCGAGATAGAGAGCTACGCCGAAATGCCCTGTGCCTCCCGTTACTGGCGGATGGTTGCCCGACTGCCGCCGTGAGCCGGCACGTGCTCGCTTAGGGCGAAGAGTGGTCATTTGCCAGGCTAGGATCGCGTAGCGGTCTCGCGGCTTGATAGAGAACGATAGTGTTCTCAAGCTCAGTGGCCAAGCCAGGGTTACCCTGAGTATGCGCTAATTCGAGGCCGCGCTGTGCAGTCTCAATCGCTTCGCCAAATCGCCCACTCTCCGCATAAGCTGCTGCCAATGTGCGGAAAATTAGCGGATTCTTGCCGCCGGAAAGTCGCAGCGCCTGTTCGGACAGTTCAACTGCCCTGGCACCGTCTCGAAGCGATCCATCTGGAGACGTTGCAAGTACCCACGCAAGGTTGCTCTTGGCGTTTCCGTTCTCGGGCTGGATTACCAGCGTTTCCTGCCACTGCTCAAGCGCCTGCCTTACCCGTCCCTGCTGGATAAGAACAGTCCCGAGAATATTCCGTGCCTCTACGTTCTCAGGCTGAATTTCCAGCAACTTGCGGTAATGAACCATCGCATCGGCCACTTGCCCCTTTTGAAGAAAAGCCTTGGCGAGATTATCGTGAGCGGGCCCATTCTCGGGCCGCAGATTCACAGCCGCCTCAAATCGAGAAATCGCCTCATCCAATTTGCCCTTTGCCAGGAGGATAATGCCGAGATTGTTTTGGGCGACATCGTTATCTGAGGTTACGGCCAGCGTATGAGTCCAGAGCGTTTCACTATTGCTCCAAAAGGAGGTTTGAATCCAGGCGCGCCAACTCAACACGGCAATGATGATCGCGGCGCCGGCACCTAAAATTTCGCGTTGGCGACGCCACGAAGCCGACAAATCGGCGACAGCCCACGTCACCAGGATGTAAAGGCCGATCTGCGGCAGATAAGTGTATCGATCGGCCCGTCCCTGCCATCCAACTTGTATCACGCCAATCACCGGCATAAGCATCACCAAGTACCACAACCATCCGGTGATCAAATAAGGGTGTTTTTTTCGAAGAGCGAAAACCCCTGCCGTGACGGCAATCAGCCCTGCCAGCGCCAGGATGATTTCCCACATCGGGAGGCGGTTTTCCGGATGAGGATAGAAGACCGCAAGCTTCACCGGCCAGAACATCTGCCACACATACAGGACATAACTAACAGCTGCATTGTTGAGCCGCCACCCAAGCGGTAATTCCTCGATCCAGCCGATTGCTTGTTTCTGTGCAAACAATGTCACGCCGCTCGAGATCGCTGAGAGGGCGAGCAGAGGAATCTTTTCAACGATTAACCAGCTGAAACTTTGTTTTTCCGGTGTCGTGTTTTTAGGATTGGCTTGCTGACGTCTGACATCTGACCTCTGACTTCTGTTGAGGGGCCAGTAGTCCAGGAGCAAAAGCACGAACGGGAGCGTCACCAGCATCGGCTTGGACATGAGACCGAGCGCAAAGAGCAATGCCACGGACAAGTAGCGTCCGACCGACGGCGCCCGCACATAACGGGCGTAGGCAAGCAGCGTCAGCATGAAAAATACGCCGCTGAGCGCGTCTTTTCTCTCAGCTACCCAGGCAACCGATTCCACATGCAAGGGGTGAATTGCGAAGACGGCTGCCACAAAAGCGCTTTGCCAAAGTGCGCCGGTCATTCCTCGCAGCACCAGAAACAAGAGGATTACCGCAATCGTGTGCAACAGGACATTGGTGAAGTGATGTCCTCCCGCCTTCAGCCCGTATAACTGGCAGTCCAGCATGTGCGAGATTGTCGTCAGCGGATGCCAATTCTCGGAATGAATATGGGTGACTGCCCAGGCAACGCCGCTCAGGCTAATGCCGCTGGTTATTTTTGTATTTTCATAAACGTAGCGCGGATCGTCGTAGTTGATGAAGTCGTGCCGGCGCGTTTGGGCGAAAACAATCCACGTAATTATCGCTAGAAAAACACAGATGCCGGCACCTAACCAGCGTTGCATCGGTTTCGGGAACGCTATTGATTGAGAACGGCTATTGTGCACGCGCGGCGATGTGATTGTGGATGAGGCGAAGGATCGCTCTATTCCAGGAACCGAGACAGCCGTGCCCTGGAAGGCTTCCAATTCGTCAGGACAGGGTTCGGTTAAGATTTCCTTTCGTAGATCAAAATATAATTTCCTAGCTGTGGCACCGATTGCGGTACGTCACCAAAGTAATAATCGGACCGGTCCGACCTAATGTTAACGAAACCGACTACCGCATAATTCTGATTGGTATATTCACCTGCCCAGGTAAAAATCAGCGGCTCAGACCCGGCGCGATGTAGCCAGGAATCGTTCATCACCACGGAGATTAGATATTTTGGATGGGCAAATTCAATTTCGCGAATCATCTCGCGTTGCATCTGCTGCGCATATTTTTGCGGTTCCATTAAGCTGTAAGTGTAAACGTATCCCGTCGCAGAATGTCGCTTTGCGTAAAAGTAAATCTGAGGCTCAGATCCTAACACCGCGATCGTATCATCCGGGCTTGTATGCTCGCGCACGTACTCTCCAATCCTGATGGACTCTGGAAATGGGCCCTCCGGATAAATCATTCGGCAAGCTTCAACTGGAGAAACTCCAAAGAAGAATCGTTTTTCCCAAAAAATCGGCATGCTTAGGGCAAGCCCAAGGAGAAGGAGCGGGATAAATCGAACTATACTCGTGCGACTGGCTACGAGATCCGATAGTTTGCTGATCGCAACACCAACAAGCAGGGACACTGTTGGAAGAACCAGAATGAAATAATGGTATCGAAAATAAAATCCGGGAGAAAGCGCCAGTACCGAGAACGCAAGCAGGCCAAGCAGAAAACCTGTGCTAGCTCGCGTTCGTTGATCCCATAGGCCGGTAATTAGTCCGAGTCCGGCCAGCATCCAGAGCCCCCAGCCAGGTCCGATCACTTCTTTTACGTTATCGACAAGAAGCTGCGTCGCTTGGGGCAGGGAAACTACTCTGCCATATTGGAGAGCGTAGTTCACCGTCCAAAACCAGAATTTGTCGAATACGCCTGCGTACCAGAGAACGAGACACGTGATGTCGAAGGGGAGAATTATACCGGCGCCGAAGATTAGATTTCGGAGAAGAATTTTTTTCACCCCAAGTCGGCGGCGAATATCCTTGGAGACGAGATAAATGGCTCCAAATAAAACGAAAAAAATCGCAGGCTGCTTCATGAGCAGTCCAAGACCAAAGAGCAGTCCGCTGGCCAGTAGTCGTCCCAGCGCTTGCCGATCTGAATGGCTGAGCAAGAGCAGCGCTCCACCCAGAACGGGTAGCATCACGAAATGCGTGGCATGACCAGCCAACCCCAACACCGACGGACTAACAGAAAGAATCGCATAGCTCGCCGCTGCCACGATTCCTGTCATCGAATTTACCAGTCGCCGGCCCAGGAAAAAGATCAGCGCGATTGTGGCAGCGTTGACCAAGAGCAAACCCAAATGAATTCCAGTCATCGTCTGGCCGAAGATTGACATGATTCCGGCATAAGCGGCATAAGTTCCGGGAAACTTCATGTTGTAGGCGAGCTTATAGGGGGGGATCCCCTGCAAGATGAGTTGGCCGGCATAAGCGTATTCGCCTTCGTCGCGCTCCAGCGGAATTCCGAGGAGTCGAATTCGAATTGCGACAGCGAGGCCAAAAACGACCACCGCCAAAGCCAACCATGCGCCTTGCCAAATTCTGTCGTGGGTTCCGATCTCGTCTGTCACGAAAAGCTGCTATTCCAGCGAAAAGCGATGGCTTGCAACTACCGGATTTACCGCGCTGAATTTTGCCAAATGGCTATTGGCCCATTCTAACGTGCAAATTGGTTGCGACCGCGCTTTGTCGCAGGATTAACGTGCAATCGTCTGAAGACTTTTTTGATGGGGTGAATCCTTCACCGCCTCTTATGCCGCGCCCGCGAAAATTCTACGCTGGCCAGGGAATCCGCGGCCATTTCCACCAGAGGAGTGCGAATATGGCCCAGGCGCAAAGAGTGATGGCAGCACCCACAGTGAGAAAAGCAGGAATGTATCTCAATTGCACCGTATGCTCGCCACTTTTTAGCGGAACACCCAGTAATCCGGCATCAACTCTGAGGATCGGCACGGAGTGATCGTCTACAGTGGCGCGCCAACCTGGATCGAAAGGTGTTTGCAAAACCAGGATACTGTTCGTGTCGACATGAACAACGCCGTCAATCTGAGTTTCGCGAAACGAACGGATATCGAGCGCACCGGACCTCAGAAACGCAATCGTTTCAGACGGCGTGCTTGTGTTCAGTTGCTGCTTCAGCTCCTCAAATGTCAATTCGGAGAGACCGTGCCTGTCTGCGATGCTTTTGTCTCCAAACACAACCGCCTGCATTAGCGCGCCGGGCTTAACGCCGCTGGGCAAGCTTAGAAAGACGTCTTCGCTAATGTAACGGCTGAATGTCAGACCGAGTGGCAGAAACAGCCGGTTCGAAAACAGATAAACTATGTCGTAGTTCTTTACAAAGTCGTACGGCCCACTCGTCTGAAAAGGAACCGGATCCTTCGTTAGCACGTACTTTTCACATGCAAATGTCGAGAGCAGCGGGTGGCCTACCAAACCCAACGACGAACGTGCGTAGGTAGACATTTCGGTAGGAGAAATTGCATCCACCGCCATAAGGAACGTGACGTAGTTGAGGTTGTTAAAAGAACTATAGGAGGCCGTTCCGTAATAGCCGAAGACCATGGAATCGTTCACGCTCCGATACGTCCCAAGACCAGAGCCCCACGTCTTGGTGATACGAAAGAAGCTATGGTCGCTCGATTTGATCTCGCGGACTGCGTCAACAGTCTGATCATTGTAGCCGACTCGCTCCCCCAGTTCCCGCTTGGTCACGGTCGGCCGAGTGATGGTGATTCGATCGAAGTAGAGAAGCTCGAAAACGACCAGTCCAATTGTAACCCAGGCAGCGATCTTGTGTTGCTTCGACACTTGGCCGACGATGAGGAGAACTCCGTAACTCAGTAGAAAGATTGCTGCCGTTAGTCTGAGCCGCGGGACGATCAGCGCCTGGAATTGGTTGAGCGGCAAAAAAAGAACTGCAATAAGCAGCATGACGGTCGCCGCCAGCACCCAGACATTGAGCTTGCCTCCTTCATTGTACCGCGAGAAAGCGATCATTGCGATCGTAACAAGTCCAAGGATGGAAAATAACGATAACGCGCGGTAATAATCGCCTGAAAACCCCCAGAGCAGATACCTAAACCAGGGAAAAATGGTCGTTAGCACGAGGACGCTAAGAAAGATGATATAAACGATCCGGTGACGCCAAATCGTGCCGACAAAGGCTTGAGGAAGAAGCAGAAGACTTAACAGCCCGCAGTAGCTCATCGGCGCCTCCAAATAATTCTGCCAGCCGCGGAAATCGCTTCCGGTTCCGAGCATATCGTTCGCGAACGGCCGCAGGATCGCGGTCATGTAATGCAAAGGCGTCGCGAAGCCAAAGAGGGGCGCAGAAGATAAAGGACGCAGTAAGGACGTTGGGCCGGCGCCACGCGGGCTGTTTAAAAGATAATAAAAGCTGCCCACGGTGGTGATGGCAGTCAGGCCGACTCCGAGAACTGCCGCTCCAGCCAGTACGATACAGGTGCGTGACACAGGCCACGTTTGCCATGGAAACCGGTCAATAACTCGGACGGGGACGTAAAAACAGAGAAACAACGCGCAAAGATAAAGGTGGAAAGCGCCAAGTAAGCCGACAACTGCAACGCCAAAGACAAGATAGGGCCAGCGCCCCGACCGCGCCGCTTGCTCTGATGAAAACAAGAGCCAAGTGAAGCAGACAACTTCGTAGGCATGAAAATACCAGCAGCTGCCCATGCACATATACGCGGAGAAACAAAGCAACAGCGCGCCCAGGACACAGCTCGCCAAGGTGAGGCCGCGGCTTTTCAGGAAAGCGGCGAATAGTAGCCCCGAGATGGCGACGTAAAGCAGATGCTGGTAGACGATCGCTTTGGCGATAGCTGCCTTCGGCAACCAAATCACCGGAGTAAGCAGAAGGCTACCGAGAGAGGGAAAAAGGTTCTGTCCCATCCCGACCTGAAAAGACCACGAAAAAACCCCTTCATGGCGGAGGTACTCCGAACGAAGAATGTAGTTAGGATAAAAGATGTTGAGGGAATCGCTCCCGATATCCTTGTAGAGAAGGAGGTTGTTCCCGAACAGAAAGTCCCGAAAAATCAGCACCCCGACGGCCAAAACGATCAACGTGGCCAGGCAAGTCGCGAGCCGGCTGGAGGGATCGCGGGAGACGTTCACGCCGAACTATTTTTCCCGTGGTCGTTGGCACCAGATATCAAGGCGGATGCTGGCGAACCAACGCCTTGGCCATGTTTGCTTGTGGCAGCCATATGATTGGAGTCAGTAAAAGAGTGAGCGACAATTGACGGTCGTTATGCGATTTCACGCAGGAATCGTTTAGCTGCTAAATCATACGCAATTCGGCTGCAATAATTGATCCATGGCAGAGTAGAGAGCCACAAAGCAAGATTGGTTAATGATCGCTCGTAAGATAACGCCACATCAAATTGCCCGCGGGCCAGTGCCCACTCGGATTCTCGTGCCGCATAGAACCCAGCCATAACATAGCAACGGGCGTATCGACGGTTCTGCCTGCGTTTGCCGATTTTCCGGGCGAAATCCGGGTATTTCTCCGTCAGAGCGACCAGGGCTTGGCACAGCTCGTGGTATTGAGCGCAACGCGTGACCGCATTTGCTTGAGAAACGTTTTCGCCATGCAACACCCATGTTCCCAACACTTCGTTTTCCAGACAAATCGCGTCTCCCTGCAATCCGAGTTCGATCCATTTCAGATAATCGGTGTTTGGACCAGGACCCCAAAACGCTCCTGTCTGCTCCCAGGCATCGCGCCGGAACATTACCGAACCAGCGGGAACGAAGCAGTAGTTACAAAATAGGGCTTCGCTAAAGGGTCCATCCACAGGTCGGTATATTTCGAAGAAACGCGAGACAGTTCGGTCGCGTAACTGCCTGATCTCTGCATCTCCGTAAACCAAAGAAGCGTGCGGCGCCGCCTTCAGCGCGTCGACCATTTTCTTCGTTCGATCAACCGGCAGGACTTCATCGGAATCCACTACCGAAACGTACGCTCCTGACGATCGTTTCACGCCAAGATTGCGCGCAGCGACGACACCACTGTTGGGCTGGGAGTAAACAGTTAATCTAGGATCCGACTCGGCGGCACGTTGAGCTGTTTCCACTGTTCTGTCGGTCGAACCGTCATCAACAACGATCACCTCAATATCCTCGAATGTCTGGTTGAGAAGCGAGTCCAGTAGCTGCGCGACATAAGCCTCGTGATTGTGAGAAGCAATCACATAAGAAACCAGCGACCGAGGCATAAGATATTCGTCGAGCGGGCTACCCGTTAGGCAGTGTTAGTCGTGCCAGTGAGAAAGATCTCTGCCTAGAAGCACTGCCAGACGCTGCGTATCGTCGCGGTAAAAATCGAGCAGCCGCTTTCGGATCGTTCCGCTAACTGGGGGTGGCGTAAACGGTTTCAAATTCCGCTGCATGACCAATCCATGCAGGCGATAGAGCTGTAGTTTCCAAATCCAGCGTTGCGGAGTCGCTCCAGCGGCATGTTTCTGAACGAATTCTCGAACCTGATTCAGTGCCGCCATTAGTATTCGTGAGCGAGGTGTTTTCGGTTCATTTACTCGCTGCGTCAAACTAGGAGGGCTGAAATCGGGTGCCACACCGACAAAAGAGAAACATTGTCGCAATACCGTTGCCGGGTCTCGTTTAATGTCGTCGAAAAGCAAAAACAGGCAGTGCTCACGCGGAAAACCTTCGAGGAAGGCTCGCACGTGACGATAGTACAATCCCATATCGCGGATCCGGGGGTACTCATCCAAAAATTGTTCGAACGAATCAGCCACCGGCGCTTCTTTGCGGACCTGATAATAGAAGGACGCAACTGCATTCACCGGGTGACGGAAGCAAAAAATGAGGCGGCATTCAGGATTATGACGGCGGATCAGGTGTGGGCAGCGCGGATCGCAGAGATAATTAGGCGAGAATTCGCCGAGACGTTGTCCCGATGCACGGTGGCCAAAGCGTTCAGCCAGCCACTCCGCTCCAAGAGTGTTGTTGACGCGAAACTGTGGCCAGATCGCTTTTTCACAGAAGTAATTAAGTTCCTTCGGCTCAGCCATGCATATCTCTGGATGTTCGGCGAGACAGGCGGCAAGCCAGGAAGTACCCGCTTTCGCCGCGCCTACACCCACAAAGTCGAGCTTAATCACAATAATGTGGCGTCATTAACCTCGAAGGCCTTGTGGGCCGCGCGAAGATTTAGAATACAGTACGGCAGGTAGGCGATCGAGGAGGCGGTTGCGGCACCAACAGCTCCCCAAATGGGGATCAACAGCCAGTTCAAAAGCACATTGAGAATGATCGTAAACCCGACATTTATCGAACGCTGCCAGGCTAATCCGCGATAAACCATCAAATTGCCGCTATAAATCGTGGCGGCGTTAAAAATAGTGAAGGGAATTAGCATTAAAAGCGGAATGAAGGCAGCACGGTATTCCGGCGGGAAGAACAGTCCCAGTCCCCAGAGCGCGAACGCGACTAACCCTAAGCAAATGAGCAAATATATTCCCGCGATACCGCCAAGAACCTGATAATACACTCGACGCTTCTGCAATGCGGTGCCCGCATCAAAGACGGAGAGACCTGGAATGATTCCCATACTGAATGCCAGGCTGAGATGCGGGAGAAACATCACAATGTTTTTCGCTGCGGAATAGATCCCGGTGTCGAACGCCGTGCGCAGATGCTTTAGCATGATTGTATCGATTTCGAGTGAAACGAAGCCGCCAGTGGACATGAGGAAGACAGGAAGACTGTAAAGATAGGCCTGACGCATTAGCCCGGATGGCGGGGAGGAGCTAACGACCTGCGGAATCGCCCGCAGTGCCACGACAATCCCGCCTGCCAGAGCGATGCAAACGGCCACGGTGAAGGCGGCCACGATCGCCGCAAAATCGGCCCCGCCACGAAAAAGCGCGATTACCAGTACGAGCTTGAGCCCATGTTCGAGCGCGTTGACGACAAAGGTGAAGCGCAGGCGGTGAAGGGCCTCGAACAAAGTCTTAAAA
>Ga0070706_100005330_pt1 | contig 12254 bp, 10 predicted proteins | sample KBSK5501metaG_FD_65476 | JGI IMG/M metagenome (GOLD analysis project Ga0070706, IMG submission 65476) | Corn, switchgrass and miscanthus rhizosphere microbial communities from Kellogg Biological Station, Michigan, USA - KBS K5-50-1 metaG | ecosystem: Host-associated > Plants > Roots >...
CCCCACGGAGTCGTGAGGGTGGCTGCGCGCTTCTTCGCCTCTGGCCTCTCCGCCTGTGTCGCTAGCTCACGAAGTCGACCGGCACCTCGCGGTCGATCACCCCATGCTCGCAGGCGCGCTGGAGGAATAGGCGAATGCTCTCCTCGCCGCGTGGCCCCAGGTCCAGCGTCCAGTCGTTGACGTACATGCCGACGAACTGGTCCGCGGTCGCCGTCTCCAGCCCACGCGCGTACTGCATGGCATGCGCCAGGGCTTCGGTGCGGTGCGCCAGTCCGTAGGCGATGCTCGCCTTGAGCACGCGCGAGAGGGCCGCCATCGTCTCCGGCCCCAGGTCGCGGCGCACGGCGTTGACGCCGAGCGGCAGCGGCAGCCCTGCCGTCTCCTGATACCACCACTCGCCCAGGTCCACCACTTTGTGCAGCCCAAGCTGCCCATGGGTGAGCTGGCCCTCGTGGATCAAAAGGCCGGCCTCCGCCTGGCCGCTCTGCACGGCCTCCATGATCTGGTCGAACGGGAGCACGTCGTAGTCGAAGTCTCCCAGGAACAGCCGCAGCGCCAGGAAGGCGCTGGTCATCGTGCCGGGCACGGCGATGCGCTTGCCGCGCAGCCACTCCACGGAGGCCGGCGCGCGCGTGACCACCATCGGGCCGTAGTTGTCGCCCATGCTCGCGCCATGCGTGAGTATGGCGTATTTATCGGCGACGTAGGCGTAGGCATGCACGGAGATCGCGGTGATCTCGAGCGCGCCCTCGCGCGCCCACTCGTTCAGCGTCTGGATGTCGCGCAGCACATGCTCGAAGTCGAGGCCCTCGCTCGGAATCTTGTGCTCGGCGAGCGCGTAAAACATGAAGGCGTCGTCGGAGTCTGGGCTGTGGCCCAGCCGCATGCGCCGCGGCGCTGGTTGCTGGTTGGCTGGTGTGCTCATTGTGTGTCGTTCGATCCTCTCATGCCCGGCGTGATGCCGGCGAGCTTCTCCACGCCACATTGTAGCGCGCGCGCCCAATCGCGGAGCGCGCGGACGCCCAGCGACAGGTATGGCACCCATCGTGCTGTCATGCCGAGGTGCCGGTCGCACACGTCGTCCGCTCGCGCTAGAACTCCTAGTCGAATGCCGCTATCTAGTTCGCGTGTGGCATAATTCGCACGGAGCAGTGAAGCTCCATGTCATGGAACGATGAAACCACGCGTGTGGTAGTGAGGGGGCAGAGCGGCCGGCCGGCTTCCAGTGCAGGCCCGATGGTGAAAATGAGGAACCGCATGAAGCGTGATAAGCCATACCGCTCGCTGCTCGCGAAGGACGCCTATTTAGCCGGCGCCAGCACGCTCGCCGAAAGCATGACCGACCGGTTCGCGACGGACGAGATCGATCACGAGCGTGCCAGGCAGCTGATACTCGAGCAGATCGAGCACCTGCTGGCAGCGCCCGACGCCAACGCGCTGGCCGAGCACCTGCTCGTCTGCGACCGCTGCTACCGTTTCGCCCAGGAAATCGCCGCGCGCGAGCGACGGCGCACGAGCGGTGAGCTAAAGCACCCGTAACAGCGAGCCATGCGCGCGCCGCGCCACTCGCGGCGGCGCCAGGGTGTATGCTACGGCGCGCACGCCACCCCGCCACAGCGGCGCCCCCACCCGCGCCCCGTGCCGTATCCATGACGGCGGTTGCCGAGCCGCTATGTGCGTGCTTTCGCCGCGCGCCTAGCCGCCTAGCCAAGCGGCGGCCATTGCTCTGGGTGATTCTAGCGGCGCCCGGCCCGCGCCAGATTCGACCTCTGCCGCCTGCCCGCTCCCCCCTCGACACCGTTGCCCCTTCACCCCCTGCGAAGAGTCCTACGCGCCATCTTCCCGCTTGCCTGGCACGGCGGAGTGTACGACAATAGAGGTCTATGCGTGCGACCGCCCAGCCATGAGGTTCACCGTGCAGCTTTTCGAGCAGCCAGCAGAGCCGGTCGAGAGCCACCACCAGAGCCCGATCCGCCGGCAATATCTCGGCGTGAAGCGCCAGTATCCGGACGCCGTGCTCTTCTTCCGCATGGGCGACTTCTACGAGATGTTCGATGCCGACGCCGAGCTGGTGGCGCGCGAGCTCGAGCTGACCCTGACACGGCGCGATTGGGGGCGCGGCGAGAAGGCGCCCATGGCCGGGGTGCCGCACCACGCCGCCGAGGGCTACATCGCCCGGCTGATCGCCAAGGGGTATCGCGTTGCCATCTGCGAGCAGATGAGCGATCCAGCCTTGTCGAAAGGCCTCGTCGAGCGCGAAGTCATCCGCGTGGTGACGCCGGGGACGGTGGTGGACCCAGCGATGCTGGCCGCCAAGCGCAACAACTTCCTGGCCACCGCCGTGCTCGGGCGCGACGGTGTGGGGCTGGCCTACGCCGACATCACCACCGGCGAATTCGCCTGCACGCAGCTCGCCGCCGCCGATCCCGAGGCCGCGCTGCTGCAAGAGCTGGCGCGCGTGCAGCCGGCAGAGTTGGTCGTCGAGGCGGCGCGTCCCTCCGCACAGCCGCTGCCGCGCCGCGCGCAGCGAGACGGCTGGGGCGCGGCTCCCACCGCGCTGCCCGAGGGGGAGGGAGAAGGAGGGCCAGCGGCGGGCGAGGAGAGCCTGGCCGAGCGGCTGGCGGCGCTGAACGGGCGGCTGGAAACAGTCATCACGCCCTACGAGCCGCGCGCCTTTCGCGAGGAGGTGGCGCGCACGCGCCTGCTCGAACACTTCGAGGTGGCGACGCTCGAAGCCTTCGGCTGCGCGGGGCTGCCGCTGGCGGTCCGCGCGGCGGGCGCCGCCCTGGCATACCTGCGCGAGACCCAGCGCGGCTCGCTCGCGCAGATCACCGCGCTCGAAACATACAGTACGAGCGGCTTCATGACGCTGGACGCCCACACGCGGCGCAATCTCGAGCTCTTCGAGAGCGGGCGCAGCGGCGATGTGCGGGGCTCGCTGCTTGGCGTGCTGGATCTCACGCGCACGCCGATGGGTGGGCGGCTGCTGCGGCGCCGCCTGGCGGAGCCGCTGCTGGACCTGGCGCGCCTGCGCCAGCGGCAGGATGCCGTGGCCGCGGCCCTCGACAACGCGACGCTGCGGGCGCGGCTCGCGCCAGCCCTCGGCAAGGCCGGCGACCTGGAACGGCTCGGCAACCGCGTGCTCCAGCGCATCGCCACCCCGCGCGATCTCGTGGCCCTCGCCGCTGGGCTGCGCGCGGTCGAGCAGATCGCCGCCGTCGCCGGCATCCCGGCTGGCCTCGCGCCGATTCTGGCGGGCGTCGAGCCGCTGGGCGATCTCATCGCGCTGATCGCGCGGGCGCTGGTAGACGAGCCGCCGCTCGCCATGGCCGACGGCGGGGTAATTCGCCCTGGCTACAACGCCGAACTGGACGAGATTGTCGCTGCCTCGCGCGGCGCGCGCCAGTGGATGGCCGACCTCGAGCGCAGCGAGCGTGAGCGCACCGGCATCACCAACCTCAAGGTCGGCTATAACAAAGTCTTTGGCTATTACCTGGACGTCACCAACTCGCAGCTGGCGCGCGTGCCGGAGAACTACATCCGCCGGCAGACCCTCACCACCGGCGAGCGCTTCCTGACGCCGGAGCTCAAGGAGTACGAGGCGCTGATCCTCAATGCGCAGGAGAAGATCGTCAAGCTGGAGCAGGAGCTGTTCGCGGCGCTGCGCGCGCGTATCGCGGCGGAGTGGGCGGAGCGCCTGCTGCGAACGGCGCGAGCGCTGGCCGAGCTGGATGTCGCGCTGGCGCTGGCGGAGGTGGCGGCGCGGCAGAACTATTGCCGGCCCGAGCTGGACGAGAGCAACACCATCCACATCGTGGCGGGGCGGCATCCCGTCGTCGAGGCCAGCCAGCGCGACACACCCTTCGTGCCCAACGACACGCAGCTCGCCACCGGCGACGCGCAGATCCTCCTGCTGACCGGCCCCAACATGGCCGGCAAGTCCACCTATCTGCGACAGGTGGCGCTCATTACGCTGCTGGCACAGATAGGCTCATTCGTCCCCGCCGAGGCGGCGCGCATCGGGCTGGTAGATCGCATCTTCACGCGCATCGGCGCGCAGGACGACCTCGCCACCGGGCAATCCACCTTTATGGTCGAGATGGTCGAGACCGCCAACATCCTGCACCACGCGACGCCGCGCAGCCTGGTGATTCTGGACGAGATCGGCCGTGGCACCAGCACCTACGACGGGCTGGCGATCGCGCGCGCGGTCGTCGAGTATCTGCACAACAACAAGCGCTGCGGCGCGAAGACGCTCTTCGCCACGCACTATCACGAGCTGGTGGAGGTGACGCGCCTCTTGCCGCGCGTGCGCGCGTACAACGTTGCGGTGACCGAGGAGACGGGGCAGGTGGTGTTCCTGCGCAAGATCGTGCCAGGCGGCGCGGACCGCAGCTACGGCATCCACGTGGCGCAGCTGGCGGGCATCCCGCGGCAGGTGGTGCGCCGCGCGGAGGAGGTGCTCGAAGAGCTGGAGCGCAAGGGTGACGCCAAGGCCAGGCGCAAGGCGATGCGCGAGCTGGTGATGCCCGAGGCGCTGCAGCTGACGCTTTTTGCCGGCGAGCCGGACCCCCTCGTCGACGAGCTGAAGGCGCTGCCGGTGGACGAGCTCTCGCCGCTGGAAGCTATCGCCAAGCTCTACGAGCTACAGCGCAAGGCCAGGGAGCGGTAGCCCAACATTCAGAAGGCGCTAGGCGCTCGCACGCTCGCGCGGCAGCGCGGCTGGCCCAATCGCACGGTGCTGTAGCGGTGAAGAGAGCACGATCGACGTGTTCGACGAGCCATAGGGCAAAAGCCTGCCGATCACGTCTTGCAGGTGCTCCACGGATGAGACGACGGCGGTCAGCGTCATGCAATCGTCGCCAGTCACGTCGCGACACTCGATGATCTCGGGGCACGCCTTGATGACGGCAACGATGCGCTCGAAGGGCTCCCCTGATGACTTGAACCGGATGATCGCGGTCAGGCCCAGGCCCAGCTTCGCCGGGTTCACCGCCGCGTGATAGCCTGTGATGATCCCCGCTGCCTCCAGGCGCCGGATGCGGTCCGCCACCGCCGGCGGCGTCAGCCCCACCCGCTTGCCAAGGTCGGCGTACGAGCTGCGCGCATTCTCCTGCAGCGCGCAGAGCAGCTCCCATCCGGTCGCGTCGAGCACTCTTTCGGCTTCGTTAACCATGGCCATGATTCACTTTCCTTTCAGTGCCAATCCGGCTGATCTGCTTTGGAAATTCCGTTCACATCCGCCTCGTTCTTTTCTATCATATCAGCGCACAGCAATCTAGTTTTCGCGGGGGTGCACGATGGCGACGATGACGACCGGGCCGGCTGTATCGAGTGGGCAGACGTTACGCAAACACCTTACCGTGACCGATGGATTCGTCCTGTACACCAGCGCGGTCCTGGGACAGAGCTTGATCGTGCTGCCCTCCATTGCCGCGCGGCATGCCGGGCCGTGGTCGATCCTCGTCTGGGCCGCGCTGGCCGCCGTGTCGTACCCGCTGGCGCGTATCATGGCCGAGCTGGGCGCGCGCTACCCGTCCGCCGGCGGCGTCATCACGTTCATCGGCCGCGGCCTCGGGCAGCGGATCGGCTGGCTCACTGGCTCCTTGTACCTCGCGGCGATCGTGGTGGGCGGGCCGGCGACGGCGCTCGTCTTCAGCGAATATCTGGGCAAGCTCATATCGCTGCCCGCGCCCTGGCACTTCGTCGTCGCCGGGGTGCTGCTGGCCGCGCTCGTGCTGGGCAACTGCTTCGACGTGTCACAGGTCATGCGCCTCCAGCGCTGGGGCTTCTTCGGCTGCCTGGCCGCCATCACGGCGGCGTTGCTCCTCGCGCTCCCGCACGTAACCCAGGCCAGGCTCTCCGATGTCAGCGGCTATGACCTCGCAGGCGTCGCATCCACCGGCCTGATCTGCTTCTTCGCCTTCGTCGGCTGGGAGAATGCCGCCTTCTCCGGCGAAGAGTTCGCCGACCCGCGCACGCTGGTCAAGGCACTGGGCCTGGCCGTCGCCGCGGTCGGCGCGCTGTTCGTGCTGCTGGGCATCACGGTCGTTGGCGGCTTGAGCCGCGCGGTGATCGCGACGAGCGACGCCTCGTTGGCAGACCTGGCGCGCCTCTCGTTGGGCGCGACGGCCACCGGCATCGCCGCGGTCATCGCGCTGGTCCTGCTCCTCCTCTTCATGTTCACCTGGGCACGCAGCGCGACGCGGTTGATCTATGCGCTCGCGCGTGAGGGATTGTTCCCGCGAATGCTGGCGCGGGTGGACGCCGGATCGGGCGCGCCACGACGCGCGGCGTTGGCGCTGGGCGGCGCCTGGGGGCTGGCGCTCGCCGTCCAGATCGTCCTTGGCGTGCCCATCGAGACGTACATCCAACTTGCCAGCGGCAACTTCCTGCTGACCTACGTGCTGATCATGCTGACGGCGTGGCGGCTGCTCGAAGTCCGGCGCTTTCTGCCGGCGCTGCTCAGCTCGTCGCTGGCGATTCTGCTGCTCGTCGTGGCCGGGCTCCCGAGCCTCTGGTATGCGGTGGTGACGGCGGCAGTCTTCGCCGGCGCGCTGGCGGCACGCGGCGCTGCTGCCAAGAACGCCTAACAAAACCACTCAACGCTGGAGCACTTGCCAGCAGATGAGGGCACAGCCGAGCGAGCGGACGCCTGATGGAGATCGGCCCGCCGCTCATAGCGTACGGTCAGCCGACGGAAGCGACTCAGCCAGGCCAGGGTGCGTTCCACCACCCAGCGGTGTCATCCCGGCCGCTCGCTCGACTCAATCCACAGTGGGCGATCCGCTTCGAGAGGCGCGGCACCAAAGAGAAGCCCGTGTTCTGGGTGATGCTGCTGTGTCGCGATGCCCTGCGCGTGATCCAGGGCGCAGCAGAGCACTCGTCGAGGCACAGCAAGAGCTGGTTCTCCGGCGTTGGAGAAGCAGCTCTGTTGCCGCAGTGCGCTAGTCCAAGCTACTCGCTCAGCAGCACCTGCATGGCAGGCTCGGGGCGAGACGGTGACCGCAGCACGAGGAGGCCATTGGCCAGCGAGAGCAGAGCGAAGACCGCCGTGAGGACGAAGACGCTCGTGAGCCCGTGGGTGAAGACGATCTCCGCGCGCATCGCTGGAGCTGCACCGACCAGCAGGCGAGCTGGCACCGCGCGGGTTGCCGTCCCAAAGGCCGTCACCAGGATGCTCAGGCCGAGCGCTCCGCCAACCTGCTGCATCGTTTGCAGCATCCCAGAAGCTGCGCCAGCCTCCCTCCCAGGGACGCCCGAGAGGACGGTGATGCTGAGCGGGAGGAACGAGCTGCCGACGCCGGCACCGAGCAGGATCATCGGGACAACGATCGCAGGCGCGTAGTGGGACGAGAGTGAGATCTGCGTGAGCCAGAGCGTCGAGAGCACGACCAGTGAGGCTCCACCGATGAGGATGCGTCGGGGACCCAGCCTCGGAATGAGCCGTGGCACGATGCGTGAGATGGTGAAGATCGAGAGGGTCATCGGCAGGAAGGCAATGCCCGTCACCACCGGGCTAAAGCCCATCACCCGCTGGAGGAACTGCGTCAGGAAGAAGAAGCCACCATACATGGCGGCCACGGTGAAGAGCACACTAACGAATGCGCTCACCCGGCTCCGACTGGCCAGCAAGTGCAAGGGCATGACCGGCTGCTCGTGCCGCGTCTCGATCAGCACGAAGATCGCGAGGATGACGGCCGCCAAGACGATTGACCAGCCAGTTCCGGCGTCATTCCAGCCATTCGAGCCGGCGCGGATGAAGGCGTAGACCAGCGTGCCCATGCCAAGGGTCGAGGTCAGTGCGCCCACGAGATCGAGGCGACCGCGCTGGCGGGTAGTTCCCTCGATGAAGCGCGAGGCCAGCAAGACGACGGCGATGCCGATGGGCACGTTGATGAAAAGGGCCCAGCGCCACGAGACCCAGGCGGTGAGCATCCCACCGAGGATCAAGCCGATCGAGCCGCCCGCACTGGAGACCGCGGTGAAATAACTGAGGGCGCGATTACGCTGAGGCCCCTCAGGGAAGCTGGTCATGAGCAGGGCCAGTGCGCTGGGCGCCGCGAGAGCCGCCCCGATCCCCTGCACCGCACGCGCCGCGACGAGCCAGCCAGCAGAAGTCGCCAGGCCCCCGGTGAGTGAGGCCAGCGTAAAGAGCGTGACCCCGCCGATGAAGAGACGCTTCCGGCCGAAGAGATCGCCCATGCGCCCGCCGAGCAGCAGTAGGCCGCCGAAGGTGAGCAGATAGGCGTTGAGCACCCACGAGAGGTTGCTCTGGGAGAAGTGGAGCACTTCCTGCATCTGAGGGAGCGCGATATTCACGACGGTGACATCTAACACCAACATCAGCTGGACGGTCAGGATGACCGCGAGCGAGATTTTGGGGTGTGCCTTCCGCTCCTCGACGCGAGACACCGCCATGGCAGGGGCTGGGCGCTCCGCGAGAAGCTGTGAGCTCGACATGTTTGCCTCCAGGTGCGATAATATGGAGGAGCCCTCCATATATAAACGGAGGATTCCTCCGTTTGAAAGCATTATACGGAGGCTATCTCCGTTTATGCAACCCCTAGAGAGGGTTTGGAGAAAACTCGTATGGATACCCTTGGCGCGCGGACCTCAACGGTGAGGCCGCTGCGTGCTGACGCGCGTCAGAACTATGAGCGGCTGGTCGAGGCGGCGGCGGACTCGATCAGCGAGCTAGGCCCCAACGTGAGCCTCGAAGAGGTGGCCAAGCGTGCGGGCGTGGGCATTGGGACGCTCTACCGGCACTTCCCCAACCGGCAGGCGCTCCTTGAAGCGGTCTATCGTGACCAGGTGAACGTTAACTGCGCACGGGGGCGTGAGCTGTTGACCACGACGTCGCCCGGTGAGGCGCTTCCGCTTTGGCTGCACTCGCTACTCACCTACAACCTGAGCATGCGTGGCCTCAAAGAGGCGCTCATGGCGGGCGAGATCTCGCTGCAGACCTCAGAGTGTAAGGCGAAGATGCACGAGGTGGGCGGCGCGCTGCTGGCGCGTGCACAAGAGGTCGGGGCAGTCCGCCGCGATATCGAGGTCACCGACTTGCTCCGCCTGGTGCATAGCATCGCGCTTATGGTCGAGCCCGGCGCCGAGGGCGCTGCGCGGGCCGAGCGCGTCTTCGCGGTGATGGTCGCCGGCCTCAAAGGCTAGGGAGTGGCAGCAGAAGCGTTCCGTTCAAGTCTGCGGGCTATCGCCAATCGCGCAGGCGCCGTCAGCAGGCCATGCCGCTGCCCCACACGCTAGGCAGCCCATCTCCTGGCGCAACATCTCTTAGAGCGTGTTTGGCAGGGCAGAGCGGGCATGAAGGAGAGGTATGCCCCCGCAAGGCAGATCCACGTCTCAGGGGTAGCGACCACGTGTTCATACTCTACCCCTCCGCCGACGCGCTCTGCCCTGCCACGATTGGTTCCCAATACCGATACAACATCGCTTTCAGTTCCCGCACGATGGCCCGTTGGTGTTCCTCATCTCCCCGGAGGACCAAGGGGAGTAACGCGAGAAACAACCGATACGAGACGAGGAGCGGGAGCTGCCGTTGCTCACGGGTACTGTGCGGCCAATACCGCGCCACGTGCGTCGGATAGGCGTCGGAGACGAGTGGGGGCAGGGCGCTATGACGAAGAAAACGAACAATCGGCGGGCGCCGTCTGCGGATGACGCCGCGACCACAGACGTGAAAACCACCAGCGCGAAACCGCCGATCATCACGCACTTGCTACTAGGCGAGCGCGCCGCCATCGGCAGGACCGCCCGCGCCAGAACGCCCCGCGAGAGTCATGCCGTCTGGGAACCGCCCGCAGAACGGCCCGATCCCATTGCGCTGCTGGAAGAGCAGGCGCGGAGCCGGGTAGCTGACCTCGTGCCTATTCGCTATGGGCGTATGCTCGTTTCTCCCTTCGCCTTCTACCGCGGCGCGGCGGTGATCATGGCCGCGGACCTGTCTAGGACTCCGCAGTCCGGCATCCACGCCCAGCTCTGCGGTGACGCGCACCTGGCGAACTTTGGCGGGTTCGCCTCGCCAGAGCGTGATCTCGTCTTCAACATCAACGACTTCGACGAGACATTGCCCGGCCCCTGGGAGTGGGACATCAAGCGTCTTGCCGTGAGTATCGAGATCGCCGGACGGGAACGCGCCTTCTCCGGCAAAGAGCGCCAGGCGTGCGTTCTGGGCGCGGTGGAGGAGTACAGGCGCGCTATGCACGAGTTTGCCACCCAGAGCAATCTCGCCGTCTGGCACGCCCTACTGGATGTGGCTGCTATCCGCCAGCGGTGGGGGCAGGAACTGCGCCCAAGGGGAGAGAAGCGCCTTGACCAGCGCGTGGCGGAGGCGCACGCCAAAGACAATGTGCGCGCTTTCGAGCGGCTGACCCGCCGCGTGGATGGTCAGTTGCAGCTTGTCAGCACCCCTCCACTCGTCGTCCGCGCGGAGGAGCTGCTGCCTGGCGAGGCGCATCGCCAGCTTGAGGACATCGTCCGCGACTTCATCCGGAGCTATCGACAGACCTTGCTGATCGATCGCCGCCGCCTAGTGGAGGAGTACCGCTACGTCGACATTGCCCGCAAGGTTGTCGGCGTGGGAAGTGTCGGCACGCGGACATGGATCATCCTGCTCATTGGACGTGACGACACCGATCCGCTGTTCCTGCAGATCAAGGAGGCACAGGCCTCGGTGCTGGAACCTTATGTTGGTCGCAGCAGATACGCCAAGCATGGAGAACGGGTCGTCAACGGGCAGCGATTGATCCAGGCGGCGCCTGACATCCTCCTGGGCTGGGACCGCATGCAGGTATTTGATGACGTCCAGCGGGATTACTATGTGCGGCAGTTGTGGGACTGGAAGGTAGCGGCGCAGATCGAGACCATGACGCCAAGAGTGTTGAGTGTCTATGCAAAGATGTGCGCCTGGACACTTGCTCGAGCGCATGCCCGCTCCGGTGATCGCATCGCCATCGCCGCGTATCTCGGCAAGAACGACCGGTTCGCTCAAGCCATCGCCACGTTTTCGGTGTCATATGCCAACCAGAACGAGCAGGACTATGCGGCGCTCGCTGAGGCGGTCAAGAGTGGGCGTATCAAGGCAGAGACCGGCGTATAGTTGATCGACGCCAACTATGCGTTGAGAGCGTCCTACGATGAGCGCCTGTCGAGCGGTGATATTGCGCTTTGCTCGCGGAGGCAACGCGAAGGAGGATGTTTATGGCCATTCCTCACGGTCGCCAGGAGCCTGTAGTGGGTCGTCAGTTCTCCGTCTTCGGTCGCCAGTTCTCCCTAGAGGAAGGCGTCCTGCCGATCAACCAGGCGCGCATTTCCACTGACATCATCGCTGGTGTGACGCTAGCCGCGCTGGCCGCGATCATGCCTACCCAGGTTTCTGCTCCTCGGTGAAGAGGGCGCCCTGCGCGGCGGCGGAGGCGGACCTGCCACCGCCGGGGCCGCGGAGGACGTAGCCGATGCCAACGGCGATGACCGCGCCGGTGAGCGGGCCGAGGATGTAAATCCAGTAGTCGCTGAAGTTAAGGCCAACAAGGTCAGGCCCGAACGTGCGCGCGGGGTTCATCGAGGCGCCAGAGATCGGGCTGCCCCACAGGCCCGCGAGCGCGATGTAGGCGCCGACGCCGAGCGCGCCGAAGACGCCGATGTTCTGAGCCCCAGAGGCGGTGCCAAGGATGACGCTCACCAGGCCCATGGTGAGCAGCGCCTCCATCAGGTAGCCCTGCCAGCCCGCGTAGCCCCTGGCGACATAGTTCGCCCCAAATTGGGCCGACACCTTGATTACCGCTTGCAGGAACAGTGCAGCGAGTGTCGCGCCGATCAACTGGACGACGATGTAGCCGGGCACACGCCGCCAGGGGAAGTCGCCGCGCAGCGCGAAGGCGACGCTGACCGCGGGGTTGAGGTGCGCGCCCGAGACTTTGCCCATGAACATGATGATCCCCATCACCATCAGGCCGGGGGCAACCACGGCAGCGGCGCGGCTGATGGTGTTTGGGAAGGCCTGACTCATCATCCCGCCGCCAGCGGCGACGATCACGAGGAAGAAGGTACCGTAGAGCTCCGAGAAGAGACGCCGCCACTCCTGGTCGGGATTCTGGAAGTCCCACATTGGGCCGGTAATGTCCCGGTCGATCCCGCCCGGAACGTCTGCTTGCGCATGTCGCAACTGCTCGCTCACGCTCTCAACTCCCCTCCGCAGGGCACCCATGAAGCGGAGCGCATGACCCGTGCCCCCTCAT
>Ga0070706_100005331_pt1 | contig 12253 bp, 8 predicted proteins | sample KBSK5501metaG_FD_65476 | JGI IMG/M metagenome (GOLD analysis project Ga0070706, IMG submission 65476) | Corn, switchgrass and miscanthus rhizosphere microbial communities from Kellogg Biological Station, Michigan, USA - KBS K5-50-1 metaG | ecosystem: Host-associated > Plants > Roots >...
AGCGCGTACGAGGAGGTCCAGAGACTCTTGTTGATCGGGAAGACGCGGCCCCAGAGGAGTCCGGCGACGACGGCGGCGATCCCGCCGATGGCGAGGGCCGCCAGGCGCCGGCGCCGCGATCGGCCGCTTCGCAGCCTCTTACCGGCCACGACTCCCAGGAGCGTCGTTCCGGCAGCCGGCAGCGTCGACAGCAGCCCCTCGGGATCGAAGTCCGGCTTCCACGTGTGGGAGCCGAGCACGGCTCGATCCACGAACGCGGCGAGGTTGCACCGCGGATCCAGTCGCCCGACGCCGCAGCCCGGCACGGGCACCAGTCGCATCAACCCCCAGTAGCCGAGCAAAAGGACCGCGGCCGTCGCCGCCGCACCCCGCGCGCCGCCTGCGAGGAACACCGCGCCCCCGACGATGAGGCAGAGGCCGATCCGCTGCAGCACGCCGAGAATTCGGAATCTCTCCGGGTGCAAGGACAGAAACGCAGCCGCGTTCAGCGCGAGGCCGAGGACGAAGAGAAGCGCGCCGCGGGTCACGACGCGGCGCAGGAGAACGGGCCTCCCGTCGCCCGCCTCTCTACGCCGCGCGATGGAGAGCGCCAGCGACGCGCCGGCGATGAAGAGGAAAAAGGGAAAAATCGTGTCCGTCGGCGTCCAGCCGTTCCACTCCGCATGGAGCAAGGGAGGATAGACGGCGCTCCAGGTCCCCGGGTCGTTGACGACGATCATTCCCGCGATCGTGGCGCCCCGCAACGCGTCGAGGGCGGCGAGCCTCCTCAGAGCGCCCTCGCGGGATGCGTTCAGCCCGGCCGCCGGGTGATGAACCGCCTCGGCGTCCGCATCTCCTGACGCGGCGCCGGCGTGGGCCGCTCCTCTTCCGGCGCGGTGGACAACCGCCCGGCGAGGCCGTCGGGCTCGTGGCCGGTCGGCCACGCATCCTCGACGCGAAGCTTGTCGAGATCGAGCACCGCGACCACGTCCGCATCGCCGGCCGCGACCCATGCTCGCTTGCCGTCCGGCGAGATGAGGAGTCCGACGGGCGCCGGGCTGCCGGCAAACCGCTTCTGGAAAGCCCGGTTTTCGGCGCCCTCGACCGCCGAGCGACCGATCGGAATCCGCTTGATCTCGGCGCGCGTCGCGACGTCGAAGATCCCGACGTCCCCCGAGCCCGCGAACGAGACGAGCGCGCGCGAGCCGTCGCGCGTGATCTTCACGCGAATCGGGAACTCGACCGCGTGGATCGTGAACACGGCCTTCAACGACCTGGCATCGATGATCGAGATGGTGTTCGCGTCTCGGTTGGCCACCCAGACCTCGCGTCCGTCGGGCGTCACGTCCAATCCTTCGGGTCCCTTCCCAGTGGCCACGTCCCCGATGACTTTGCCCGAGGAGAGATCGATCGCCGTCACGACGCCCGAGCCGAGCGCCGAGACGTAGGCCCGCCGGCCGTCCGGAGACGCCGCGACCATGTGCAAGACGTCGTGGTTGATCGGGATGCGCCTCACGATCTTTCCGGTGTGCGAGTCCACGACGTCGAGCTCGCGCTTGCCTTCGGCCGTCACAAGGAGCCGGCCGTCCGACAGGGCGTGCAGCCCATGGGGCTTCGAGCCCTCGCCGAGGTCGACGCGGGAAACCGTCTTTCCGGACGGCAACTCGATGAAGAGGACCGCTCGGCCGGGGTCGCCGGTGCGGCCATAGATGCTGACGGCGGCGAGCTTGCCGTCCGCCATCACCTCCGCCTCGTGCGGGCCGACCTCGACGGGCACGGTGGCCAGCAGCTTCCCACTTCCGGCTTCGAACAGAGAGATCGAATTGTCCGACTTGTTGACGACGATGAGCACGCCTCCCTTCGACTTCGGCGCGGGCGTCGGCGACGTTCTCGGGCGAGGAGGCGGCGTCGTCCTCGGGACGGGAGTTGCGGCCGGTTCGGCGGCGGCCGGCGTGGCTTGCGGCGCGGACTCGGTCGAAACGGACGGCGACGCCGAAGCGTTTTGCAGGGCGAGCAGTGTCGACAGGGCGAACGAAAGCATGCGCGATCGTTCCGATCAGGCGGGCACGATGACGAGATCGGCCGGCCGCGTCGAAAGACTCGCCGGGGGAGAGGTCTCACGGACCGCGTAATCGTCCTCGATCCGGACGCCGAACTTGCCCGAAAGGTATATGCCGGGCTCCACCGTCACCGTGTTCCCGGCGGCGAGCGGTGCGGTGTTGCCGTTCACGAGATAGGGAGGCTCGTGCCCGTCCAGCCCGAGCCCGTGGCCCAGCCGATGCGTGAAGGACGCGCCGTATCCCGCATCCTCGATGACCTTCCGGGCGGCCCGGTCGGCCTCGGCGCCGCTCACTCCGGCGCGGAGCGCTCCGATCCCCGCCACCTGGGCTCGATCCACGACGGCGTAGACCTTCCGCAACTCGTCGGAGGCCACGCCGTACGCGACCGTCCGCGTGATGTCGGACGTGTAGCCGCGCACGCGACAGCCGCAATCGATCAGCACGACGTCACCGGAGGCGAGTCGCCTCTCTCCGGGTCCGCCATGCGGCAGGGCGGAGGAGGGCCCGAACTGCACGAGCCCTCCACCGTGGACGCCGAGCCTCTGAAACTCCCGTTCCAGGATCTCCGCGACCTCGAGCTCCGTCATCCCGCGAGACATCTTCTTGTGGGTCGCCTCGATCGCCAGGTTCGTCCGACGCGCCGCCTCCCGGATGAACGCCTGCTCCTCCTCCGTCTTGATCCTCCGCAGCGCATCGAAGATCGGCGTGGCGTCCTGCGGCCGGAGCGAGGTGGCGGCGAGCAGCCGCGCGACGGTCCCATACGGCGTCGATCCTTCGATGCCGATCGTCTTCGCGCGAGACAGTAACCGGGCGGCGAGAGCGATCGGATCCTCCTCCTCCTTCCAGGTCACCACCTCCTCGACGACCGCGTCGCGGCGGACGTTCGCCTCTTCGAAGGACGGGGTCACCAGCGTCGCCGGACCTTCGCTGAAGAGCAGGAGTGCCGTCAGCCGCTCGCTCGCTCCGATTCCGAGGTTGGCGGCGTACGCGAGATTGGCGGAGGGCGTGACGATCAATGCGTCGACCGCCTGCGCCCGGGCTGCTGCCTTGAGCTTCGACTGCCGTTCGCGAAACGCGTCGGGATTCAAGGGCGGAGGGAGCGGAGGAGGCGAGGGCGCGCCCGCGGCCGACGAGACGGGCAAGGCCGCCGCCGCAGCCGCCGCTCCCGCGGCGGTCATCCACTCTCGTCGCGTCACTCGCATGGGTGGCTCAGCGCGGCGCACAGGATATCGTTTTCGGTGCGCGCCGAGGCTTCTGCTCTGCCGGTGGAAACCCGGGGCTCAGCCGCGCTCGCCTCGCCGTTCGTTCTGGCGGCGATCGCTCTTGCCGGACTTGATCGGCGCGATCCGGCGGTCGGCGCGCCGCTGTTCCGCTCTGCGGTCTCGGCTGGTGCCACGCCGGTCGGCGCGTTCGGAGGCGGGTCGTTTCTTTTTCATCGTCGTCCTATTCAGCGAGCTCGTAGGTCTCGGCGTCCTCCTGCCCCAACCAACGCGGCGCTCCCGACATTTCAGTCGATCAGTAGACTCCACCGCTCAGGTGAACGATCGCCATCCAGAGGCCGCGGCTGAAGCGGAACGTCACCAGCGGAACGACGACGGCCGCCGACAGCCACACGGCCAGGCTGACGGGGAGCGGCCAGAGCGGCGAGACGGCGGCACCGATCATCAGTACGAACGCCACGACGAACGTGTTGATGTCGAGAGAGCCCACCCATTGACCGTGCTCGCGCGCGAAGCCAACGCCGCAGCAGGGACACTGCTCGTGCATCGTGAAGTACGTCTTGAAGAGCTTCCCCTGGCCGCAGACCGGACACCGCAGCCGCAGGCCGCGCCAGACCGCCTTGCGCCAGTAGCCTTCGGGCCAGCCGCCTCGGTGACGCGTGGTCGTGGCACGCCAGGGGAGTACCGGAGGCGGATCGGGACGGGGCGCCGACATGGCGAAAAACATCTTACTGCGAGGAGCGGGCCGTCCTTGGAGAGAGTTTCAGGTTTCAGGTTTCACGTCAGAGGGGAACGCGTTGACCCTCCGCGGCGACGGCCGCTCCGTGCGACTCGATTTCGCGAACGGCCTGCACGTCCCAGAGCAGCCGGTTCGTGTGGTTCAGGTGCACGAAGAAGAGACGCCCGGCCGGCGCCATCCCTCCCGGAAATCGCGCGAGCGTCTCGGGCACGAGCGGATGCGGGATCTCTGCGATCGAGCGGCCGCGAACCTCGTCGGAGGCGAAGAAGGTCCCGTCGAGAAAGGCGACGAGCTCCGGGTCCTCGAGGAGGACTTCGGGGCGGAGATTCCACCTCTCCCACTTGTCGATGTCGGGCAGCCACAGGAGGCGCCGCCGCGGGCCGCGAATCTGGAACGCCACGGTGTCGGAGTCCTCGTCGCGGTGGGGCACGCGGATCGCGGTCGCGTGCAGATTCGCGCTGAGCCCGAACTCGACTCCGGCCGAGATCTCCCGAATCACGATGTTCTGTCGGTCCACGAGACGGCTCCACGGCCGATTGCCGCGGAGGAAGGCGGCCATGGAAGGCGTGCAGTAAACCGGAACGGCGCGCGCGGAGAGGACTTCGCGGCCGAGCTGGGCGAGGCCCAGATAGTGTCCGACGTGGGCGTGCGTCAGCAGAATTCCGTCGGGAAGCCCTCCCAGCGCCTCCATCTGCTCCGCGAAATCGGGCGTTGCGTCGACGAGAAAGCGTCGGCCGGCGGCCGGATCGAGAAGAGCCAGCGAGGCAACCCGGCGACGCTTGCGCGGGTCTCTCCGGGCTTCGACGCACAGCGGCTGATGGCATCCGGCATGGGGAACGCCGCCATCCTGCGCGATGCCGAGCACGACGGCTTCCGGTTCGGGAGGCGGCCCGAATCGTGCAAGCGCGAGGAAGGCGAAGAGGAAGACCACCGAACGGATCGGGAAACTGTAAACTGCTTCTCCGGAGGATCGCATGGCCCGAAAGAGTTTGTCCCGCACGACGGCCGAGGCGCTCGGCCCGATCGTCGTTCCGCTCGTCACCAAGGTCGCTCTGCCAATCGCCATCGAGAGCCTAAGGCGAGGCCGTTTCGATGGCGATAAGTTTTTCGAGGACGCGAAGGAGTCGATCGCCAAAGGAATCAAGAAGAGCCGCTCGGATCGCGAAGAGCTCAAGGAGCAGATCGCCGAGCGAGGAGCCGATCTCTACGAGGACCTGCGCAAGCAGGGAGCCGACTTCCTGGAGCACCTGGCCGAGAAGGGCTCAGAGCTCGCCGAGGACTGGATGGAGCGCGCTCGGCCCCGGCGGCGGAGCTTCCGTCTGGGACGCGTGCTGGCGGTTCTGGCGGTGGTCGGAATCGGCGTCGCGGTGCTGACGAGACGCTAACGCGCCTCAACTCCCAGCTTTCAGCCGGACGGATCCAGCCTTTCTGGCTGAAAGCTGTCAGCTGAGAGCTGAAAGCTCTAGCCCGCCGCCAGCTTCTTGTATTTGATCCGGTGCGGCTGGTCGGCTTCCAGCCCCAGACGCCGCTTCCGGTCCGCCTCGTACTCCTGGTAGTTCCCTTCGAACCACACCGTCTGGCTGTCCCCCTCGAAGGCGAGGATGTGGGTGGCGATCCGGTCGAGGAACCAGCGGTCGTGGCTGATCACGACGGCGCAGCCGCCGAACGACAGGAGTGCCTCCTCCAGCGCGCGGAGCGTATCGACGTCCAGGTCGTTGGTAGGCTCATCGAGCAACAACACGTTCCCGCCGCGCTTGAGCGTCCGCGCCAGGTGGAGGCGGTTCATCTCGCCGCCCGAGAGGTCCGCGACCCGCTTCTGCTGGTCGGCTCCCTTGAAATTGAACATCGCGACGTAGGCGCGCGACGGGATCTCGCGCTTGCCGAGGAGGACCTTGTCCCGCCCGCCGGAGATCTCGTCGTGCACCGTCTTGCCCGGATCGGGACGGTCCCGGTCCTGGTCCACGTACGAGAGGATCACCGTGTCGCCGACGGCGAGCGTTCCCGCGTCCGGCTTCTCGCCGCCGACGATCATCTTGAACAGCGTCGTCTTCCCGGCGCCGTTCGGGCCGATGATGCCGACGATGCCGCCCCGGGGCAGATCGAAAGACAGATCCTCCATCAGAAGCCGATCGCCGTACGCCTTCCGCACGCCCTTGGCCCGCACGACGACGTCGCCGAGACGGGGACCCGGGGGAATGAAGAGCTCCTGCGTTTCGCCGCGCGCCTCGGGGCCGCTCTCCGTCAGCAGCGCCTCGTACCGTTCGATGCGCGCTCGGCTCTTCGCGTGGCGCGCCCGGGGGGCCATCCGGATCCACTCCAGCTCTCTCTGGAGCGTGCGGCGCTTGGCCGTCTCCGCCTTCTCCTCGATGGCGAGCCGGCCTTCCTTCTGCTCCAGCCAGCTCGAGTAGTTCCCCTTCCACGGGATCCCCGCTCCCCGGTCGAGCTCCAGGATCCAACCCGCCACGTTGTCCAGGAAGTAGCGGTCGTGCGTGACCGCGACGACGGTGCCGGGATACTCCGCCAGATGCCGCTCGAGCCATGCGACCGACTCCGCGTCCAGATGGTTCGTGGGCTCGTCCAAGAGCAGCAGGTCCGGCCGCTCGAGGAGAATCGTGCAGAGCGCGACCCGACGCTTCTCGCCGCCCGAGATCTTCGTCACGTCCGCGTCGGGAGGCGGGAGCCGCAGGGCGTCCATCGCGATTTCCAGCTGCCGGTCGAGCTCCCAGGCGTTGGCCGCCTCGATCGCGTCCTGAACGCGCTGGTACTCGGCCATGAGCTTCTCCGTCTGAGCCTCGGTCATCTCCTCCGCGAGCCTGTCGTTGAGCTCTTCGAAGCGTTTCAGCAGAGCGCGGGTCCCCGCGACGCCCTGCTCCACGTTGCCGAGGACGGTCTTGGCGGGATCGAGCCGCGGGTCCTGCGGCAGGTATCCGATCCGGATCCCGTCTGCCGGGAACGCCTCGCCGGCGAAATCCTTGTCGACCCCGGCCATGATCCGCAGAACCGTCGACTTGCCAGCGCCGTTCAGCCCGAGCACGCCGATCTTCGCGCCCGGCAGAAACGAGAGGTAGATCCCCTTGAGGATCTCCCGCTGCGGCGGGACGATCTTGCGGAGGTTGACCATCGTGTAGATGTACTGGTGGGTCATGGCGAAGCGGCGGAGTGTATCAGGAGGAACCCTTCTCCCCGATGTTGATCCCCATCGTCCCGAGCAGGCGGTTTTCGAATCGCACTTTCACGAAGCCCGCCTCCTTCATCAAGCGCTCGACACCACGCTGCGCGGGATAGCGCTCGAGGGACTCGGGGATGTAGAGGTACGTCTCCGGGTCGCCGTGGAAAATCCAGCCGACCGCGCTCATCATCGTGCGAAGGAAGGCGCGATAGAGCACGCCGGCGACCGGGTTCTCCGGTTTGCCGAAGTCGAGGATGACCGCGCGGCCGCCGGGCGCGAGCACGCGCCGCATCTCGCGCAGCGACGCTTCCGCGTCCGCGATGTTGCGCAGCCCATACGCGACCGTCAAGGCGTCGAAGCTTCCGTCCGGAAAGGGGAGCTCGAGCGCGTCCGCCTGGACGACGCGGGCGGCGCTCGCCTTCTCGATCCTCCTCCGACGCGCGACCGCGAGCATCGGAAGCGTGAAATCGGCCCCCGTGACGGTGCCCGTGCCGGATTCCTCGGCCAGAAAGCAGAGGTCGCCGCTGCCGCAGCACAAATCGAGCACGCGGGGGCGCGCCGCCGCGCCGGCGAGCGCGAGCCGCACGGCATCGCGCTTCCAGTGCCGGTGCATGCCGAAGCTCATGACGTCGTTGACGAGGTCGTAGCGCCAGGCCAGTCGCGAGAACATCGCGCGGACGCGCGGCGCGCGCGAGTCGTCGTAGGCGAGGTACTTGTTGGTCACCGCGGCAGACTATAGATGCGAGCGGGAGGGTCTCGCCGCTCCATGACGGGACGTGCTCCGATGTTGTACTCTTTCTGATTCCATGGCCGAGCACCCCAAGCCCGTCGGCGAGCACGAGGCCCGTCAGGTCGCGGAGGAGGCGCGCGAGAGCGAGTGGACCGCGCCGAGCTTCCTCAAACAGATTTTCCTGGGCGATCTCCGCCTCGATCTCGTGCATCCGTTTCCGCAGCCGCCGCCTGAGCGGCCGGAGTTCCGCGCGTTCCGCGATCGGCTCATGCGATTCCTCGCGGAGGAAGTCGACCCCGACGCGATCGATCGCGAAGGCAAGGTCCCGCCGCGGGTCATCAAGGGGCTCGCCGAGCTCGGCGCCTTCGGCATGAAGATCCCGAAGGAATACGGCGGTCTCGGGTTCACGCAGCGCGAGTACGGCGAGGCGATGAAGATCGTCACGAGCCGGGACGGGAACCTGGTGACGCTGCTGTCGGCGCACCAATCGATCGGCGTCCCTCAGCCGCTGAAACTCTTCGGGACGAAGGAGCAGAAGAAGAAATATCTACCGCGGCTGGCGCGCGGCGAGGTCTCCGCCTTCGCGCTGACCGAGTCCCATGTCGGCTCGGATCCCGCCAACCTCTCGACGAGCGCGACCCGGACGCCCGAGGGGGACTACGTCGTAAACGGCGAGAAGCTCTGGTGCACCAACGGCACCATCGCGGACCTGTTCGTGGTCATGGCGCGGCACCCCGACACGAAGAAGATCTCCGCATTCATCGTGGAGAAGTCGTGGCCGGGCGTCGAGGTCGTGATCCGCTGCCACTTCATGGGGCTGCGCGCGATCGAGAACGGTGTGATCCGCTTCACGAACGTGCGGGTGCCCAAGGAGAACCTGCTCTGGGGCGAGGGAAAAGGGCTCAAGCTCGCGCTCATCACTCTGAACACGGGACGCCTGACGCTTCCGGCCTCCTCGGCCGCGCTGGCGCGGCGTTGCGTCGAGATCTGCCGTACGTGGTCGAGCGAGCGCGTGCAATGGGGACAGCCCATCGGCAAGCACGACGCGATCGCGCAGATCCTGGCCGACATGGCCTCGACGGCCTTCGCGATGGACGCGGTCACCGACCTCGCCTCGTCGATGGCGGACATGGGCGACCGAGACATCCGCCTGGAAGCCGCCGTCGCCAAGATGTGGAATTCCGAGGAGGGTTGGAAGATCGTGGACCGGACGCTGCAGGTTCGCGGCGGCCGCGGATACGAGACGGCCGATTCCCTGCGCGCTCGGGGAGAGCCGGGCATCCCCGTCGAGCGCATGATGCGCGACTTCCGGATCAACCTGATCTTCGAGGGGTCTTCGGAGATCATGCGGCTCTTCATCGCCCGCGAGGCCGTGGACCGCCACTTGAAGATCGCGGGCGATTTCGCGAACCCCAAGGCGCCGCTGGGGAAACGGCTCACGGCGCTGCCGCGGATGGCGGCCTTCTACGCCTGGTGGTACCCGTCGCGCTGGCTCGGCTGGGGACACTGGCCGCGCTTCTCGGAGTTCGGCCCTCTCGCGCGGCACGTCCGTTACCTCGACCGGGCGACGCGCCGGCTGGCGCGAACGATCTTCCATCTGATGCTCCGCCACGGACCGAAGCTCGAGAAGCGGCAGGCGCTGCTTTTCCGGGCCGTGGACATCGGCGCGGACCTCTTCGCGATGTCCGCCGCGGTCTCGCGGGCAGAGTCCCTTCGGCGCTCGCGTGCGCCCGAGGCCTCGGGGGCGGTCGAGCTGGCGGATCTTTTCTGCCGGAGCACGCGCCGCCGCGTCGAGGAGCACTTCCGGGGGATCGCCTCGAACGACGACGTCGCGAAATACGCGGCCGCGCGGAGGCTTCTGAACGGCGAGTTTGCCTGGCTGGAGGAAGGGCTGGCGGCGAGCGAGCCCGGTATCGTCGAAAGGCCGGCAGCCGTTGCCTCGAAGACGGCGCACGGCTAGGCTGACCAGCGCACAGAGTTACCCGGACGGTTCGCGAAAGAAACGCGAGGGCTGGCATGTTGCGTCGGTTCTCTTCGATCGCGGCGACAACCGTCCTGTCGCTTTTTTCGACCGGCGCCGCGCCGGCCCAATCCTTCGAGCTGCTCCACGAATTCCGTCATACGGCGGAAAATCCGGAGACACCCGTGCTCGCTGCGTCCGACGGCAACCTCTACGTCACGACGTTCGGGGGCGGCGACTTCCGTAAAGGCAGCATCCAGAAACTCACTCCCAACGGATCGGGCGGCTACGCGTGCGACCTGCTGCACTCCTTCGACGGGGAAGGCGGATCGCGTCCGAGAGGAGGATTGATCGAGGCGACGGACGGGCTGCTCTATGGCCTGACGTGGACCGGCGGCTCATCCGATCTGGGTACGGCATATCGGATCTCGACCACCGGCGACTTCGAGCTGCTCCATTCCTTCTCCGAAAACGAAGGGTCTTTGCCGTTCGGCGAGCTCGTGCAGGCCGCCGACGGTAATTTTTACGGCACGGCCTCCTCCGGAGGGGCGAGCGGAGGCACCGTCTTCCGCATGGACTCTTCGGGCAATGTCGCGTTGCTCTACGCCTTCACGGGGCTGACCGGATCGAGTCCGCAGGCTGGACTTCTCGTCGGTCCCGACGGACTGCTCTACGGAACCGCCGTGCAGGGAGGCTCCGACGGCTACGGCACTCTCTTCCGAATCGACTTCTCCGGAGACTTCACGGTGCTCCACGACTTTTCCGCGTCGGAGATCGTTTCTCCGACCGGAGCCCTGGCCGCGTTGAACGGCCTGATTTACGGAACCACGCGAGGACAGTTTCTACCGGGGACGATTTTTCGAATGGATCTGCTCGGAAACTTCTCGACGATCCACACATTCAGTGGCTCCGACGGGAATTTGCCTTTGGGAGGCATCACCGCCGGTTCGGACGGCTTCCTGTATGGCACCACAAACCAGGGCGGAACCCAGCCGCTGGCCCTGGGGACGGTCTTCCGGTCGGACGCCGACGGGAACGTGACCACGCTGCACGAATTCGGCGTTTCGGAGGGCGTGCAGCCGCTGGCTCGCCCCGTTCTCTCGGGCGGGTCGCTGTTCGGCACGACATCTTTGGCAGGCGCAGGTTTCGACGGAACGGTCTTCAGGCTCGCACCGGATTCCACGCTGTCGGTCCTTTGCGCCTTCGGCTCGGCCGAGGGTCTGTGGCCCGTGAGCACCCTCGCCGAGGCTTCCGACGGGCTCCTGTACGGCGTCACGTTCTTCGGCGGGAATTATCCGGGAGAGGGAACGATCTTCCGACTGTCGGCGGTGGGCGATGTGACGACGACGCACTCGTTCACGATCGCCGACGGGCGACGGCCGGGTTATGGCCTCGTTCAGGCTCCGGACGGCGCTCTCTATGGGACGACGCCCTACGGCGGCGCCGACAACCTCGGGGCGGTGTTCAAGATCGACCTCTCAGCGAATTTCACCTTGCTCTACTCCTTCTACGAAGGCTACACCGGGGGGCTTCCGTCGGGCCCGCTCACCGTCGCTGTCGACCAGAACCTGTACGGATCGACGTACGACGCCGGCCCGTGCGGCGGCGGAACGATCTTCCGCCTCGATCCCGGGGTCGCCACGAACTTCTATGACTTCTGTTCGGGCGGTTCGAACCCTTACGACCCGCTGCTCTCCGCATCGGACGGCAACCTCTACGGCGTCGCCGGAAGCGTGTTCCGGTTGTCCCTCGACGGACAGTACCAGGAGCTCCACCACTTCGGTGTCGGGTTCGAGGGGTTCGGTCCCAGAGGGGTGGCGGAAGGACCGAATGGGACCTTCTACGACACGACCGACTCTGGGTTTACGAATCGAGGCACGCTCTTTCGAATGACGCCGGAGGGCCGAGTCTTGGTCCTTCACGTGTTCCCCCAGGGCGGCGGTCCGGGTCTGCACAAGTCGCCGCTTCTGCGTGCGTCAGACGGCAACTTCTACGGCACGACCTCGAGCGACGACCCCTCGGAGCACGGCGAGATCTTCGAAGTGAACGCATTCGGCGATTTCCGGACCATCTACTCATTTCAGGGCGCCGACGGCAGCTCGCCGACCGGTCTGATCCAAGCGTCGGACGGAAGCCTCTATGGGACGACGATCTACGGCGGCAGCGACGACGTCGGGGTCGCATACCGTCTCCTTTTCGGCACCCAGGCGAGCTCGTTGTCGCCGTCGTCCGGCTCCGCCATCGACCCGAATCCGTTCGTGCTCGCCGGGCACGGATTTCAGAAGGGCGCGACGGTTTCGGTCGGCGGCGCGCCGGCGAGCGACGTGGTGGTCTCGAGCGGCGACACGCTCTCCGGAACGACGCCTCTCCTCTTCCCCGGTACGCTGAACGACGTC
>Ga0070706_100005332_pt1 | contig 12251 bp, 10 predicted proteins | sample KBSK5501metaG_FD_65476 | JGI IMG/M metagenome (GOLD analysis project Ga0070706, IMG submission 65476) | Corn, switchgrass and miscanthus rhizosphere microbial communities from Kellogg Biological Station, Michigan, USA - KBS K5-50-1 metaG | ecosystem: Host-associated > Plants > Roots >...
AGTGATCAAAACGCCGGCCCAAAACCGCCTGCCATCCCGCCGGACTCTCCAGCCTTCTCCCTCAAACTGGCGTTCTCGTGTGGCCACGCGCAGATTTCGCTCAGGCAGCCGCTCTTCCAATGCTTCCGGCGTGTAGAAACACGAAAAATGCTTGCCGATGATCTCTTCTGCTCGGTAGCCTTTCATCCGCTGCGCACCGCGATTCCAGGTCGCAACGTTTCCTTTTGGATCCAGCATGAAGATTGCGTATTCCTGTACGCCTTCGACCAATCTTCTGAATCGACCTTCGCTCTTGCGCAAACCTACTCTCGCTTCAAGCTGCTCGGTCAAGTCCTGCATCACCTGCAAAAAACCACGTAACTGGTTCTGCTTTTCGTAAATCACTGTCAGCTCCGCATGCGCCCAAAACTTGGATCCATCGCCTCTGACCCTCCAGCCTTCCTCAACGTGACTTACTCGCGCTTGGGCAAGATCAAGATCTTGACGGGGCAGCCCCCTCTCGACGTCTTCCCGCGAATAAAAGAGTACAAAATTCTTTCCAATGATCTCACCGGCCTGATAGCCGAAAATTCGCCCGGCTCCCGAGTTCCAGCTGGCGACATAACCTTCAGGAGTTAACAGAAAGATCGCGTGATCTTCCACACTGGAAACGACCTGCTGAAAACTTTCCTCTTGGAGCGGAGAAGGATTAGCCATGCTGGTCAGGGCAGCTCAGCGGTCGCCTCGGTTGGACATAGCAGTTTAGGCGTCGGGACACTTGGTCCACGTCCGCGCAGACTATAAATTTGCTGTACGTATACTCGCAGCTAGTAGGGCAGCCGGTCGTTTCTTGTTGAAATTTCTCAAGAAAAAAGCATTGCAAATGAGAGGATTAAGTTCAGGAGCCGGGCAAATACGCGGTGGCGCCATCATTGAATAAAACTCTCATTACTCCCCCAAGATGGGAAATCCTGAGCATCGAATCTTTCTACTCTCTCCCGCTAACGTAGCCGGAAAACGGGCTCAAATGCTTTTGGACTCGAATGCCTCCTTCAAACTAGCGCAACGCTTACAGCGCGATGGCGTGTCACTGGCTGAAGCATTCGCATTCATGAGCGGACTCTATTTCCGGGGAAAATTGTCGTATGCTCGCACCTTTACTAATCCAGTTGACCGGCCGGTGTTCGTTATTACCACAAATCGCGGCCTGGTGCCGGCCGACCAGCAGATAACTGTGAATGATCTTAGAGGATTTTGCGGCGTACCAATTGATGCTTCCGATACGCGCTACAGTGAGCCTTTGATTCACGACGCGACAATGCTGTCGCATTCGCATTCCGGTTCCGTCGTTCTTCTCGGTAGCATCGCGACCGGCAAATATGTCGATCACCTTTTACCGATTTTTGGAGAGAACCTACAGTTTCCGGTTGAGTTCGTCGGCCGCGGAGACATGAGCCGCGGCGGACTGTTGCTCCGGAGCGCAATTGCCAATCAAGTCCTGACACACGTACCGGTCGCCGGTGCGGTTCGCCGCGGCCGCCGTCCACCCAAGCTAGCGCCGCAAATTGGCGTGGCTGAAAATGCGGAATCTCGCTTTGAAATCAGTTTTAAGTCTTGATTTACGGAACGTCCCAAAGCGGGAAAGGATGAACGCCTATGGGAAGGCTGGATCGACGGTTGGCTGCCGTTCGACCTTTTACGCCGGTACATCCGGCCATCGATCGGAAATCGATCTGCTATTGGTGTGGCTAACGAGCGGCGTGTCCTTCGCGCAGCGGTGATTTTTCATGTCGATCAAGCAACAAAACGAAGACACCCTGGCGGACCTAAATCATAAACTCCGCACGCCTCTCAACGCGATCATAGGGTGGATCTATGTGTTGCGACACAGCCACCCAGATCCGGACTTGCTCCACGAGGGACTCGATGCCATTGAGCGTTGCGTGCGGAACCAGGCACAAATCCTCGATGACCTGGTATCCAGACCGGAAGAGTCGGACTTAGGAAAGAGCAAAGAGGAAGAGCGCTCCGCCCAGGACCAAATCGGGCCGGAGAAAGGTGCTGTGCCTCTCGCAGATAACTTGGAACGAAAATTAGAAGGTATTTCCGTCGTCGCGGTCGACGACGATCCCGAAGCGCGAAAGCTGCTGAAGGAACTATTGACCCACTGCCGAGCGATCGCCACGATTGTCGCAAGTGCCGGGGAAGCTTTAAAAGCGGTGGAACAGCTCCATCCGGACGTCCTTCTTTGCGACATCGAAATGCCTGGAACAGACGGCTATGACCTCCTTCGCCGACTCAGATCGCTCGGACCAGAGCGGGGCGGTGATACTCCGGCAGCTGCGTTAACTGCCCATGATAAGCCCGAAGATCGGCAACGCGCCTTGGAGACCGGATTTCAGCTGCACGTGGCGAAGCCGGTCGATCCCGCCGAACTCGCTGCGGCTGTCGAGTGCCTCGCCCACCGCAGGTAAAACAGGCGCTGGTTCTCGCGCTCGAGCTGTCTACCGCACAGGCCATGTGAATACGCCAGCGGCTGAATCTTGCTGAGCGGTCGCAGACCTGATACGTTATTGTTCCTCGCGAGCGAGACTTAAAAATGACTCAAGCGACCGATACCGGCGCTATCTGTGACCTGCTGCAGAGCCTGGGCCTGCCAGCGCTGGTCGTTGAGGTAGCTACCGGCAACGTTATCGCAAGTAATTCGCTGTTTGCTGAGTTGATCGGCCTAACCTCTACCGACGACTCAAGCACGGCTTTTTCTGAGATTTTGGCGCGTGTAACCAGCCAAGACCAAGACCGCTGGAGCCAGGCCGTTTCTTCCGGGGACGCCGTTCTGATCTTTTTTTCGATCGACGAATTGGTCGAAAATCTGACGGCAATCTGGTCTACGCCTATCCATGGCCAGACTGGACAAGCAGCTCTCTGCGTTTTCTTTAGAGGTCGTAGCGCCGGTGAAGGGCCGGAGCTGATAGCGATAGGGCGTGAGCTTGAGAGACGCCGCCTGAAACAAGAGTTGCACAATAATTTCTCCCAGGAACTTCTTGGAGCAGCATTTGGGGCGAAGCTATTAGCAGATAACCTGGAGCAAGGGCACCAACACGAGCTTGCCCAATCTGCTTCTGCTCTCACGACGCTCCTGAATCGGATGGCAGAACGATTACCTGGTATCACCGAAATTCCATCGACAAGAGAGTGAGCGCTTCCACATTGGATTCAAGAGAATCGTAAACTCGAAAATTTTGTGGGCCGCATGCGTTATGGCTAGTGCTGGCAAGAATCTGGAAACAGCTCGAACATTGAGAAAGACGAGGATTCTCATCGTCGACGACCATCCCGTCTTTCGACTTGGTCTATCCAACCTCATCGATGCGCAACCGAATCTCGCGGTGTGCGGTCAGGCAGGTTCCGCTCCTCAAGCATTGGACGCCGTGCGGAAACTCGATCCCGATCTTGTTGTTTTGGACGTTTCGCTGCCTGGAACAAATGGCATAGAACTGATCAAGCTGATCAAGGCTGAAAAACCGCGTCTCGCGATCCTTGTCGTGTCTATGCACGACGAAACTCTTTACGGGTTGCGCGGGCTTAAAGCCGGAGCGCTGGGTTACGTCATGAAGTCGGAGGCAATGGATCACATTGTTGAAGCCATTGCCAGCGTGACGGCCGGTAAGGTCTACGTAAGCCCGAAATTCTCCGAGAAACTGATCTTTCGGGCAATCCAATCTCCGGATTCGGCTACCACTTCGCCGGTCGATTTGTTGTCCGATCGGGAGCTTGAGGTATTGCACCTCATCGGGAAAGGTCATTCCTCCATTTCGATCGCGAAGCAACTCCATCGGAGCGTGAAAACGATCGAGACGCACCGCGCCCACATCAAAGAAAAGCTGGGTTGTCGCGACTCAGAAGAAATGGTCCGATTCGCTATCGACTGGGTGGCCCAACACGAATAGTGGAGGGCGGCGCGGCCCGCCTTCGCCAAGGCTACGGCGCGACACGGCCCGCCCTCGCAAAGACTACGGCGCGGCACGGTCCGCCCTCAATTTAGATCTTGTTCTGAATCGAAAGCAGAAATTGGTAAAGCTTTCGCTGAGCAAGATGCAGACGTGTTTTCACGGTACCTAACGAGATTGATCGTGAAGCCGCGATTTCGCGTTGGCTCATCCCGTGGAAAAACGTTAGTTGGATCACTTCCTTCTGGAACACGGGCAGGATCTGGATTGCCCGGTTCAAGAGTTCTGCCAGATCGCTCGTGTGGATTTGCTCCGCGACCGTTGTTCGATCTCTGATAAGTGGGTTGCCGGTTTCTTTCTTCAAATGTTCCGTCGCACGCCGGTATGCTGTCTTTCGCCGGACACGGTCCAGCGCTCGGCGTCGCGCCAGTGTAACCAGGAAACCGCGAAGCCCTCTTTCGCCTGGTACGTAGCGATGCCCCTGATCCCAGACCTGCAGCATGACATCGTGAAGAACATCATCAACGTCCGATTGGTCGTGAATCACTGCTAAAATCACGGTCCGCAAAAGCGACTCGTATCGGGAATAGATGACTTCCAGCGCTTCGGCGTCGCGGCGTACCACCGCCTCCATCAGTTCGTCGTCCGATTTCCACTGATCCAGTTTCGGCGCTTTCATGCCAATACACTAAATGCCCCGCGATTTCTGAAAATCGGTGCGCGCCCCGACAAAAGACTCCGGCTATACCCTGGTTCCCGGGCGATCATCCCCCAGGTATCTCCGGCGGCACCCCTACGAAACGCCCGTAGCTTTCGACTACGCGCGTCAGGGCTCACTTAGGGCTACGACCCGGCCGCAAGAACAGCTTTAACGTTACGATGGCCTTCTCCTTCACGAACGCCCGCTTCCATGTGCCTTTGACCTGTCCCCAAAATCACAATCACAGGATTGAACAATTGCCGGGAAACACCCCGGTGCGATGTTCAGGGGCAACTGCTGCGACCCGATTTTTGTAGCCGACTAAGTGTTCGTCGTAGCTTGGCAGCCGGCCCGAGCCGGGGCCAGGATGTCTAGGCGGTTAACGTGATGCAGGTGACTTCGGGAGGGCAGTTGAACCGGACCGGTACGCCGACCATTCCGATCCCGCGCGTAGTGTAAATCTGGGCGTTTTCAATACGGTAAAGCCCGCGATCGTATAGCTGCCCCCACGGAGGGAGCAGCAATGGACCGCCCAGCGGCAACCGCACCTGGCCGCCGTGGCTGTGCCCGGAAAGCTGCAGGTCAACAGGGATTTTACTCTCGACCAGGTCCTCGATGTAGTCGGGCTCGTGGAGCAGAACAATGCTCGTGAGGTCGCTCTTCCGATTGTCGAACGCGACTTTCGGTCGGGGCGACCCTGCAAAAACCGAATCGATTCCGGCCAAATAGATAGAGTCAGATCCAAGCTGGATCGTCACGCCGCGATTTCGCAATAGCTCCACTCCACCTTTCGCAAGCGCCTGAGCGACGATCTTGGGACCTTTTCTTACATCGTGATTCCCGAGCACTGCGAAAACGCCTTTACCAGCGTCGAATTGATGAAACAAAGGCACTAGATCAAAGGCCGCGTCGACGGCGCCGTAAATGAAATCGCCTGCAAGCAGTACCAGATCCGGTTTGAACCTGTTCGCGATCTGGATGGCCTCCTGCACAATATCGATCGTGGTGAACGGATAAAGATGAAAATCGCTTAGCAGCGCGATCCGGAACCCGTCGAATGCGGCCGGCAGAGAGGTCAAGCGCACCGGAATATGCTCTGCCACAACGCGATGCGGCTCGAACCCCGCCGCATACGCCAACGCCCCTGAACCGGGAATTCCAAACCCTAGTCCAAGCCCAGCGGTCATCTTCAGGAACTGACGCTTTGTTAAATTCACCGTGTCAGACTGTAGACGCTCTACAGGCCCTGGCAAATTCACAGGACTATGAATAAATTTGGATTAGCCACAGCAATTATAACGGGCAAGGGACACCAGCGCCATCTTGCCCGTCCTCCGCCTTCCGCTGGCACCTTTGTCGCTATGAATCCTGAGAACCCTGCTAGAGCTGCAATGCGGCACTGCCTGGTGGGAGAATCGTATCGTAAGATCCTCAGAATCGTACTCTTCGGAATCGGCACTTCCATTTTCATTCTCTTTTTTCCTGACAGCTTATTTTCAGACACGCCCCGCATGGAAATCGTCTTCCTCGGAACAGGTGGACCACGTGCTGACGGCCGCGCTGCCAGTTGCAACGTTGTTCTTATCGACGGGCAGCCCCGGTTTTTTGTGGATCTCGGTTCTGGTGCGTTTACCCGTCTTGGCGAACTTCATCTCTCCCTCGCAAGACTTGATACGATTTTTCTGACCCATCTGCATATCGACCACACCGCCGACTTGGCGAGCATGGTGAAGGCGAGGGCGGCGGTTACCGACCAACCCCTCCATTTTGACATCTTCGGGCCGTCGGGCGCGGGCGATTACCCGAGCACCAGTCGATTTGTGGAGCTGCTGTTCGGCCAAGGAGGAGCCTGGGCGTACCTGAAGCATTTTGGCGCCCCGATTTCCTGGGAGGCTCAAGATATACCGGACGACCCGTCGCGTTCGCCTTCGATGGTCTTCGAAACCAAAGATGGCGCGAAGGTGAGCGCCGTAACGACTCACCACGGTGATGCTCCGGCACTCGCTTACCGTATCGAGTTCAAAGACCGGAACGTTACTTTTTCTGGTGATATCGATCCAGCAGGGCTGCCGAACCTGGAAAAGCTGGCGGCAGAGACAAACGTTTTGATTTTCAACTGCGCAGTCTTGGATCCGCCAGGCTCCCCGAAAGAACTCTATGCGCGGCACTCACCGCCCAAACTCATCGGTGACGTTGCAAAGGCTGCGCATGTTCAGCGACTTGTACTGACGCATATCGCGCCCTTGGTCGATCGGGCTCGGGAACAGGTACTCAGCTCCATTCAAGCTCAAACGGAGACTCCGACCAGTTTTGCCGAGGATAAGATTCGAATTGTGCCTTAGCAGCGGTTGCTCTCAATGACAGCGCGCCCGACCAGCGATCATTCGAATGTCAGCTCTTCGATGCCTGGTTGCTCGTGAATAATTGATTGTATCGACGTCGTGCGATAGCGCGTCGGTCTTTCGTCCCGAAGAAAAGTGAACTCCATTCGTCCCCCACAAAAGAGATGTCCTGGCTTGAAGGCATGACAAAAGGCGAATCCACAGCCTGAGATGTGAACCGTACCGGATGGTCGATCTGCCCGAGAACAGCTCAACCGTGTCTGTTCATCCTGATCCATCGTGAATACGTAATCCGTATGCTCGGTGACAACCCGCAATGTGTCGCCGGGTCGCAATTGCTCGAGCGCGAATTCGTCGATGCTCGATTCCGCGTATCTCGAAACGAACTGTTCCCAATCTGCAATGGCCGCTCTCATCGACAGATTTAACCGCAACAAATCTATATCACCCGTAGATAGATAGGTAAAGAGGGGGCTCTGGCCCCTGGTTCTGAGTTTCCGACTTCGCCAAGGCTTCGTCGGACAGGCAGAGTTTCGGGTTCTGGCTTTTCGCACTTCTCCTTTTATTCATATCGGAGCGCTTTAACCGGATCGAGGCGAGCGGCAAAATAAGCCGGGATGATTGCAGCAAACGAGCAGATCAGAAATCCGCTCAAGCAGATAATGGCGACGTCATGAGGCACGACCTCCGCGGGTATTTCTGGGAATTGATAGATTGCCGCCGGGAACAATTGAATGTGAAGCGCGCTGGACAGTAGAGACCGCACCTCGTTTCGGTACTGGACGAGAATCATTCCGGAGGCCAGCCCAATTATAGTTCCAAAGAAGCCAACAATCATGCCCTGGGCGAGGAAGATCCACATGATCTGATTGACGCGCGCACCAAGCGCTTTCATGACTCCGATCTCGCGTGTCTTTTGGACCGTTGTTGTAATCAACGTGCTCATGATGCCAAACGCAGCCACTATCACAACGAAGATGAGCACAAAAAACATCGTCGTCCTTTCGACCCGGATCGCGTCGAAGAAATCCTTGTTCAGGTCCATCCAAGTAATTGCTTCAACTGGAGGTTTCAGGAATTTGTTCAGCCGTTCTTTGACCACTGCCGCTGAATAAGGATTGCTGGTTCGAATTGCGATAGTGTGGATGCCGTTCCCCAAGTCGTAAGCCTCCTGAATCAGATGCATCGGCACAATCATGAAGTCCGAGTCGTAGGCATAGTGCCCTGAACTGAAGATACCAGTTACGGTAATATCCTGGGGCAAAATGAGCTCTCGAGCTCTTTTGATATCGTCGTGATTGTCAGCCTTGCCCTCCGCACTATCCAGGGCCTTTTGAACGTCGTTGAGGTTGTGCGGTGAATAAACTTCGACCACGTCGCCAACGCTGACTCCGAGCTTGTTGGCTAACTCGGCGCCCATGATGCAGTTGTCCCCGCTGAGATCGAATTCGCCCGCTATCAGATATTTCTTGAGATCAGCAACTTTATCCTCCAGTGCCGGATCAACTCCACGCATCCACGGCGTTTCCCGGACGTTTTGCGATGACTGGACAACAACCCTGCCTTGAGCAGACGGCGCCGCTGCCACAACCCCTTCGGTCTTGAGCGCCTGCTCCATGATCGGTTTCCAGTGATCGAGCACCTGATTGCTCCGGATGAAAACATGGGCATCAAAACCAATAATCTTCCTTTGCAACTCGCGCTCGAACCCTGTCATCACAGAAATAACGATGATAAGCACCGCGATTCCGAGTGTAACGCCGATGATCGATATCAATGTGATGATTGACAGGAAAGTGCGTTTAGGCCGCAGGTAACGGAGCGCAAGAAATTGAGCAAACGGAAGTCGAATATTTTTTGTCACGAGTCGGTGAAATTAGCCTGGCATGGGAAAAATGGTAGGGATAGGGTCGCGCTCCCGCGCGACCTGAGCAACGATCCTCGCCTAGCGCCTGAAAAACCGCCCATACAGCTGCAATCTAGCTTGAATAACGACGTCCCGAACCGCGGACTCGAATGGCGCTCCTCGTTTCTCGACTAACGGATTTGCCAGGAAAAACGTCAGGAAAGCAAGGATCGCGAGCAGAATAAAGTAGCTGCTGTATCGCGTTACCTGGAAAAAGCCGATAGAAAATTCATGATCGCCAATTGCGTCCAGGAAAATGCCCCAGAAAATCGGTGAAAGTCCTAGACTGAGAGAAGTAAATACGGTGAAGAGCGAAAAGAAATGGTTCCGCCCCATCACCGGCATTGTGTCCATGGCGATCCGGGTATTCGCAATTGAAAAAAGTCCGCCGGCAACACCGAGTACCAGATAGTTGAAAGCAACTAATTGGTACATGGCAGGGACGGTTCCACTGGCGACCAGGATCCAAAAGAGGATTCCCCAAGTATAAAGGGTGAGAGATAGGCGCAAAAGCGGTTTGCTTCCTGTTTGTTCGAGGACGCGGCCAAAGAAAGGAACACTGGCAAAGGCCCCAATCGCGGACCAAAGCGTCATCGCCAGAATCTGGCCCGCCGTGTATCCGGCTTTCCCCTGGAGATACCCAATGACGAACGCCCCTAGGCCACCAACGATCGAGTTGTAAACAACGTTGAAAATCACCAGCTTGGAAAATGGTGGATGCTTCATCATCGCAATCCAGGGTACAGGCTGCGAGGAAGTCCTGGTTTGTTCACCGATCTCGATATCCGGGATCTTCTGGATGAAATAAAGGCTCAGGGTTCCTGCACAGGCACTGATAAAGAATAACAGCGAGAACTGCCAACGCTCTGCTCCCGACCAGAGGACCACTGTCGATATCGCAATCGCGAAAACACCACCAGACTGCATACAAAGCTGATCGAATCGAAGAAACGTGCTCCGCGCTGCTTCAGGTATGAGCGCGGTTAACCAGGGCAGCCACGCTCCGGTGGAAACTCCGCGAAGAATGGTGAAGGCGCTAAGGCATCCGAGCATCAACGCGACCTCTGTCGGACGATCCAGAAAAGTAATCAACGGTAGGAGCGCCAGAAGAAAAAGCATGACTGCGCGCGAGGTCCAGCCGAGCAGCACGAACCCTTTATATCCGATCTTTGGAATGAAATATGCCGTCGGAAGTTGCAGCACCGTCATCAGCGGCGCCAAGGCAGCCACTAAACCTATGATGGTCGCACTCCCTCCGAGCGCTTTCGCGTACAAGACAATCGGCGCGCCGCACGTGATCTGAAAATTCACCGCGTTGAAAAAGCTGAACCGATAAGAGTTCACCGCTTTCGGCGGAACGCTCGCTTCGGAGGAGGTTATGGTAACGGATGACACAGGGGAGAAGAGAGTGTAGGTCGCGGGCAACGAGTTACTCAAGGAGAATGGCAAACCGTGCCCTAAGGCGGCAGGGCTTGTCGTTCCGCCCTACAACCTCGGCTTCAACTGCGGAAACAAGATCACATCGCGGATCGATTCTGCGCCGGTCAGTGTCATGACCAGGCGATCAATCCCAAGCCCGAACCCGCCGGCCGGCGGCATCCCATGTTCGAGTGTTAGCAGGAAGTCTTCGTCAAGGTTTTGAATTTCCTCGCCGGCTTGCTCCAGCAACCTCTGGCGCTGAATGAATGGATCGTTTAATTCGGAATATCCCGGGGAAATCTCGAACCCGTTTATCACAAGTTCATAAACGTTGACCAGCTCTGGCGTTTCCGAGTTCTGTTTCGCAAGCGGTACCAGTTCCTTGGGTAAGTGCGTCACAAATAAAGGATCGACCGTTTTCTCTTCTATCAGCTTTTCGAAAAGCTGTTGCGTGATCTCGTACTCCTGCATGTGCTCATGGAGCTCCACCCCAAGCTGCCGGCAACGCGCAATCTTTTGATCACGGTCGAGCGAATACCAATCCTTATCGACGCTTCGGATTAAGTCTTCGTACCTGGCTCGTTTCCATGGACGCGAAAAGTCGATTGTTCGCCTGACGCCTCCATCCGGATTCTTGTGCTCGATTTTCAATGATCCAGTCAGGCTTTGGGCCAGCGAACAGATGAGTTCTTCCACAAGGTCAGCCATCAACTCGAAATCAGCGTACGCCCAGTAGACTTCGAGCATTGTGAACTCTGGATTGTGTCGACGAGAGATTCCTTCGTTTCGGAAGTTGCGGTTCAGTTCGAATACTTTGGGAAATCCTGCAACCAAAAGGCGTTTCAAATAGAGCTCAGGCGCAATCCGCAAGAAAAAATCCATTCCCAACGCGTTATGATGGGTCTTAAACGGCTGAGCAGCAGCTCCTCCAGCGATCGGCTGCATGATCGGCGTTTCGACCTCGAGGAAGCCTCGATCTTCGAGAAACCGGCGAATCTGGCGCACGATCTGGATTCGCTTCAGAAAAGTTTCACGCGACTCAGGGTTCGCGACGAGGTCAAGGTAGCGCTGCCGGTACCGCATCTCGACGTCGGCCACTCCATGCCACTTGTTCGGCAGCGGCCGCAGCGTTTTCGATAATAGCCGAAAACCTCTGGCTCGCACCGTCGGCTCCCCAGTTTTGGTAACAAAGCATTCGCCTTCGACTCCAAGGAAATCGCCGAGATCCAGCAGCTCGAAAACTTCAGCCTGGTCGGCCGGCAATTCTTTCAAGTTTATATAAACCTGGAGCCGGCCAGAGATATCGCTCAGGTCAAGGAATTGGCTCTTACCCATGTTGCGATGAGCAGTGATTCTCCCCGCCATTCGCACCGTCTTCCCTTCCGCAAAATCGTGTCGAATCTGACCGACAGAGCCAGATACATCAAAGCGAGAACCGAAGGGATCGACTTTCCGCTCAACCAGCTGCTGAAGTTTCTGGCGACGAATCGCTAGAAGATCGTGTTCTTCCATTAGACATCAACCTTCGAACGTTCCCTGACGCTCGTCGATGATCACATCACGATAGGTTTTGCCGGCTGGAATCATCGGCATGACATGCTCGGTGTAAGGAACCATCACGTCGAGGATGTAGCATTGATCAGCATCAAGCATCCGCTGCAAAGCCGCGCGAAGATCTTTCTTATGCGACACCCGTTCGCATTTGATTCCAAATCCTTGGCAAAGCTGCAGGTAATCTGGATAAATCCGGTCCCGATCTCGCGGATCGCCTAAAAACGTATGTCCGCGGTTACTGTTATAGAACCGGTCTTCCCATTGCACGACCATCCCTAGATGTTGATTGTTCAAGATGATTGCCTTAGCGGCAATTCCCTCCACGTGCGCGCATGCCAGCTCCTGAATGTTCATGAGGAACGAACCGTCTCCATCGATATCGATCACCGGCAAGTCTGGTC
>Ga0070706_100005333_pt1 | contig 12249 bp, 7 predicted proteins | sample KBSK5501metaG_FD_65476 | JGI IMG/M metagenome (GOLD analysis project Ga0070706, IMG submission 65476) | Corn, switchgrass and miscanthus rhizosphere microbial communities from Kellogg Biological Station, Michigan, USA - KBS K5-50-1 metaG | ecosystem: Host-associated > Plants > Roots >...
CAGGCAGTAGGCTTGATCGTGAGTAGTTTGGCAAGGGAGGAATACCTATGGCAGCCAAATATACCAGACAACAGAAGGTCGATCATGCATCGATATCAACTTCACAATTCGTTGGGCGCCAACGCGAGTTGAATCTGATCTGGAACCACTATCATGCAGCGAGCAATGGGAATGCTCATGTAGTGCTCGTTTCAGGAGAACCTGGCATTGGTAAAACCCGTCTCCTCGATGAGGTGGGCGCGCTTGCTACGAAAGATGGAGCAACAGTCCTGCATGGCGGTGCATCCGAGGCAGAGGGCATGCCACCGTATTTGCCGTTCCTGGAGGCTTTTGGCCGACATATCCAAATGACCCCTCTGGATCAGTTACGTATGCAAGTAGCCGCAGCACCTCAGATACTGACCACGCTTTTGCCTGAGCTGATCACTCGACTCGGCGACCTTCCTGCATCACAGCCTTTGCCTCCTGAGCAGGCACGCTTTCGGCTGTATGAAGCCATGGGAGCGTTCCTGGAAGTCATTGGCGCACCACATATACTGGTCCTCATACTCGACGACCTGCAATGGGCGGATACTGCCAGCTTGGACTTGCTGTGTCATCTTGCACGCTACCAGTCGAATGCTCATCTGCTCGTGTTAGGAGCCTATAGAGAGAGTGAGATTGAGCGAAATCCTGCGCTTGCCCGTACCCTCACCGAACTCACTCGGCAGCGAGTGCTCACGACTGTGGCAGTCGGCCCGCTCTCGGTTGAGGAGACCGGAATACTGGCTATCAGCAAACTTGGCGCCTCTCTTCATACGGGAGTGAATGCGCTTTTACATGCACAAAGTGAGGGCAATCCGTTCTTTGCAGAGGAACTCCTGGACTGTTGGATTGATGAAGGCGCCCTGGTACATGAGCAGAACCGGTGGATTGCAGTCACCCCTCTCGATCATGCACTGCCCCCAAGCATTGTTGCTGCTTTACAGCAACGCTTCATTCGACTCTCAGCGAAGAGCATTGACCACTTACGTGTTGCTGCCATCATTGGGCGCACATTTGATCTCTCCCTGCTCGCGACCGTGCAGGAGCAGGAGATAGAAGCGGTGGAAGAGTATCTCCTTGAGGCTGCACGTGCCCATCTCGTCCGAATCGATCAGGCGGGAAGCTTCACGTTCAGCCACGACAAGATTCGCGAGTGTTTGTACGCTGAAGTCAGCACATCTCGTCGTCGACGCCTTCATGGGCTCATCGGTCACGTCCTTGAGGCTCGATATGAGCCTGAGAAGGCTATGAGCTTGTCTCACCTTGCCGAACTCGCCTTCCACTTCGCTCGCAGTAGTGACCGGGAACGTGGCATCGATTACTCCCAACGTGCTGCTCTATCTATGCTACACACCTATGCTGCTGAAGAGGCCATATCTCACTATCGTCTGGCTCTCGAACTCCTTCTGCCAGATGATCAACGACGTGGCAACCTGCTGCTCGGCGTAGGTGAGGCGGCCCTCCAGGCGGGCAAAGAAGAGGATGCAGAAACCTACTTTGAAGCTGCTCACCGATGGCTATCGCAAGGGGAAGACTGGGAGGCAGTTGTGCGGGCAATTCATGGCCTGGGACGAGCGTTGTGGTGGCAGGAGAAGCGAACAGAGGCCTACACAGCACTGAAACACGCCTTGGACCTGTGTGATAATCGCCCGTGCACAAAAGCAGTAGAAGTGCTACTCGATCTGTCCGTCCTCCTCACGGTCTACATGGGACGGCAGGATGAGGCTATTGCATACACACAGCAGGCTGTGGAGATGGCTTGCAGGCTGGGAGATCCGCGCCTGGAGGCGATGGCACGTCGCATCGCCGCAGAAAACCTCTCGCTTCATGGAGGTGACCTCTCGTCTGCCGTCCAGTTTCTCGAGTATATGCTGACGCAGGTAGAAGAACGTGGCGATCTGGCAGAGGCAGGAGAGTGCTGCCAAAATCTGGCCGTGGCATCCTACTGGATGGCTTCGGTGAGACGTTCTCATGTTGTGAGTAAACACCGGATTACGCTGCTCGAGCGCAGCAAAGAGTCGTACCAATTGCGGACAGCGTACACATGGCGCATCCTCCTGCACGCTTCGCAGGGGGCTTGGATGGAGGCAGAACAAGCAATAGAGCAGGCACACCCCATTGTCGATTCCCTCGTGACCCCCATGCCTGCAGCCTTCCTGCGCCAGTTTCAAGGCTTCCTTGCGTACCAGAAGGAAGACTACCCGATGGCTGAAAGAGAGTTACAGGCCGCGCATGTGGGGCAGGAGCTCCAGATGGGTCTCGGCGAGATCATGTTCTACGTTGGCCTGCAAGGTTTTGTTCAAGCAACAATGGGAAAGCATGAAGAAGCATGTGCCACTATGGCGCAAGAGGAGCGCCTCCTAGACGCCTTGCCAGATGGCATCTTGCCAACAGCGCCACTTCTAATATGTCTCGCTCTGACGGCATTGACCCTTGATGAGCAAGCGCGAGCAATCCAACTCTATTCACCCCTGCTCGCCTTTCGAGGCCAGTACTACTGGTTCCTCGTCGATCGCGTCCTGGGGTTGCTTGCAACAGAGCAAGGCGAATGGGAGACAGCAGTGATGCACCTGACCGAGGCCCAGGCCACGGCCCAACGCGAAGGGCTGCGACCCGAATTGGCACGTACACTTCTCGCAAGAGCCAATCTTGAACTCGCACGAGGAGGTCAAGGAAGTGCCAGACGTGTCGAGGATCTGCTGAATCAGGCGCTTGCCCTGTTTGAGGAACTGGGGATGTCCTATTCAGTACATCAGGTCCTTGGTCGACTACATGCTCTTTCCACTCAAGCGAAGAGCCCGACACGCCCATCGTTTCCGGCGCATTTGACTCAGCGTGAGGTTGAGGTACTCAAGCTCGTTGTCCAGGGCAAGAGCAATCGTCAGATTGCAAACGCAATGGGTTTGAGTGAGAAAACCGTGACCAATTACCTCACCCATATCTTCAATAAAACGAACTGCGAGAACAGGGCAGCTGCAACCGCCTTTGCGATTCGCCATGGCCTAGCCTGACCAGCATTTCGCTGGCCATGTTCCTCCCACCAGGGAGGTTTCTCCCTCCTTCAGAACCGCTCCCGTTCTGTACCCGCCCACGACATGATCCAGAGGGGAGGTTTCTCCCTACGGTGAGTGCGATTTCCCCTTCTTGAGAAGCTTCTATAAAGAGGGAGGTTTCTCCGATGTCACAGGCCACCTTTCAAAGGTATACTTGCACTAACTCCAGGTAATAGGTGTTTAAGCATCCTCAAGATATGGATCCATCAGCCTGAGTTCCTGACAGAGAAGAAGGAAGACGAATATGTTTGTCACCGTTTCCATCTACAGGGTGAAGGCTGGCGAAGAGGATGCTGTGATTGCCTTGCATGAGTATTGGCAGCGGAATCACCAAGTCAAGGCGCAAGGCTATCTTTCGGGAGAATTACTCAGAAACACCCAGGCTTCCCACGAGTTCGTTGCAATTATGCGCTTCGAGAACCGAGCGTTTGCCCAGGCGCTAGCAAACGACCCTGAGCGGAAAGCATGGTATAGACGGTTAGTCAGCCTGGTTGAGAATGTGCCAGTGCTCACAGAGTACACCCGTGAGTGGCCCCAATGAGAAGAAGCGACAAAGATGTTAAACTCGCAAAAAGCCCAGAGTGAGAATAGAGAAGCTCCACCTGAGAAAGGTAGCGTCTCAGCGCCCTCTCTCTCATTGCCCAAAGGCGGCGGTGCCATCCGCGGCATCGGCGAAAAGTTCGCTACCAATCCTGTCACCGGCACTGGCTCCATGACTGTACCCATCGCTACCAGCCCTCGCCGCTCTAGCTTTGGCCAGCAACTCTCGCTCTCGTATGACTCTGGTGCTGGGAACGGTCCCTTTGGGTTCGGCTCGAGCCTGGGCCTGCCGTCGGTCACTTGCAAGACCGACAATTACCTGCCGCGCTACCGCGATGCCGGCGAGTCCGATGTCTTTCTTCTCTCCGGCGCGGAGGATTTAGTTCCCGTTCTGGACAGCAACGGTCAGCGCGTCCATCCTCCGCAGCGTACTGTCCACGGTATTGCCTATGATATCTATCCCTATCGTCCGCGCATCGAAGGGCTCTTCGCGGGTATCGAGCGCTGGGTGGCGATGGGCACCGGCATCAGCCACTGGAGTATAATCTCGAGGGATAATGTGACCACGCTCTACGGCTTTGACGAACACAGCTACATCGTCGACCCGACCGATCCACGCAAGGTCTTCTCGTACCTCATCTGCCGCACATTTGATGACAAAGGCAATGTCACTCTCTACAAGTACGTCGCCGAGGACGGGGCAGGGGTGAACCGCTCGCAGGCGTACGAGGCGAACCGTACTGACACTGGCCGTGCCGCGCAGTGCTATCTGAAGAGAATCTGCTACGGCAATGCGCAACCCTATTTCCCGGTTTGGTCGCCCACTGGGGTGGAGCCCCCGCTTTCAGCCGACTGGTCTTTCGAAGTGGTCATGGACTACGGCGACCACTCGCATGACCTGCCGATGCTCACGCATGACCGTCTGTGGCCCGTGCGCCCCGACCCGTTCTCCACCTATCGCGCCGGCTTCGAGGTGCGAACGTATCGCCGCTGCCAACGCGTCTTGCTCTTCCACCATTTCCCCGATGAGAAAGATGTGGAAAAGAATTGCCTCATCCGCTCCATTGTTTTTCCCTATTCCGACGAGCAGGTCCCCGCTGACCCGAAGAACCCCATCTATACTTTCCTGCAATCGGTGACACAGACCGGATACCGCCGTCAGGGCAACAGCTACCGACACACCTCTCTGCCGCCGCTGGAGTTCGAGTACAGCCAGCCGCAGATACAGCCCGCTGTCCTGACCCTGGATGCCGACGGGTTCGCCAACCCGCCGGAAGGACTTGACGGCTCACGCTACCAGTGGGTGGACCTGGATGGCGAGGGGCTCTCCAGCATCCTGACCGGCTTCGGCGGAGGATGGGGCTACAAGCGCAACCTCAGTCCGCTCAACCAGACGACCCTGACCAATGGTCTCACCATCACCGCTTATGGCGTTTCGTTCAAGCATCCAACAGAAAGCGTTCTGACAGATGAAAATAAAATCGGTCAGGCGCACTACTTGCCGAACGATCTTTCAAAGACGTGGATAATCCAGCATATTAAATTAGTACCGAATCCTGTGACTGAGTACTGCGTCGAAGGCACAGTAGCGAGCCTGGACCGTGCCGGAGTCGGCAGATTGCGGATCCAGATTGTGGACAAGAATGTGGGGCAGGATGTCCCCCAATACCATTTAGATAAGGAGAATCATTGCAATGATTGCCATTGCAACCACTGGCTCAGGAAGCCTCATTGCACGCAATACGTTCACTGGCAGTGCAAGACGACGCGGCTCCTTTCTGAACTCGATTTCTTCTTATTTAAATGGTATTGGGATGTTCCCCTGGCTGAGGTGGTCACCAAACACTATTCGTAAACCCAAAAAAGTTGAAGTAAGTCGTTTACATCGTGCGTTTCCACAATAGTTGAATTCAACCAAAATCTGGTCAGTGTAGCTAGGACCTAAACTGACCCGAGTAAAAAGGAGGAACATCATGAGCAATGATATGCAATGGGACCCCGCCGCCTGGAAAGCTATCCAAGACGCTGTTATGGGCGAGGACGAGCAAATTAACATAGGCAAGCTCATCCTTCCACATATCCAAGTAACATCGGAGACATTGACTATCCCTGCCGAGCGCATTGTCCGGGGGGAAATGCTGACCGTAGACGAATCAGGGATTGTTGCTATCATCGATATTGCCGTTGACTTCGCTTTATCGACAGCACTCGTCGATAGAGATAAAGCGAAGGAAAGTTCAATAACGGGTACGGTGGCAATGTACGGGCAAAAAGACCTCTCGGCAGGCCGAGACGTGTTGATTTTTCAGGGGTACAATGGTTTTGCAGGAAACGATTTTTTTAAACATAAGCAGGTTCGCGTTACAAACCTTCCTCATAGAAACCATTATCAGACAGAAGACTCTTACATCGAAGCGTTGAAGCGCTTTTTCGGCCCAGGATTATTAGGTGCGGCTGAAGAGATCAAACAAATCGTTCCAGTGGAGCCGATTGAAGTAGATCCGCATGATCCATCTGGCAACAAGTATGGAGAGAATACCTATACTGCTGTTGTAAAGGCCATTGCTCTGGCAATCGGGAAACAACACAGGGGTCCATGGTCGCTTGCTTTGCCATTTGATAAATTTTCCGATGCAAACAGTGCAATACCAGCTACGTTAAATACGCCGGGTGATCGTATCTATAAGCTTATTGCAGATAATACCAAACTACCTGATTCAACAGGACTTGACTCAGGAACGGTACGGTTCTACGGAACAAGTACGCTCCCTCCATCCAAAGGGGTACTTGTCTCCTTTGGAGGGAAAAGCGTGGAGCTCGTCCTGGGGATGGACTTACCTGAGGTAAGGGCCCAGTCAGAAACTCTCGATAACCAGATGATCCACAGCGTTCGCGACCGTTTTGGAGTCTTGATTAGGGATGCAACTGCAATTGTCGAACTTCACTTCCTGGAGAAAAAATCAAAGTAAATGACATTCTTCTGTTCACCAGTTACAGTGCATGTAGAGCATTTTGCGCTTCGAATAACAAACAGGCCGGTCTCCTCAGGCTCGGCTAAGCTCCTGTTGACATGAATGGAGAGGAAGGAGGAAACCAGTGCGTTTTGTACATGAAGGCATGTCATTATGGTACGGTACGCATGACGCACCTGCCCCGGAAGGAGCCGTTCAATCAGGCTCGGATATCACCATCACCATCGGTGTACAGCCGACGTATGAGAGCAACAAAGTTGATGTGCTATACCGTATCAATCAGGGGCCTATAGAGACAATTGCAGCTCAATGGTTGCGACATGATCTCCCTCGCAAGGCATACTACTTTCGCGCCCGTTTTCCCGCTCTGAATGTTGATGATACAGTGGATTATACCGCTATCTGTCACTGTGCAGGTCGACAGGTACCATCTCCTGAAGAGGCAAAGCAGCTTGTGTCATCTTTCCATGTTGTAGCGGTTGGATCGGTTGAGAGCAAATCTGTAGTCGGCTCTGCGATAAAAGAGATGTCCATGCTTAAAACTGATGGCACGGGCGGCTACAACACAGGTACAATATCGCCTGCGGTAGTGGTTCACTTGAAGGATGCACTAGCTATGAAAGCAGAGCTTTTACCGCAAGATGATGATCCTGAATATCGGGACTATCTCCTCAGCGTCGTCGTTCGTATAGCCTCTTCAGAGGTGAATGTCGCCTCCGAGTTCGGGCCGGTGAGTGACCCATTTGTCGGTGCGACCCAGTACCTGCTCGGGCGATTCAAGCAGGATTTCACTACGCTGGACAATACGCTCATCGGAGCGAACCGGGTCCCCATAGAGGTGCTGACTGCTGCGCTGACACAGGACCTCGGTGTGCCTGCAACGAACATCCCGCTGCAGGGTCCCTCGGTCGCGGATCGCCAGTACCTCGACACGCTCATCCAACTCTCCGGTCACAGTCTGGCGGATCTGAGCACCCGCTATCGCATCGATTTCTCAAGGCCGGATTCCCAGCAGACGACACGCGTTCACGAGAACATCGTCACACTGCAGCGCTACTTTCGCGATGACCCGCCAAGCGCATTTGCCATTACGAGTGGTGGGACCGCCGTAGATCAGAGATTTCCCGTCAACCCATTTTTCCTGTACAAGCAAGAATGGCGGCTGCGCTTTCTGACGCCGTTCTTTCCTGAGAACTTTTACGCTTTCAAGACGGGATTGTTCAAGACACCAGCCCTGAGGGCAACCGCGGACCGCCTCGTTGCAATTATAGAAGGGCAGCCGGACATATTGAAGCTAGATCCATCGAGACAGTACGGCTCCGCTGCACCTGCCGATGTACTTGCCCGCGTCACGACAATGCTTGTGGTGGACAACCATCTCAGGCAGGGTCACGATTACTTCGCCGCCCAAGAGTATGGGCTATCACAGAACGAGTACACGCTCGCTGTTGCTGGAATCCACGAGCTTGCGGGACAGCTTATCATGTACCTCCAGGATAATCCAAATCCGCCTATAGCGCCTTCCACTTTCGGGTTCTTTCCAGACGTTAGCAAGGACGCTGACACGTTTAGGCGGTCGCTCGACCCAACCGATGTCAATTTGCATCCAGCTAATGTGATCGGGACGAGGTTAGGCCTCTCTAATATACCCGGTGGCAGTGGTCAGTGGATCGATGTTAAGAATAAGATTATCCCAGACACGATGCCATATCGAGCGGCCCTGCTCGACTATCTGGAGAAGCGATATGACCATCGCGAGGTGATGCCTATCACCTCGCCGCAAGAACTCGACGACCTCGAGAACCTCAACGTCATCACTGGATGGACTCCCGCTGACGTTATTACCAGTGGGGCTGTCCCCGACAAGAATTCCTATCAGAGCCTACTAGTCAGCCTATGGGATCTCCATGACCAACTCGTAAGCCTGATCCCGCATGTCATGTTTCTGTTGCTGCCCGTTTGCCTGGGTGATGTTGCCGCAGCGCAAGGTGACTTTGTAGGAGCCCTCAAGCAGTACGCACGGGTCGCTAAAGAGCATCTTCTGCGTGCCAACCTGCTGACGAATCCGCCTCCTGACTCGTTGCCGACCGACCTTGATCTCTCGTGGTTTCCGCGCACTGGCGATCTGCCCTGGAGCTGGACTGTAGGAGACTTCGCTCCCACTCTCTGGCTTGATGGAACGGATTATCCGTATCTCAACGTGTTCTGCGAAGGGCATTTCATCATGCTGCGGCTCGGCGCAGTGTATCTGACCTGGGCTGATCAGCTCTACCGCTCCGACGACGAGGCGGATGTGTACCGTGCGCGCGAGCTGTTCAAAGCCATAGTGGCGCAGTACACACCTCGGGGAATTTTTGGGGGAATTCCCTTGCCAAAGAAGCCTCACCCGGTTCCATCGGACTTGGGTCTTCCAGAGGTGAACGTGCTGAACCTGCCGTCAGGCACCACATCCTTGCCGTGGCCATCACAAGGTGATTGGTTCCGCTTACTGAATAATGCGCTTTCGGGGCCGAATTCGGCAATAACTGCGCAGGAGACAATAGCGCAGATTGGAATCACACAGATCGACGCAGGTCTGAACTATTATGGTTACTCTGATCTTCTCGTACCTACGCTGCGCTACGAAGCGCTCGTGTCTACTGCAAAGTCCTTTGCGGCATTAGCCAAGCAGGCAGAGGAGGACTGGATCTCGTTCACCAATCAGGCTGAAGCGGCGCAATTGAACCAAATCCAGGCGCGCTTCGCAGCCGACATCGCAGCTAAACGCGTCGACATCGAGAAGCAGCAGGTATTAGCGGCCAATGACTATGTAACGCAGGCCCAGATACAAGTCAAACACGTGCAGGATCTGATTACCAAGAAAAACAAGGAAATCAACGACCACAACAGCTTCTGTGGACAGCTCTCGGATTTCGTGGGTGGCATCTTCTCCACCGTATCGAAGGCTCCGAAAGGCTTGACCGACTATGTTGGTCAAGATGTCTCGGCAGCATACAGTGGGGGCGAAGCCTCTAGTTCCGCTTGGGCGGGCCTGGGAGCTACTGGCGCCATCATCGGGGCAGGCATCCTTATGGGTGTCACGCTCAGTAGTATGGCTGACCAGGCCAACGCCCGCACGAGTGATTTAAATGACCTCCAGAATGTGCAGCTCACTTCTGCCAATGCGAACCTCGATGCCAAGCTTCACGAGTTTGCGATCGCACAGCTGCAGCAGATCATAGCGTCTCTGCAGGCACAGGCAACGCAGGAGGTGTATCGGTTTGGGTTGTTGCGCACACTCAATGCGGAAACATGGGCGTATATGGCAGCCACGATCCGTGAGATACTGAAGCGCTACCTGAATCTGGCAACTCAGACCGCCTGGCTTGCTGAGCGTGCGCTCAGCTACGAACAGGATCGCGACGTGCGCGTGATTCGATTCGATTATTACCAGGCCGGTAACCGCAATCTGCTTGGGGCCGATGCACTGCAGTCGGATCTCGCTCAGCTCGAAGGGGAGCGTCTGGCTGGATTCCGTGAGACGCAGCCGATCAAGTGGACGGTTTCGCTGTCGCGCGACTTTCCGCTCGCATTCGGACAGCTCCTTACCACCGGAAGCTGTATCTTTAAGACCAGCTCAACACCGCTTGAACTGGCATATCCGGGGTCGTTTGCACATCGCATTCGCGCTGTGGAAGTGGTGGCCTTCGTCCCCATCGGGCAGGTTCCGCGAGGCGTACTCACAAACCCTGGCCTGTCAGTCATCCAGGAAGAAGAGCTTGGGAATACCCATCTACTCATGCGTGATTTCGATGCCTTCTTTCTCTCCGACTTCACGCTCAAAGACGATATGGTCATTTACGCTCTCCCGAGTGAAGGCTTGCTTGCTTTCGAGGGCAGTGGCATCGACACGTTTTGGGAGCTACGCCTCTCACCGGCAGTGAATTCGGCATCGCTGGCGTTGCTTACCGACGTAATGCTCACGTTCCGACTGAATGCTCGCTTTAGTGATACGCGACGTGCCCAGCTTGCTGAAGCTGCTCCAAAGATTTCGAGATCGATGATCTTTCCGGCCAAGGAACACTTCCCCGATGCATTCCAGCAATTTATCAGCCGAGGGAACGATCTCACGTTCGACATTACAACCGACATGCTGCCAGTCACAGAGACAGCCCGTACTGTAACCAATGTAGCAGTGTTCTTTGGGGGGACGAACCTACCAGTCATCACGGGCCAACTCTCCTCTACGGCTCGTCCTACTGGTGCGAAGTTCAAGACTGATGGCGGCGGCTTGGCGCATTCGAACCACCTTCCTCCGCCAGCGGCAACTGTGATCAACCCGCCGCCAAGCACGCTCGACGTGATGGCAACAGGAGCACCTGATCAACAGTGGACAGTTTCAATCTCAGCGGGCGCGAATCCGCACTTCGATCGTGCCACAATCGGTGATGTGTGGTTGGGCATCGAGTACTCAGCGCAGCCACAGTTCCCAAAGAGCTGATTACTAATCGCTTGTATGTGTTGTTTTTGACTCAACCTCACATAGAGCGTCTATACAACATCTGGTATTTCTTCTTATAGGAACGCTCATAGCATGGATTCGTAGCGAGTACTTTCTTAGTATCTCAAGAAAAATATTGTACATGAAAAAACCCTCGTTCAAAATTGATACCTTGCTTAACTCTTTTCCAAATGACCGAGAGGAGATACTTCTGTATGTGGATAGAGTGATGAAATATCGTTATGAACGCGGTTGTTCTTTGGGAGCGAAATTTCTTCTAGCTGCTATCGGGATATTTCTTATTTACTTTTTCCATTCCCATGACTTTGGGTTAGCCAATCTTCTCAAGGAAATTCCATTAGGACTACTTTTTATCTTCACTTCCAGCATCATTGGAAAATTGATTGGCATTGGTATAGCGAGATTAAGGCTTGCACTGCTTTACCGATATTTGATTGGCAAGTATCACCTTCTGGGAGAATAATTATGTCAACATGCACAAAATGGGTAGATACCTTTGTGATCACCTGTAAAAATTGGGCTTCACAAGCAGATTATGAATGCACATCCTGGGCTGATGAGGGATCCAATCAATGCACACAAAGGGCTGATGAAGGTTCAAACCAATGTACTTCTTGGGACGAATGTCATTGGTATACCCCTTGGAATTGTATTGCTGGTTTTTTTTGCCGAGCATGGTATTGGATAGCGAAATGGGTTTGCATAGCATGGTATTGGATAGCGAAGTGGGTTTGTAAAGCGTTCGCATGGATTGTAAAGGTCGTTTGTATTCTCTTTTCTTGGGTAGCCAAACTCGTATGTGTTGCCTGGGATACCTTATGGTGCGCTTTACTCCAATTGGAGAAATGGCTGGTCTCTCTCTTTTCTAGAGAAAGAGTAAGTCAGCCCAAAATTGAACACGTCTTTGTCTTAATGCTTGAAAATAGGTCGTTCGATCACATCTTCGGATTTAGTGGTATAACCGGATTTGATCTCGATGGGAATCCCACTCCATTTAATGAAGGATTTGATCCCAATGTGAACAAGAATTTCAATCCCGTTACTGAGGGCGGGAACTACTTCCTAGAAGCAAGCGAACGGTGTTTCCAGGAACTTGACAGAGAGGCCAGCTCCCCGACAAAGTAGGAGTATGATTATCGACCCTACTTTGACAGGAGCA